>WNGF01000679.1_pt1 | contig 50339 bp, 31 predicted proteins | sample 5400641 | NCBI WGS metagenome assembly WNGF01 (sample SAMN13153371, study PRJNA577476) | soil metagenome | isolation source: 80 cm soil or saprolite under grassland replicate 2 | place: USA:California | collected 2016-06-15 | reverse complement strand
CGGACTGGTCGTTCACCTCCTGCTGCTCCCCACCCCGCCTCTTGGCGACGCAGTTGCATTCGGTTTCAGGCCGGAGAGCGTATACCTGGAGAGGACTTGCACCTCTCTGATCGTGCGTGCTCTCAGGCGCACATGCCACCGCCTTGCGCGGTGGAGGCTCACGTTCTTTGCTATCTGCTTCGGGTGTTAGCAGCAAGCGTGAACCTCCACGGGGCGAGCCCGTGGCATCCAAGCTCTTCGCCAGCTCTATTAGTAGCAACTTACGTGAGACTCCCCTGGACAAGCCGGGGGATCCATCTGCAGTTTTCACCGTCTCGGAAGTGGTTGTATGAAAACCTTCGATCCAACCACGCTGGAAATCTATCGCGCTCTCTATACGTCTGTCGCTGAGGAGATGGGCATTGCGCTGAGAAGAACAGCCTTCTCGCCAAATATCAAAGAACGCCGCGACTATTCGTGCGCGGTTTTTGATAGTCAGGCAAGGGTAATCGCCCAAGGGGATCACATGCCGGTCCATGTGGGTTCGATGCCTATGGCTGTGGCCTCAGCCTTGCGCGAAATTGATATTGGACCAGGTGACGTGGTCGCTCTAAATGATCCGTTTGCCGGGGGTACTCACTTGCCGGATGTAACCCTGGTGATGGGCGTATGGGAAGAAAAGGGGAATAGGGTAATAGGGGAAAAGGGGAATAGGGGAAGACACCGGGTCACCCCGTTCCCCACTTCCCCTGTTTCCTCGTTCCCCTCTTCCCCTGTTTCCCCGTTCCCCTTTTTCCCTTTTCCCCTTTTCTATGTTGCCAACCGCGCGCACCATGCCGACATCGGAGGTGCCACTCCTGGATCTATGGGTTTGGCCACCGATATCTATGGCGAGGGCGTTCGAATACCGCCAGTTCGTCTCTTGCGAGAGGACAAAATCGAAGAAGATTTGTTGCGACTCATTCTGGCCAACGTTCGCGGACACGACGAACGTCGCGGTGATTTCCAGGCCCAGATTGGCTCACTCAGAACCGGCGCGGAGCGTTTGCTGGAGATAGTGGAACGCCGAGGCGCGCGGGAGGCTGCTGACTACGCGGGCCAACTGATCTCATATTCGGCGCGGCTCATGCGTCATGCAATTCAGTTGATACCCGATGGTCAATATGAGGCAGAGGATGTACTCGATGACGACGGCATGGGAAACGACGAGATTCTTATTCGCGCGTGCATCAGTATTGCCGGAGAAAGAGCACGGGTCGATTTTAATGGAAGCTCACCCCAGGTTAGCGGCGCGATCAACGCCGTTGAGGCAATTACGATTTCGGCCGTATCATACGTATTTCGCTGTCTTATTGACGGTGATGTTCCAGCAAGCGCGGGACTGATGGAACCAATTGAGGTTGTGGCTCCGAGGGGAACCGTGGTGAATGCCAAGCACCCGGCGTCGGTGGCGGGAGGTAATGTTGAGACCTCGCAACGTATCGTCGATGTCTTGCTCAGAGCTTTGGCCAAAGGAATTCCTGAACGCATTTCTGCTGCGAGCCAGGGAACCATGAACAATCTCACTATTGGCGGAATTGATACCAGGACGGGACGCGAGTTTTCCTACTATGAGACCGTGGCCGGCGGGATGGGTGCGGGGCCGAACCATGACGGCATGAGTGCGGTTCATACGCATATGACCAACAGTCTGAACACTCCGGCTGAAGCCCTTGAATACGCGTATCCATTGCGGGTTCGCGAATATAAGATTCGCAAAGGTTCAGGAGGAAAAGGAAAACACCGCGGCGGCGATGGAATAGTAAGAGAGATTGAAACTCTGGTACCAGCTCGTATGTCTTTGCTGGCTGACAGAAGAAAACATGGCCCCTACGGTCTGTTCGGCGGGCACGACGGAAGAGTTGGGCGAAATTCGATAATCCGCGATGGACGCACGCGCGAGATTGCGGCGAAGGGAAGCTGGCAATTGCTTGCGGGCGATCGTATTCGCATTGAGACACCGGGTGGAGGTGGTCACGGAAGGACGAATTCGAAAAAGAAGGGTTAGCCTTAGTGCTACGGCGACGTGGTGCTAACCTAATGGTCCATGGGCCCTGCGTGAGGGACTAGAAAAACCAAAAGACCCCCTGCGCGTGGTGTCGCGCAGGGAGTCTCGTTCAGGTCAAGCTGTTTGTGAGTATGCAGGGCAGCTTAGACCGTCGGGATAACTCTTAGTTTAAGCCAACTGGCCCATTGGTCTAAATCACTGCAGTCGCCTTCAGATAAAACCTCGTCCTTACTTCGGATTCAAGCATGAAGCTAAGATTAGTCCGGTGCACCTCGCAAGAAACAGACTGAACGAGGTGCCCTTTCCACGAGTTCTCTGCTCTCTGTGCCAACAAAAGAGCGCAAATCACGTGTGCTTTGGTCTATGGCAAGCGCCGCGCCACAGTTTAGTGAAGAACTTTGGTGTGCCTGATCGCCACTCTTTGATGGCGTGAAATCAATTATTCCATTGGGGTTTTGAAACAACCTTGGCTCTTCGCGGCAGTTAACGTTGTGAGTCCCACAGCATCGGAGTTCGATCTCAAGTGTTCGCTGGCGAGCAGTTGTGGCAAAGACTCGCACTTTCCTGGCAGCCACAATAAATTCTTCAGAAAACTATTAGCCAATGGCGATGGACCAGTATAAATTGAGTCAGCTCTTGATTCGAGCTCACCCGTGCGCGTCTGCTCAGAAAAGTGCAAGCCTTTACCACAACTGCTCGCCAGCGAACACCTGAGCGCCACACAACTTCCAGGCTAATCCTCCCGCTGAGCCCCCGATCACAAACCATCGTTTCCATCGCCAACCAAAACAGATTCTACGCTTTGAGAGGCAGGATCCTGCCAGCTTCTTCGGCGGAAATGTGCCGCCACAATTTTGTGGCGCGGTACTTGCACGCGGCCAAAGCACACGAATTTGTCCGCGGCCTCTTCCCTTATGGCAGAGAAGGGCGGTCAACTCGTACCAGCGCACCACCCTCTGATTTCTGTATGAGGTGCGCCTCACTATCAAGCCGGGTGCGGCTAGGGCAATCGCGCCCTAGCGGGAGAAGAAGCGCCACTGCTTCCGCCGATGCGGGAGCATTTGGGGGCCGGGACAGGCTATCAGTTCCTTACGCGTTCGTGCGGGGACCACATTCGCTTCCAGCTTCGCGGTCCTGCGATAAGGCAATTCGACAAAGCCATGGTCTTGGTGTTCGTCTCTGAGAAGGGACGCATAGGGATACCTCTGTCTCTTCAAAACCCGGCCGGAAGGTCCCGCGAGTTTGGCAGGTGAGAACAGCCGTTGGGCCAGCTCGATATCATTTATTGTTTAGGAGAGATAATGGACACAAGATCTTCGAAGCTTTTGACCGTGGCGATGACAACTCTCGTCCTCATGATGATGGCAGCGGTCTCTGCCATGGCCCAGTCCACCACCAGGAGCACGATCAAAGACGAGCCGATCAATATCGTGATAGTGCAATGTGAGGCGCCATTTGAGCCAATCACCTTTACTGGGTTTCAGAATTCCGTTTATGAGGTGAAGAACAGTCATGATGGCTCGCCGCTCAGATTTAAATCCACAGTAGCCTGGGAGCATGTTGTCGGCACAACACCAAGCGGCACGACTTATAAAGGCAAATCCAAATCCGTGGAAGAGGCGGACCTGGATGGGCTGCCAAGTTATCACGTTGTAACTTCGACCGAGCGTTTCAAGAGTAAAACCAAAGGCGCTCCAGACCTGGAATACTCCCTTAAATTAAGAATCAAGATTGATGCTGACGGCATCGTTACACAAAACAAAGAATCGGAAAAATCAGAGTGCAAGTAATAACGCCGCCTGCAGTGCACGCATAGAGCGCTGCGGCCACGGCTCTGGTACCCACAGGCATGTGGACCAATTAGCGAACACGGCTGCGGACAATTTTAGATTGAAAGGATTTAAATGGCATGAGTACAAACAGATTGCGGTCCTTGATTTTGGCCTTTGCCTCTGCTGTCGTTTTAATTGGAGGCACTCAGGCTGCTATGGGCCAAACCGCTACTTCGATCAGCACGACAATCAGAGAGCCGCTGAATTTTGTGGCCACCACGTGCGATAGTCTCGAACCCATTACCTTCACCGGAAATCAGGAGACGGTATATGAACTGGTGAATGATGGTAATGGCGTCCTAAAACTGAACCTCCATTCTGACTGGCAGAATGTGACCGGAAATACCTCAAGCGGTGTAGCGTATCGGGGCTCGAGCACCTTCGACACAACGATAGACCTCGATAGCATTCCGAGTGATCAAGTAATCACGCTTAATCACCGGTGGCTTGGCAAGAACGCTGCTCCGAACTTGGTTTACACGCTCAAATTTAACCTCAGAATCGCAGCTGATGGGACCGTAACATCGCAGAAAGCGAATGAAATCGTCGAGTGCCAACAGTGAAGCCGAGCCTTTGGGTCGGCAGAGTGACACGGCTGCAGATCATTGGTGGCTGCTCGGCTTGATTAACAAGGCCGGTCCACATCTGCAGTGATGGACGAAAAAGCGCCCCTGGCGAAGCTGATTTTCTACGCTGTACCTTGAAAGGAAAAGAGAGATGCTGTTCCCCCAAAATTCAGACCTATTTAGACCTAAGACTTTGATTTATACCCTGCTAGTGTTGGCGATTGTATCGCTCGCGCCTATTGTCTCATTTGGACAAGGTTCAACGCTTGAGCGCGACGCCTACACTCTTTCTACGTCGGCTGGCACAAATTTCGGCTCCGCGACGATTGCGCGAGTTTCTGGTTCCGGTTCCGGAGCCACCGGTAACGGCTATTTTCGCTTTAAAATGACCACTAGCCTCCCTACGCCATTTACCTCGGACAAGATTGCGAAAGCAACTCTAAAGCTGTACGTGAGTGCGCTGACCAGTGGGGGATCGATCGATGTCTACCTGGTTTCGGCTACCTGGGCGGAGAATACAATTACACACACTTCAGCTCCGGCAGCGGGTACGCTCGTTGCCTCAGCCATTCCTGTTCCAAGTGCTGGATCTTACCTGGTGATTGACCTGACAAATACGGCCAAAGCCTGGTGGAATAACGACACCACCAACTACGGTATCGTTCTCAAGGCAAGTGCGAGCACGCCAAACGTGAACGTGCAGTTCGATACAAAAGAGACCTTGAACACTAGTCATGACGCGAAGATGGAGATCATCACGCAGGGTCTCGGTGTAGCTGACAATGCAGTCAACTTCACCGGCAATTTGGCTGGGGAAGTGACAGGAACCCAAAGCAACACTGTCGTCAGCAATGCAGTATCTGCCAATACTGGCGGCGCGATCGTGAGACGCGATGTTTCAGGCAACTTCTCGGCTGGCACGATCACGGCCAACCTGAACGGAAATGCTTCAACGGCCACCAGCGCAACAAACTTCAGCGGCAGTCTCGCCGGAGATGTCACCGGGACACAGAGTTCTACCACAATCGCGGCGAACGCCGTGACGAATGGGAAGATTGCCAATGGAGCGGTCACTGACGCAAAGATCGTTTCAGTCAGCGGCAGCAAAGTGGCAGGTGATATCACGGGCAACGCCGCCTCAATCACCGGCAGCATTACTGGGGGCCAAGTGAGCAGCGCCGTGGCTAATGCCACGAATGCGGCCAACGCCACCACTGCTAACTTCGCCACCAACGCTGGAAACGCCAGCACCGTCACCAATGGTGTCTACACCAATGGCAGCTATGCGGATCCTTCGTTCATCACCTCTTTGGCCGGCACGAAGATCACCGGTTCAGTCTCCCTGGCCGACCTCGCCAAGAGCGTCAACCAGTACACCACCGCCGGTAGGCCCGCAGCTGCTCCAGCCAACAGCGGGATGATCATCCTCAACACGACGACCAATACTTTGCAGCTTTCCGATGGTGCGAACTGGACCGACATCGGCGCCGCCGCACCCAGCAGCTTCACCGGCAGTCTGGCTGGTGATGTGACCGGCACGCAGTCAAGCACCGTGGTCTCCTCGGTCGGCGGCCAGACAGCGGCCAATGTGGCCAGTGGCACGACTGCCGCCAATGGCGCCACTGATGCCAATACGGCCAGCGCCATCGTCAAGCGCGATGGTTCAGGCAACTTCACGGCAGGCACTATTACCGCGGCGCTGAACGGCAATGCAACCAGCATCACGGGCAATATCAACGGCACCCAAGTGACGGGCAACATCGCCGGCAACGCTGCTTCAATCACGGGCAGCATTACTGGTGGCCAGGTCAGCAGCCAGGTGGCTGACGCGGTCCATGCTAACAATGCGGACAATGCTACTAATGCCACAACGGTAACCAATGGTGTCTACAGCAATGGCAGCTACGCCGATCCTTCTTTCATCACTTCTTTGGCGGGTAGCAAGATCACCGGTTCAGTGGATCTAGCCAAGAGCGTCAGTCATTACACGACCGCGCTGCGACCACCAGCAGCCCCGGCCAACAACGGCCAGATCATCTTCAATGAGACCAGCAACACTCTTCAGGTGTCGGATGGTGCGAACTGGACCGACATCGGCGCCGCCGCACCCAGCAGCTTCACCGGCAGTCTGGCTGGTGATGTGACCGGCACGCAGTCCAGCACTGTAGTTTCACTGGTGGGCACCAAGACGGCAGCCAGTGTGGCCAGCGCCACCGACGCCGCCAACGGCGCCACCGATGCCAACACAGCGAGCGCTTTAGTGAAGCGCGACGCTTCCGGCAACTTCACGGCAGGCACTATCACCGCAACCCTCAACGGCAATGCGACCAGCATCACGGGCAATATCAATGGCACGCAGGTGACGGGCAACATCGCCGGCAACGCCGCTTCCATCACCGGCAGCATTACTGGTGGTCAGGTGAGCAGCCAAGTGGCTGATGCGGTCCATGCTAACAATGCAGACCTTGCAACGAACGCCGGCAACGCCAATACCGTCACCAATGGTGTCTACACCAACGGCAGCTATGCCGATCCTTCTTTCATCAGTTCGCTGGCGGGCAGCAAGATCACCGGTTCAGTATCACTGGCGGACATCGCCAAAAGCGTCAGCGCCTACACCACCGCGCTCCGGCCCGCGGCAGCTCCAGCCAACAGCGGCCAGATCATCCTCAACACTACGACCAACACCTTGCAGCTATCGGATGGTGCAAACTGGACCGACATCGGCGCCGCTGCGCCCAGCAGTTTCACCGGCAGTCTCGCAGGAGACGTGACCGGCACGCAGTCAAGCACCGTGGTTGCTTCAGTCGGCGGCCAGACAGCGGCCAATGTGGCCAGTGGCACGACTGCCGCCAATGCTGCTACCGACGCCAACACCGCCAGCGCCATCGTCAAGCGCGATGGTTTGGGCAACTTCACTGCAGGCACTATTACCGCAGCGCTGAACGGCAATGCAGCCACTGCTACCAGCGCCACTACAGCAACGACGGCAACTAATGCCACAAACTTCACCGGCAGTCTCGCTGGTGACGTGACTGGTACCCAGGGCGCCACGGCAGTGGCTTTGGTGGGCGGCAAGACGGCAGCGAGTGTGGCCAGTGCCACCGACGCCGCCAACGGTGCCACCGATGCCAATACCGCCAGCGCTTTAGTTAAGCGCGATGCCTCCGGCAACTTCACGGCAGGCACCATCACCGCGGCGCTTAACGGCAATGCGACCAGCATCACGGGCAATATCAATGGCACGCAGGTGAGCGGCAACATCGCCGGCAACGCTGCTTCCATCACCGGCAGCATTACGGGTGGTCAAGTGAGCAGCCAGGTGGCTGACGCCCTGCACGCCACCAATGCAGACCTTGCAACTAATGCCACAAACGCCGGCAACGCCAACACTGTGACCAACGGTGTCTACACCAATGGCAGCTATGTCGATCCTTCATTCATCACCTCTTTGGCGGGTAGCAAGATCACCAGTTCAGTAGATCTAGCCAAGAGCGTCAGTCATTACACGACCGCACTGCGACCACCAGCAGCCCCGGCCAACAACGGCCAGATCATCTTCAATGAGACCAGCAACACTCTTCAGGTGTCGGATGGTGCGAACTGGACCGACATCGGCGCCGCCGCACCCAGCAGCTTCACCGGCAGTCTCGCTGGTGATGTGACCGGCACGCAGTCAAGCACCGTGGTTTCCTCGGTCGGCGGCCAAACAGCAGCCAACGTCGCCAGTGGCACGACTGCAGCCAATGGCGCCACCGATGCCAATACGGCCAGCGCCATCGTCAAGCGCGATGGTTCAGGCAACTTCACGGCAGGCACTATCACCGCAGCCCTCAATGGCAACGCTGCCACTGCTACCACGGCCACTACGGCAACTAACTCTACCAACTTCACCGGCAGTCTCGCTGGTGATGTGACCGGCACGCAAGGCACCACCGCTGTGGCTTTAGTGGGCGGCAAGACTGCTGCTAGTGTGGCCAGTGCCACCGACGCAGCCAATGGCGCTACTGATGCCAACACGGCCAGCGCCATCGTCAAGCGTGATGCTTCCGGCAACTTCTCGGCCGGCACCATCACTGCAGCCCTCAACGGCAATGCTGCCACAGCCACTACGGCCACCAATGCCGGCAGCGCCAGCACGGTGACCAATGGTGTCTACACGGTAGGCGACCAGACCATCGGCGGCAACAAGACTTTCTCGAATGCGATCCTGGGCAACCTCAGCGGTAACGTGACCGGTGACCTGACCGGCAATGTCACGGGTAATGTGACCGGCAATCTCACCGGCACTGCCAGTCTGGCCCGCAGTGTGGTCCACTACACGAGTGGAACCCTCCCGGCGGCGGATGCAGGCAACAACGGTCAGATCATCTTCAATGAGACCAGCAACACATTCCAGGTATCGAACGGTTCGGTATGGACCGACATCGGCGCCGCGGCGCCCTCGGGTTTCACCGGCAGTCTTGCTGGTGATGTAACGGGGACGCAGAATGCCACAGTGATCGCCGCCAATGCAGTCACTAATGGCAAGATAGCTGATGGCGCGGTGAGTGATGCGAAGATCACAGCAGTGAGTGGCAGCAAAGTCACTGGTAACATCAGTGGCAACGCAGCCTCAATTACGGGCAGCATCACTGGCTCGCAGGTCACTGGGAATATCACCGGGAACGCAGCGTCAATAACCGGCAGCATCACAGAATCGCAGGTGACAAACCTGACGACAGACCTGGCCGGGAAAGTATCCACCTCAGAGGTTGGCGCCGCGAACGGGGTAGCCTCGCTGGACGCAACCATCAAGGTTCCCACGGCGCAGATTCCGACGCTGCCGTATATTTCAAATGCATCGGCAGCTGCCAATCAGGTTGTTGCAACCCCCGACGGCAGCGCGGGTTCGCCCTCGCCCCGTGCGTTAGTGGCAAACGACGTCCCATCTTTGCCACAGTCGAAGATTACCAACCTGACGAGCGACCTGGCTGGGAAGGCGAGTGACAGTACTGTTGTTCATCTGACCGGCAACGAGACTATAGCGGGTACGAAAACATTTTCCAGCACTATCAGCGGGAGTATCACCGGCAACGCGGCAACGGCGACGACCGCTTCGAGTGCCACAACAGCAACCACCGCAACCAATGCTACAAACTTCACCGGCAGCTTAGGTGGTGACGTGACTGGCACTCAAGGGGCCACCGCGCTTTCCACGACTGGCGTAACTGCTGGCTCGTTCACGAATGCCACTATCACAGTTGACGCGAAAGGTCGCATCTCCGCCGCATCTAGTAATCTTCCTTCGGGTGGTAGTCAGTCGGCATCCGGCACAACGACCTCGACGAGCTACACGCCAACTCTTACGGGCGCCACCGGTGCTTCAACCAGTGTCACCGTAAGCGGGACGCACACGGCGCTGGTGACGGTCAGCACACAATGTTCGAATGGCACAAATAACAAAGGTTGCTTGGTGAGCTTCGCGATAAGCGGAGCCACAACACTGGGAGCGTCGGACACTCGCGCTTTCGGAGTGGACACTTTAAGCACCGGCACCATCATTGCTGGTGGCGGGACCTATCTGGTGACGCTAAGCAGCGGAACCAGCACGTTCACCGCGAACTACAGGGCTGGTCTTGGTGGCACGGCGACTTTTGCGGCCAGCTCTATCATTGTGCAGGTCTACTAATAATCGGGTCGAAGAACTGAGCAAATGATATGGAAGGCCTCAAGAAAAGTTAATCCGACGCTCTCAGCTGCTCACCACACCTTGACCTTAACAAGAACTCCCTGCGTGATGAAGTCCGCAGGGAGTCTTTTTTTGGGCCAGTAGCGGAGAGACAAACTCACGAGACAAACGCGGTCGAGGCCACAAAAGCGTGGATTTGATCATCGGACAAGGTGTGAGTGCTCTTCCTCACTATTGATGCGCTCTTGTGTGAAAAATTCTGACCTCATCCGGCAAGAAAAGATGCCTCATTATAAATTCCTATCGCATGTTTCCGTTCTTATGGATTCATGTCGACCTGACTCCCTCGTAATCTCTTTTAATGGTTGTTCGCAACGCGTGTACAGTGGGCGACTTTACATCATTCCTTCAAGAATCGCGGGGGGCTGTGCCGGCGGAGCTGGCCTCTAAATTTCATAACCATACTGAAGATTGAGTAGCGGTGAGCCTGGAGCGGGGGCTACGCTGCGCCCCTTCCCAACCTGCAAATCATTTCAATTTGAGTGCCCTAGTATTGAGTGACAGTGAACCTGAAGCGGGCGCTGCGCCCCCTTCCCACCCCGCAAATTAGCGGTTTGCCAATTCACGTTGTTAAGCGCCGATAGATCCCAGGCAAGCGTTCGGGCAGGGAGAGGACGTCGTCGATGATCGTGTAGCCTATTTCACCATACAAATCTCGTAGTTCGGCCTCTGATTCACGATCAATGGTGATGCAGAAGGGAGTGATCCCTTGCACCTTCGCCTGTCGTAAAGCTTCCCGCGTGTCTTCCCGTGCGTACCGAGCATCGCCGTAGTCATGATCGTAGGGACGGCCATCCGAGAGAACTATTAAAAGCCTTGTGCGGGCTTCCTGCCTTACCAGTCTCGCGGTCGCGTGACGAATTGCTGCTCCTAATCTCGTGTTGTTCTGGTACGTGATGCCGCCGATGCGCTGCTTTACAACTTCTGAATATTTTTCATCAAAGTCTTTAACTACATAAAATTTGACGTTCCGACGACCTTCCGAAGTGAACCCATTAATCGAATAGACGTCACCAACAGCTTCCAGCGCCTCACTCATCAGTATCAACCCTTCCTTCTCTATCTCGATGATGCGGCGACCCGGTCGTGTGTAAGGCTGGAGTGGATGGCGTCCGATAGTGCGCGCGGTGGAAGAAGACTGGTCCAATAAAAACGAGACCGCCACATCACGGCGACGGCGTAAACGCCGCGTGTAGAGTCGTTCAGACTGATGGCCATCTGCCCGGCGATCGATGACGTAATCAATTACTGCATTTAGATCAAAATCGTCTCCATCAAACTCATTGGTCACTCGTACCAGACTCTCAGGTTTCATCAATTGGAATTGGTGACGAATCGACGAAATCACTCCTTTGTGACGTTCACGCGTCTCATCCACAAACGCCCGATCGCCTCGTCTCACACTCTTTTCAATTACCCGACACCAACCCAGGCGATGATCCGTTAGCTCGCGATCCCACTCGTCATAGTTGTAGGCAACTTCACCTTCCTCCAATTTGTATTCCGGAGTTTCAGCCTCCATCCAACTCTCAGCACCGGAGAGTTCGTCGGGCTCGCCCTGATTTTCCGGACTGTTCCAGGCATTGAAGAGCTCCCGCGCATCCTGCCTCTGCGGCACCCGTTCGGATCGTCGCTCAAGCATTTCGCTGCTTAGGGAGTTCTCGTGGTCTGTTTCTGTCTCTTCCTCGAGTGTTTCGATTTGCTGCTCAGAATCGTCACTCGCAGCCAGGGATTGAAATAATGAATAGACGCGGCTGGTTGCCAACAACGTATCTCCAACTGTCGCCGCAGAATCCGAAAGGTACTCAGCAACGACAGTTTCCAACTCCGAAACAATTTGCGCGTAAGCGGCTCGCGAATCCGATAATGCTCCACCAAGCAGGGTGATTTGAAACAACAGCTCAAAAGGAACCAGGGTGGCCGGTAAATCAGTGATTCGCGGGCGGCGGTTACGCAGAAATTCGCGAATGAGATCCAGATCTCTGCTCAGTCCTCGATATTGCCGGCGCAAGCGACGATCGATACGCCCATTCTCGAGTGTGCCAAAGATTCGACGAGCCAATGGGGGCTGAGGAAACAGATGCAAGACGGCGCGGTAATCAGCATTTGCCGGAATCCTCTTCCGTGTTTGTTTCCCAAGTAGCGCTTCTTCCTGTGGGGCCAGGGTCGGCTCACTGTTAGCGCGATCATTAATATAGCCGTCGAGAGCAAAGGCGTCGCGAGCGTCCAGATTTGCCGGGTCATAAAGTTCCGCGATTGCCGAGAATGCGGCGGCGAGTGTTGGCGTGTCGCGCTCATGAGTCTGGAATTCAATCTGACCCGCCGCATGCGCCGCCAAAACTTTATAGAGACGAAAGTCGAGCTCCACATCGCCAAACTCCGAGACCAGCGAAGGTAGATGAATGGTGCGCCCATCGCCAATTCCTGATTCAACCGGAACGGCCGCGAGGGGAGCGATCTCCACCTCTCGGCCAGTGAGTGCTTCGATGTAAAGCTTGAGAAGATGCTGCACCGACTCGAGATCCACGCCAGTGCCGGCCGTATGCAGAACTTCGTAGCTGCCACGAGTTTCCAGGGCAAAATAACTGCGCCGCGCCCTGGGGTCCGCTGCATTTGAAGTAAGCCCCTGATGCACCCAGGATTCAAACTGCTCGATAGATACCCTGCGCAGCGTGGCGACACTTGAACGGAAGCAAGCGAGGGCTGCTTCGGCGTCGATGGTGGCAACCTCTCCCGTCAAAGCCAGTACCCGCCGACAAAGACCGATAGCATGAACCCGGTCCACCTCAGCAGCCAGACCACGAATGGTCCTGCGACTGCTACGAACAAATGCTACCAAGCTCGCATTTCCGTGTTCGGCCACGTGCCACAAGAGCTCTACCCACTCATCAAACACCTCCGGCAAGAAGCGGAGAATCTCGCCGCCCGCTAACAGCACCTGCAGCGCCACGCCACCGCCACGTTCGAGAAGCTCCAGAGTTCGAGTCAGTAAATTTGCCGCCAGATTAGGCGGCAGACTTTTGAGAGCAACCGGCAAAGCAGACCAGGCGTCAGAGGCAATTCCACCCGCCCGGGCGGCAAACTCCGCGGTCAAGAGCAAAGCTCTTTCACTTACAGCGGGATCCGGGAATCTTTCTAAACCGGCAATAACATTGGGGACGGCAACCAGGAACTCCGCGCTGTGTTTGGCTGAGCGCCGGGAGATATCTGTGGCGATGTCAAAAATAGCAAATAGTTTTTGCTCGTTGTGGAGAGCTTTTACCAGGATTGGCAGTTTGCGGAAAGTATCAAGGCCGACTGTGGGGGATAGCGTCATTTGACGCAAACACAATTGAAAGGCTTTAAGCCGCGCTTCGTGAGATATTTCCTTTAACTCGCCGGCTGCAGCAGCAAAGAAAGAGACTGCGGTATCTACGTCGCCCATTGCCAGACGGCGGCCCATCTCTCCCCACGACCGCAACTCGGCAGCATTTAGGCTCTGCGCAGCTTCTGGCGCCGCGCGCAGGAATTCACTGCTTGCGCGCAAGGAGACTGCAGCGATAGCGGCCGTAATTTCAATCGCGGCCGCGGCCTGATCGAGAGGCAGACGCGCCAGCCGGCGCGTCAGTTCGATAATTGATTGTCGCTCAGCAGGGGATCTTTCCAGGTGAAATTTTTCGGCAAGATCGCGCACGAGCGTTTGCTCGAACGCGATGTGATCTTCAGGTGAGGCGTGGTCCACCTTCTTTTCGTCTTCTGAATCCATTTCGAAGCTTAAATCACCGTGGTGACGATCTCACGAATGCTTCGTTGCAACTCGCGATCTTCTGTAATCGGCGAACACATGGCCACTTCTGCGGCAGTCACAGGAGGGATACCCAGCGCGATCAATTGCGCTGCATAGATTAGCAGGCGGGTGGAAACCCCTTCTTCCAATCCGTGTCCGCGTAAATTCCGGACCTTTTGCCCAATCAAAACGAGGTCGCGGGCTGTCCCTTCGTCTATCCTTCCTTCCCGCGCGACGACCTCAGCCTCCAACTCCGGGGGTGGATAATCAAAGTCGATCGCCACAAACCGTTGACGCGTTGATTGCTTAAGATCCTTCAAAATCGATTGGTACCCCGGGTTATAGGAAACAACCAGCATGAAATCCGCCGGTGCGTCCAGAATTGTCCCCCGCTTTTCGATGGGCAAACGGCGACGATGATCAGTGAGCGGGTGAATGATTACGACTGTGTCTTTACGGGCCTCAACCACTTCGTCGAGATAGCAGATGGCCCCATTGCGGACCGCTGCGGTAAGTGGTCCATCGTGCCAAACTGTTTCTTCACCTTCCAGGAGAAAGCGACCTACCAGATCAGTAGCCGAAAGATCCTCGTGGCAGGCAACGGTTATGAGGGGCCGTTCAAGACGCCAGGCCATGTGCTCAACAAATCTGGTCTTACCACAACCTGTCGGTCCCTTAAGGATTACCGGAAGGCGGGCAGCATGGGCAGCCTCGAAGAGGTCAATTTCCCGACCAACAGCAAGATAGTAGGGTTCTTCACTAACTCGATACTCTTCAATTGCTCGTTCAGCCATGGCGGAAAGACAGTAAATAGTAAATGGTAAATGGTAAATGGTAAATCGAAGAAAGGTCTTGGGTCTTTGGCGTTTGGCGTTTGGCTTGGCCTTGGCCTTGGCCTTGACCTTTGAGGTTTGAGGTTTGTACTTTTGGCCTGGGTCTTTGGAGGTGCGTCAGCTTCTCATTAACACCTAACTTTAGTTAGGTGGCTGGAGTTTGGACATTCGACTCTGTTTAACGCTGAAAGCGTAAACAGTTTTGGTTAAGCAATGTCCAAACTCCAGTCACCGGGCTAAAGCCCCGGTGTTAATAAGAGGCGGGACCAAAGCTCGAAGCGCTAGGCTCAAAGCTCGAAGTCTAAGTTTAAAGCTCAAAGCCCAAGTTCAAAGCTCGAAGCCTAAGTTCGAAGCTCGAAGCTCAAAGCTCGAAGCCTGAGTTTAAAGCTCAAAGTGTAAGTTCAAAGCTCAAAGTTCTAAGTTCTAAGGCCAAGGAGGCCAAAGACCCCAGACCTATCCTGGATTTACCATTTACCATTTACCATTTACTATTTACTCACTTATATGAAAATCGCGGTAGCAATGAGTGGCGGCGTGGATTCATCCGCAGCCGCGGCAATTCTAAAAGAGCAGGGACACGAGCTGGTCGGCTTTTCGATGCAGTTGTGGAACCAGCGCCGTCACATCAATGTAGATGAGCATGGTGATCCACTTCCCTCGCGTTGTTGTTCCCTCGACGACGTTTACGATGCCAGGCGAGTCGCTACAGAGCTTGGCTTCCCGTTTTATGTGCTCAATCTGGAACGCGAATTTGAACGCGATGTAGTGCTGCCATTCGTGCAGAGTTATTTGCGTGGTGAAACGCCAATTCCCTGTGTCTCCTGTAATAGCAGGTTGAAGTTCGCCTCCCTTGACAGACTGGCAGCAAGTCTGGGCTGCGAAAGGGTGGCCACCGGCCACTACGCTCGCGTGGAACGTGAAAATGAATCCGATCGTTACCGTTTACTTCGAGGACGCAATTTGCAAAAGGATCAGTCTTACTTTCTCTGGGAGTTGACGCAAGACCAGCTGGCCCGCGCCATGTTTCCTCTAGGCGAAATGTCAAAGGCAGAAACGCGTCAGATTGCGCGGACTCATGACCTGGCAGTTGCGGAGAAAGCCGAATCGCAAGAGATCTGTTTTGTGCCTGACGGAAACTACGCAAGGTTTATTGATCGTTATGTGGCAGCTGAAGAAGCCAAACACGAATTACCGGGTGAAGGTGAAATCGTCGATGCTGCCGGCAAGGTGATCGGGCAGCATTCAGGAGTTCATCGCTATACTGTTGGTCAACGACGCGGGATAGGAATTGCAAAAGAGCGGCCACTCTATGTGATCGCGATTGATGCGAAACAAAATCAGGTGATTGTGGGAGAACAGGAAGAGTTGTTTAGCCAACACTTCACCGCTAACGGCGTCAACTGGATCTCGATTCCAGAACCGGACGCTCCGGTGCGCGCGAGCGTGCGCATCCGCTATCGCCACAAAGAAGCTCCCGCATCGATTATACCGGCTGAAAATAATCGGGTTCGCGTAATTTTTGACGAGCCTCAGCGAGCAATCACGCCTGGCCAGGCAACAGTATTTTATTCTGGTGATGAAGTAATTGGTGGCGGATGGATAGTTTCGAAATAGAAGGGGAATAGGCCGTTGGTGGGATCCTGTCAAGCGGTGCGGCTGTGCGTAGAAAGGATCTGAAGCATCCACCAACTGCCAAGACTGCGTGAAAACTCTGAGGAATCTTCAGTTGCGACGGGACAATTCAAGCTGAGTAAATTTGCAGGTTGGGAAGGGGGCAGTCATTAGTTTCAAGGTTCGGTAAATTCAACGCGCCCCAGCTCAACCTTGAATGCCAGTGCTTATCCCTATCACTCAAGCCTCAGCCGTAAATTACATTGACTGATTGATTCGACGATGAAGCCTCTGAGACTTGAGCGGGGGCGCCTTGAATTTACCGAACCTTGAAACTAATGACTGCCCCCTTTCCAACCTGCAAATTTACCCAGCTTGAATTGTCCAAATCCTCTGCTTCAAGGCTCCGAGGCAGACTCAGAGTTTTCACACAAGTCTCTGCTGTTGGTTGGAATTTCGGCAGGGGCGTGGCTGTTTCTCGTAGAAAGGATCTTATCCCCTGGCCATCCTGTTCCGTATTCCCCTCTTCTTTTCCGCCCGTTTCTTAAACCTTTTGCTGCTTATGTGCGTACTCACGATAAGAATAGAATCAGCAACCGCTGAATGCTCAACTCGAATTAGTTTAAGGCAGGATCAATATGGCAATGTCACGCACAAGGAAAACTGTTCTCATTATCACCGGGATAGTGGTGGTGCTGGTTTTGGTGGTATTGATTGGCCTCGCGGTCGTCGTAGCAACATTTCGCCAGGGCGCGCCAACCATTCGCGACAATAGCGTGCTAGCCCTTCACCTCACTGGTTCTCTGCCGGATTACATTCCCGACGATCCGCTGAGAAAGTTTCTCGGTGGTCCAGACCAGTCGCTGTCCAGCCTGGTCATGCAATTCAAGAAGGCCAAAGCCGACAAACGGATCAAGGCTATCTTGCTGGAAATCGATATGTCCGGAGCGGGCTGGGGGAAAGCAGAAGAGATTCGAGATGCGATCGCTGACTTCCGCTCATCCGGGAAGCCGGTCTATGCATACCTCGAATTTGGTCTGAATAAGGAATATTACATCGCCAGCGCCTGCAACAAGATTTATGTGGCTCCTCCCGGCGAACTTTTTATTAATGGCCTGGCCGCCGACGTGATGTTCTTTCGGGGTTCGCTGGACAAGCTCGGCGTTTATCCAGACATCTTTCAAATAGGCAAATACAAAAGTGCCGGCGACATTTTTACACGCAAGGAGATGTCGGACGCGCACCGGGAGTCTGTCAATTCACTGCTGGATGATCTCTTCAACCGGTTCGTCGAGGGGATTGCTAAATCACGAGGCAAGTCAGTCGAGGATGTGCGGGCTCTTATTGACAATGCTCCTTATGGCGCCCCCCAAGCCAAAGAAGTTGGCTTGATTGATGAGGCAGCTTATCGAGACCAACTCGATAAGGAACTTAAGAGCAAACTCGGATACAAGGAGTCCGATGACCTCCGTCTCGTCAATGGTTCCGCATACCGCGATGTCGCCCCGGAATCTCTTGGTCTAAATAAAGGTGAAAACATCGCGCTAATTTACGCTACCGGTGATATCGGCTCCGGCAAGTCCGATAACAGTCCCAGCGGTAATCAATCCATTGGCTCTGACACGCTGAGTAAGGCCCTTAACGACGCCAGGAACGATAAGACAATCAAGGCAATCGTAATGCGCGTCGATAGTCCGGGTGGATCGGGTCTGGCTTCAGATGTGATCTGGCACGCCGTGGAAGCCGCCAAACAGAAGAAGCCGGTTGTGGTATCAATGAGCGATGTCGCGGCCTCTGGCGGATACTATATCTCCACTGGCGCCAACAAGATTATTGCTCAACCATCGACTATAACCGGTTCAATCGGAGTCGTGGCTGGAAAACCGGTGATGCGCGGGTTTTATGATTGGTTAGGCATCTCCAACGAATACGTTTTGCGTGGCAAACAAGCAGGAATGTTTCGCGAGACAGAGAAATTTTCACCCGACGAGCGGGCTAAATTTGAAGATTGGATCAAGACAACATACTACCGGGACTTTGTCCCCAAGGTGGCCCAGGGACGCAGTAAGAATGCTGAGTACGTCGACTCAGTAGGACAGGGACGCGTCTGGACAGGTGCTCAAGGTAAGGAGCGAGGACTAGTTGATGAATACGGCGGGCTCGACCGCGCGATTGAGATTGCTAAACAACTGGCGAACATTCCTGTGGACAAGGGTGTGCACCGAGTAATTTTTCCGTACCCCAGAACCTTCCTACAACAGTTGCTTAATAGCGGTGACGAGGAAACGGCGGCTGAAACTACCGCTCGGCAACAGCAAGCTGCCCTGTTTGCCGCACTTCCCGCCGACACGCGCCGTGCTTTACGCTACATGTCCTTGCTCGATCGAATGAAGAGCGGCGATTCAATGCTGCTGATGCCGTTCGATCTTACGATCAAGTAAGAACGGGTGAAGGAGAAAGCGAAGGGGAAAAGGGCAAACACGATTCGAGCAAAGTGATTCCCTCGTTTCCCTATTCCCCTTTTCCCTATTCCCCTTTTCCCTATTCCCCTTTTCCCTATTTCCCTTCTCGCTGAATCCGCTCCATTCCCCCCAGGTACGGCCGTAGTGCTTCCGGAATGATGACCGAACCATCTGGCTGTTGAAAATTTTCCAGTATGGCGATCCAGGTCCGGCCCACTGCTAACCCCGAGCCATTCAGTGTGTGAACAAACTCCGGCTTTGCTCCACCAGCCCGACGAAAGCGAATCTGCGCACGTCGGGCTTGAAAGTCGACGCAGTTGGAACAGGAAGAGATTTCTTTGAATTCGTTATACGAGGGTAGCCATACTTCGACGTCATAGGATTTGGCAGCCGAAAAACCAAGATCACCAGTCACGTGTTCCACAACACGATAATGCAGTCCCAACTTCTGCAAGACTGACTCGGCATCGCGCGTCAGAGATTCCAACTCATCGTACGAATGCTCGGGAAGAGAGAGTTTCACTAGTTCCACCTTTTCGAATTGATGCTGGCGATAGATGCCCCGTGTGTCGCGTCCATAGCTTCCCGCCTCTGAACGAAAGCAAGGGGAATACGCTGCAAACTTTAACGGCAAAAGCGAAGCCTTAAGGATCTCTTCACTGTAATAGTTGGTAACCGGTACTTCACCGGTAGGAATAAGATAAAGCCCACGCTCGTCAGTCAATTTAAAGAGGTCTTCTTCAAACTTCGGCAACTGAGCGGTTCCAAACAAGGTTTTGCCATTGACGATAAAGGGTGGGAGCGTCTCTTTATAGCCATTCTCTCGCGTCTGCACGTCAAGCATAAAATTAACGAGCGCGCGACTCAGACGCGCCCCGGCGCCGTTAAGAATCGCAAAACGTGCCCCTGCTAACTTTGCCGCACGTTCTTGATCGAGTACGTCCAAAGCAACACCTAAATCGACGTGGTCCTTCGGCGCAAAATTGAATTCAGGCTTTTTCCCCCAACGGCGCATCTCAACGTTGCTTAATTCGTCACTCCCTACGGGCACACTCTCGTGCGGAATATTGGGCAGACCTGAAAGGAGGTCACGCATCGTTGTTTCGGCCTGGTCACGTGCGTGATCAAGTTCGGCCATGCGCTCCTTTAGTTCATTAACCTCCTTGCGTCTCCGCTCAGCCGCTTCTCGATTTCCTTGTTTCATTAGGGCGCCGATTTCGCGGCTGGCAGCGTTACGCTCAGCATTAAGTTGATCTGACGCAGCTATCAGCCGCCGGCGTTCCACATCCGCCCGGGCAAAATCTTCCAGTGCCTCAGGCGCAACTCCTCTGGTCTCAAGTGCAGCGCGCACTTTTTCAAGATTGTCACGTACGTAGTGGAGATCAAGCATTTGTTCTAACCCGCCAAGTATGGTATGAGAATCTGCCGTTCTACTAAATGAAAATACCGTTAAATGCTACAGAAACGCCAGCAGGCCACGAGCTTTTCAATCGCGTTATTGATTCAAAGGTGCATGACGCGTGAGCCTGGATTTGAATGAACAACGTTCTTTCCCTGGGGCCGCCGAAAGAGTTCGCAACGCGAGGGTTGTGGTTGAATAATTAATCCGGAGATTGGAAACATATGGCTCAAAGAGTGCGCAAAGCTGTCTTTCCTGCCGCGGGTTTGGGTACCCGCTTCTTACCCGTAACTAAAGCCTCTCCTAAAGAGATGCTACCACTCGTAGATAAGCCGTTGATTCAATACGTTGTTGAAGAGGCCGTCGCATCCGGCATTGAGTCAATAATTATAGTTACCGGCCGGGGCAAGGCTTCAATTGAGGATCACTTCGATGTCTCATTTGAATTGGAACAACTATTGGAAGCGCGCGGCAAACCAAATTTACTGAAAGAGATGCGCGCCATATCGGATATTGCCCGTATCAGCTACGTACGTCAGCGTGAAGCTTTGGGACTGGGCCACGCCGTGCTGCAGGCTCGAGACTGTGTAGGAGACGAACCCTTTGCTGTAATGTTAAGCGATGACATCATTGATTCTGAGATCCCTGGCTTAAAGCAACTGCTGAACGTGTACGAGAGGTTCGAGGCGCCGGTAATTGCGACCATGGAAGTCCAAGGCGAAGCAATTTCGCGGTTTGGAGCTCTGGATGTTGAAGAAGTGGAAGAAGGCATCTACAAAATCAAAGATATGGTTGAGAAGCCGCCGCTTTCTGAAGCACCCTCAAACCTTGCCATCATTGGGCGTTATGTTTTAACGCCGGACGTGTTTGATGAGATAGATAAGACCACGCCGGGGGCAGTAGGTGAGATCCAGATCACTGATGCCATGCGTTCCCTGCTAAAGAAACGACCGTTTTATGCGGTGCGATTTCGAGGCACACGCCATGACGCTGGTGATAAATTGGGATTCTTGATTGCAACAGTCGAATTTGCTTTAAAGCGGCCGGATCTGGCAGCTGAATTTAAAGAGTATCTACGAGCTTTGAAACTAGATTAAGAGGATGCAAGAGCCTAGATTCAGGAACCCGCTACCGAAGCGGTGAATACATTGAAGAATGACATGGTCCACAATCCCCCCAACGGCAGTTGGGGGATAGTTCAGATCTAGCCTCGTCAAGGGTGACACACCAAAGTACTTCAGTGCTAGCATTTTCCATTGGAAAACCCGAAAGTTCAGGCCGCTGTGTCAGAGGTTGGATCTGAACCATCCCCCAACTGCCGTTGGGGGAATTCGAGAATTGCAGTAGGGCGAATGGTGTAGGCTGGACTGAAAGATCCCCCAACTGCCGTTGGGGGTTTTATGAGGCGCAATCCATTGTCGAATTCATTCGCAGCTTCTGCCGTTGGGGGTATTGTGGACCATATCATTCTCGACATTTATTCGCAGCTTTAGGGGTTTTTTAAGTGACAATCCATCCCCGAATTTGTTTCTACCGAATGTGTGATGACCACCTTGAGGCAACAGCAACATGACGGAGCAGCAGCGATTTACTAACCGAGTGGCAATCATAACCGGCGCCACACGCGGTATCGGAAGAGCTATCGCCCTGGCGTTGGCAAAGCGTGGCGCTAATGTCGCGTTCAATTACGCCAAGAGTGCCGATGCGGCGAACGAATTGATGAATGAGATTGACGCGCTCGGCGTACGAAGTTTGTCGTTGCAGGCCGATGTGGCAAGCACGGAGGCAGCCGCCGAGATGGTGAAACAAGTAAAGGAAAGCTTTGGGAGGATTGACTTTCTCGTTAATAACGCCGGCATCACCCGTGACAATCTCATTCTCCGAATGAAAGAATCCGATTGGGACGAAGTGGTGGATACAAATCTGAAGGGAGCGTGGAATTTTGCAAAAGCTGCCTTACGAGTCATGCTGCGGCAGGAAGCCGGTGGTTCGATCCTTAACATCTCTTCGATAAGCGGTGTTATTGGCCTGGCGGGCCAATCAAATTATTCAGCATCTAAAGCCGGAATGATTGGACTAACCAAAGCGCTGGCCAGAGAGGTGGCGAGCAGAAGAGTCACAGTTAATGCGCTGGCGCTCGGCATAGTCGCCACCGATATGTCTGCCGCTCTAGATGAAACTTACCGCGCGAAAATTCTGGAACAGATTCCTCTCGGCCGCTTCGCTGAAGCCGATGAGATCGCGCGCATAGCTTGCTTCCTGCTCTCAGAAGACGCTCGCTACATTACCGGACAAGTGATCCAGGTGGACGGTGGACTCGCGATGTGAACTCGGCATTATGCGGGGGCACTACTTCCACAAGATTCAACAGACGAAGGACCGTCGACTTCCATCAACTCGTTTTCCGTTCACCATTTACCATTTACCATTAACTAATTCCTATTGCTATTCCCATGAAAGCCATTCAAGTTGCCAAAACCGGAGGGCCTGAAGTTCTGACGCTTATCGAACTTCCTGTCCCTATTCCGAAACCGAACGAAGCGGTTGTGCAAATCAAAGCCGCTGGGGTGAATTTCATCGACGTCTATTTGCGTGAAGGGCGTTATCCAGCGCCGCTTCCCTTCGTTGCCGGCATGGAGGCCGCGGGAATTGTTTCGTCGGTTGGTTCGGAGGTCTCCACTTTCGCGCCGGGGGACCGTGTTGCTTACGCGAACGTCCTGGGAAGCTATGCAGAGTATGCTGCAGTTCCTGCTGGTAAGCTGGTGCGTATGCCGCAGGCATTGGATTTTGCCGAGGCGGCGGCAGCAATGCTTCAAGGAATGACTGCCCACTATCTTTCTCATAGCACCTATCCGCTACGGACCGGCGAAGAAACGTTAATTCACGCAGCGGCTGGTGGTGTGGGCCGTCTGCTGGTCCAGATGGGAAAAAAAATCGGTGCTCGAGTTATTGGTACGGCCGGGACGACTGAGAAAGCGGATCTTGCTCGCGCTGCCGGCGCCGATGAGGTTATAGTTTATACGGAGCAGGATTTTGAGCAGGAAACGTTGCGTCTTACTGCCGGCAAAGGGGTTCATGTCGTTTACGATGGAGTGGGCAAAGCCACTTTTGAAAAGGATCTTAGTGTGTTGCGTCCGCGCGGATACCTGGTGCTTTTTGGTGGATCCAGCGGTGCCGTACCGCCGTTTGATCTGATCAAGCTTTCCCAAAAGGGCTCACTCTTTATCACCCGGCCAACCCTGGCGCATTACACTGCTACACGTGACGAACTGGAATTGCGTGCCGGAGAGGTTATGCAGATGATTACGTCAGGAGAACTGAAAATTCATATCCACGGCACGTATCCGCTGGCTGCAGTCCAAGACGCGCACCGCGATCTGGAAAGTAGAAAGACGACCGGGAAGCTGTTGCTCATTCCGTAAGCGACGGATGAGCTACACCGAGTAGTACATTGACTGATTGATTCGACGATGAAGACTCTGAGACTTGAGCGGGGGCGGCTTGAATTTACCGAACCTTGAAAGTAATGACTGCCCCCTTCCCGACCTGCAAATTTACTCAACTTGAATTGTCCAAATCCTCAGCTTCAAAGCTCCAGGGCAGCCTCAGAGTTTTCACAGTCTCTAAGCGCGGTGGTACTGATGACCCTCGTCCGGCCCCAGCGCACTAATGGGTAAACGTCACCGACCCGTTACCGGTCCTCTGTAACTGCGCCACCTAACCCGCAACCACCTCTTGCCTGGTTTCGTCGAAGGTAACACGCTTCCCTGATTGCAGTGCCGCAATGGTCATACACAGCGCCACCGAGTGGTTATACGCGGCATGAATGTCCGCGTTTGGTCTTTGCCGTGAACGCACACATTCCATCCAATTTCGCATGTGGGCCAATGTCGAATTGTCCACTCCTGTGTTGGCGGCACTCTCAACTCTAGCAGTCTGAGAATCTGACTCAAGCAGAGAGGCTTCCTTAAGCTGAAACGGCTTCATCTTCATAGCTTCGGCATATTTGAGCTCCAGACCGCCAGCGTCCGTTATTTTGTTGGTATCGAGATTCAGCATGCCACCGTTGGAATAATACAGCTCCTTTGTGCCTCCCGCGCTGTTAGTCTGGCGCGAAGAATAGACGACCTGAAAACCCTTTCCGCCTTTAGCAGCATCACCGTAATCGAATACCGCGGTCATCGTGTCAAAGTTCCGGCGGCCGTCTCGCCACAGATAGATGCCACCACTGGCAACGACGCTGGTCGGATGATTGTAGCCGGTGAACCAGTGCACGGTGTCGATCTGGTGGACCATCCACTGATCGGGAATTCCGGATGAGTAGGGCCAGAAAAGCCGGAATTCTACGTATTTCCGCGCATCAAAAGGCTCAAACGGTCTATTGATGAGAAAGCGCTTCCAATCCACGTCCTGTTCCCGCAGTTGCGGCACCAGATTTGGCCTGCGCCACCGGCCCGGCTGATTGACGTTCCAGGTCATCTCGGCCATCACAATATCGCCAAATTGGCCTGCCTTCAGAAATTCATATGCGCGCAAGTAACTTGGCGTTGAGCGCCTCTGTGTACCAACTTGCACAATACGGTCCGAGCTGCTGACCAGTTTCAATGCATTACGAGCGTCCGCCATGGTGTTCGCGAAAGGCTTTTCGACATAAACGTCCTTACCTGCGCTGACTGCCTCCATGCAGTGGTAGGCATGTTGAAAATCAGCAGTGGCAATAATTACTGCATCGACGTCTTTCCTGGCATAGAGTTCCTCGGTGTTAGCAGTCTGGACTACCTCCTTACCGGCTTTCTGCTTGAGTTTTGTTGCCGCCTCCTCTCGACGCATCTGCCACAGGTCAGAGACGGCCACCAGTTCAAAATTTAGCTCGTTCGCCAAAGCCAAGAAGGATGGAATCAGCGCGTCGGTCGCGCGATCGCCCGGTCCAACCACAGCGACTCTGACCCGATCATTAGACCCAAGAATATTCGCGTAGCTGGATGCTCGCGAACTGATTACAGCTCCGGCAGCACCAATCGAAGCGGTCTTGAGGAAATCTCTGCGGGAATTTTTATTAAACATGGTTTTTCTTTCTGCTTTAGGTTTGCCCTCAGAAGTCATACCCAGCTGCGGCTTTCCACCGGATGTGCTGCGATGTGAGATGGTGCGAAACGGTAGACCTCATTTGTCATGCAATCAATCCCACCGCGGTAGAGACTCTGTGAAAACCTTGAGGAATCTTCGGTTGCGACGGGACAATTCAAGCTGAGTAAATTTGCGGGTCGGGAAGGGGGCAGTCGTTAGTGTCAAGGTTCGGCAAATTCAAGTCGCCCCCGCTCAACCTTGAATGCCAGTGCTTATCCCTATCACTCAAGCCTCAAGGGTAAATTACATTGACTGATTGATTCGACGATGAAGCTAATCCTTAATTCAAATCTTTATCGACAATTTCTCATCCAGGTACTTCTTGCTGATTATGGCGCACTCTTTGGCCGTTCGGGATGGATCAGGAACGCTGTCTAACTCAACGACAGCCCAACCATTAAAACGGACCTCTTTCAAAGCCGCAAAGACTGCTGGAAGATCGACTCTGCCGCGACCGAGCTCCACGAAACGGTAAGGCCGGCCTTCCCGATCAGGCGGAGACAAACTCTCCACATCTTTAATGTGTAAAAAGAGCAGCCGGTCATGGTAACCGCGGATCGCTTTAGCGGGATCGCCGCCGCCCTGTTGATAATGAGCGATGTCCAGTTCGAGTTTCACGTAACGCTGGTCAGTCTGCTCCATTATATGGTCAACGTGATCAGGGGCTTCACCGAGTGAGCCCATGTGATTATGGTAGCCAAGCGGGATGCCCAGTTCCGTTACCCGTTTGCCTATTTCGGTAAGGATCGCTCCCAGTTGTTTGAAATCAGCGGCGGTTGGCTGGCGACCTTTAGGTTTGGCAGAGTCGGTGACTTGCAGATATTTGCCGCCCACATCTTTCACGAACTGTGCATTGCGAACGTGCTTGGCAATCTCGGCCTTCTCGGTACCTGGCGTCACAGCCACACCGCCACTCGAAAGGGCGACCATTTCCAGATGATTGTGGTCCAACAGCGCTCGCAACTGGCTCGGCCGTTCACCATAGTTTTCCAGAATATTGCTGCGCAATTGGATCCCGCGGAATCCCACTTCGGAGATCTCTTTAATCGCTTGTTCATCTTTTCCGCCCCACGTAATTGCGGCATAGCCGAAACGAATGTCAGAGGCATTGCCGTGCGGTCCAATTGGTTCAATGAGACTGGCGGATGGCCCAACAGGCCGTTCCCTCGGTTTACCAAACTCCTTTGGCGAAAGAGCACATGCCGCGGCGACTGTGCCAATGTTCGCCATGAACCGTCGACGCGAAAACAAAGTGGACATCGAAGTTGCACCTCAACTTAGTTCGGTAGCAGGCGGCAGGAGGCCCTGCCACCTGCTCCTGCTCCCTGCCACCCGCTCCTGCCTCCCGCTATTTCAGGCTTTTAATGTTTTCTGGCTTGGCGAAGAGCGAGTCTGGCAGTGGACGATTATATTCTATCGATTCGTAATTAATGCGGCTGATTTGAGCGCCATTTATGAAATGGTCGATAACGAATGGCGCGGTAACACCAGCAATCGTGATTGGTTTCGCCAGACGATCCTCCTCAGTGATCTCTTCAGTCTCTTCTGAGTCGCCCCTGGTCCGGTTCCGCTTATAAATGATCTTTGCCGGCATACCGTCCCGAGCCCCAAATTCATATTCGATCCAAAATCCGTCCGGATAGGTAAGCCGGATCGTTTCGTTGCGTTTGGCAAGACCTGCTTCGCGGCGGCCAATATAGCTTAGAGTTGCGCCTTCTTTTCGCCACCAGCCATGCAGGAGGTTTTCCATACTAGTGCGCAGACCACGTTTGAAGTCTGCGATCTGCGCCTCCTTCATATCACTTATCGTCTTGGTAGCGCCATCATACAGCCAGCCCTTCTCGCCAACATTGGTCTGAATTGTCCGGATGCCTGCACCCATAAACTCTGTACGTTCTTTATCGGGATACACGATATAGTCCAGAAACCTGGCAGGAAGCTGAGACATACCTTCTTGAAATGCTGTGTACAAGCCGCGACCAATTACGCTGCGGACATTCAGGTAGTTATTTCCTCCCACCGCGTCAACAGCCTGCTTAATGATTGTTTCCGCTTTGTCATTTCCCGCACTCGACTGGGCCGGTGGATTGTTGGTTTGCCCGATGGTCGCGGCAGAAAAACAGAACCACAGCAAAAGGACCATCCGTGTTGGATTGGTTGTAGGGGCCAGGGAATTTAGCATAGTGACAGAAGCAGCGCACACAATTAAAGGGCTTCAATGCGGCTCATTGAAGCCCTCTTTGCACCCATTCGCAGGAGGCAGCCAGCCGGTCAAAACACCTTGCCGTGCTAGTTCAAATTCGCATTTAAACCAGCAATAGGCTTAACGACTGTTTCTCCCTCTTCCACATCAACCAGGAAGGTTCCCGCGGATTTCCACATGGCGGTGATCGGCAGCTTCACTTTTTCATCAATGTGGCGCTTCAAAAACCGCGCGCCGTAGGCAGTGTTATAGCCTTTCTCCGTAAGCAGGTTGACCGCGGCCTCCGAGACTTCGATAGCCTTTCCCTGTCTTTCCATTTGCCGTCGTAATCTGTCCAGGTAAAGCTTGGCTATCTGCCGAACCTCATCCATGGTGAGTGGCGCGAAGACCACGATTTCGTCAATTCGGTTACGAAATTCGGGCGAGAAACGCTGCTCAGCAGCTTTCATCACTTCATTGTTAACTGCGCGAAAATCATTCGCAGTCTTGGTGCCAAATCCCAGCGGCTTTTCGAATCTCTTGAAACTGTCGGAGCCAAGGTTCGAAGTCATGATAACAATTGCGTCCGATAGATAGACCTTCTTGCCCCGGCCATCCGTGAGCCAGCCCTCATCAAAGGCTTGCAGAAAGAGGTTCATCAAATACGGAGAGGCTTTCTCAACCTCGTCCAGTAACAACACCGTGTAAGGGTTCTCGCGCAACTGCTCCGTTAAAATCCCACCCCGTTCAGATCCAACAATACCTCTAGGCATGCCAATGAGTTTTTCAATACTGACGGTCCCATCGCTGTATTCAGACATATCGATGCGAACCATCTTTTCCTCATCACCGAACATGAATTCAGCTACTGCTTTGGCGAGTTCCGTTTTGCCGACGCCGGTTGGACCAAGGAACAGGAGCACGCCGTCCGGTTTGTAATGGGATTCCTTCAGCGGACCCTTGTTCAACCTCAATCTCTGGGCCACAGCCTTTATAGCTGCCCGCTGGCCGATAACTCGCTGGCCCAGCATGCCCTCGGTCATCAGAAATCGCTCACTCGTATCGCGGAAGATCATGTCTCGTGGGATACGTGATTCTTGTGAGATTACCTCAATTACATGTTCTGGTTTGACTACCAGCGTTTGTGGCTCGTTGATCTCGACTTTTACTGCCGCCGTATCCAGCCAGCCGATCGCCTTATCTGGAAGATGAAGATTACGAATGTACTTGGGAGCCATCTCGAGCGCCGTATTTATTGCGTCGTCGGAGATCTTTACTGAGTAGTTCTTCTCGAGTCTGGGGCGCAATCCTAAGAGGATTTCACGGGTTTCGCTGATCGAGGGCTCGACGACTTTCACCAAACGAAACCTGCGCGCCAACGCTTCATCTTCGGCGATGTATTCCTTGTACTCTGACAGAGTGGTAGCCCCGATAATGCGCATGTCACCACGAGCCAGCGCCGACTTAAACATATTCGCCGCGTCTGAAGACGTGCCCAAAGCCGCGCCCGCCCCAATGATGGTATGAGCCTCATCAATGAAGAGGACCAGGTGATCGTGGTCCTTAACCTCGTCGATGATGCCTTTGATCCGTTCCTCAAACATGCCGCGCAGCATAGTTCCGGCAACCAGACCACCCATTTGTAGCTGGACCACGTGTGATCCGCGCAACCGGGCGGGAACTTTTTCTGGTTCAAGCTCGATTAGCCGGGCAAGACCCTCGACAACCGCAGTCTTTCCGACGCCGGGCTCACCTACCAGCATTGGAGAGTTAGCCCGCTCGCGATGACAGAGGATCTCTACCATCTGTTGAATCTCTTTTTCGCGACCGATGGTTGGATGGATTTTGTCTGCTCGTGCCAGGCGATTAAGCGAGACACCGAAATGTTTCAGATAGGGCGGAAGCTCAAACTTCTTTCGATACTGCTCCTCGGCGTGCTCTCTCTTCTGGACCTGTGCCCGAACGTTCTCCGTAACGGCTTCGGTACTCGCTCCCATGCTGCGCAAAACTTCAAGAAAGAGACTATCGTAATTTGTTAGGGCTTCAAATATGTCCGTGGCTTCAATGCTCTTGCGCCCTTGCGCTCTCGCGCGCTCCATCGCTCTTTTAAAAAGGTCTGTAGTATCGGGAGCAATCCTGAAGCCCTTGCCGACGTGTTGTTGACGGCTTGTTTCAATTCGTTTCTCGATCGCAATCTTCACCGACACCGGATCCAGAGACAAATCGCGCATCGTGGAGTTAAAGAGATCCGGCTCTTCGTGCATAAGAGCCTCCAGAATATGCTCGACCGAAACATAATTCTGGTCACGCTGGCGGGATTCGCTCAACGCATGTTCAAGTATCCGCTGGCCACTTTCAGCGAACTTGTCTTTGTAAGCTCCTAAATCAACCATCTCGTTTTCGCGCGGCTCGTTTTTCCAACGAAATCCATCTTTCTGGATCCAGCGAGAACACGCCCAAGAACAACTCGAAATTTCAAATTTCTAAAACTACCTATCCAACCATAGGTTGGATGTTCTGAGCATAAGCGCCGTTGCGTTTCAATGCAATAACAAAACTTCCCGGCGCTATGCTTGCAAATCTGCTGCCATATACAGCGACGCAACGCCAGATATCGCGAAAGCGTTGCGTCCGTTTGCCTCAAGCAACCAAATTAATAATCATAGTCTTCGCCGCCCGGCATTGGTGGGGCAGGCTTTTTCGGCTCCGGCATCTCGGTAACAGCGGCTTCGGTCGTTAACAGTAATCCGGCAATCGAAGCAGCATTTTGCAAGGCTGTGCGCACAACTTTAGTCGGATCAATGATGCCTACAGCCACCAAATCCTCAAACTCACCAGTGGCTGCGTTGAATCCCTTGTTTCCTTTGAACCCTTCGACTTTCCCCACAATCACCGCTCCATCTAGACCCGCGTTTTCCGCAATTCGTCGTAGCGGCTCCTCCAGGGCACGTCTCAAAATCCTTGTGCCAGTTTGAACGTCCGGCTCTCCATCCGAAAGATTATCGAGCACTTTGGCGGCTCGCAGCAGCGCCACGCCACCACCTGCTACGATGCCCTCCTGTGCAGCAGCACGGGTTGCATTGAGAGCATCCTCTACCCTGGTCTTGATCTCTTTCATCGCCGTTTCGGTCGCGGCCCCTACCTTAACAACCGCCACGCCGCCAGCGAGTTTTGCCAGCCGTTCCTGCAATTTTTCGCGGTCGTAATCTGACGTGCTCTCCTCAATCTGTCTTCTGATGGCAGCCACCCGACCCTGTATTGCTTTGCGATCGCCGGCCCCTTCTACAATAGTTGTGTTCTCTTTGTCTACGATCACTCGTTTGGCGGAACCCAAGTCCGCGAGCTCCAGGTTCTCAAGTTTGATTCCCAAATCTTCCGTGATCAATCGACCACCGGTTAGGATGGCCAGATCCTCGAGAATCGCCTTTCGTCGATCGCCGAATGCTGGTGCCTTTACGGCGCAGACCTTCACCGTCCCTCGTAGCTTGTTAACAACCAGCGTCGCTAACGCGTCGCCATCAACATCCTCCGCCACAATTAAAAGCGCCCGGCCAGTGCCAGCTGATTTCTCCAGCATAGGCAGCAGATCGCGCATCGCCGAAATCTTCTTCTCATGAAGCAGGATCAGTGGTTCGTCCAGTACGGCCTCCATACGATCGGAGTTTGTCACAAAATATGGAGAGAGGTAGCCACGGTCAAACTGCATACCCTCGACAATTTCCAGCTCCGTCTGCAGCGTTTTGGATTCTTCAACCGTGACAACGCCGTCTCTGCCAACTTGCTCCATCGCCTCTGAGATCAATCTTCCGATCTCGACATCATTGTTTGCAGAGACGGTCGCAACATTCGTCAGATCTTCTTTTCCCTTTACCTTTTTGGACACGCGTTCGAGTTCTGAGACCACCGCTTCTGTGGCTCGCTGAATGCCCTGCTGCAAAGCCATAGGATTGGCCCCGGCGGAAACATTCTTAACGCCTTCGCGAAAAATGGCCTGGGCCAGCACCGTAGCGGTAGTCGTGCCGTCGCCGGCAGTGTCGTTTGTTTTAACCGCAACTTCGCGCACCATCTGCGCTCCCAGGTTCTCGTATTTGTCCTTCAAATCAATCTCTTTTGCGACTGTAACACCATCTTTGGTGATCACCGGGGAACCAAACTTCTTTCCCAATACGACATTTCGCCCCCTTGGGCCAAGAGTTACCCGGACGGCATTTGCCAGCGTATTGACTCCCTCAAGCATCGCATTGCGGGCGTCTTCCCGGAACTTCATCTGTTTAGCAGCCACTCTCTTTGTCTCCTTTATTGATAAGCGATTTCTACAGCAGGTATTACACGGCTTCGTATCATTCAGCGACCCTGCTGGCCGTCTGGACAGCGCGTCCTACTTGTACCCGAGCGGGCCGCAGCAGTCGATCGCCCATTTTATAACCACGCACATACTCGGCCACTACTCTGCCGTCCAACTCACGTTCCACTGCTACGGTATCGACAGCCTCATGCAGCTCCGGATTGAATGGCTGACCCACGGAGATCAGCGGCTCCACGCCCGCCGACGAGAGCGCATTTTCAAAACTTGTAACCGTCCGGCGTACACCTTCCACAATCACCTCTAAAGACCCGCCGCTTTCTGCCGCCTCAGTGGCCCGTTGAAGGTTATCCAAGACTGGCAACAAGGCGGCGATAAACTCCGCTTTTTCTCGTTGCGCACGCTCGTCAGCCGCTCGATTTAATCGTTGGCGAGTTTGATCAGTTTCTCGCTGCAGCTCAGCCCTGAGCTGCTCAAAGCGCGCCTGTACTTCACCCACGAGTCTTTCAGCGGTCTTGGTGCGAGCCTCGAGCTCTTCAACATAGGTGGGTTTCAAACTCGGGGCTTCGGTCGACTCATTCATCTTCGATTTGCCGTTTCCCCACAAATTGATGCGTCGGCGATCCGTGACCCGAATCTCTGGCGACTCCTCTTCCTTATTATTCGAATTTCGTTCGTCTTTTTCCTCGCTGTGCTCCATTAAACGATTGCTCCCAACCTGAGAATTGTTGCTGACTATCAGAAACTTGCCTTACGAGACTTTTATCTCCACTCTCTGGGACCTCTGTTCCTTTCGCTTTGGGAGATGCACTTGAAGTACGCCATCTTTATATTCCGCCTCAATTTTCTGTTGATCGACCGTGCTCGGTACACTAAAACTCTTGAGAAACTTTCCTCTGGGACATTCGATTCGATGCGCAGGTGCACCTCCACTGGATCGTTCTCCGCGAATCAATAGTCTCTGTTCGTTCACACTAATATCAAGTTCCGAGCGATCGACGCCGGGCAGATCTACGGCAAGAGTAAACTCGCTATCACTCTCGTAGATATCTGCCGGCGGATACCAATCAGCGCCTTCAATCTCGTTTCCCGCGTCTGCCTCACGCGCTCGCCGCTGAGTGGCGTCTTCAAATAGCCTATTCATCCGATCCTGCAACTCTACCAGATCCTGCAAAGGATTCGACATTCCTGTAATCTCCGGTCCTTGTACTTTGAACTTTGTGCTTTGTACTTAGAGCTTTGTACTTTGTGCTCTAAGTTCAAAGATCCAAGTTCAAAGCACAAAGTACAAAGTTTTCAAAGTACAAAGCACAAAGACCAAAGACCATTTCTTAAGCAACCGCCGCTGCCGACTGGGGCTGAAAACTCATCGCGTCCCCATCAGCTGATACTCTTATTGTCTGCCCGGATAGAATCTCGCCGCGAAGCAGCTTTACCGCCAACGGATTTTGAATCAAAGTCTGGATTGCGCGCTTCAGTGGCCGCGCTCCATATGTAGGATCATATCCCTCGCGGGCCAAAAGCTCTCGCGCCGAGCGGTCAAGCTCTATTGTGATGTTGCGTTCGCGCAGCATTTCTCTCAAACGCCCCAACTGAACGTCCACGATCTGACTGATCTGATCTCGAGACAGTTGATGAAAGACAACGATATCGTCGATGCGGTTAAGAAACTCTGGTTTGAAATGCAGCCGCAACTCTTGAATCACGGCCTCGCGTACCTGCTTTTCATCGCCCTCCAGGCTTTGAATCTCACGTGAACCAAGATTGGAGGTCATAATTAAGACGGTATTCTTGAAATCTACTGTTCGCCCTTTGGAGTCTGTCAGCCGCCCATCATCCAAAATCTGCAACAACACATTGAACACATCCTGGTGTGCTTTTTCAATTTCGTCAAAGAGAACCACAGAATAGGGCCGGCGACGCACCGCCTCGGTGAGCTGACCGCCTTCTTCATAGCCAACGTAACCTGGGGGCGCGCCAATCATTCGTGCCACAGCATGCTTTTCCATGTATTCAGACATGTCCAGACGGACCATTGCCCGCTCGTCATCAAAGAGGAATTCGGCAAGCGCTCTTGCAGTTTCCGTTTTGCCTACTCCGGTGGGACCAAGAAAGATAAAGGAACCGATTGGGCGATTTGGGTCTTGCAATCCCGCCCGAGCACGCCGTACAGCATCCGCAACTGCGGTTAGGGCTTCGTCCTGGCCAATCACACGTTGTCGTAACCGATCCTCCATGGTTACGAGCTTCTGCATTTCACCTTCCAGCATCTTTGAGACCGGGATTCCCGTCCATTTCGCGACCACTTCCGCAACATCTTCTTCATCCACTTCCTCTTTCAGCATTACGCCGTCTTTTTGAAAATTGGCAAGCTTGTCCTGCTCCGCCGCGAGCCGCCGTTCGAGTTCCGGAATTCTGCCATATTGCAGTTCGGAGGCTCTGGCGAGATCGCCGGCGTTGCGAGCCTGTTCCAGTTGCAACTTCAAATTTTCAAGCTCAGCCTTAGCCTCGCGCATGTGTTCGATAGCTTCCTTCTCCGATTGCCACTTCGCTTTCATTCCTGAGGAAGTCTCTTTCAGGTCCGCGATTCGCTGTTCAATCTCCCGTAATCGACTTCTGGACTTTTCGTCCTCTTCCCGCTCCAGAGCCTGGCGTTCGATTTCCAGTTGAATAATCTCGCGCTCCAGCTGATCAATCTCCTGCGGAAGGGAATCAATCTCGATTCGCAACCGTGATGCTGCCTCATCAATAAGATCTATCGCCTTATCAGGAAGGAAGCGGTCGGTGATGTAGCGATTGGACAGAGTGGCGGCCGCAACTATCGCCGAGTCTTTTATGCGGACGCCGTGGTGCACCTCATAACGTTCTTTCAGGCCGCGCAGGATTGCGATCGTATCTTCTGCAGTTGGCTCTCCCACGTAAATCTGCTGGAAACGTCGTTCCAGAGCCGCGTCCTTTTCAATGTACTTCTTGTATTCGTTGAGAGTAGTCGCACCTACACAGCGTAGTTCACCGCGGGCAAGGGCGGGCTTCAACATATTCGAGGCATCGATGGCCCCTTCCGCTGCGCCCGCCCCCACCAGAGTATGCAATTCATCGATAAAAAGAACGATTTGGCCCTGGGCGCTCTCAATCTCTTTCAAAACGGCTTTCAAGCGATCTTCAAACTCGCCTCTATATTTTGCACCGGCGAGCATCGAGCCAAGATCCAGGCCCACTAAACGCTTGTTTCGTAGCGTCTCCGGGACATCACCAGAGACGATTCTCTGGGCCAGCCCTTCTACGATCGCGGTCTTGCCCACTCCCGGTTCGCCGATCAGTACCGGGTTGTTCTTAGTGCGGCGCGAGAGAACCTGAATAGTCCTGCGGATCTCATCATCACGTCCGATGACTGGATCCAACTTACCCTTGCGCGCCAGGTCCGTCAGGTCTCGCGCATATTTGGAAAGTGCTTGATAGTTTTGTTCAGCGTTTTGGTCGGTAATGCGCGAGCCACCACGCATCTGCTCAATGACCTTTATCAAATCGTCATGCTTGACGCCGTGCTGTCTCAGTACCGTGCCGGAAGCGCCATCTTTTTCATCGGCCAGGGCAAGCAGAAGATGCTCAGTAGAGATGAACTCGTCGTGCATTCCATCAGCATTGTTTTGTGCTGTCGTGAAGAGCTGGCTGAGCCGGGGACTGAAATACTGTTGGCCACCTTGAACTCTGGGAAAGCGAGCTATCGTCGCTTGTATATCATTGAGGATTACCGGCACATTGACGCCAAGTTTGCCGAGAAGGGGACGTATAATCCCCTCAGGCTGTTCCAGCAAAGTTACCAGCAGGTGCTCTGGCTCAACCTGCTGATTCTGATTGCGTTCCGCCGCTTCGATGGCAGCCTGAATTGCTTCCTGTCCCCTTAAAGTAAATTTATCTAATCTCATTTCTTAACTACGAGCGTGTACCATCAATATTTTTGACAGGTAAGCGGGGCAATCAGCCCGGAATCGAAAGTTTCCGAGCAAGCCCCGCTCACTCTAGTTCATCAGCCCGCGCTTAGCGTCCCGCGGTAGCCTCTTTTGTTTTTTCCGCGGCCCCAGCCTTCTCAGCTTTCGCCTCGATTGTCTTAGCCTGAGCGGCAGCTCCTTCGGCGGAGATTTCAATGCGACGCGATTTCGCTTCTTCGCGTTTGGGGAGCGTCACACGCAAAACTCCATTGCGATATTCAGCGGTTGCACCCTCGGCAGATACCGTTTGTGGCAACGTGAACGACCGGGTAAACGAACCATAGGAGCGCTCCACCCGATGATAGTTGTCAGCTTCGTCTTTCTTCTCAAACTGGCGCTCGCCTCGGAGCACGATGACATTATTTTCCACAGAGAGCTCAAAGTCTTCCCGGTTCATTCCCGGAAGCTCGGCCTCGAGGACGATCTGATCTTTGTTTTCGTAGATGTCCACGCTGGGGTTCCAAGCACCTCGACCGATGCCTTCTTCAGCAAAGCCCCTGGTGAGATTGGTAGAAAACAGCCGATTTACCTCCTCTTGTAGAGTTCGCAGATCGCGGAATGGGTCATATCGAACAATACTCATCTCATTTCCCTCCTTTAATTCTTTACCGCCCAGCCCACTATGACTTACGAGCACTGAGCTTACAGACTGAGCGTGGCATAATAATAAAGGTTGAGTCCCTTTCTGTCAAGTACGGGGGATGGGGAAACGGGGAAAAGGTGTGGAAGCTGGAAGTTCCTGTTCCCGCGCTCCCCTTTCCCCTTTTCCCCTTAGCTCATACCAAAAAAGCGCTTGATCGCCGAAATAATTCCAGCGGACTCGTCCGCCTCACCAATCGAGCTATGCGCTTGCAGTACGAGGCCCTGACGTCGCTCGGCAATAATATGGCTCAGTGATTCCACGAGATCCGGATTGGTGTCGAACACCCGTTTCATCGCTTCATGTCCGATCTCCAGAACCTCAGTCTCTTCTACGGCGACGATGTTGGCTGTGCGGGGCTCCCCAGTAAATAGAGCCATCTCCCCAAAGAAGTCTCCGTCCTGCAGCGTGGCCACTGTTCGCGGCCTGCCATTCTCACTCACCTGAACGCTAACGCGGCCGTTATGGACTACAAACATTGACGAACCGGGATCGCCCGCCCTAATTACCGTCTCGCCCGGAGCGAAGATATGCCGCTTCGATGCCTGGGCCAGCGTGGCCGTCTCCTCACCCGAAAGGGGAGCAAAGATATCAACAGCTGAGAGACGTTCAATAATTGCGCTTCCGTCACGTTCGGGCAGAGATCCTCTGGCCTTTCGGTCAACAAACAGCGTCCTCGTGGGATACGCAAAACTGAGGCCCGCCCGCCGAAAGGCATACCAAATCCGCTGGCGAACCAGGGCGTCCGTATCGTTATACTTTGCATAATCATCCAGCCAATACTTAACCTCGTATTCAACGCCATTGTCTCCGAGATTTCTGATCCTGACGATCGGGCCAACCTTCGCAGAAACATTATCGGCTTCGCGTACCGCTTCTCGCACTACATGTATAGTTTTGGCCGGGGAGTCGGTGTACAGAGTGTTGAACCAGACTAAGCGGGCGTTGAGATTCTCCCGTGGGCTGACTTCAATAGGCTCCTTTGCAGCCGTACTGTTATTGATCAGCACGACATGATTAGTGAAGGTTCGAATCTTGATCGCGCGCCAGGTTATTTCTTCAACCACGCCGGTATGCTTCTGCTGGCCAACCGTAATCACGTCACCAACCTGGAATGGTCTATCCGCCTGCAGCGAGATACCGGAAAAGAAGTTTCCCAAAGTATCCTGGAGCGCGAGTCCCAGAATCACACCAAAAATCGCCGAAGTCGTGAATAGGGCACCCAGGTTAACCTTCGGGAAAATCCAGCTGAAAATAAGTAGAAACAGAAGAGTAAATGCGAGGATTGAGAAAACGTTGCGTACCAGCGTTGGTGCTTCAAAGCCTCTCCGCAAACGAAAGGCTAACCCGAAAATGAGAGAATTGAGCGCCCGTACTACCAGATAAGCCAAGATTCCTAGCAGGAATAAGCGCAGAGCACCAATAACGGTCTCGGGCGAGGTAATGCCGGCCATCTGAGCTTTTTCCAGCAGGGCATACAAAGGTGCGTTTAAAACAGAGACCAGGTAGAGCGCCAATACCACGACTGCCGTCGCTATCGCAAAAAGGATCAATCTGTTTTTGGAACGCGACCGATACACGTTAGTAAACATCCCTTCCCAATACTCAGCACTGCGACCGTTAGATCACTGGACCTTTTATCACTGATCCGAACTCGTTTGCGAGATTCCAGGTTGTCCTTATCTTGTACTTCAAAATCAGGATCGAAAAAGGCCTGGAAGAATAGTAACTATAATGAAAAGAAGCGACAGCAAAGTAACTACCACGGCAGTCAACCACGCACCAAGGTTATACAGTGGTCCGTTGACATGGGAGCCCATCAATTCTCGGTCGTTCACCAGACGCAGGATGGCAAACAGGGTTACCGGCAGCAGCAGACCATTGATTATTTGGGTTACCAGCAAAACGCGAATTAGCGGCAGATTTGGCACTACGGCAATAGCGGCGCCTACAGCCACCAGGAACGTAAAGATACCAAGGAAGATGGGCGCTTCGCGAAAACTTCGGGAAACTCCTTTTTCGAATCCCAGCGCCTCTGTAATCGAGTAGGCCGTTGCTAGAGGCAATACGCCGGCGGCTAACATTGAAGCTCCGAACAAACCCACCGCAAATAACTTCTCAGCGTATTCTCCAGCTAGAGGACGCAGCGCCCGGGCCGCGTCAGCCGCTGAATCGATTCGAAGCCCATGGCGATGCAGGGTGGCAGCCGTCGAGATAACTATGAAAAAAACTATCAGGATGGCAAACACAGTGCCGATCCAAACATCCGTCCTGGTCTGAGAGTAATCATCAGCAGTCACACCTTTTTCGACTACTGAGGATTGCACATAAACTTGCATGTAAGGTGAAATTGTTGTGCCGACAACAGCGACAAAAGCGAATAGATAAACGGGATCGAGTTTGAACGTGGGTTTTACCAGACCCACTGCGACGGCACCCCAATCTGGCCGAGCAAGAAACGCCGATGCGACATATCCCAGAAAAACCAGTGACATCATTAAAAATACCCGCTCGACGCGCTGATAGGAACCTTTGACAACCAGCCACCATACGCTAAAGGCCGCCACAGGCACGGAGACGAATCGAGGAACGCCGAATAGCTCAGTCGCCGCTGCTATGCCTACGAATTCTGAGACCGTAACGCCCCCATTTGCTATCAACAGTGATAGCATCACGACCGCTGTCCAACGAACACCAAATCTCTCCCGGATCAGATCGGCGAGGCCCTTTCCCGTGACTGCCCCCATCCGGGCACACATTTCTTGAACGAGTCCGAGACTGATTGTGATAGGAATCAGAATCCAGAGCAGGGTATAACCGAGTTCGGCGCCAATAGAGGCAAACGTGGCAATACCGCCGGCATCATTTCCGGCGTTAGCGGTTATCATTCCGGGTCCAAGCAGGGCCAGAAAACCGATGAGTCTCCCGCGTACAGTTACAGTGTGCCGCAAACCACGCGCGCCGCGCCTCAGTAGGCGCTCTCCGGCCGCTCGAATTTGTGCACGTGATTCTGCCACTTGGAGGTTCCCCGTCGTTCATCAGCGTTGTGGCGAGTTGCGAAGCGATTCTCCTCACTTGCTCTGGTTCTCAAAATACCGTCTGAAGCAACAAATAACTCCCCGGGTCCTCTGCGTTAACTGAACACGTTTGGCAAACGCTGACGCCAATCCCTGGGCAGCAAAATTTCCATTGCATCATCCACGGTGATGATTCCGAGGATATCGCCTTGTTCATCAACTACTGGTAAGGCTAACAGATTATACTCCGCGATTCGTTGCGCAACTTGTTTGGCTTCTTCAAGCGGATGCGCGGTTTGCACATCTGTACGCATGACATCAGCCAGCGGCGAAGCCGGGTCAGCGAGAATCAAACTTCGTAAGGCAATAACCCCTACAAGTTTCCATGAACCTTCCGATTCCACTACGTAAAGGTAGTAGATCATATTCGGCGTCTCGGCCATTTCGCGCAAACGTGCCAGCGCTTCGCTCACGGTCAACTCGCGTGGCAGAGTAACGAACTGCGTGGTCATTAAGCCGCCAGCTGTGTCGTCTTCATAGGACAATAACTCGGCGACATCAGCCTGCTCCTCATGTTCCATCAGGCCCAGCAACTCTTCCGCCTTTTCTTCCGGTAGATCTCCGAGCACATCAGCAGCCTCGTCTGGAGACATCCACTCGAGGATGTCCGCCGCACGTTCCTCGTCCATGTCTCCCAGAATCCGGGCCTGCCGTTCTGCTGGCATCTCCTCCAATGTCTCTGCAGCAGTTTCATCATCCAACGATTCCACTACCTCTGAACCGTGGTGGTAAGACAGAGCTTCGGCAAGACGGGCAATCTCCACTGGATGCAGTCTCGCCAATTTCCCGCTCGACGATTTCAACTGAACTGTCGCGGCGTCGGTCGCAAGATAGCCAACGTCAGACCAATCGATCACCTCTACAGGTTTTCTTGTTCCGATGAAGCCGGCAGGCGCCAACCGTCTCCAGAGCCCATGCAAACTGACGTCCGCTCCTGTGACTCGCCATTCTCCCGCAACGTCAATAATTTGAACGTCATTGACTCGTACCACGCGCTTCCCGTCCACGTCGATGAGTTGTTTGTCCAGTACGTCACGTGCCAGCAACACTTCGCCATCACGACGCACAAACGGCCTCAAGTCGAGAATATCGGAATTTAATCGTGCGCCGTGTCCACTCAATTCGGTGATGCGCCAGCGGGGCAGGAAAAAATCCCTTCGCCGATAACGAGCCACAATACCGGTGACTGGAGGGTGATCCTCATTCCCCAGTCGCACAATGACGTCTTTGATCGCGGCCACACGTTCCGCTTCAACGTCGCGGATAGGACGACCCAACACTTGCGACAGGTACAACATGGTTCAGTGGGCTTAGGACTTTGGTCTTTGGTCTTTGGTCTTAGGTCTTTGGCCTAAGACCGCTCGAGCAGTCTGAGGCCGGCTTCAACCGTTCGGTCATGCCTCTTGTACAAATCACTGCGTTGCGGTAACACCAAAAGGTCGGGCTTTAGACTGTGACCCTCCAGGTGGGCCCCGGCAGCAGTCTTATAATCGAGTTCACTGACGTCCAGCGCTCCTCCATCCGGCAGGGTGTGCCTCGTACGAATCGCCAAAACACACCCACATGTTTCGGTGCCAACAATTTTCGCGCGTCCCAAAGATTGCAATGTGGCAGCAAAAATTTCTGCCGCGCTGGACGTCCGATCGCTGGTCAAGATGATCAGAGGTTGCTTCGAATGAGTGATTGTCTCATGATTGAAAAGGGACTTTGCCCGCGTTAAGAGTTTAAAGCTACTACCCCAGCGATCGCTGAACTGTCCTAGATCGGTTCCTTCAGTCAAGAAGAAGGAAGCAATCTCTGCCATGGCTTCTGCGTCACCACCGCCATTCTCACGAAGATCGATAACAATGCCACGCCCGACCGCTAATTTTTCGCGAAATTCCTGGGCGAAACTAATGGCAATTGACTGAGTAAACGCATCGATCTGGAGCACTGCATACTCATCTCGTTCCCGATGAATGTGTATGCCCAAAGGACGCTGATACCAACGACGCGGAAGTCTCGCGGCGGTTAGTGCTCCTTTCTTGTCACGCCACTGGACCTCAACCGAAGTCTCGGGCACTCCTTCCATCAGCATCGCTACGGCATGCAGTCGCGACGATTCCCGGGGCTGAGCCTGTGCCTTTAATCGCTGTTGAATCAAAGAAAGAGCAGGCGAGCCATTTACAGTTTCGATAATGTCGCCAGGTCGAATACCAACATTTTCAGGCGGGGAGTTAGGCTCGACTCTAACAACCACCACCGACCCTTCAACTTCTCTCAATGTCATCCCTACGCCTACGAATCGCGGTTTCCACCAGTCAAACTTTTCCTCGGGTGCATACACTCGCGTATGGGCATCACTCAGAGACCCCACCATCCGCTGCAGCACACTGTAAAAGGCCGGACCGCTTGGGGCCTCGGCGGCCTCGGGCCGAAACACAGTTTTTTGATTCTCCCAATCAAGGCCCCGAAATGCAGGGTCATAATAGCGATCGTGAATCGTCTGCCATACGTCATCGAATACTGCAAGTCGGCCTTCGCGGGTAGCAGTTGAAACTCCCGGGGCTTCGCCGGCCTTTGCATGAACGCCCGAAAAACCGTGAACAGGAAAATAGGAAGAAACATTCGGAAAGAAAAAAACCAGAGGGAAGATTATGGTCCACCATAGCTTTTTCCCGCACCCGCGCTGGCCCATTACTCGAGTCAAGGTGCCCTGTTTCGCGATTTCATTCATCAGCTATTTCTCCGCTTTACGAAAGTTATAGCGCAGCAAGACCCGCATCGGGATGGGACTGCCGTTACGCATCGCGGGAAAGAAATGAAGCTGCTTTACCGTCTCTATAGTCGCCTGATCCAAACCAAATCCGGCCCAACGCACAACTTCAACGCGGCGAACCTCTCCTATGGCATCAAGATCTACAAGTACGTCCACGGTCGCTTCCAGTTCTCTGCCGGCAGCGCTCGCGGGATACGCAGGCCGTAAGCGGCGATAGGGCCGGGGAAGGCGTAATCCCTGCGTATCAGCAGTGTTAACGTCGTCTGGTGCCTCCTCAATGACGGGAGCCCTTCCGTCGCTTTTTTCTTCGCGCTCATTTCGTTCCTCGATTATTGCCTCCCTCATCTTTGCCAGGTAATTGCTGGTCCTATCCACGCTCGATAAGTCAGCAAGCAACAACTGCTGCGCAGCTTGGGGTGACGGCGCCTGAAAGGCTGGCTGTCTCCAGGTTACCAGTTTGCCACTTCTCGAACTGACCAGGAATAGAGAAGCATACGATTCGAAATAGACCTCACCTGTCGAGGGCGAGCGCCGCAAAGTTTGGGCATCTCCGGCAATAAAAAAATCACATCCTACAGCAGCACCCAGTTCGCGTGCTTCCAGCAAAGACATATTAAGAGCTCCAGAATAACCCCGGCCTTGTGCAGCGGTTCGACTTTGATCTCGATCGAGGATCTCCAACTCCGGGTTTGCTTTCAAAATCAAAGCGAGCTTCTCAGCCACCTGTGTTGCGGTGTCAGCATCTCCGAAAATGAGAATTGCCAACTTAATCGAAGGCTTTGGCTGTTGCACCAGTGAATTGACGCCTGCGGCAATGATGATCAAGAAAAGAAAAAAGCAGTGCATCAGTCTAAATTAGTGACTGCGACCAGAGGCTTGACTTTCAGCAGACGAGCGGCGATCAGGCTCCAAACTATGATAGAGAGTATAAACCTGCTCCTTTACCTCGCCGGGAAAACAGATACGATGCAGTTCATAACCTTGCTGCAGACCGCGAACTACCTCACTGATCTCGCTAATCTCACGTACCTGAGGTCTCGCATAACCTTCCTCGACATAAATGCGACTCTTTGGCTCAGCACCATCAACGGTGTAGTAATTGTAATAAGGAACATCGCTGGCCCGGTCTTCAACAAAGTAATAGTCGGGATCGAAACCAGCTCTGGCAACACAGGATCGGGCGCCACTAATAAAAGTCGCCCGTTCTGCTGCGGGCATATCCACGTCTATTGCTTTAAAGAGCCGGCGGGCGACAAATCGCCGGCTCAAATCGCTGAGAATAGGATCCGCCGATCTTTGCCACTGCTTAATGTGAAACACCATATCAGAATCGTCTATTTCAAGATGCTCCGCAATTGTGAGCGATGCCTTGTGCAGCATTCTTTCAAATGCAGTGTCAGGCGCATACCAGAGGGCCTGTCTGCTCTCCACTAATTCCAAAGCACGGCGCAAAATTGATCGCAGTACGGCTTCTGCTGAACGTAGGGTACGATGGAAATAGACTTGCCGAAACATGTAATAGCGAGCCTGTAAATATTCTTCAACTGCATACAAGCCGCGCGCTGCTACGAAAATGCGATCGTTCTCCTCATCGAGGGCCAAAGCATTAATAATCCACTCCAAATCATAAATTCCATACTTCGCCCCGGTCATTAGTGAATCCCGCAGCAAATAGTCCATGCGATCGACATCTAACTGACTTGACACGAGTTGGGCCAAAGCCGCTGGGCGAAACTTACCTTCGATAATGGCTGCCACCCGCGCCGGCAACTCCGGAGAATGGCAACGCAGCAAGCTACTGACTTCAGTATCTTCACTGAGCACCACTTGCACGGTCCAGGCTTCATGGCGAAAACCAAGCACCTTCTCCATTACATGGGAGAACGAGCCATGACCTACGTCGTGGAGCAATGCGGCCGCACGTGCTGCCGTGCGATCACTTTTATCAATGCGATAGGTTTCTCCCAGCCGATCGAGTACGCGCGTCATCAGGTGAAAAGCGCCAAGGGAATGTGTAAATCGGGAGTGTTCCGCGCCCTGATAGGTATAGAGTCCGAGGCCGAGTTGTTTGATACGACGAAGCCTTTGAAATTCAGAAGCATCGATAAGGCGCATCATCAACTCACCTTCGTCCGAATCGGTCCGCAGGCGAATGATGTTGTGCACAGGATCACGGTAGATGCGTTCAGACATTTCGCTGCTTAATAATAGGGGAACGGGGAACAGGGGAAAAGGGGAACGGGAGAACGAGTTTCAACTCTCGGCGCTTCCTCTGCGTCCTTTGCGTCTCGGCGGTGTTTGCTTCTGTTAGGCATATTCACAGCAGAGGCGCAGAGATCGCACAGCCTGCGCAAAGAAAAAAACTCAAATCAGCACGCTATCGTTAAATTATATCCCTTGTTTTTGTCAGAGAAATATCCGATCATAACCGTCTAACCGTCAAGTCAAGTCTGATAAGGGTTAGGCGTCTTCGGCCCCATTCTTTTTGAACCCAAACATTAGACTCCAGAAGGAGATTGAGATGTCCCCCAGATCTCAGTTGCTAATATTTCTCGCGCTTCTTTCGAGCGCCCAGGTACATCTCTATGCGCAAGGCCGAACTTCGGTGTTTTCGAGTCTTCCTGTAGAGATACATGGACAGGTGCGCTTCGCTCAGGGCGGAATGCCCGCCGATCACGTTCTCGTCAGACTCGAAAGTTTCGACGGCGGTCCATCAATTCAGGAAATCGTGACGGATAGAACAGGCAAGTTTCGCTTTTCTGGTCTGTCACGTGCTCAGTACGAAGTCGTGGCTAAGGCGCCGGGATTCAAAGAAGCGCAGCAACACGTTGATCTGCAGACTTCCAACAGCAATTACATCATTTTCCAGTTAACGCCAGACGGGGCCAGTACCAGAGGGAGTGGCGTTCGTTCGAAGGTACTGAACGCCAATGTACCCGCCGAAGCGCAAAGCGAATTTGAAAAGTCTGAGATCGCTTTACAACAAAATAGGCTCAACTGTATCAGTAAGCTGACTCTCATGGACCTCACCAAACCCGGTTGTGATTTATGGATTCTTCCCATTTTTTTGGATTTGCCACGGTCAGTTTGACCGGCTCGCCGACTGTAAGTCTTTTAGAATCCGGGAATTCGTAAATTCATCCACTGTGGGCATGGTAGTTGCAAAATTGCGACAAAGGAATATGCAGTCTTCTCCGGATCCCAGGCTCGTCCATGTGCACTAATGCCAACCCCGGAGGTGATGCGAATTCAGAAAAAGCACATGGCAAATATCAAGAGGATTACGCAAAAGAAAGGATCATCAAGCATGAAAACCAGCATGCGATTTATCGCACTGTCGCTCTTCGTACTGTGCTTTGCGCTCTTTAGTATTAGTGCATTCGCCCAGACTTCGACGACAGGTTCGATTGAAGGTACCGTCACAGACGTAAACGGCGCCACCGTCCCTGGCGTCACCGTTTCAGTGACTAGCCCCAATCTGATTTCGCCACAATCTGCCACCACAGATGGCAACGGCCGTTACCGAATTCCCAGTATTCCCCCTGGGAAGTACGCGGTTACGGTAGAAGCGACGAAAGGTTTTGCTAAATTTGAGCAAACGAATGTTGAAGTAAATCTGTCGAAAACTGCATCAGTCGATGTTCAGCTTCAGCTCGAGAAGGTCGGTGCGAGCGTGACAGTCACTGACACTTCCGGCGCGGCTGTGGATGTTTCGGCAAACACTACCGGGAACAATGTTTCCACCGACCAGTTCTCCAATTTTCCGACGCAGCGCACGGTGCAAGGCCTTTACACGATCGCACCGACTGTCACCCGTTCGGGTTTGCGCGATGCGACGGGCCGCGACCGCGATCCGTCGGTCGCCGGATCCTCGGGACCAGAGAACAATTACATTCTCGACGGCGTGAATACGACCGACCCGGCCTTCGGTGGTGCGGGCGCCAATTTGCCGTTTGAGTTTGTTCAGGAAGTGGAAATTAAAACTGGTGCTTACGGTGCTGAATATGGCAAGTCCACCGGCGGCATCTTTAATGTTATCACCAAGAGTGGTGGTAACGAGTTTCACGGCGATCTCTTTGGCTATGTAACTACAAAGAGCCTGGTCCGCGGGGTGAAAAATTTCCCCTTCACCGGATCCGCTGCCAATGGATTTTCAGAGACGGATGTCGGCGGAGATGTCGGCGGCCCAATCATCAAGGACAAGCTTTGGTTCTTTGGCGCCTTCAATCCGCAGCGGCGCAAGAACTTCTATCTGACGCAGACTTTCCATACGCCGGCGGAAAACAAAGTGACCATTCCGTTTTATGCGGGAAAGATCACTTGGGCACTCAACCACAAGAATACCTTTACGGCTTCAACTTTTGGCGATTTCACCAAGGTTGATGGGTTCCTGGCAACCGGCGCCCTCACCAACGTCAATGGCTTTGGTTCGAACATAACCGCGTTTGAGGGACGCCAAGAGACTGGCGGCCATAACTACGCATTTCGCATGAATTCGACGATCAAGAACAACTTTATCGCGGAGTTCTCAGGCGGTCTGCACTTTCAGAGATCCAATATTATTCCGCGTGCTACGGACCAGCCGCTCATTCTCGATAACTTTGCAGTGCTGAGCAGTTCGGGCACCGTCCTGCCGGTAACTGAAACGGGCGTCTACACCGGCTTTACCACAGCGGCGCAGGCAACGTTTTGTAATTCCGTCCGAACTACCAATCCTCTTGCGTGCGCTTTCCCAAATTTCGGCAGAACCGGGAACGTAGACTTCGTCGACGGCCGTGGCGGATCGTTGCAGCGCAATTTCCTACGTGGCCCAGGCTTTGGCCTTTTCCAAAATCAGAACCGCAACCGCTACGAGATCAATGCCCACATGCAGAATATCATGAGCAATAACACTGTGAAGTGGGGTTTTGAGTGGTTCCGTAACATTTACAATAATCAGCAGACTTCAAGTGGATCCGCAGTCACTTACGGCAATCCGAATGGCCTGACGTTGGTTAATGGCTCAGATGGCAACGTGACGATAAACCAGCGCCGAACAAACAATTTCTTCGTATGCACTACTCGCACATCGCAGATTGTGTGCCCGGTGACCAGAACCGTTGCCGGAGTTGCTATCAGCGATCCCGCGGACCTGCTGCGGAGTGCTGGCGTCATTCTTCCTACAGGTCTCACGTCAGTAACAGTCGGGAGTATCACCGCGGCCGAAGCCTTTGGCAATCCATTCCTGGTTCGAGCGACCACGCGCGTGCGAGACTTCGAACTTCACGCCAAGACTTATACGAACGCCGAAGCCTTCTATGTGCAGGATGACTGGAAGTTCGCCCGCAACTGGCAGTTCAACCTTGGCGCGCGTTGGGATTACGAACAGGCCTACAACACCGATGGTGGAACTTACATTAAGTTCAACAGCTTCTGGGATAATCTCGCTCCGCGTTTTGGTCTAATTTGGGATTTCACCGGTAAAGGCAAAGGTAAGCTCTTTGCTAATTACGCCATCTTCATCGAGACTCCAGTGCCATTGGATGTCAACGTGCGGGCGGCTGGAGGCAGCTCTCAGTCCGACAAGAACTTCAATGTTAGCCGGTATGCTGCGCCAGGCACCGCGATATTAGTCCCGGGCATCAGTAGTAATCTCACCACCGGCGCGACTAATTTAGGCGCTGACGCCACTCCGCTCGATCCCGGTCTCAAGCCACAAAGCATTGGTGAAGCGAATGCTGGCTTTGAATACGAGGTCGCAAAGGACGTGGCGATCGGAGTGCGGGGCGTCTACCGAAACATGAGGTATGTGATCGAGGATGGCTCCTTTGATGATGGTGACACCTACTTCATATTCAACCCGGGACGCAATGCCCCTGGCACCACGGAAGCGGCAGCTTGTGCTGGCGATCCAGCGAACGACCGTGCTCCACGGTGTTTCGGCAAAGCGCAGCGTTTTTACCGAGCTTTGGAATTTACGGCGACGAAGCGATTCACCAAAAACTATCAGTTTATCGCTTCCTACGTGTTCTCAAGCCTGACCGGTAATTACGAGGGCCTGTTCCGTAATGACAACGGTCAGTCTGATCCGAACATCACATCGTTGTTCGATCTTCAGAGCCTGCTCGATAATACTTACGGGCGTCTACCCAATGATCGTCCGCACCAGTTCAAGTTCAATGGAACCTATCGGACCCCGTGGAAGGTTCTTGTTAGCGGAAACTTCTACGCACAGTCCGGCACTCCGTTTAACCAGCTGGTCCCGCACGCGATCTATGGAAATAACGAAGGGTTTGCAGTTCAACGTGGCACCGCCGTTGTTCCGACACTGACGGCCACTCAAACTGGATTCCCAAATGTTGTTGAGAGTATCGGTTCAAGCCGCACGCCCAGGACAATGAATCTGGATTTGGGCGGCTACTATCCGATCAAACTCGGGGAGAACCGCGAACTGCGTCTCAGCGGAGACTGGTTCAACGTCTTTAATAGCCAGCGGGCAATCACATTGGATCAAACTTTCTCGCTTAACAGCGGGATCGCAGGTGTCGCGCCCGTACCTAATCCGTTCTGGGGTTCCGCACAGTTGGTGCAAGCTCCTTCGGCGTTCAGGTTTGGCGCCAAGTTAACCTTCTAAAATAGCCATCGCCAGTGGGCGATGTGCATTGATCATGGGGAGAGGCGCACAGAGAATTAGCGCCTCTCCCAATTTTTTTAAAATATCGATCGGGGAGCTTGACCTCCACCCCCTGGAGGTTCCAATATGCAACCCTCGTCCTGTTTTTTGAGGTTGTTCCAAGTGCCTACTCTTCCCGCCCAGCATCCCGACTGCCGGCACCTAAAGATAGAGATTCGCTTAATTGCTATCGTTCTGCTACTGCTGTGGCCAATCGCGACTCGCGCTCAAAATGGCAGGGCTTCAACCGGAACTGGAGGCAACCATATCATTCGGGGATTTGTGCTGTTCCCCTCTGGACGCAGGGCCGAAGGCCCCATCCACGTAAAGCTGCAAAGCTATACCTACGCTGAAATCTCATTGATGGCGGATAGCAGCGGCTCTTTTACTTTTGGTTCACTTGCTCCAGGCAATTACACTGTCGTTGTCAGCGCCGGCGATGACTATGAAATTGCCCGTGAAGCTGTTTCAATCGACAGCGACCTGAATCTTCCCAGGTTAGGGACCCCGAGTAACTCCACCTCGCGCAGATACACCGTGATGATAACCCTGCAACCCAAGGCCGGAACTCGGGCAAAAGCTTCCATAATCAATGCTGCCCTTGCTGAAGTTCCCGAAAATGCACGTACTCTATATGAGAAAGGTTTGGAGTTAGCGAAGGCGGGGAACTCTCTCAAGGCTATTGATAGTCTGAAAGCTGCAATCTCCATTTATCCGAAATTCCCGTTGGCGCTTAACGAACTGGGCGTCCAGTATCTGAAACTGGGAAAGGCGGACAAGGCAATCGAACCCCTCAAGTCAGCACTAGAGTTAAAGCCAGACGCGTTTACTCCAAAGCTTAACTTGGGAATTGCATTATTGGAAACCCAACACTTCGCAGAAGCAGAAAGGCAACTGCGGGAGAGTCTCAAGATCACCTCGGCCCCGACGGCGCACATGTATTTGGGACTTACGCTCGCCCATTTGCATAATAGTGAGGAAGCCGAAAAGGAGCTGAAACAGGCCATTGAATTGAGCGGGGATGAGCTGGGTCTGGCGCACTATTATCTTGGTGGACTCTACTGGCAGAAGCGCGATTATCGTCGGGCCGCTGACGAGTTAGAGACTTATCTTCGCCTTACGCCAAATGCCCAGGACGCCGAACGTGTGCGCGGCACCATCAAGGAACTTCGTGCCAAATCCTAGACTTAGACTAAGACTAGCAGGCTGCCGAAAAACTAATATTACAAGGTCGGGTGCTGTGAATACCATCAGGAGCAGATCGTGAAAATGCAGAAATCCCACCCACGGGAGTGGGTGGATGTTTCAGTTCCAACCTACCAGATGCGGGCGCGACCCTCGGAGAATCCCACCCACGGAAGTGGGTGGATAGTTCAGATCCAGCC
>WNGF01001240.1_pt1 | contig 50457 bp, 32 predicted proteins | sample 5400641 | NCBI WGS metagenome assembly WNGF01 (sample SAMN13153371, study PRJNA577476) | soil metagenome | isolation source: 80 cm soil or saprolite under grassland replicate 2 | place: USA:California | collected 2016-06-15 | reverse complement strand
CAACGCATTCGCTACGGATAGCGGCGCGGCGGGAGGTGGAGTGTCACAGCCCGCCAGGAGGGTGCATGCGACGATGGAAACTATGGTGAGGTTTTTCATCGGTTACCTCGGTGCGGCGGTCACTGCCGGTCACCCGGATGGGGCACGATGAAAGGCGAACGTGCTTCAGGAGGGGACTTCGAATATGCGCCCCACACCAATCGCCGGTCAAGAAATGGCGCCGGTTAGTCGTGATCAGCCACTTGCGACGTTAGTTGCGTGTCAGTTGCCTGATAAGCGTGAGGTCGGTAGTTCAACTCTACCCAGGCCCATACACACAATACAAAACCCCGCAACCAGCGGAAGGTTGTGGGGCTTTCTCGTCCCGCCCTCGCTCTTACCTGCCGGAGTCAAGAGAGCACGCGCGCGCTGGCCCACCTCCTCCGCGCTTCGGCCTAGTGAGGTGTGGCTAGCCCGGTGAAATCAATGGAAAGCGACGGGCTGCTGTCAAAGAAGAGCGTCCCGGTGCCCGTGTGGGTCCACGGGGGCCTACCTCCTCCATGAGTTGTAGGATGGAACCCCCATTCGAAGGTGCACGATCCCGCTGCTGGGATCCAATAATTCCGTTGGTTAGGGTCATTGGGGTCGATCGACGTATTGCAGGTCCCGGCGAAGGTCGGGAAGAACGGAGGATCAGGAGTTGCCGTGGCAGTACTTATGTAATCCGCGGCGTCGCCGCTATTCGAGATGGTGACGATCGCATAGGCGAAGGTGCCGACGGGCGTTGGTCCGAATGCGAGCGAGGTCGGACTGACGGTCAGATTGCTTGATAGAATCGTCGGCGACGCGCTCGAACGTGCGCCGATGACTATGCGATTGGTCGGGGACACTGGCTCCGCGCACGCGCTGACGAGCACCGACAGCGCAGCGAGCGCGATTGGGCGTGTGACTTTCATGATACCATCCTTCCGCCGGAACGGCGGTTGTCGCGGGGGTGGGGCCCAGCAAAGCCGAACTGAATAGCAGCGGTTCGCGATTCACGTTTGGAGCTGCGGGAACCCGGCAAAGACATCATCGTGGGCGGCGTCGCTTCGCAACCTCCCATGTCTTTGGACCGATTCCGAGCCGCATCGTTGATGCCAAATGCTCCCCTTCGATCATCCGCGCGGGACCAGTCGTCTGGGTCTGTGTCCGTGACGTTCGAGCGCTTCTCCCCGCGGAAGTTCACGCTCCGCGGAACGTATCAGCGTCATGGCTGCGAGTGGCACCTGACATGCGTAAACCATCTACTCAAGGCTTCGATAGCCAATGCGGCTGTCGCCCGGCTGTGCGCAGGTTCACCTCTACCCTGGAGTCTTTATGAAACGATTTTCTCTGATCGCCATCCTCGCCGTGCTCGCCGCTTGCACCAACGGACCGACGCAGCCCGACATCCAGTCGACCCTCAGGTTGTCGAGAGTGCCCGGAAACCCTGCCGGCACAGGTCAGCCGGGAGCAGAATGCGGGGAAGACAATGCACTGACTGAGCCTACCGGATTTGGCACAGGCGGCTTTGGTACTGCGGAGGCCGCGTATGCGGGAAGTGACAGTACTGCATCCCTAGCCAACGCAAACAGCGAGGCCGCGGTATCACAATACGATGTAGCGTGCTACCAGATCTCAAACCGTTAGCCTCAATCAAAACAAAGCAAAGCCCCGCAACCGGTTGTCGGTTTGCGGGGCTTTGCAATGCGTTGTCTTCAACTCTTCTTTCGGTCGTCCCATCCGCTTTGTCGCGTTGCCTTGAGACTCAGGGCGTGCGACTCCCCGCAAAGCGGTAGCGCATCACAACCGAGTCAGGTTTGGACGCCAGCTTAGTCACGCCTGTTCCCGTCACATTGCCGCCACTCACGCGAGCAACCCAGGTGTCGATCACCTGCTTTCCCTTGGCGGAAGGGTCTGAGTACGGCTGGCTGACACCAACCGCGCTGTCTCCGGACATCGTGTATGCCCATTGGACCGTTACTTTGGATCCCTCGTTCTTGCCCTTGCACGACCCGGCTGCGCAAACCGTCGTCCACTTCGCGACCACCGAGTCCGATCCCATCGGCATGGACGTGCCCTTCCACGTGCCCGCCATATCGGCTTCGGTAATAGCCGGAGCCATCGCCGGAGCCATCGCCGGAGCCATCGCCGTGTCACTCTTGGCGACGTTGGCTGGCGGCGTCTCGGTTTTCGCACAAGCCATTACACCCGCAACAACCGGAATCAACATCAACACTCGACTCATAATGTCCTCTCGCCTGGCCGGCCGAAAAAGGTGAGGTGTGGGTGTTCACTGCGCAGGAGGTTGTGACCGCCGCGTCGAACATACTTCGTCCCTGCCGCCGCTGCCAGCAACGTCGCGAGTGCCGTTAATCGACTTCGAGCGCGCCGTTTCCTACGGGCGTAGCGTGCGGCTGCTGCGAGGTTCGCTTCGTAACCCGATCAACGGCGCTTTCTCGGCGTGCGCCCGGATCCTTGCGGCTTTTGAGGCGTTTTTCCCTTCGCGGATTCGGCGGCAGAAGCCTCGTTTTTGTCGGGTAGTGTCTCCCAGGTCGACGACCCGCTCACAGTGCGGTTCGACCCGACGTCACCGACCGAGCCAGCACCCTCGGCGGTCTCGCGGTTTAGCTCTTCCTGCAAGCTCGCTTCACTATCGGCGGGCTTCCCGGCTTTGCCGCTCTGGCTATGCTTGTCTTGATTCTTGTCCGACATGTTGAGCTCTCCGGTGCGATGCGATATGGTCGCTGCACTTGCACACTTGGAGTGTCAGCGGGTCAGCGCCGTTATCAAACAGTTCAAGAATCACGCCTTGTCAACAACGCACTTCATTCTCTTAGTGCCTGATGCACGAAGGAGACGGCAATCGATCCTTCTCCAACGGCTGATGCGACGCGCTTGATGTTCTCGGCTCTCACGTCGCCCACCGCGAACACTCCAGGCCGGCTTGTTTCGAGAAGGTGCGGCGCGCGCGAAAGCGGCCACTTCGCCGCAGCAAGCTCGTCCCGCGAGATATCCGCGCCGGTCTTGATGAACCCCCGCGTATCCAGAACGACACAACCATCTAGCCAGTGAGTGCTCGGCGTGGCGCCCGTCATGACGAAGACATGCCGGATGTCGTGGCTCTCGCTCGGTTCTTGATTCGTCCGCCACTGAACTTGCTCGAGGTGCTCATTTCCCTCTAGAGCCGTGAGCTCGGTGCACGGTCGCAGCACAATCGCAGGGTTTTCTTCGATGCGCCGGATCAGGTAGCGGGACATGCTCTCCGCCAGCCCTTTCGAGCGGATGAGTACATGCACCTTGCTCGCTGTCTGCGCGAGAAATACTGCAGCCTGGCCCGCTGAGTTGCCGCCTCCGACCACAATTACTTCTTCTCCGCCACAGAGCTGCGACTCGACAAACGTCGCTCCGTAGTAGACTCCCGCTCCCTCAAATCGTTCGATGTTCTGGAGAGGCAGCTTTCGATACTCTGCGCCGGTGGCGATGATAACCGTGCGCGCCGGTACCGACGGGCCGTTCGCGATCTCGACCTTATATGCGTTACGCGTACAATCGAGCTTGGTCGCGCCCTCCGCGATCAATAACTCCGCGCCGAACTTCTGGGCCTGTGTGTATGCTCGGGCCGTAAGCTCCTGACCGGAGATCCCCGACGGAAAGCCGAGGTAGTTCTCGATCCTCGAGCTGGAACCGGCCTGTCCTCCAGGGGAATTCGACTCGAGAACCAGGACGTCGAGACCTTCCGACGCGGCATAGACGGCTGCCGCGAGCCCTGCTGGCCCCGCCCCGACAATCACCACGTCGCGAACGTGTACCTCGTCGATCGCCTCGTTGAAGCCAAGGCAGTCTGCGATCTGTCTATTGCTCGGATTGCGAAGGACCGTAGTGCCACGACAAATGAGGACCGGGAAGTCTGCGATTGAGAACCTGAATCGATCCAACAGATGCTGCACGCCGGAATCGCGATCCGGATCGATGAACGAATACGGATGAGCGTTCCTGGTCAGAAATTCCTTGATGCGGAGCGTGTCCGAGGAATAATTCGACCCGACGAGCACGACATCTCCGACCCCGCCCGCGATGAGCCCTGCCCGGCGAAGAAGGAAGGCGCGGACGAAGATTTCGCTCAGCTCCGCGTCGGTCTGCACGAGTGCCAGGAGCTCGTCACGGTCGACTTCGATCACCTCGCCCCTCTCGCCAACCCGCAGTGTGACGAGTGCCCGCCGACCGGCCAGCATCGACACCTCGCCGGTGAACTCAGCCGGTCCGAACACCCCCACTATCGCCTCGCCACCGTCGACCTTCTGCACTATCTCGATCGTTCCTTCGATGACGACAAAGAACCGAGGAGTCAGCGTCCCGGCTGTTCCGAGCACTTCGCCGCGCTCGACACGTCGTCTACGTCCATGCGCCGCGACACGCGCGACCTGCTCGGGCGTCAGCTTGGGGAAAGTCTGTTCGACGTTCGGTACAAGTCTCGACGGAAGCGCAGCAATCGGTTCCGTCATCGTAAATGGCAGTGGCTGAGGAGCGGCATAGTACCTGATCTTGCCTTTGTTCTCTGATTTCGTCCAGCCGCTGATAGATTCCGAGCCGCTATGCTCGTTCCTAAACTCTTCACCGCAATGCAGTCATACGATCGCTCGCAGTTCGTACGCGATGCGATCGCCGGCGTAATCGTAGGAATCGTCGCACTGCCACTCGCCATCGCCTTCGCCATCGCGAGCGGCGTCACTCCCGATCGCGGACTGTGGACTGCCATCGTCGCCGGCTTCATCATCGCCGCGCTCGGCGGATCACGCGTTCAGATCGGTGGTCCCACCGGTGCCTTCGTCGTCATCGTCTACGGAATAGTTCAGAAATACGGAGTAGATGGGCTGATCGTCGCGACGTTCATGGCCGGCGTTCTGCTCATCATCTTCGGACTCGCGAAGCTTGGCGCCGCAATCAAGTTCATTCCGCATCCCGTCGTCACCGGATTCACCAGTGGGATCGCCGTCATCATCTTCTCGGGCGAGATCAAGGATCTACTCGGTCTTCGGATGGGCCCGGTCCCGGCGAGCTTCGCCGAGAAATGGATGGCGTACGCGCACGCAACGGGCATCACGCCCGAAGCGATCGGCATCTCGGCGCTCTCGTTGGCAATCATCCTCGTTTGGCCGCGAGTAAATCGCCGAATTCCGGGCCCGTTCGTGGCGTTGCTCGTCGCCACGGCCGTCGCGCGACTGCTGCATCTCCCCCTTGAAACGATCGGGTCACGTTTCGGCGCGATCGCCGCGTCTATCCCCGCGTTCCACATCCCTCAGCTGTCCTTCGCTCAGATCACCGCACTCGTCGGACCGGCGTTTACAATCGCACTTCTCGGTTCGATAGAGTCGCTGCTCTCCGCGGTCGTTTCGGATGGAATGATCGGAGGACGACACCGCTCCAACATGGAGCTCGTCGCTCAGGGTGTCGCGAACATGGCGACCGCGTCGTTCGGTGGTATCCCCGCAACCGGTGCCATCGCGCGAACCGCGACGAACGTCAAGAACGGCGGACGCACTCCAGTCGCCGGAATGATTCACGCTGCGACGCTACTGCTGATTACAGTTGCGTTCGGGCGCCTTGCGTCTCTCATCCCCATGGCCGCCCTGGCATCCATTCTTGTGGTCGTCGCGTACCACATGAGCGAATGGCGCGCATTCCGCGCCGAGCTCAGCTCACCGAAGAGCGATGTGGCGGTACTTCTCACGACCTTCGTGCTCACGGTTCTTGTGGACCTCACCGTCGCGATCGAAGTCGGAATGGTTCTCGCCGCGTTCCTTTTCATTCGACGAATGGCCGAGGTGACAAATGTCAGCTCGGTGACACGCGAGCTCGAGGATGAGCTCGACGACGCCGATGCCAACGCTGCCAGCCGGCGCACCATTCCGCGCGGAGTCGAAGTCTACGAGATCAACGGCTCCTTCTTCTTCGGGGCGGCGGAAACCTTCAAGGACACGCTCGCCAGGGTCGCCGGCAAGCCGAAGGTTCTGATCATCCGCATGCGGCACGTGCTCGCCCTCGACTCGACAGGCATGCACGCCCTCAAGGACGTGGTGCATCGAAGCCGTCGTGATGGCACGGTGGTCCTGCTGTCCGACGTGCACATGCAGCCGCTGGTCGCGCTCACAGGATCACCGATCCTGGATGAGATCGGTCAGGAGAATCTCTTCGGGAATCTCGACGACGCATTGAATCGTGCGCGCGAGCTTCTGGGTGTTGCTGCCGAGAGGCCACCCAAAGGCACCACACCTACCGTTGAGCGCGAGCGCGTCAGCTAGGCCGCGTCTCTACTCTTCGCGCTGGCGCCTGATTGTGAGAAATGCGACAACGCCCCCAACCGCACAGAAGACGGCGCTGCTCCACATCGCGCGCCGGTAACCGGCAGCAAATGCTGGCCCGCTCGGGTGAGCCAGACCTGCGACTCCAGCGAGGAGCGGTAGAATCGCCACAGCGAGTAGTCCAGCCAGGCGCGCAACAGCGTTGTTCACCGCCGACGCCACTCCGGCGCGTCGCTCGGGAGCGGCGGCGAGCACCGCCGCTGTGAGTGGCGCAACAACCGTCGCCAATCCCAGGCCAAATACCATGAACGCAGGAAGCATCACTCGCAGGTAGGTCGCCCCAGGCTGAATCTTCGCACAGAGGATCATCCCGCCAGCGGTAATGAGCGCGCCGAGAGTCATCGGCAGCCGCGGTCCGATGCGCGTCGCTATTCGTCCTGCGAGCGGCGACAGCGCAAGCATGATGAAATTCGCGGGCAGAACCGCCGCACCGGCTGCGAGAGCGCTGTAACCCAGCACGTTCTGCAACTGCAGCATCAGAAAGAAAAAGAGCCCGTTCAGCGCCGCATAAACGAACAGCGTTTCGAGATTCGCACCCGTGAACTGCCGGGAGCGAAAAAGTGTCAACGGCAACAACGGATTCGAAGAGCGCAGCTCGGCGACAACGAACGCCACGAGGAGAATCGCTCCGCCGATTCCCGCTGCGAGTATTCGCGGATCAGTCAGACCCACGCGAGGACCGGAGATGAGGGCACCAATGACACCCGCGAGCCCGAGGGTCGCGAGCAGCGCCCCGAGATAATCGATGCGCGCCTCCGGCTTCCGATGCTCAGTGGGCAGATGCCGCACCGAGAGCACGGCCGCGCCGATCGCAAACGGCAGAATCGCGACGAATACCCATCGCCACGAAAGGACATCGACGACCCATCCGCCAATGAACGGCCCTAGTGCGGTGGATGCCGCGGACCAACCCGCCCATTGTCCAATCGCCGCACCGCGGTCGTCGGCAGCGAAATCCGATTCGAGAATCGCCAGGCTGTTCGGGACCAACACAGCACCTGCAGCGCCTTGGATGGCCCGCGCCGCGATCAGCGTGACCGCCGTAGGCGCGACCGCGCAGCCCAGCGACGAAATTGCGAATGCGACAAGGCCGATCGCGAACACGTTGCGACGTCCGTACGAATCGCCGAGCGAGCCGCCGAGCAGCATCAGCGAGCTGAGGGTTAGCAGATACCCGTTGAGTACCCACTGAACACCATCAACGCCGAGGGAGAAGTCGCGGGCGATGGAGGGCAGCGCGACGTTGACAACGGTCCCCTCGAGAAACACCGCGCCTGATCCGAGGACGCATGCGGCGACGATCCACCTGCCACGCGCGGAGTGGAGTCGTATAACGGCGTCAGCTCTTTGCGAAGTCAGCGGCGGAGGAGAGTAAGCATCAGAAAGAAAATCAACTTAGAAATTCACAGATTTGTGCCTGTCAACGTTGCCTTTTTTCAAGTGTGTCGCTACTGCCCGCTCTACTTTCTCGATTACGTCGTCGACCGTTATTAGCGGCATGCGCTCCCATCTTGGATCTGCGCGCGACGAATCCGGCTCTTCTCCGGGATTCGTGTAGCGATCCACCCACAGATCCTCGAAAGCTCGATAAGGTCCGACGCGCCATGGATTGGTGTGCCCATAAAGACCGACAACCGGAACATTGAACGCGCGCGCGATGTGAACGGGACCCGTGTCGGGCGCAATTACGAGCTGCGCGCCCGCCACGACCCATGCGACCCGCCTGACTCCCTCTCCCATCGCCCAGACAATTGGTGCGCGCGCCGTGTCCGCGATCTCCCGGGCGATTCGAGTCTCGCGCTCACCGGGTCCGCCGGCCATCACGACGTTGAACCCGAAGTCGTGATGAAGAGCATCTGTGACCATCGCCCAGCGAGCGGCGATCCAATCCTTCTTGTAGCTCCCCGACGCCGGCACTATCACCGCGACTGGCCGGTCCGCCAACGGCGTGAAGAACGAGGCCTGTGACTGTCGCTCCTCTTCAGTGAACGGAATCCGCCACGCGAGCGGTTCGGGGAGAGGAACTCCGATCCGCTCCAGGAATTCAAGGAAGAGGTCCTGGGTGTGGCGACGAGGTCGCGGAGCGAGGTGATGATTCGATGCCAGCCAGACGCCCTCATGGGATCGACCGCGATCGACGCCGAACCGGTGCGGAGCGCGGGAGAAGAGCACGGGCCAGATGCTCTTCGCGTACACGTTGAAGTTGAGAGTGAGGTCGAACTTCATTCCGCGCATGCGCCGCCAGAGCTGGCGTACTCCCAGCAGCCTCTGGCGGGGCTCGAACCGTATGACCGCGTCGACGGAAGGATGGTGCTCCAGGATTTGCGCGGGCATTGGCTCGACGATCCAGGTGATATGCCGCGTGACGTCATCGTCCTTGAGCGCGTTCACCACCGGAAGCCCGTGAACTACGTCGCCCAGTCCGGACAAGAGGACGATACAGATCCTTCGCGAGGGAACGTCCAGCGCTTTCGCCATGGCGGACAAAAAGCTAGCGCGTGTGGGAATGACCGTTAATCTCCCTCCGTGTTCCGCCGCAAACTGACAACTGGATGGTGGATACCGCCGGCCGTCGCAACCGCCGTCATTGCGGCATCGGCCCTCGTCGCCAAAGCGGCCGTTCGCGACGCTGTTTACGGCCATCCGGCGCCCGGAGTGCGATTCGTCGTTCCTGTTTCGTACGTCGTGTTTTCACCCCTCAACCGGGCGTTCGACCTCATCTGCCTGCTTTCGGTTCCCCAGCACATCGCTCTCCTTGCGGTGATTGCGATGTGGATCGGGATATGGCGTTGGTTGCGAGCGCGTTCGGGCAAGCCGACCTCGTTCCGTCGCGAAGCGTTAACTCTGTCCGTCTGCATCATTCTTCTTGCGATCGTCTACGTTGGGGCGATCGCGGGGCCGCGCCCAATGGCCGCAATTGCTGTGGATGACGCCGATCTGATTCGCGTCGATTTTCACAGCCATAGCAACGTCTCGGGTGATGCGCGCCGCTCATTCAGTCCGGCGGCGAACCGCGAATGGCACCGCGCTGCCGGATTCGACGTCACCTACATCACCGATCATCGTCGTTTTCGCGGAGCACAGGCAGCGGCCGCTCTCAATCCGGCCCGCGCCGGCGACGGATTCGTCGCGCTCAGCGGATTCGAGGGACGCTTTGGCGGAGTGGACATCATTGTTCCGGGGATGACCGTTGCCGACAGCGCGATGATCGGAGTTCGTCAACGTCTTGATCTCGACACGCTGGCGTCGGGCCGCGAGCCGGTGGTCATCGCGGCCGTTCCTGTCCGCAACATCGAGAGGATCGACAGCATCGCGAGCGTTGACACCGCTTACATCCGCGCTGTCGAGCTGGTTGACGGTGCTCCGCGCGGCTTGTTAGAGGAGCAGCGGCATGGCGGCAGGCTCCGGCAAATCGCCAACAGTCACAACCTCCTCCTCGTTGGCGGATCCAACAACCATGGATGGGGCCGCACGGCCGTCGTCTGGAACGTGGTTCGCGTTCCTGGATGGAGGCTGCTCGCTCCCGATTCAGTCGGTGCTCTGCTCGAACAGGTGCTACGCAGTCGCGACCGCGAGAGGTTGCAGGTGATCGAGCGCGTCCGCCCTTGGGCCGGCAACGGAGCGTTGCGGCTTGCGGCCACGGCACCGGACGCTCTTTGGGTGAATCTTACGACTCTGACTCCGTCCGAACGGCTCGCGTGGATCGCGTGGGCGTGGATCATAGCGCTGCTTGTCTACATGTCGCGTCCCACGCGTCCGGTCGACAGGGATCAGCTGACGGCTACTTCCCGCACTTGACCATTACGCGGCTGCTGTCGGCCGGCATGTAGATCGCCAGCGCGGTTGCCTGGCTTGTCGCCGACTTCGCCCCGATTGCTTCACCGAGAACCTTCACCGTTGCTGTCGACTGCTGCACCGGGTTTGCGATCACGGCATTCGCCCCCACCTCGGCCGCACGCTTCCGTATCACCGAGACCAGCTGACCATCAGTCGTGTAGATCGAGTTTCCCTTGGCGGTGATGAAAGCCAGCTCGTAGTAATCGTAAGGCACATCGGCGCGGCTCTTGTAGACCTCGATGGCTGCGGCGCAGGTGGGACCGCGACTGAAGCTCGGGTTGATATCAGTCGTGACCGAGCGCACGCCGCACCCGGCCGATGTCATGGAAAGCGCGACGACGAGGGCGCCCGCTAATCGTCTCATCTGAAATCCCTCCCAGTTCGAGTGGTGGATCCTCAAACACCTGAGGTAAATCAGAAGTCGATATTGCAAAGTGAGGGCCCGATGTAGTCGTGAGGGCCGGCCGCAAGCGCGCTTGACCGTCCACACAGCATTCCGTAACGTGGCGCGATGCAAGACCAGACCGCGCCGCCCGCCTTGTTCGAGGAGCTCGAGTTGGAGGCGCCCGGAAAGTGGCGTCGTCTTTCGGGACTTTTCCTGGCGCCGGCTGTATTCGCTCTTCTGCTCGTGGTTCCACTCGAATCGGTGAAGCCGGAAGCGCACCGGCTTGCAGCGATAATGGCGGCAGTGGTCGTTCTCTGGATCAGCGAAGCGCTGCCGATGCCGGTCACCGCGATGATCGGGGCATCTGCATGCGTGCTTCTCCGTGTCGCTCCGGCGAAGGATGTGTTCGCGCCCTTCGCGGACCCGCTGATGTTCCTGTTCATTGGGTCCTTCATTCTCGCGCGGGCGATTGCGCTTCATGGACTCGATCGCCGGCTTGCTTTCGCTGCACTCTCGCTCCGATGGGTTGGTGGCAGTCCGGCACGAATTCTGTTCGCCTTCGGCGCGGTAACGGCATTCATCTCGGCCTGGATCTCCAATACCGCGACGACCGCGATGATGTTCGCGATCGGCCTCGCGATTCTGTCGTACATGTCCGAGACGGCGCGTGCATCCGGGCGTCGGCTCGACATGAGATATGCGACCGTCCTGATGTTGATGACCTCCTTTTCGGCATCGATCGGCGGTCTTGCGACGCCCGTCGGAACTCCGCCGAATCTGATCGGCCTCGGATTCGTGCGCCGCATGCTCGGCGTTGAGTTTCCTTTCTTCGAGTGGATGATGATTGGCGTCCCGCTTGTCATCCTCCTCTATTTTTTTCTGTTCGGATACCTCTGGCGTGCCTCCGGCTCTCCTTCCGCCGGAGGAGCTGGCACCGCTGCGATGCTCGGCCGCGAAACAGCGCGTACCGGACCGTGGAGCACCGCCGAGAAATCGACGCTGCTCGCTTTCTGTGTCACCGTTGCGCTCTGGATTCTCCCCGGCGTGCTCGCTCTGGTCATGGGGGAAAGCAGTCCGCAATACAAGGCGCTCAGCGCGCGCCTTCCGGAAGGCGTTGCAGCACTTATCGGAGCGTCTCTCCTGTTTCTACTGCCAGGAGATCGTAGCGGTCGGGCGATCGACTGGAGCGAAGCCGTCAAGATCGATTGGGGGATCGTTCTTCTGTACGGCGGAGGTTTCGCGCTGGGTGTGTTGTCGTTCCAGACGGGACTCGCCGAGTCAATGGGGCGCGGATTATTGGGCTTCCTGCCGAATGCGAGCGGCACCGGTTTGTTGATCGCATCGACGGTGATGGCGGCCCTCGTTTCCGAAGTCACTTCCAACACGGCGTCGGCAAACATGGTCGTGCCGGTGGTCATATCCCTCGCAAAGGCAGCTGGCGTAGACGCACTGGAGCCAGCGATTGGCGCAACGCTTGGCTCGAGTCTCGGATTCATGCTTCCGGTCTCCACGCCGTGCAACGCGATTGTGTACGGCTCCGGCTACATCCCGCTGACTAAGATGATCCGATATGGACTGCTACTCGATGTCGTCGGTGTGGCGGTGATAGTGACGGCGGTGAAGCTGCTCCTTCCGCTTCTTCGCTGATCAGCCGCGAATGAACATCTGGAAGAGCCTCCGCGGCCTCCCGCGCGACCTGTGGCTTCTCTTCGTGGCGACGTTGATGAATCGCCTCGGGATGATGGTCCTTCCATTTCTCATCCTGTATCTGACGACGGAGCTCCACTTCACTCCGGCTCGCGCCGGCGTTGTTCTCGGACTTTACGGCGTGGGCGCCATTATCGCCGCTCCTATCTCCGGCTGGCTGTGCGACAGGATCGGCGGACTTCCCATAATTCAGGGATCGCTGATCGGATCGGGCCTCGTGCTCCTTGGTTTCCCTTTCATCGGCGATCACAAGCTGGTGGTGGCGCTGACAATTCTCTGGGCGCTGATAAATGAGTCGGGCCGGCCCGCGGTGCTCACGCTGATAACCGATCTTGTCCCGCCGGAACAGCGGAAGCCTGCTTTCGCGGTCCAGCGTCTGGCGATCAACCTTGGAATGAGCGTCGGCCCCGCTGCGGGAGGATTCATCGCGACGCACTCATTCCGGTCCATATTCGTCGTCAACGCCGCTAGCTCACTCGCTGCAGCCACCTTCCTGTTCGTCATTCCCATGAGCTCCGCTGCGCGCCGACAAACGGTCGCTTCGGAAACAGTCGCGAAGGTAAAACGCTGGCGGCGTCCCGCTGTCGTCGAAGACAAACGCCTTCTGCTCTTCCTCGCCGGCGTATTTCTGGCCGCGGCCGTTTTCTTCCAACACGAGGGCGTGCTTCCTCTCTTCCTCGTTCAGGACCTTTCGTTGTCAATGGCGTTCTATGGAATGCTGTTTACGATCAACACGCTTATGATTGTTTTCCTCGAGGTTCCGTTGAACGCTGCGACCGCGAGCTGGCCGCACCGGCGGGCACTGGGCCTCGGCGCAGCCCTGTTCGCCCTAGGGTCCGGAATGTTCGGCCTGGCATCGGGACCGGAGATGATAGTTGCCGGCATCGTCGTCTGGACCTTTGGTGAGATGCTGCTCTTTCCGCAGGCATCCGCGTATTTGGCGGATATCGCACCGCAGTCGCGCCGAGGGGAGTACATGGGTGCGTACTCGATGGCGTTCAGCGTGGCCTTCGCGGTCGCGCCTGGCGCAGGTGCCTGGGTGTTCCAGAATTATGGGAGCACCGTGCTATGGACAGCGGTCTTCGCCGTTGGCCTGATCGCCGCCGCGACGATGTCTCTGGTGTCGAGCGAGCAGCCGAGTCCTGCGACAGCTCCTGCGTGATTGGACGCGGCGACGCGTCCACGAGCATATCTTTTCCGCGTGTCGAGCCCGCTGCGCGGTAGTCGTCTCATGCTTCTGCTTGCGATCGCGGCGCTAGTGTCCACGATTGGGTGCGGCCGAGAGCCAACGGAACCCTCTCGGTCCGATCTGACTGGACATTGGCAGTCGTACGACGTCGACCTCTACATAAGGAGCATGGAGCTCGAGCTGGTGCAGCCGTCGCCCGGAATCATCGTTGGAAAGTGGCGTGCGCTCGGTCGCACCGACAACGCGTGCACTCCCGGAGTTTTCTGCGCCGATTCGAGCATCGTTACCGGGCGAAACGAGGTCGCGCAGGTCGTCCTCGAGCTCCTCGGCGCAGGAACCTTCGTCGGAGTTCTTGCGAGCCGGGACAGTCTGAATGGGATCATCAGATCTTCAGGGATGAACTTCCATGTCGCATTCAAGCGGTAGCGGCTGATGGCAACGCGTCGAGTGAAGGCATTCGCCGTGGCGGCGCTCTTTTTCTTCGCCCTCATGGTATTCCCCGCGGTGGTCGGTCTCATCACCGACTGGATGTGGTTTGGCGAGGTCGGCTACCGTCGCGTTTTCGCAACGAAGCTCATCGCACGGTCTCTTCTTTTTGTGGTGTGCGGGTTGCTGGCCTACTACTGGATCGTTGCCAACGCCCGTGTCGCACGCCGTGGCACGACACGATCTCCCATTCTCTGGAAGATCGGCCCCGAGGCTCCACCGGTGGATATCGTCGAGTCGCTCAGTCGCCTCACGCGGCCCGCCGCGCTTTTCATTGCGTTGCTGTTCGCAATCACGGGCGCGTCGGGATGGATGACCGTTCTCCGCTTTCTCAATCGCACCCCGTTCGGAGTAACTGATCCTGTTTTCGGGCGAGATCTCGCGGCGTACGTCTTCACCCTTCCGATGGTCGCCGGCGTTCTGGCGATGCTTCGAACACTTGTCGTCCTCGCGCTCATCGTCGTCCTCGCGATTTATCTATTGCGCGGAAAAATCTCGCTTCCGCCACAACGAGTTTCTCTCACTCCGCCTGCTGACCGCCACGTCGCGGTGCTGCTCGTTCTCTTTCTCGTTCTCACCGCACTCCAGGTATGGCTGGTGCGGCTTCCAGAATTGCTGTTCTCCACCACCGGCCCACTTGTTGGCGCGAGCTACAGCGATCTGCACGCCCGATATCCGGCGCTGCACATCATCGCTGCGACCGCGATCCTTGGCGCACTCGCTGTGATTTATGGAATGCTTCGCCGGCGGATCGCGTGGTTCACTGCGATGGCAGCGGCAGCCTATCTGATCGTATCAATTGTGGTCGGGGTCGTCTACCCATGGACTGTGCAGCGCTTTTTCGTTGCGCCCACTGAGCTTACTCAGGAAGCACCGCAGCTTCGGAGCCACATCCTGGCAACACGGCGTGCATGGGGTCTCGACCGTGTCGAAGTTCGTGACCTTACCGGAAACGCGAACCTCACTCTCGCCGACGTCCGGGCCAATGCGGCCACGATTCAGAACGTTCGGTTGTGGGACCGCGACCCTCTACTTCAGACGTTCGGGCAGCTCCAGGAGATCCGTACGTACTACGATTTCATATCGGTTGACGACGACCGTTACGTAATCGACGGACGGTATCGGCAGGTAATGATGTCTCCTCGAGAGCTCAACTCACGTCTCCTGCCGACACGGACCTTCATCAATCAGCATCTGACCTTCACTCACGGAATGGGGCTCACGCTCGGTCCCGTCAACGAAGTCACGAACGAGGGGTTGCCGGTGCTGTTCATCAAGGATCTCCCTCCGGCATCCACGATTTCGATCCGCGTTACCCGTCCACAGATCTATTTCGGGGAGCTCACCAACGACCACGTATTCGTGTGGACCCGGCAGCCGGAGTTCGACTATCCGTCAGGCACCGGCGACGTGACGTCGAGATACAGTGGAAGCGGCGGGGTTCGCGTCGGCTCGATCTTCCGCCGGGCGCTGCTTGCGATGCGGTTTGGTGCGCTCAACATCCTGCTCTCGACCGACATTCGCTCCGGCAGTCGGGTTCTCTATAACCGTGAAGTGGCGAGGCGTGCCGAGCTTGCGTTCCCGTACGCCGAATTCGATGCGGATCCTTACATGGTGATCCGCGATAACGGAGCGCTGATCTGGATCCTTGACGCGTACACGTCCACCGGCCGGTACCCGTACTCCGAGACGCTCGCCGATGGCCGCTCCTACATGAGAAACAGCATCAAAGTCGTAGTGGATGCGTACAATGGCACGATCACGGGATACATCGCCGACCCGCGTGACCCGCTGGTGCTCACTTACGCGAAGATCTTTCCGGGAACGCTGCGGCCCATCTCGCAGATGCCGGCTGATATCAGAAGACACGTTCGCTACCCGCGCGACCTGTACCGCATTCAGACGGTGTTGTACGCGACGTATCACATGGATGAGCCGGCGTCGTTCTACCATCGGGAGGACCAATGGCAGCTCCCGACCGTCGGCAAACCCAACGAAGAAGAAGACAACGATCGCTTCATGCGCCATCTCGTGATGCGGCTCCCCGACGAACTGAATGCCGAGTACATCTACATGGCGCCATTCACGCCTCGGGGGAAAGACAACCTTGCTGCGTGGATGGTAGCCCGCAACGACGGTGAGAATTACGGCAAGCTGAGAGTCTATCGCTTCCCTCGACAGAGTCTTGTTTATGGCCCGCGGCAGATTCGATCGCGAATCGACCAGGATACGGAGATCTCGCGACAGCTCACCTTATGGGACCAGCGTGGCTCGGAAGTGATTCGCGGGGAGCTGCTCGTCATTCCAGTCGAGAAGGCACTCATCTATGTCCAGCCGATCTATCTACGCGCCGAAGGTGGGAAAATCCCCGAGCTGAAGAGGGTCGTCGTTGCATTCCAGAATCGCGTCGTGATGTCGGAGACATTCGAGTCGGGGTTGACTCAGCTTTTCGGGGCAACGGGACAGATCGCCGAGGGACCATCCGCGCAGGTAGATACGACGACAGCGGAAGCTTCAACCGAAGCGACCGCCGAACTCCCCAGCGCATCAGCCGTTGCGCGCGAAGCTCAGACGCACTACGAGCGCGCGCTCGCCGCGCAGCGCGCCGGAAATTGGGCTCTCTACGGCCAGGAGATCGCGAAGCTCGGCGACGCTCTCAAGCGCCTCACGCGCGGCCCCCAGTAATCCCGCCCTCGTTCCGACTCACGGGCTTTGCGGAAACAGCGTTTCGAGCGGCGATCATCGCCCCCGGATCGTTAGTGACAATTCCGGAAACTCCGGCCTCCCACAGGTTCACTGCCAGGGCGGGGTTGTCGATTGTCCAGACGTGAACCACGAAATTCTGCGTCGGTGCCAGACGTGCGAAGCGTCGCGCGGGAATTGGCAGACCATAGTATGAAAGGGGGATGCATAGCGCCGAAAATTTCGGTGGCGTCACTCTTCGACCAGAGAGTACCTCGCGCATTAACCGGATCACATCGGCTCTCGTTGCGCCGACAGGTATACGCGAACCCTCGAACACCGCCATCGCCTCGCTGCTGTAACTGTCCACCAGACAGCGATCCTCGGCGCCCGCTGACTCGATCGCTTTTCGCACGGCTGGAGCGGCGGCGGCAGTCTTGATCTCGATCAGTAGCGGAGTAGATGTAAAGCCCGTGAGAACTTCCTCGAATCGCGGAATGCGGTGGCCTTTTCCGGCGTACGGGTAGGTTTCGCCACCGTCGCGCGTGAAGTGAGCACCCGCGTCGAAAGCGGAGAGCTGTGTAAGACTTTTCGATGCCACCAGTCCGCTGCCGTCGCTCGTTCGTCCAAGGGCCGGGTCGTGATGCACGACGGGGAAACCGTCCCCAGAGAGTTGCACGTCGAATTCGATTGCGTCGGCGCCGAGAGCGATCGCCTGCGTGAACGATTCGAGCGTGTTTTCGGGAGCGTGCGCCGCGTTCCCGCGGTGCCCGATTACAAGCCGCAGATAATTGTCGAGCAGAAGATTCATCGAGATACAACGGATTTAACGGATGGAACGGATAAGAAACGGTGCCGGCGAACCCATTTGCCGGCACCGTTTCTTATCCGTTAAATCCGTTTCTTCTAGAATGTCACTTGCAGGCGCGTCATCACGAGTCGTCCGATCGATCCGCCTCCAACGAATTCCCGGTGCTTCTTGTCCAGAAGATTGGTGGCGTTCACAGACCACAGGACACCATTGAGGAACGAAGGTCTGACCGAGAACTGTGCGTCGAGAAGATTGTAGGTCGCGATCGTTCCGTTAATGAACGAGTACACGGGGAATGACGCGACGTGGCGTCCGCGAACCTCGCCACTGAGACCTTTCGCCTCGTCGCGGTAGCGCAGCGCTACCGATCCCTTGTTGGCCGGAGCGTTGAGCGCGATGTCCTGCACGCCACCGACTTCGGTACGAGGGAAGAAGTCCTTGTTCACGTAGGAATACGTGCCCTGAACCGAGAAGCCATTCGGCAGCAGCAGCTCGCCGCCCAGATCGCTGCCCCAGACATTGAGATCACCGAAGTTCCTGTAGGTGACGATGATGTCGCTCTGCGCGGAGAGCGCCTCGCTGAAGTTCACAACGCCGAGCGGGATTCCGTTTGCCGCCGCCGTCGTTGCACCGTTCACGGATACTCCACCAAGGCCTGCCGCGATCGATGGCGCGATCTGCGCGGCAGTTGCAGCAGCCACCGCCGCGGGTTGACCAGCCGCCTGGAAGAATCCGGTGAGCTGAGCCTGAAGAAACGGTGAAAGCTTGGTCCGATCGAGGAACACGTTCGGCGTCTCGACAATCAGCGGTCCCACGAAGTTCTTCCGATTCTCGTGCCAGACGTCCAGCGAGAGCTGAAGGATGTCGCCGAGGATTCCCTTGTATCCGGCCTCGATGGTGTTGTGGATCGTCGGCTTGAGCCGGGAGACGTCGCGAAGGTCGGTAGGTGCGACGTCGCGAAAGGTTCCGTTCTCGGGTTGAAGGACGCGGAGGACTGTGCCCGCCTGAGCCGCGGTCGGATGAAGTGCCCCGAGGAAATTGGCAACAGCAGTCGCCGTACCCGCGGCAACCGCCGGGGAAAGCCCGGCAGCGGTGAAGGATGCGGTCAACGACGCAACCACTCCGGCACGGGCGACGGCGAACGCAACAGGATACATGAGTGACGCGTCAGCAGGAACGAGCGTCGCGGGATTTCCACCGAATGCTGTCGGTACTCTCATGCAGAGACTTCCGATTCCTGTGGCGCAGCTTCGCGCGAAAGACAGCCCGCTCTCAGGAACCCCGAGTGCGCGAACACCGTAGAGCTGGGTGCCGGAGCTTGGGACTCGGCCCGCGAGAAGATCGAGGAAGAGATTGTTGGTGCTTGGGGTCGAGAACGCGCGATTGTATGTCAGACGGAGGTTCTGGTCCTCACGCGGCTTGAAGACGAGTGCGACACGCGGTGAGAAGACAGGATCCTCGAGTCGGCTGTGCTTGTCCACCCGCGCGGCCGCCGTCAGCTCGAACATTCGGGTGAGCTGCGTTACGGAGTGGACGTAACCGCCGACCTCCGTGATGTCATCGTCCGCCTCGTTCCTGCCGTTGATCGTGCTGTCCGTCTTCGGAAGCGTGTGGATATAGTCGATGCCGTAGAGGAAGCGCTGCCGCATCCCGAAATTCCATCCGTGCTGGACCTGCCCCACTAGCTGCTGCGATTTATCAATGATGCAGGCAGCGTCGGTGCGATCGGGGCAATGCGTTGTCGGTTTGACGGTGCGCAGAAGAAATGTGCTCCCTGCGTCGCTCGTGTTGAGAAACACCTGAGCGAAAAGGCGGTTGATCCGCCCGCGAAGCTGAAAGTTCTGCGCGACCCAATCCTTTACCTGAGCCGGTCCGAGTCCAGTTGGCTCGACTGCGCTTCCAGCTTCGGCTCGGCCGTAGGTTCCGATCAGCTCGCTCGCCGGGGTTGGTCGAAAGTCGAAACGCGCCTCGCCACCCCACCGTCGCAAATCGGGGTCGCGCGCCACACGCTCGAGCGTGTCGTGCTGAAATTCGGGCCACTCCTTGCCGCGGAATCCCTCAAGTGAAACCTTTGCGCCGAACTTGGGTGACGGTACCCAGGCGCTGCGAAATGCGCCGCGCAACACGCTCTGGTTCCCGCCATCGACAGTCAGCGTTGTGCCCTCCGACGCGAACGGCGATTTGGTGATCACGTGCATCACGCCGCTTGGCGTGTTTGGGCCGTAGAGAGCCGCGCCGGGTCCAAGCACCACCTCGATTCGCTCGATGTCCTCGTTCGTCTGCGACTGGAGGTAGGGAATGTTGACGCGAAGCGACGGGACGAACGCGAAGCGGTTGTCGGTCAGCGTCAGCATCGCACCTGAGAAGATGTTGTTGAATCCGCGGGCGACGACGTTGGCCTGCATCAATCCGCCCCGTGCGACGTCGATCCCGGGTAGTCCCACGACGTGATCGGTGACGTTGATGGACGGACGCTCGTTGATCTCGGGTGCATTTACGACTGACACCGACGCCGGTGCGTCGATCACTTTCTCGGGAGCCCGCGAAGCGGTGGTCACGACTTGCTCGAGCTGCGACGGTATGACAGTCATCGACAGGTTTACGGTGGCCGTTGCGTCTGACCCAACACTCACTCCTTCGGAGCGAGCCATCCGATAGCCGATTCGGGTCACGACAACCGTGTATGTGCCCGGAGAAACAGTTGAGATTCGGTAGTCCCCGTTGTCGTCGGTCACAGCGCTCCCGGCGGAGCGCAGAGCCGTGACTGCCTGAACGCGCGCTCCAACTATTCCTCGCGCGGACCCAGCTTCTGTGATCTTGCCCGTGATCGAACCCGTTTGGGCGAGGGCGGGCGACGCGAGCAGCGGCAGCGACAGGACAACCACGAGCCTGCGAACGGACGATGCGAACATCGGCTACCTCGATCGTTTGGGGAGGACCGCCACCGGTAACCCTTCGACCAGGAGCGGGGTTGCCCGCATGAGTTAGGGGCCGGATTGTCGTGCGTCAAGACTGAACGGACTTGCCCGGTTCCGTGACCCTGCCCATCGTTCGGCCTCTATCATCCGGGACTTAATGGCCACAACGGTCGCGCCGCAGCCGCCCAAGCGTGAACGCCTGATCTCGCTGGATGTTTTTCGAGGTCTCACGATCGCCGGAATGCTCCTCGTCAACAATCCCGGAACGTGGAGCGCGATCTATCCGCCGCTGGAGCATGCTGAATGGAACGGATGGACGCCGACTGATCTCATCTTTCCGTTTTTTCTCTTCATCGTCGGCATCACGACTCACCTCTCGCTGACCTCTCGCCGAGAGCGCGGTGACGATGACGCCGCGCTCGTCCGGCAGATTCTTCGGCGCGGCGGAGTCATCTTCCTGCTCGGTTTCCTGATGTCGCTTTTCCCATTCTATCAATGGGGAACCATCGAAGGCATGGCGCATCCCTCGGTCTGGGATCGCATCGCCTACCGGTGGGACCATGTCCGGATCCTTGGCGTCCTCCAACGGATCGGTCTCGTCTACATCGCCGCCGGTCTCCTGTCTCTCAAGACGACGGTCAAGCAGCAGGTGATCATCGTCGCGGTACTACTATATGGTTACTGGTTCGCCATGACGCTGATCCCAATCCCCGGGAAGACGATCGGCGCCCTCCTCCTCAGCAAGCCGAGCGAGACGTTAGCCGCCCATCTCGACCGGGCGATCCTGGGGATGAAGCATATCTGGTCGGGAAGCGTGACCTACGATCCGGAGGGCCCGTTCTCGACAATCCCCGCGATTGGCACGGCGATGCTTGGAGTATTCGCCGGGCGATGGATTGCTGAGCGGCGGCCGCTCCTGGAGAGGATCTCCGGCCTGTTCGGCGCCGGATCTATCGCGATGATGCTTGGCCTGATGTGGAACTGGTCATTTCCAATCAACAAGAACATCTGGACCAGCTCCTACGTTTTGTTCACCGCCGGCATGGCGTGCGTGACGCTGGCGACGATCATGTGGATCATCGAAGTCCACGACGTACGGTGGTGGACGAAGCCCTTCGTGATCTACGGCGTGAACCCGATCATTGCGTTTGTCGGCTCCGGAGTTCTGGCCCGATGCATCTACACTCTTTGGAAGGTGCAGCACGAGGGTAAGCCGACTCCTGTCGAGACCGTCATCTACAAGGAAGCATTCGCGAGTTGGCTCGATCCAAAAAATGCGTCACTGGCAATGGCCTTCACTACAGTCCTGTTCTGGTTCGCGATTCTGACGTTTTTGTACCGCCGAAGGATTTTCCTGAAGGTCTAACAGTTGTTGTTTATCTAGCCTTCACGGCCGACGTAGGAACCATCTCCAGCTCCAGCTTCTCTCCTGCCCGTCGTACAACATAGGCTTCCATCGCGAAATACTCCGGCAGCCCGAGCTGGTCCACGACCTGAGCAGTGTGCTTGTTTCGCTCCTCGACCCTTTGCCAGAACTCCCGATCGTCCTGACCGGGGAAGGGAGCCCGATCCTTCTGGCTTTGATGCTTGAAGATCGCGAGGATCTTGACGCGTAGCTCATCCTCCGAGAGCGGAACGAGGACGTCGGCCTCGGAGACGTCCCATTCCTGCCAGGCGCCGCGATAGTACCACACTTCGGGCTGATCGCCGGAGTACTGTGCAAGCGCCGCCTCGATTGTCTCGAGACACATCCGATGTGTGCCGTGCGGGTCTGAGAGATCGCCAGCAACAAAGATCATGGATGGCCGCGCCTCCTCGAGCAGCGCGTGCGTGATGCGGACGTCCTCGGGGCCGATCGGGTCCTTGCGAGTCTTCCCTGTTTGATAGAACGGGAGATTCAGGAAACGCGCCTGATCGCGCGTCATTCCGAAAGTCTCGATCGCCGACACCGCCTCGGCCTCGCGAATCGCGCGCTTGATCGCCTGCACTTCCGGGATGTCCACCTGTCCGGCGACCTTCGAGTCCAAAAACTTCTCCACCCTCGCGACGACCGTGCGCGTTGTTGAATCGTGCGTTTCGAAATCGCGATCGAAGCGCCGGAGGAAATCCACGTAACGGCTCACCTCGTGGTCGAATACGGCGATGTTGCCCGATGTCTGATAAGCGACAACAATCCTGTTCTCGTTCTGATACAGCTTGTGGAGTATCCCGCCCATTGATATGACGTCGTCGTCGGGATGCGGTGAGAAGACGATGATGTCCTTTCCCGACGGCAGCTTGCTTCGACCGCGCACCTTCGAGATAAGCGCGTTGAAGACCTCTCCGTTGAGCGGTCCGGCGGTGCGGTACTTCGCCAGTAGGGAGCTCAGGTGGTGCTCGCGATAATCATGGTTGTCGAGCCGTAAGATTGATTTCTTCGTCACCTCGCTAAGCCAGGTCACGGCTGAGATCTCACGGTCTCGCGTCCACTCGACTTCCGCGCCGATCCACGGCGTCCGCACGCGACTCAATTGTGCTGCCGCGGCGGGATCCACATAAAAGACCGCGTTCGGGTGCTCCTGGAGAAACGTCGCTGCGACGTCGGGATCGGGCTCACCTTCTACGGCGCGCTTCACGATCTCGGCCTTGTGCTCCCCGGTCGCAATGAGCGCGATCTCACGCGCCTCCATGATCGTCGCGACCCCCATTGTCACCGCTTCGGCGGGAACATTGTCTTCGCCGAAGAAGTCTGCCGCCGCGTCCCGCCGCGTTATCGTGTCGAGCGCGATCAGTCGGGTGCGGGATTCGTTCCCCGAGCCCGGCTCGTTGAATCCGATGTGCCCCGTCTTTCCGATGCCAAGGATCTGGAGATCGATGCCGCCTGCCGCACCAATCGCATCCTCGTATGCCGCTGCCTCAGCCTCTAACTGGTCACGCTCAACATCTCCGCGAGGAACGTGAACATTTTCGGGTCGAATGTTGATGTGCTCGAACAGATTCTCCCACATGTAGCGGTTGTAGCTGTGGATGCTGTCCGGTCGCATCGGGTAGTACTCATCGAGATTGAAGGTCACGACGTCCGAGAAATCGAGACCTTCCTCGCGGTGCAGGCGAATGAGCTCGCGGTAGATACCGATCGGCGTACTCCCCGTTGCTAGTCCCAGGACAGCCCGCGCACCATCGGCTCGCCGCTCCTCGATGACATCGGCGATTCTGCGCGCCACCCGCCGGGAGATCTCACCGTAGTCGGCGATGACTACCGGAACGCGCTCGCGCACTTGAGGGCTCAACTCTTCGCCTCCCAGTCTATGAGGGGTGCATCCACGATCGCCTGCTGCGCCGCATCTGCCACCGCTCTTCGCAATGGAATGTGGCGATTATTGTCGCGCGATGGGTCGACTCGATTGGTTAGAAGGATGACATACAAGCCGCGTTCCGGATCGATCCATATTGACGTGCCCGTGAACCCGGTGTGACCGAAGCTGCGCGACGAAAAGAAATGTCCGGCACTCGAGTTTTTAGACGGACTGTCCCAGCCGAGTGTCCGGCTGGATTCGCGATTCTGTGGCGCGGTCCAGCGAACGAGCGTGGCGGGCTTCACTATCCTGATGCCGTTGTACTCCCCGCCGTCCAGCAGCATCGTCACGAAAATTGAAAGATCGCGCGCTGTGGAGAAAAGACCGGCGTGACCGGAGACGCCGCCCATCGCCCACGCGTTCTCATCGTGCACTTTTCCTCGAACGAGACCTCCCCGTGTCGTATCGATCTCGGTGGGAGCGATTCGCGCCAGCAGCGACGAGTCAGGATTGAATCCGGTACTCGTCATACCAAGCGGCCTGAAGACACGATCGGCGACGAATTGATCGAGTGGCTGTCCGGTGATCTGCTCGATCACCAGCTGCATCAGGATCATGTCCCAGTCGCTATAAACCATCTCCGTCCCGGGAACCGACTTGAGCGGCCTTGTGTTGATCTGCTCCAGGTACTGCTCGCGTCCCTTGAACGTGCGGTACAAGGGGGCAAAGGCTTCGAGTCCTCCCCGGTGTGTGAGGATCATCCGCACGGTGATGGGTGTTTTGTCGGGCTGGTTGAATCCCGGCAGGTAGCTGGCGACGGTGCGATCGATGTCGAGCTTGCCCTCCTCATCGAGGATCATCGCCGCCGTTGTCGTGGCGACCACCTTTGTCAGCGAGGCGAGGTCGTAGATCGAATTCTCATCCACCTTGCCGGAGGCTGCGGCTGTGTCGAGACGGCCGTAGCCCCTCATGTGAACAATGCGCCCATAACGCCCAACCGCAATCGCAGCTCCGGGTGCCGCGCCCTCGCGAAGAGCGGTCTCGATGATCGAATCCAGCTCTTTCGAGAGGTTGGCGTTCATTCCCACTTCGGTGGGAGATCCAGGCACAGCAGTGGTCACTGGTGATGGTCGTGCGGTTGGTGGAATGATCGCGGGTGCGCAAGCGCCTGTTACAACCAGAAGGACGATGATAGACCGTTTCATTTTGGAGCCGTGCCCGTGACCTGCCGATCGATGCCTGCGCCAGCCAGCATGTATGGCGGGAGCGACACCGGAAGCCTTCCTGTTATCGCCGTTTTTCCGAGTAGAGCTCGCGCCGCCGCGCGTTGCGAAAGGGGTGTGCCGCCCCACGCCAGCAGGTACGCTGGCACCGAGGGGAAGAAGCGCAGCAGGTATGGACTCCCGAAGGAGACTGCGATGACCGGCCTTCCGGTCGCAGCGATGCGCTCGACGAATGCGGAAAATCCGCCTTCTGCTTCGATCGAGCCTTTTCTTTCGCGAGGCGAGACATAAGCCGATGCCACGATCAGGACCGCCGAATCCGCTGCCTGTTCGAGCTCACGGAACTCGGAGTCTTCAGTACGGCTGTCTACGCTCGCCGTCCTGACGTCGAGTCCCGCAGCCTGTAACTCTGCATTGAAGGCCCGGCCTGCAATGGGATCGGTTTGATCCGCATAAGACACCGACAGAATGCGGTGCGCGCCTGGAGCGACCGGTACGAGAGTGCGCGTATCCCGCGCCAGAGTGATCGACCGCTCTGCGATCTCACGCGCAAGATCCGAGTTGGCGGGAACGTTCACCTTTTCGTCGACGGTCGTGATGTCTACGAGACGACCCGTTCTGAGTCCCGCGCGCGCTTTGGCCTCGAGCACTCGTCGCACCGACGAGTTGATCCGGTCCTCGCGTATCCGCCCCGACTGTACCGCACCAACCACTGTATTGATTGCTTCCTCGACGCTGTTCGGCATGAGCAAGATGTCCGCTCCGGCCTCGAGTGCGAGAATGAGCGGCTCAGTCGGGCCGTATCGCTTTGCCACGCCGCCCATGGTCATCGCGTCAGTCACGAGCAGCCCGCGAAAACCCATCTCCCGGCGCAGTACCCCTGTCATGAAGTACGACGACAGCGTAGCCGGCGGAGCATCGCCGCCAAGCACGCCAATCGCCGCAATGTGCGCAGTCATTATCGCGTCCACACTGTCCGCTACCGCGGCGCGGAAGGGCGGGAGATCCACCGAGTCGAGGTGCGGGCGTGATGCGCTGATCGTCGGAAGGTCGAGGTGCGAGTCGGTTTCCGTATCGCCATGGCCCGGAAAGTGTTTTCCCGTGGTCATCAGGCCCGCGTCGCGTGCGCCGCGAATGAATGCTGCAGCCAATCGCGAGACCTGCGCAGGATCTTCGCCGAACGAGCGCGTATTGATGATCGGGTTGGCGGGATTCGAGTTGACGTCGAGCACCGGTCCGAACGTGATGTGAACTCCGACTGCTCGCGCTTCGATTCCCGTTACGCGTCCCAAACGGTAGGCGAGATCATCTGAGCCGGTCGCGCCGATCGCCATGACCGGTGGAAATACTGTCCCGCCTCCCTGCGGAAGAAGCGAAGGGAAAGCGTACGAGTTGCCGAGCCGCATTCCCGGACCGTTCTCCATGTCTGACGCGATCAAGAGCGGCACCAGCGCGAGTCGCTGCATGCGATTGAGCTTCGCCGCGTATGACAGTGGAAGACCGATTGACACAACCAGTCCGCCAACTCTGTCGTTCTCGACCCACGTCCTCAGCTGCTCATACTCCGGAGAGCCGACCGCGACATACTCGCCGCCGACCCAGGGCATGATCAACTGCGCGACCTTCTCCCGCAGAGTGAGGGAGGCGACTGTCTGTTCGATCCACCGCACGTCGGCCACGGGAAGCGCAACCGTCGCTCCTGGCCTCGCGACCCCGACCAGATTGTTTCTGGGATCGGCGGAATGGCGGTTATCGCCCACACGGGCGGGTGCCCTCTGGGCAGGCGCGCATGCGGTGGCGGCGATCGCCGTCAGGATAAGCGCGTAACGGGGCACGTTGTGGAAGGAATGGATTCTTACGGCGCGGCGAACGTACGCGCAGCTCTGGCACGTGTCAATGAATTCGGAGTGAGTTAGCGTCTGATTCAACGCGGTGTTCGTCTGTTGCTACTGCTTGACGGAACGTGCGGCGGGTGGATATTAGCCGTGACTTCAGTCGTGCATCAGCGAAGAGCGATTTCAACAACGATTGGAACCGGAGCCTAGTCTATCCGGTCGATTGAGCGTGCGCTGTATTCGAGGCGCTCCTACCGCACCGCTCTGCACGCAGAAATGATCTACTCCCGTAATCGGAGGAAGACAGAAATGCCCAGACATGTAATGAGGCTCCACTCCCTGCTCGCTTTTGCCGCCGCCGCGATCCTCGCCGTGACACCCCTCGCTCGCGTCCACGCACAAGGCGTCGGAACCGTACGCGGTAAGGTGACCGAGGCGAGTACTGATCGACCGTTGCCGAGTGCCCAGGTCTCAATACCTGGAACTACCATCGGCGCCGTGACGGGCCCGAATGGAGAGTACGTTCTCACCAACGTCCCGCTTGGTACACAGCGAGTGAGAGCGAGACGAATCGGCTACACGTCCGTTGATCGCCCGACGACCATCACTGCCGGCGAGCCGGTGTCGGCCAACTTCGTTCTCTCGCCGGTCGCCACGTCACTCAACGAGGTGGTCATCACCGGGACTGGCGGCGCTGTCGAGCGCAGGACTCTTGGCAACTCGATCACAACGATCAACGTCGCTGAGCTTACCGCGAAAACGTCGGTCGTGAACGTCACAGAGGTCCTTCAATCAAAGACGCCCGGAGTCACGATCCTTCCGGGTTCCGGTGCTCCCGGCACTGCCGGCGAGATTCGTATTCGCGGCAGCAGCTCGCTCAGCGGTTACAAGCCGGTGGTTTTCGTTGACGGCGTCCGCTACAACATCGATGACGTCGGCTCCTTCACCGCAACAGGAGGCGGAACGGCGGGTCTCGCGCAATCCTCGCAGGTCACGTCGGCTATCAACAATCTGAATCCGAACGACATCGAGTCGATCGAGATCGTGAAGGGACCGGCTGCCGCGACGTTATATGGCGCGGAAGCCGCGAACGGCGTGATCCAGATCATCACCAAGAAAGGAACTCGCGGTCAGCAGCAGCTCACCTGGTCCTACCGTGGTGAGCGGGGCAGCAGTGAATGGACGCTGCTGCCGGAAGACAACTACACGACGTGCGACGCCACCAAGCTGTCGGCGGTCGACGGGGCGGGAGCGAAGCTTTGGCCCGGCTGTCAGGGCGTGCCGCTGAACTCCATCGTCACCGACAATCCTCTGAAGCGCGACCCGCGCGCGCTACGGACGGGAGTGCTGAGCCGCAACTCTCTGAATCTTCGTGGCGGCGGGGATCGGTACTCGTTCTACGTCGCCGGCGATCGCGATGTAGAGCAAGGCGTGTTCTTCAATAGCGACAACAACCGAACTTCGGTTCGATCGAACTTCGGCTTCAACCCCAATGCAAAGTCGGACATCACGATCAACCTGAACTGGCAGAAGGGCCGACTCCGGCTTCCGATTCAGGACGAATCGGTCAACGGGTTACTCCTGAGTGCGCGTCGTGGCCTTCCGGGACGCGCCTCCCTTCTCGGCGTGGGCAATGAAGGCTGGCGCACGATCTCTCCGGATCAGGCGAATCGCTACAAGAACTTCAGCGAGACTGAGCGGCTCACGCTCGGGGCGACCGGCAGCTTCAATCCCCGCGAATGGTTCCAGAACCGCCTCACGATCGGAATCGACAACACCGCGACTCAGGCGCAGCTACTGTTCCTGCCAGGTGACATCGACGCGTCGCAGGATGCCGATGCAGCCTCCGGCGCAAACCTGCGCAAGAATCCGACGCGCGAGATACTCACGATCGATTACGCCGGCACGCTGCTATGGAGACCTCTGACGAACCTCGAGGCGACCACAAAGTTCGGATCGCAGATCATCAAGGATCAGAGCAAGTCCCTCAACGCGACCGGTGTCGGCATCGGCGCGCCCGATGTAACTCTCGTGAACCTTCTGCAGCGCTCGTCAGGCGCCGAGACCTTCGCCGAGAACAATTCGATCGGCTACTACGCGCAGGAGCAGTTTGCGTGGCGTGACCGCCTCTTCCTCACCGGAGCCGTGCGAGCCGACGACCATTCGTCTTTCGGCACCAACTTCGACTGGATTGTCTATCCGAAGATTTCCGCTTCCTACGTGATCTCCGAGGAGCCGTTTTTCCACCCATTCACCGATGCCTTGCATATGAGCTCGCTCAAATTGCGAAGCGCGTGGGGAGAAGCGGGTAAAGCGCCAACCGCCTATTCTGCTCCGCAGACGTACACAGTCGATCGTGTAACGCTGGGCACCACAACAGCGTCTGCGCTTCGCACTAGCAGCTTCGGCAATCCGGATCTCAAGCCCGAGCGGGGGAAAGAGCTCGAGCTCGGGTTCGACATGGGCATCTTCCGCGAGCGCCTCGGAGTGGATTTCACGTACTACAACAAGAAGACGCTGGACATGCTACAGTCCATCTCCGTGCCGCCGTCAACCGGCTTCATCAGTACGCGGTTGACGAATCTGGGCGAGGTCGACAATCGCGGCATCGAGGTATCGCTCTTCGGGACGCTGATGCGGACGCGCAACTTCGCGTGGGACAGCCGCTACAACCTCTCCACGAATCACAACGAGCTCGTGAGCTTCGGAATTGCGGGCAAGATCTTCGACACACCGAGCGGCCAGGCCTACGGTTCGGTGCAGCAGCACCGCGTCGGCTTCCCGCTGGGCGGTTTCTGGGTGACTCCGCCTAAGCGCGATGCTAATGGCGTTGCGATCCTTACCCCGGCCGGGGGCGCAATCTTCAACCCCGGTGATACTGCCCGGCGATACGTCGGTCCGTCGACGCCAACGCGTGAGATGAGCCTCTCCAACACGCTCACCTTCTTCCGCATTTTCCGCGTCTACGCGCTTCTCGATCATAAGGGCGGCTTCTACGTCTTCAATTACCAGGAGCGTAACCGCTGCCAGTCGAGTGACAACTGCTCGCGAACGAACAATCCCACCGCTCGCTTCCCCCAGACCGTCGCCGACAGCGCGCTGTTCAAGGAGCTGGCGGTGTACCGAAACACGTCGGTCTCGCCGGAATGGATCCAGAAGGCGGACTTCACGAAGCTTCGTGAGATTTCCCTCACGATCGACGTGCCGGCACAGCTGGTTCGCGCGGCTGGTGCAAGAGGGGCCAGCATCATCCTTTCGGGTCGCAACCTCAAGCTGTGGAGTGGCTATGAGGGTGTGGATCCGGAAGTGAACACCTATGGCGGACGGAACTTCGTCCGTGTCGATGCCTACGCTTCCCCGGCGCCACGACGCCTCTCGGCGGCCATCAACCTTCAGTACTGATGCGGAGCCACGCAATCATGACCAATACAATTTCATATGGCCGCTTCCGACCCCTTGTGCTGAGCGCCATCGCGCTCGCCGTGGTCGGAGCGACGGGATGCGCGAAGGACTTCCTTACCGCCGAAAACCCCGGCGCGGTGCAGGAGTCCGATGTCAACAACCCGGTGTACGTCGGACTGATCGCGAACGGGCCGATATACGGCTACCAGTTCTCGCACAGCGAGATCACCTACTGGAATGGCCAGCTCACCGACGAGCTGTTCAATCGCGCGGTCTTTGTCGAGGAAGGCCAGATAGACAGGCGCGAGCTCTATTCGGACATGACGTACATCAATGCGTTCATGTACGCGCCGGCTCAGCGCGCCCGCTTCCTCGGCGAAGACGCTGCGAGGCGCCTCAAGGTGATTCTCGGCGACTCGGCTTCACGCGATCTTCGTGTCGCGCGCTCGCTAGCGTACGCCGGACACAGCTACGTCGATCTTGGCGAGATGATGTGCGTCACGCCGATCGACCTTGGTGCACCCGAGACCTCGGATCAGATATTCACGGACGCCATCAGCAAGTTCCAAGAAGCGATAACAGTCGCGCTTGCCAACAAGGCGTTCCTCCAGTCGCAGACTCCGGTCAACGCCAACGCCGTACTCTCAGCCGATTCGGTGCGGTACTTCGCACTCGTCGGCGCGGCGCGTGCGTCCCTTAACAAGAACGACAAGGCGAAGGCCATCGAGTACGCGAGTCAGGTTCCCGCCGACTTCGTTTTCTGGGCATCGTACAACAGCCAGGACGCAACGACCGGCCAGCGCAATCGCACGTACGAGCGACTGACGCTGGGGAGCAACGCGGTTTTGTTGAATACGCCATTCGCTGCGATTACCACTGATCCACGAGTCCCACGCATCGCTGGAACGACCGGTCGCGGGGGCGTTCCGTTATCGCCTCCCTCCTACAGCACCTACACGGGCACGCTCGCTGGAGGCGCGTTTGGTCCGATCATGCAGGTACGCGTCGCGTCGGGACTGGAGGCACGTTACATCGTCGCTGAGGCGCAGGGACCGACCGGGGCGACGCTCACGTTCGTGAACGAGCGCCGTGCTGTGGGCGGGCAGGCAGCGGTCACTCTCACGGGGGACGAGCTGATGGCCGAGCTGCGTGACCAGCGCAGTCGCGACTTTTACCTCGACAACCACCGGCTCGGCGATCTGCGCCGCTACAAGCAGTACTACAATGTGGATCTGTTCCCCAAGGGACCGTACCCGGGAAGCACGTCCGGGCAGATTTACAATGAGTCGGTAACATGCTGGCCGCTCTCAACCAGCGAGATCAACGGGAACCCGAACATTCCAAAAGGCTGACAACCTCCGTGCGAAAAGCTCCGGCATCGAGCCGGGGCTTTTTCGTTTCCGGAATCTTCTCACCTGCCTTTGTAAACTACCCCTCCCTTCATCACGAAAGTCACCCGCTCGAGCTCGGCGATGTTCGCCAGCGGATCCCCACGAACTGCAATGATGTCGGCGAGCTTCCCGCGCGCGAGAGTTCCGAGATTCTCTTCCTGGCCGAGCAATCGCGCCCCAACTGACGTCGCCGATTTGATCGCCTGCATTGGCGACATCCCGTACTGCACCATGTAGGCGAACTCCTTCGCTTGATTCTCCGTCCAGGCGTAGCCGCCAACATCGGTCCCATATGCGATCAGAGCGCCTGCCTTCAGTGCTTTACCGAATGCGACCCGCTCCAGGTCGATCATCTTCGGCCATACTCCGCCGCGACCCGGAGCGACCCACACTCCGACATAGATCGTCGGACACCAGTACACGTGCTGCTTCACCATTCGCGCAATGAGGTCGTCCGTAAGACCCTGGCCATGCTCGATGGTATTCACTCCGGCGCGAAGCGCAGCGTCGATCCCATCCCACCCAACCGTATGCGCAGCGACCTTCTTTCCCAGCCGATGCGCTTCCGACACAATGGCCTTCATCTCGTCGTCGGTGAAATTCACCCACGACCGTAGCCGGCCATCGTCGCCGAGGAAGTATCTTCGATCCGCGTAGAACTTGATCCAGTCGGCGCCGTACTTCGCTTCCTCTCGAACCGCCTTTCGGATTTCGTCCGGACCATCAACGATCTGCACACCTTCGGGCATTCGCAGCTCCCATGAGTATCCAAGCAGCGGATACATCCCCGTGGGCGCCATCGCGCGCGTTGAAACAAACATTCGAGGACCGGGCACAATACCGCGATCAATCGCAGTTTTGAGGTCCACGTCGGCGTACATCGCGCCTTCGGTCTCGAGGTCGCGAATGGTCGTGAATCCATTCATCAGAGCCGTACGTGCCGAGACCGTAGCCCTGATCGTCCGGTAAGAGATGCTCTCCTTGAGTAGCTGAGCGTCGTAGTCCGCGCTTGTGATGTCGCCTTGGAGGAGCACGTGGGTGTGATTGTCGATCAGCCCCGGGAGCAGCGTCGCATCGCCAAGGTCAATGACGGTCGCACCCTCGGCACGCCCGGCGGATTCCGCAGTGCTTCCGACTGCCACGATGCGGTCTCCGTCTACGAGAACAGCACCTGGCGTGATCGCGCGGTCGGATATGCCGTCGATCATCCGCGATCCCCGGATCAGAATTCGCGCAGCGGCGGGTTGCCGAAGCGGGGCTTGCCCCATGACTACAGCCGATGGTGCTGCCAGCCCGGCGAGCAGAAGCAGCCATGTGATGGGGGACGTCCGCGAATGAGAGGATTCTTTCATCGGGTGTCGTGAGGGTGGGTCTGATTCTATTGATGTCGTGGCAACTGCGCCATTTATGAAAGACATTGCCACCTGGCCGCTTACGCGATAGCGTTCCCGTGACCCGTAGGGGGCGCAGTCGCTCGCGTGTATCAACAACGCGTCGCGTCGCATTCTCCCGGCGATCCAATGCACCGCTTGCGGGTATCAGACCCTTCTGTCGAACCACACCCCCTCGTCCAAGAGAGCTTTATAACTAATGCGTAAGCTCGCGGCCCTCGCCGCCCTGTCGTTCTTCGCAGCATGCAAAGGGGACACAACCGGGCCGCCCGTTACAACGACCGTCACGGTGACATCTTCACCGTCACAGATATCGGTCAACGAGACGTCGCAGGCGACCGCAACCGCAAAGGACCAGAATGGGAATCCACTGACTGGCAAGACGGTCGAGTGGACCAGTCTCACTCCGAGCATTGCGAGCGTGACGTCGGCGGGCGTCGTACGTGGCCTCGCGGCTGGAACCGCTACGATCCAGGCCAAAGTTGATGGCGTAATGGGTACCACCAACGTCGTCGTCGTCGCCCCGGTTTTCGCCTGCAGCTCCGGACTCACGACTGTCGATGTGCCTGTGGGCGGAGTGAGGGTGGTCGGCTCCTCTTCGATTCAAGGATGCGCGAAACTTTCCGCTGTTCCCGCTTCCGGGCGCGGTGACTACGTGATCATCGCAGCGAGCATCAATGGAACGCGGGATGTGTTGAGCGACTTCGTTCTGAAGTCGGACGACGGAGAGACGGTCCCGAATACGTCGATTCAGACGTCGGCCTCCATCCTCCGTGACGTGCTCGCGCCTGTGGGACCTGATGACAGACTCGGCGCCGTGCAGTTCGCATTTGAGTCCAGGCTCAGAAAAATGGAGCGGTCAAAACTCGACATCCGCGCGGCACGCGACGCCTACCAGTCGCGGGCAATGAGCCCGCGGCTACGATACTCGGTGAGCTCCGCAATTCCCGCCGTTGGCGACAAAACGAGTTTGAAGGTTCCAGTCAAGGATGGGAAGACTGGTAACTGCGACACCTTCACTACGGTTACGGCCACGGTGCAGTACGTGAGCGCACGCGCAATTCTCTATCTCGATGACGCGGCGCCCGCTGGTGGCTTCACTGCATCCGACTACCAGCAAATCGCGGAAGAGTTCGATACGGTCATCTATCCAACCGACACGTCGTATTTTGGTAGCCCGCTGGATATAGACTCCAATAGCCGGATCATCGTCCTGTACACGCCCGAGGTGAACAAGCTCACACCTGCGGGTTCAACTGGGTTCGTTGGCGGATTCTTCTTCGGCGGCGACCTTTTCCCCAGCACCGCGCCAACGGGCCAGTTCGCGTGCGCACAGAGCAACGTGGCCGAAATCTTCTACGTGCTGGCTCCGGATCCCAACGGCACGATCAACAGCAACAAGCGCTCGACGTCCAGTGTCCGCCAGGGAACGCGGGGGACCATCGCCCACGAATTCCAGCACATGATCAACCTCTCCGAGCGTATCCGGAGTCCAGTATTGCAGGAATCCGAGGAAGTTTGGCTGGACGAAGCACTCGCGCACTTCGCGGAGGACGCGGTCGGGCGGGCGGTTCGTGGAATAGGGGAGTTCGAAAACGCCGATTTCACCCGCGTCCGCGCTGCGAACAACGACGATTACAACGCGTTCTTCTTCCAGAACTTCGCCCGCTTCCAGAGGTATCTCGAGAATCCGGCCGCTCTATCGGCGATAAGCGAACTTGCCGATAGCTCCCTCGGGGCGCGCGGCGCCTCATGGTCGCTGTTGCGTTACACAGCCGACCACTACGCGCCGGGCGGCAACGTGAAGGCGTTCACCAAGAAGGTTGCTGCCGGCCTGGATGGCTCACAGGCGATCTACGGAGTGACGAACCTCACCAGACAGGCTGGCAATGTTTCAATTGATTCGCTGCTTGCCGGTTGGCTGGTTGCAAACTTCGCCGATGACCTGGGCATTCCGGTGGCTACGAAATACACGTACCGCAGCTACGACATGCGCAGCAACGAGGACGCAATACAGCCGCCGCCGGGCAGCTACCCGCTGTCGATCACTGCCATCAGCGGCGCGTCGTTCAACTCAGGATCGATTCAGCTTCGTTCCGGTTCCGGATCGTACTTCCAGATTCTGCGAGCCGGCGGTTCACCTGCCCGCACCTTCAGATTCCTCAACGCCGACGGTACTACCGCCGCAAGCTTCACCGGTGCGTCGCTGATATTTCTCCGGACGCAATGACGGTCTAGTTACCGCTTGATCGGATGAAGCTTTCCATCCGGCCCGATCTCCATCGTTGGCTCCGTGACGCTGTCGCGGGGCTCACGTGCCGGAGCCGCAGAGCCTCTGGCTGACTCGACGACTGCGGTGTCTTCAGTATTCGGTGTCCGTGTGGTACATGCTGTCACTAGTACCACAACAGCAGCGATGATTCTCACTGGATCGGGAGAGGCTTCAGGACTCCGTCGCGTGTCACTTCCAGCGTCGGGCGAAGAACTTCATCTATTGCCTGCGCGCCTCCAACCAGAAGCTGCGATCTCAGCAAGTTCGACGAGCTCGGTATGGGCACATTGTATGGATCGGCGGCGAATACGTTCACCTGATAGCCGATGTCTGCTAGTGACTGAATCGTCATTGCGCTGAGCGGCATTGCCTTGCCCTGAGGCTCCGAGAAGCCGGTCAACAGCTCGCCATCGAATACTGATTCGCGCCAATGGGTATCGGCAGTTCCTGAGCCGCCAGTATTCTCCACCGGAATGCCGGACGAGCAAACATCGGCTCCGCCGAGGCTGAGGCATGCCGCGCTCCCGAGCGTTCCGGTGAACCGAGGATCCGAAGTTCCGCGATCAATAATCAGATTCGTCTGCTGCCACAGTGTTCCAAGTCCCACGACGTGAAGCATCTCGTGAAGGATGATGTCCGATAGCTGCCCCCTGGCGATGAGACCGGGCAGATCATCACCGTCGAAGCGCATCAGGCCGAGTACAGAGCTCCGTCCCCCGCTCCGCAGGATGCAGGGACCCGCGCTTGCGATAAGGCCCCCCGGACCATCCATCGACGTCACCGCGGCATAGATCACGAGGTCGTCCACAACCTCGTTGAGAGACACTTGAGGATAGGAAAGGCCGCACGTTCCGGCGAGGTTCGACGTCGTGACGAGAATGTCCGGAAGGTCTCCGATCACCATTGCCCGAACTCGCTCGACAGCCGCGTTGAACGCTGCGGCGGCCTCCGCTGGCGGAGCAGGTCCGAAGAAGCGAACGACGGGCCTGTAGCCGCTGGAGACGGTGGCATTGAACGTCGTCGTGAAAGCCTCTGCTGCGACGACTGTTACAGTTTGCAGTGACGCGCTCCGGCCCAGCTGCCAAATAGGACCATTGGCAATCCCTGCTTCATCGGTCATCGCTGTGACCGCGGTGAGAATGCCGCCGCCGGCGGTGATCGCGAAGCTGACCGCCGTGCCCGGAACTCCATTGCCGAACTTGTCCGATACCTTCGCCACGAGCGGCAGCGGGACCGGAGTCCCAGCCAGAGCGCTCTGAGCATTCCCGGACGCGGCCGCGACAGACGCTACGGGGCCGGGAACTCCATTCACCGTGATTACCAATGGAACAAGATCGCCGACGGTGATGGTGAGCGAGTTCGGGCCAACGACGCCTCCGAGCGTCCAGGTTCCCACAGGGGTGGGAGATCCCGATCGAGTTCGCGACGGCGGGCTCGTCAATGTTCCGCCGCCGCCCGTCACTTCTATCGTCAGCGGCACACCGCCGAGTGTGTTACCGGATGCGTCCTTGACGACCACGGTCGGTGCCGTGGCAAGCGGAACACCAGCTGTGCCCGAGGCGATCTGCGAATCGCCAGCCGCGATCGCGGATGGAGCCGGCGGAGCAGTCCCTTCGCTGCATCCAGCAATTACTACCAGCGCGGCAATGGCCGTTCGAAAATCCTTCTTGGTCATCTGCCGAAGCTGAAGAGACAGGAGAAAAGCCCGTCGAGAACTAGACCGACAATATAGCGGCGATGCCAGGAAGCGGACTCACTAAAAGGCGACCTCGCCTCACCCCTCTCTCAATGCGGTCATGGGTGTCTCTTGGAATACGTCGCGTCCCGCGAGGAGGCCAATCGTCACCGTCAGGAGTAGCATGGTCCCAGCGATGGCGGCCGCTGGCCCGAGAGCGGGTGCGTACGGATTGTCGAATACAAAGTGCGCGAGCGCCCAACCCCCGCCAATCGCCAGCAGCATCCCGGTGAGGCTGCCAAGAAATCCGAGCAGGGCGTATTCCGCCAACAGGATTTTCAATATCTGGGGTTGCGTCGCACCGAGCGTCTTCAGAAGTACTCCCTCCCTGATCCGGTCCCGTCTGGTCGCCGCCACTGCACTGAACAGAACAGGAATTCCCATCGCAAGACTGAACAGCGCCATGAATCTCACTGCCGAGGAAACCTTTGCGACGATCTTGCCGACGGATTCCTTGATCAGCGAAAGGTCCAGGCTCGATGCGTTCGGGTAACGGGAGACAACATCTCGTTGAAGCACGTCCCCAGGAGGACGTACTGCTTCGGTGCGTCTTCGAGCGCACCAGGTGCAAAGACGGCAAAGAAGTTCGGCTCAAAGCGTGTCCATGTCACCTCCCGAAGACTGGTGACGCGCGTCGGAACCTCGGCGCCCTGAACGTTCCAGATAATGATGTCGCCCACTTTGACGTGCAGCTCTCTCGCAACGTCCTGTTCCATCGACACCTCACTGGTGTCTCCGCGAGTGCGCTTCGAGCCAAACCATTTCCCCGCTACGACCCGCTCCCCACCGGCAGTGCCGGCTCGGTACGTCGAGCGATATTCACGTCGCAGGGCCCACGAAGGTCGCCGCGTTCCGCCTTCACCACGGCTTGCACGTACGCTGTCGCCCCTGCGGCGCGTGCGTGCGGTGTCTGCTGCGATCTGATCCACCGTTCGTCTGTTGATGGCTGCGATCCGCATCGTCACCACCGGAGCGACCTGCACTACGCGATGTCCATGCAACCGAATGAGTGAGTCCACAGCGCGCTGCTGATCTTCCTGGACGTCGAAGAACACCAGGTTCGCCTTCGACGACTCAGCGCCGATATTGAACTGGCCGAGAATGTTGCTCTGCACGAGATAGAGCGTGGTGATGAGGAACGCACCAAATCCAAGCGAAAGAATCACCGACCGTGTCTGATTCGCTGGGCGATACAGGTTCGCGACTCCCTGTCGCACGACGTATGGCCATCCCTTTCGCAGCGACTTTCGCGCGACAAAAGAGAGCAGCGTCGCGCTCGCCGCGAGAATCGCGATTGCGCCAACGGTGGCGATTCCGATCCAGGCTCCCTGCTTGAGCGATGTCGTGCGCAGCAGCGCGATTCCCAGCACGCTGGCCAGGAGCAGAACATTGAGCAGCACTCGAGGAATGTCGTTCCACCGCATCCGCAGCACTTCGGAGTCGGCGTCGCGTCGCAGAGTTTGAAGCGGAGACACGTTTCGGAGCGCCAGCAGCGGTCTGAGCGCAAACATGAGCGCGATCCATCCACCGACGGCTATGCCACTCACTATTGCGCGCGGCTCGAGACTCACCGATACGTCCACTGGCAGCAGGTCTCGAAACACCGCTGGAAGAGCGAACTGAATCGTGACACCGAGGAGTGCGCCAACGAATGCACCGACGAGACCCATTACGGCAGCCTGCGCGACGTACATCGCCAGCACCTGCCCGCTCGACGCACCGAGGCAGCGCATGATCGCGACGGTATCGATCTTCCTCGCGACGAAGGCCCGGACTCCGCTCGCCACTCCGACGCCGCCGAGTAAGAGTGCGACCATACCGACGATGCCAATGAAGCGACTGAGCTGATCAATCGCGCCGGTGAACATTTCCTCGCTTTCAGTGACGGTTCGCACGCGTATGTCGGCTTTTCGCAGCCGCTCGCGGAACGGCTTCACAGCGCGACTTGCATCCCTCCCACTAGGAAGGCGGGCGAAAACGGCGTGCTCGGCGATGCTGCCGAAGGTGAGCAACTGAGTCTCGGGGAGATACCGCTCGGGGATGAACACGCGGGGTCCGATTATTTCGGCGATGCCCGGTGTTCCGGGCACGTCCTTGAGTGTGCCGATGATCGTGAAGCGACCGTAGCCGAGGTTGATCGTGTCGCCGAGCCTCGCCCTGAGCGCTATGAGCAGAGACGGATCAACCAGAGCGTGCGCTCCGCTCTGAAGCCGTCGCCACTGGCCCGCGGGCGTCGTGGTAATCACCCCATAGAATGGGTAATTCGCGCTCACCGCCCGCACCTGCGACAACCGGGTTGCCCCATTCCGCCGTACCAGCGCCATTGAGGGGAACGTGACGACTCGCGCGTAGCTCGCCCCGCTCGCGCGTCCGATTGAATCCAGGAGCGCCTTCTGCTTCTCCGACGCAGGCCGCCTCGTGGAAAACGCTACATCGCCGCCGAGGAGTGCGCGGGATTGCTCGCGCACGGATTGGGTGACGTTTTCGGCGAAGGAATCGATTGCTACCAGCGCCGCTGAGCCGAGGGAGATCGCCGACATGTAGAGAAGGAGGCGTCGTCTCGCCGATCTGCTCTCGCGCCATGTCAGGCTGGCCAAGGCGCGAAACGAGCTTCCTCGTGCGCGCGCCGCCTTGTCAGAGCTCATGCCGACGTCCCCGTGTCTTCCACAACGACGCCGTCGTGAAGGCGAATTCTGCGTCCGGCGCGCGATGCCAGAGCAGGGTCGTGCGTTACCAGGACGATCGTCGAGCCTGACTGGCGGTTGAGCGATTCGAGAAGCTCCAGCACTCTGCCGCCCGTTGTAGCGTCGAGATTCCCCGTTGGCTCGTCGGCGAAGAGAATTCGCGGAGAGTTGGCGAAGGCTCGGGCTATTGCGACGCGCTGCTGCTCGCCTCCCGAGAGCTGCGCCGGAAAATGGTGACCTCGCTCGGCCAGGCCGATTCTTTCGAGGAGATCCCTGGCGCGTTCGGGAGCGCCGTTCGTGCCGCGGAGCTCGAGCGGCACCTGGATGTTCTCGCGGGCGGTAAGAGTGGGAATGAGCTGGAATGTCTGAAAGACGAAACCCACCTTTTCGCCTCGAAGGCGGGCGCGATCGTTCTCCGACATCGCCGTGAGATCCGCACCATCCAGGATCACTCGGCCGCGCGTGGGTGTATCGAGTCCGGCGAGTAATCCGAGCAGCGTGGTCTTGCCGCTTCCCGAGGGTCCGACGATTGCGACGAACGCGCCCTGCTCGATTTCGAACGACACGTCGCGAAGCACTGTGAGCTGCTGATCTCCGCTCCTGTACTCGCGAGTAACTTCCCTTGCAATGAGCATGAAGACTGTCTGGATTGTAATGCTGGCCGCGGTAGCGGCCTGCGGGAAGAAGCAAGATATGGAAAGCGCTGGGAAGGCGGGTGATTCCGCGCGTGCGACAGACAGTGTGGGCGGGAAAAACGCGTCGCCGTCCGCGCCGTCGAGTGCGAGCTCACGTTCGACAGTGAATGTGCTCTTCTTCGGGACGAGCCTGACAGCCGGTTACGGTCTCGAACCGGCGCAGGCGTTTCCAACTCTCGTTGCGAGAACCGCGGCGAAGGAAGGACTTCCGATCAATGCGATCAATGCCGGACTGTCCGGGGAAACATCGGCGGGCGCGGTGCGGCGCGTTGCGTGGATTCTCAAGCGGCCGGTGGACGTCGTGGTTGTCGAGACCGGAGGCAACGACGCATTGCGTGCTCTCGACGCCGACACCTTGCGGGCGAATCTCGCGGCTATCATCCGAGGGGTGCGCCGTGCGCAGCCGGGAGCGCGCATTCTGCTCGCGGTGATGGAAGCACCGCCGAACCTCGGTGCTCTGTACACCTCCCAATTCAGGAATGCGTACAGGCAGGTCGCGCGAGACGAAGGCGTGACCGTCGTGCCGTTCCTTTTGAACGGTGTTGCAGGCATCGACTCGCTCAATCAGGCCGACGCGGTGCACCCCAATTTTGCGGGGGAGAAGATTGTTGCTGACAATGTCTGGAAGGCGCTCAAGCCGGTGGTGGAGGAGGTATACAGAGAGCGTCTTTCCGGTTAAACTTCAGGGCTGTTTCCGAGCGTCAATCGCATCAAGCGGCCGGGTTCCGGCCGCCTCTTTTTTTGGAACGATATCATGGCATTTCCAGCGACACAGATCCGCAGGGGAATGGTCCTCGTGATGGAGGGCGACCCGTGCCGCGTACTCGAGTTTCGTCACCACACGCCCGGCAACCTTCGGGCGATGGTGCAGGCGAAGCTCAAGAATCTCCGCTCGGGCTCAAGCTTCGAGCATCGCTTCCGCGCGGCCGACACCGTCGAGAGGGCGTCGATGGAGACGCACGAGCTCGAGTTCATGTACCAGGGCGGCGACACGTACCATTTCATGAACACCGAGAACTACGATCAAATGGAGCTCGACGAGGAGACGCTCGGCGACGCGGCGCAGTGGATGCAGCCGGGAATGAAGATCATGGCCGAATACTACAACGGCCGTCCGATCGGCATTGATCTTCCGAACTCGATGGTGCTCGAGGTGGTTGACACGTCGGTTGTCATGAAGACGGCAACGAAGACTGCTTCGACGAAGCCGGCGAAGCTCGAGAACGGTGTGACGGTGAATGTGCCGGAGTTCGTTCGCACGGGTGAGAAGGTCCGCGTGAATCCGAATACCGGAGAGTACCTCGACCGGGCAAAGTAGAGACGATTCCGGATCCAGGAAGTCCGGAAGGGTCCTCGATTCGCAGTCCTCAGAAGGTGGCTGCTGAAAAGTTGATTCACCTTTCTGCGGCGGTTAAGATGAAGACGCAGGATACATGGTGGCTGTAGCTCAATTGGTTAGAGCACCGGACTGTGGCTCCGGGGGTTGCGGGTTCAATTCCCGTCAGCCACCCTCCCGACGAGAATCGCGCCCGAGCGGCGCGAGTTTGGGAAGTAGGTCCGTAGCTCAATTGGTAGAGCACCGGTCTCCAAAACCGGCGGTTGGGGGTTCGATTCCCTCCGGGCCTGTTCAGCCCTCATACTATATGAATGGGTTGTGCGTGACTTAGGAACGGTTGACCTTGTTTCGATCTAACCCTGCCTAGATCCTGCCTGCCGCGGTGTCGTGCTTGACATCCTAACGCTCCGGTCGGATGTTCCTGCGGCCCAAAAATCGAAGGACCCATTCTTTCCTCCCTAGTCAGTGAGGGCAGCTCCATGACATTGGTGCGCTACATCCTTCCCGCGTTCGTCGGTGGCATGCTATGGGCTGTCGCAGTTGGCGCCCAGACACCCCCCACCGGCACAGTAACCGGGCGCGTCGTCGACAGCACAACCCAACAGCCCCTTCCTGGTGTGACCGTCTTAATCGAGGGGACACAACGAGGTACAGTCACCGGCCTTGACGGTGCCTTCCGTATCAGCGGCGTGCCTGCGGGAAACCAGAGGGTCCGAGCGCGTCGAATCGGATACAATCCCCGGGTAGCAACCGTTCTGGTCGGCGCGGGAGCGACTGAGTCCGTTCAGTTTGGGCTGAGTGCAAGCGCTTCGCTTCTCGAAGGAGTAGTCGTTACCGGGTATGGCACGCAGCGCCGCGTCGCGATCACGGGATCGATTGCCACCATCGACGCGGATAAAGCAAACGTCGGGACGATCGCGAACGTCAGCCAGCTGATCGAGGGACGCGCCGCGGGAGTCAATGTCGTGCAGAACAGCGGTGAGCCGGGCGCGGGTGTGCAGATTCGCATCCGTGGCGGCACATCCATCAGCGCGAGTAATGATCCGCTCTACGTGATCGACGGCGTTCCCGTCAACAACGTGGAGACGGAAACTTCCGCGGTGAGGATCAGCAACAACGAGCCCCCTCTGCCGCGCAATCCGCTCAATCTTATCAATCCGTCGGACATTGCCTCCGTCACCGTTCTCAAAGACGCTGCGGCGGCAATCTACGGGACGCGTGCCGCGAACGGCGTGATCGTCATCGAGACAAAAAAGGGCGCCGCCGGAGGCCCGACGATGGAATACGAGTTCTCCGCCGGAAAGGCTACCTTGGGAAGACACGTGGACGTTCTGAGCGCCGATGCGTACAGGCAATTCATCCAGCAGCAGGTTGATGCGAAAACGGTGAAGCCGACCGTCCTCGCCGCCCTCGGGCAGGCGAATACGGATTGGGAGAAGGCGATGACGCGTAGCGCACCAACGCTCAACCACAACCTCTCATTTGCCGGAGGGTCGGCGAACACGCAGTATCGTGCATCGATCAATCACATGAACCAGCAGGGTGTGGTGATCGAGAACGGCTTCAAGAGGTACCAGGCGCGGTTGAACGCCACCCATCAGACTTTGAAGGGACGGCTCAGGATGGGTCTCAACCTGACTGGCTCGCATGTCATCAACGACTATCTGCCATTCGACAACACCGGCGGATTCGAAGGCGGCACGTTCATCAATACCATCGTTTACAACCCGACGTATCCCGTCACAGTGACCGATCCGACGAGTGGGGAAACCACGTTTTTCGAGTTGGGTCCGGGCTTTCAGTCGGTGCGAAACCCCGTTGCGCTCGCCTCGCAGATACAGGATCAGGGAAAGACGACTCGAATTCTGGGTAATGTTTCCGCCGATCTTGACTTGTTCGCGGGCCTCAGAGGCAACGTGACCATCGGTGTGGACCGATTCGACAGCAACCGCGACACGTACATGCCTAGATCCAATCCGGTCGGCGCGCAGTTTCAGGGGCTTGCCCGGCAGGCGAATCGGAACAACGAGTCTCAGACGCTCCAGACTGTTCTCACCTACCACCCGCAGCTCGGCGGCAACAGCGATTTTGAGCTCCTCGGCGGATACGAATTCTTCAAGAATACCCTCAAGGAGTTCTCGGCCGAGACGCGAGGCTTCCTCACCGATGCGTTGGGTTCCAATAGCCTCAGCAGCGGAAGCCAGCCTCAACCTCTGTTTTCGCAAAGGCAGGATAGCCGGATAATCGGCTTTTTCTCCAGAATGAACTATGGTTTCAAGGACAAATACTTCCTGACCGGCGTCATCCGTCGCGACGGTGCATCCGCCTTCGGAGAAGGGAACAAGTGGGCTGTATTTCCGGCGATCTCCGCCTCCTGGCGCCTCAGCAAGGAAACGTTCATTCCTGCCGGCCCGTTCTCGGAGCTGCGGCTACGCGCAGGATGGGGCAAGCAGGGCAACCCCGGTGTGCCTCCATATGCATCGCTGATCCTGCTCGCGGCCGACGGAAACTCGCGCTACGTATTCGGCGAAAGGGCAGTGACTGGTTTCACTCCCACTCAGAATCCGAACCCGAATCTCAAGTGGGAAGAGACGCGCCAGACGAATGTGGCGCTCGATTACGGCTTCATGCGGAATCGATTCAACGGCAGCGTCGAGTACTACATCAAGAACACCGCTGACCTCCTGCTTACCGTTCCGGTTCCTCAGCCGGCGGTGGTGAGCACCCGGCTCGAGAATATCGGGAAGACTCGCAACAAGGGTCTGGAGATGTCGCTGGATGGACAGCTGATAAGCCGGTCCAGCCTGAGCTGGACGGCCGGGCTTGTTCTGGACGTCCAGCGAAACAGCGTCGTGGATCTCGGCGGGCGTAGTTTCATTCCCACCGGGCGAGTGAGCGGAGAGGGCCAGTCGGGACAGGTCTCCCAACGCATCATTCCTGGCCATGCGATCGGAACGTTTTACGGTCCCCAGTTCGTCGGGGTGAACTCGACCGGACAGCAGGAATTCAACAAATACAAGGTCGTTCGCGATTCTACAGGACGTGAGGTAAGCCGAGAGCTCGTTGGGACGACGACGTCACCCGGCGGCGACGATTACGTAGTCATTGGTGACGCCAATCCGAGCTTCAGCCTTGGTCTCAACAGTCGGGCAAACTTCGGCAGGTTCGACCTGAGCTTCCTGATCAATACCCAGCAGGGACTCGACGTCTTCAACAACACCGCGCTCGTATACGCGACGAAAGGCAATGCGAAACGGGGCAAGAACTTCATTGCGTCTGCCCTGACCGACGGTGTCGGCATCGACGAGCCGCAGATCTACTCGTCGCGCTGGATCGAGAATGGATCGTTCGTCCGTCTGCAGAACGTGACGATAGGGTACACGTTCGACATACCTAAACTCTCCGGATTCGGGCAGCATACCCGGGTCTATTTGTCAGGCGATAATCTGCTCCTGTTGACGGACTACTCCGGGTACGATCCGGAAGTTCACACCGACGCGAGCATCAACAGTCTTGCCACGCGTGGTATCGATTATCTTCACTATCCGCGTCCGCGCACGATCACGGGAGGAATCCGTGTCCAGTTCTAGTCAAGGTCGAGTCTCCCACCGGAATGCACATCCAATGATCAATCGACGAAGAACGAATCTGATAAGAGTCGCCGCGGTCTCAGCGGTGGCGCTCTTTTCTCCAGCGGTCGCATGCACTGATCTCACGGAAACACCCACCAGCTCGATAGCGCCGGAGAACTTTTACAAGAACGAAGAGGAAATCATCGGTGGCCTGGCCTCGGTCTACGCACAACTGCGGGCGACGACGGACGACTACTACAATCTGACCGAAGTCAGCTCGGACGAGTACATCGTTCCCACGCGGGGTACGGACTGGTACGACAATGGCCGATGGCTGGAGCTTGACCGCCAGCTGTGGGGAGCTAACAGCCCTGCCGGACTGGGCGACGTCAATGGAGCGTGGAATGCTCTCTTCACCGGTATTGCGCGTGCGAACGTGGCACTTGCCGCGACTGACAAGATCAGCTTTGCCAGCAAGCCAGTCGTTCAGGCCGAGCTTCGGACGCTCCGCGCGTTCTACTACTTCCTGCTGCAGGACCTCTTCGGTGGAGTGCCGATCGTCACCGATACAGATATCAAGCCGCGTGAGCGAAACACGCGCGCCGAGGTGTTTGCTTTCGTCGAGAAGGAGCTGAACGAGACGCGGGCCATTCTGCCTGATAAGTGGCCCACGGAAATGAATGGGCGGCTTACGAAGGGTGCCGCCAATGCGATCCTCGCCAGCCTGTATCTCAACGCTCAGGTATTCACCGGGACCGTCAGCACAACCGGGCTGCAGCCCGGTGCGGCCCGCTGGGCTGATGCCGTTGCCGCCTCCGACCGTATCCTGAACTCGGGCGTGTACACGCTGGCGACAAACTGGAGGTCGAACTTCACCGCCGACAATTATCTGTCGCCGGAAATCATCATGCAGGTGATGTTCAAGGCCGAGAGCGGCCTGGGGCTCAACTTCCTGATGCGGGCGCTGCACTACTCGCAGTTTAAACCCTCTCCATGGAACGGCTTCGCGACAATCGCCGAGGTCTACAATTCGTTCGACGCGGCTGACCAGCGCCGACAGATCTTCCTCGTCGGACCTCAGGTGAATCTGGAGACCAACCAGCCGGTTCTGGACCGCACCGGTAACCCACTGGTTTTCACGCCGGAGATTCATGATGTAACGAACGCGACGGAAGGCGAAGGCGTCCGCATCGCGAAGTGGCCTGTGGATCCAGCCCACGTCAACCAGGACAACGGCAACGATTTCGCCCATTTCCGGCTGGCGGAGATCTATCTCATCAAGGCGGAGGCGCTTAACGAGCTCGGGCAAACCAGCGCGGCGGTAGCGCTGGTAAACACGATTCGTGCCCGCGTCTTCTCACCTCCCAAGCCAATATCCGCTGGGATATCGCAGGCCGAATTTCGCACAGTGATTCTCAACGAACGACTGTTCGAGCTGACGTCCGAAGCGAAACGTCGGCAGGATCTCATCCGATTCGGTCAGTATACGCAGCGTCCCTGGTTCAACAAGGCCGTTCGGGAACCGTATCGAATCCTGATGCCGATTCCGCAGACGCAGATCGAGACCAACCCGCTACTCGCACAGAACGCCGGGTACTAGCTCTCTCGCGTGGTTGCAGTCATCAATCGTTGTTTCCATAGCCTGCCCTCTACCGGAGGGCAGGCTATGCTGCATTGAGCGGCTCGTCGCCTGAAGACGGCGCGTGGTGTCAGGGCTCATGTCGTGCTTGCAGCCTCCCTGCTGTTGCAGGCCGCCTGCTCGGGCGTCGAGACAACCCCAAAGCGAACGAGCGAGCCACCACCTAGTAACGGGCATCTCTTCACGATGCTGCCGTCGAGCTATACGGGAGTCCGATTCGAGAATCGTCTGACGGATACTCCCGAGCTCAACGTCTTCACCTACCGCAACTACTATAACGGCGGAGGCGTCGCCATCGGCGACCTCACCGGCGACGGCCTTCCCGAAATCTTCCTCACCTCGAACATGGGTGGAAACCACCTGTACCTGAATGAGGGGAAGTTCCGCTTCCGCGACGTGACGGAGGCAGCCGGCGTGAGAGGAAAGGGATTCTGGGCCACCGGAGCGACCTTCGCAGACGTGAATGGCGACGGCCGGCTGGACATCTACGTCTGCTATTCAGGAAACGTCGAGGGGAAGCGTCGCGCGAATGAGCTGTACATCAACAAAGGACTGAACGCGCAGGGCGAGCCGGTGTTCGCCGAGGAGGCGGCTGCCTATGGAATCGCTGATGAGGGCTACTCGACGCACGCCATATTCTTCGACTACGACCGTGATGGAGACCTAGATCTGTACGTGGTCAACAATTCCTTCCGTCCCGTCAGCAGCTTCGGGCTGCAAAATATCAGGAACGTGCGAAACGCATCTGGCGGAGACAAGCTCTATCGCAACGACGGAGGGCACTTCACGGACGTGAGCGCGAAAGCGGGAATCTACGGCAGCGAAATCGCTTTCGGCCTGGGCGTGGCGGTCGGAGACATGAATGGGGACGGCTGGCCGGACATCTACGTGTCAAACGACTTTTTCGAGCGTGACTATCTCTACATCAACAACAGGGACGGTACGTTCACCGAAGATCTCGAGCGGGAGATGCCGTCGATAAGCTACTCGTCGATGGGACTCGACATGGCCGACGTCAACAACGATGGCCTGCTCGACATCTACACCACCGACATGCTGCCGGAGGACGAGTACCGTTACAAGCTGACAACCTCCATCGAGAGCTGGGATGTCTACCAGGCCAGGGTGAAGAACGACTATCACCATCAGTTCACGCGGAACATGCTCCATCTCAACAACGGCAATGGGACGTTCAGTGAGATTGGACAGATGGCGGGCGTTGCCCGAACCGACTGGAGCTGGAGCGCGCTCATTGCCGATTTCGATCTGGATGGAAAAAAGGACATCCATGTGACGAATGGGATTGAGCGCGACGTCACGTCGCAGGATTACATCGCCTTTCTGGCGAACAACGAAACGATGGCGTCGGCGATGCAGGGCGGGAAGCGCGTCGATTTCCTCCGCCTTGTCAACGCAATGACCTCGACACCGCTTCCGAATTACGTGTTCCGAAACAATGGCGATCTGACCTTCAGCAACGTCGGAGCCGCGTGGGGACTGGATGCGCGAGGCTTCTCCAATGGCGCTGCATATGGAGACCTCGACGGCGATGGTGCGCTCGATCTGGTAGTGAACAACGTGAATCAGGAAGCTTTTGTCTACCGGAACAACGCGCGAACACAGCTCAAGAACCGCTACCTCCAGGTGAAGCTAGACGGTGAGGGCGGAAACCGGTTCGCGATCGGCGCAAAGGTTACTGTGACGAGCGGAGGAGCGAATCAATTCCAGGAGCTTATGCCGTCGCGGGGATTTCAGTCGAGCGTTGACTATGTCCTTACTTTCGGGCTGGGCGAGCGCAGCACCGCCGACTCGGTTACAGTGAAGTGGCCAGATGATCGGCTGAGCGTCAACAGGAACGTCTCCGCGGATCAGCGTCTGGTGCTGCGTCAGCGCGAGGCCGCCATGTCGGGCAGCGCCGTCGAGCCGAAGCCGGTTGCGCCGATTCTCGCAGACGTCACTGATCGTGTTGCACTCGATTTCGTGCACCGGGAAAACGCCTTCGTGGATTTCGACCGTGAGCGTCTCATTCCGAAGCTGCTCTCCACTGAGGGGCCGTACATGGCTGTGGCCGACGTGAATGGCGACGGCCTGGCAGATGCATTCATCGGTGGCGCGAAGGATCAACCTGGCCGACTCCTGCTGCAGAAGCGAAGCGGCGGATTCACAGCGACCAATGAGCGTGTCTTCGAGGTGGATAGGATTTCGGAGGATCTTGGAGCAGCATTCTTCGACGCGAACGGCGACGGCTTTCCGGATCTTTACGTAGTTAGTGGCGGAAACGAATTCTCGGAGATGGCGCCTGCCCTCCAGGATAGGCTCTACCTGAACGATGGCCGGGGAAACTTCCGGAAAGCGACCGAAGCTCTGCCATCCGAGAGCGCGAGCGGGTCGCGGGTAGCAGCAGCTGACTTCGACGGAGATGGCGACGTGGATTTATTCGTCGGAGGGCGCGTGATTCCCGGTCAATACGGCATCGATCCGCCGAGCGCGCTGCTCGTGAACGACGGGCACGGTCACTTCACCGATGCCACCGCCCGGCTCGCACCGGAGCTCGCGCATGTCGGGATGGTGACGGATGCGACGTGGCAGGATGTGAATGGAGATGGGAGGCTCGATCTCGTAGTCGTTGGCGAATGGATGCCAATCACCATCTTTCTGAACAAGGGGAACGGGAAGCTCGAGCGCACCGAGACTCCGGGATTGGAGAAAAGCGATGGCTGGTGGAACAGGATCGTTGCCGGCGACTTCACGGGTCACGGTCGCGTCGATTTCATCGTCGGGAATCTCGGGCTGAACACCCGCTTCCACGCCAGTGATAGCGAGCCCGGGATCATGTACGTGAAGGACGTCGACGGGAACGGCTTCGTCGAGCAGATTATCGCGTGCTACAACAACGGACGCAGTTATCCTTTGGTGTTGAGGGATGACCTCGTCAGGTCGCTTCCGTACCTGAAGGAGCGTTATCTCAGCTACGCAAAGTACGCCGGAGAGACTGTTGGAGACGTCTTCCCGGGCGACCAGCTTCGCGATGCGGTGGTGAAGCACGCGTACACGTACGCGACCTCCCTTGCGAGGAACAACGGTGACGGCTCTTTCACCCTCATTCCACTTCCGCGCGAAGCGCAATTCTCGCCGGTTTACGGCATCCTCGCGAGGGATATAGACGGAGACGGGAAGCTCGATCTCCTCCTGGCCGGAAATTTCGACGGAGTGAAACCGGAAACCGGACGCATGAGCGCGGGCTACGGCGTGTTTCTTAGGGGAAATGGCAAAGGAGAGTTCACTCCTGTACGAGCGACCGAGAGCGGGTTCTTCGTGCCGGGACAGGCGCGGGACATCAAGCGCATCACCACGCCTCAGGGCGAGCTTTACGTTGTGACCCGTAACAACGACCGGCCGCTCGTGTTCCGCGCAAATCGTGGAGCGGCGGCCAAACGAGTGTCAGTCGATAATGCGTCTCACTGACCCGGCCCCGGACGTTTCGTCTTGATCAGGATGACTCCATTGGCGCCACGTAAGCCGTACATCGTAGTGGCGGCAGCGTCCTTCAGGACCTCGATAGATTCGATGTCGTTCGGCACGATTCCGGTCAGACTACCGCCCGGGCCCGTCTGCACAGCGATCCCGTCG
>WNGF01000670.1_pt1 | contig 50584 bp, 38 predicted proteins | sample 5400641 | NCBI WGS metagenome assembly WNGF01 (sample SAMN13153371, study PRJNA577476) | soil metagenome | isolation source: 80 cm soil or saprolite under grassland replicate 2 | place: USA:California | collected 2016-06-15 | reverse complement strand
TCCTACGTATATCAGAATGTCAAGCAAGAATTCACCTTGACCCAACACGAAATTGCTCGCCTCTGGAACGAAGGGGCTAACCCGTTGCGGAAGAGGGCCCTGCCCTATCCTCGGCTACCACGATGCGGAATCACTGTGGTCCCCCGCCAGAAGGTGCAGCGCGTGGTCCGGGTCCTCGAGCTCCCGGAGCTGGCCCCCGCCATCGAGCAGCGGATCGCCGAGGGCTACCTGTACGGGGACCTCCAGTTCGACATCGACCCCGCGTCGGAGAGCTTCCTCACCCGCGGCGTCTTCTCCTGCTATCGGCCCGTCGACGAGAAGACCCCCATGCCCGAGCGCCAGCGGGAGCTGCGTCCCGAGGAGTGGAGCGATCTCTTCTATCTCGCCCACACCGACAAGAAGAAGGCTTTCGAGGCCTACGTGGGCTATTACCTCACCACCGACGGCCAGCTCTACTGGTCCGACACCCACCAGCTCGCGGAGTACCTGGACAACTACCACGAGAGGCTCGACGAGCGGCTGGAGCCGGCGGGCCGGGGCACCGAGATGATCAGCGAGGTCTACGTCCGGCGGGCCGCGCTCGCCGACTTCATGAAGGACGTGGCCAGGGACTTCCGCGAGCGGAAGGCCGACGTCATCTACGGCACCATTCGCTTCATCGAGAAGGACGACGAGACGTTCCTGCCCTGGGCCAGGGAGCGCTACGCCTCCGTCATCTTCAACCTGCACACCGCCCACGACCCCGCGTCCGTGGAGAAGACGGCGGGGGATTTCCGCCGACTCATCGATCGCGCGATCCAGCACGGGGGGAGCTATTTCCTGACCTACCATCACTGGGCCACGCGGGCGCAGGTCGTGACCTGCTACCCGCGCTTCGTCGAGTTCCTGAAGCGGAAGCGCCAGCACGACCCCGAGGAGCGGTTCCAGAGCGACTGGTATCGCTTCTACAAGACGATGTTCGCGGACGCCCTGGCGGGGAAGTAGGGTGAGCGTCCTCGTCACCGGGGCGTCGAGCGGCATCGGCCACGAACTGGCCAAGCGGTTCGCGCGCGACCGCCACGACCTGGTCCTCGTGGCCCGGAGCCGGGAGCGTCTGGCGGAGATCGGCAAGGAGCTGAGCGGCTCGGCGGGCGTCCAGGTGAAGGTCCTGCCGAAAGACCTGTCGCGGCCGGGGGCCGCCCAGGAGGTCTTCGACGAGCTGCGGCGCGAAGCCATCCCCGTCCGGATTCTCGTGAACTGCGCGGGCTTCGGCACCGCCGGCCTCTTCGCACAGAGCGACCCCGCGGCCGAGCGGGAGATGATGCAGGTCAACATGGTGGCCCTGACCGAGCTGACGCGGCTCGCCCTGAAGGAGATGCTCCCCAGGAGGGAGGGGCGGATCCTCAACGTCGCTTCCACCGCCGCCTTCCAGCCGGGGCCCCGCATGGCCGTCTACTACGCGACCAAGGCCTACGTGCTCTCCTTCTCGGAAGCGGTCGCCAACGAGCTTTCCGGCTCCGGGGTGAGCGTCACCACCCTGTGCCCGGGGCCGACCCAGACCGGATTCGGCGCGCGGGCCAGCATGGAGGGCACGCGGCTCTTCCGCGCGGGCGTGATGGACGCGGCCGCGGTGGCCGAGGCCGGCTATCGCGGGCTGATGAAGGGCCGGGGCGTGATCATCCCCGGCCTCCCGAACAAGCTCCTCGCCCTCTCGGTGCGCATCAGCCCTCGCAGGGTCGTGGCCGGCATCGTCCGCTGGCTGAACGAGAGCCCGCGCGCGTAGGCTCCAGCATGGCGCGAAGGATCGCCGCTCTCTCGGTCATGCTCGTGCTCTACGTGCTGGCCGTCGCCCTCGGCAACTGGTCGTTTCCGTCCTACCGGAACGCGTCGGGGGTGGAGGACGTGGCGCATCTCGCGCTCCCCCCGTTGCTCGCGATCCTCGGCCGGGAGAGGGCCGAGTACGCGTTCTGGCTGGGGACCCTTCCCGTGGAGCTGTTCTTCCTCGCCATCGCGCTGGTCGTCCTCTTCACGGGCAAGGGCATCCGGCTGGGGATCTGCCTGTACTTCGCCTACTTCCTGCACTGGCTGTTCCTCCACGCGACGACCCTGCCCCCGCCCGACCACATGGTGTGGCGGTTCCCCGAGGGCGTCTTCACCTTCGGCCGGCCCTACCCGAACGACTTCTGGTTCAGCGGGCACACGGCGAACGCCGTGCTCATCGCCCTGGCCACCGGCGGCGGCCGGCCCTGGGTCAAGGTGCTGGCCTGGACCAACGTCGTCTTCCAGATCCTGCTGGTCCTGTCCACGAGGACCCACTACACGATCGACGTCCTCGGGGGAATCTTCGTCGCGTACTCGATCCACAAGGCGTCCCTCGACGTGGTCGCGGCCCTGGATCGGCGCTCGAGGCGAACCGAAACCGCGGCAGCGGGACCGGGCGCTGGCCCCCCTTAGGTTGGCCGTCGCATCGAGGAGGCGGGTTGGCGAGCAAGGGCAAGGGATACCGGGCGCTGGACGTCCTGGGCTTCGAAGTGCTGGTCGGGAAGGGGGACGCCGAGAACGACCAGCTCACCTTCGGGGTGGCGGAGCCGCACGACCTGTGGCTGCACGTGGCGGGGCCGGCGGGCAGTCACGTCATCGTCCGCAATCCCGAAGAGCTCGAGGAGCTGCCGCGAGAGGTGGTCCAGCGCGCCGCCGAGCTCGCGGCCTGGCACTCCAAGGCCCGGGGATCCCGCGGCAAGGTCGAGGTGCATCTCTGCCGGGTGGCCGACGTCAGCAAGCCGCGGGGCTTCGCGCCCGGCCAGGTGCTGCTCCGGACGTGGAAGGCGGTGAAGGTCTACCCGAAGGGGATGGACGAGGGCGGCGGCTAGAAGGTAGGCTTCAGCGTTTCCGCCGGCCGGGGGCCTCTCGAGGGGGGACATGCAGACCACCACGTCCGCCGCACCCGTCCGCTTGACGCGTGTCGAATGGCTGATCTGCGTCGTGGCCGCCATCGGCTTCGCGTTCGACACCTACGAGCTGCTGATGCTGCCCCTCGTCCTTCCCGGGGCGATCCGGGACCTGGGCGGGGTGCAGCTCGGCAGCCCGGAGTTCGCCCGCCGGCGCGACCTCATGTTCTACGCGCCGGCCATGGCGGGCGGGATCTTCGGCCTTGTCGGGGGCTACCTGACCGACCGGCTGGGTCGCCGGCGCGTGCTCGTCTGGAGCATCCTGCTTTACGCCTTTTCCGCCTTCGGAGCGGGCTTCGCCACGTCGCTTCCCATGCTCCTGGTCCTGCGCTGCCTGACCTTCGTGGGCGTATGCGTGGAGTTCGTGGCCGCGGTGGCATGGCTGGCGGAGCTGTTCCCCGACCCGAAGCGGCGCGAGGCCGTGCTCGGGTACACCCAGGCGTTCTCCTCGCTGGGCGGGCTGATGGTGAGCGGGGTCTTCACCCTTCTGTCGCACGGGGGCGCCTCCCTGCCCGCGATCCAGGGAAGCCACGAGCCCTGGCGGTACACGCTCCTCTCCGGCCTCATTCCCGCCATCCCCCTCATCCTGATTCGCCCCTTCCTTCCGGAGTCGCCGGAGTGGGAACGGAAGAAGGCGGCGGGGACGTTGAAACGGCCGAGCATCGCCGAGATCTTCCGGCCCCAGTACCGCCGGACCACCCTCGTCACCACCCTCATGTTCGCGTGCAGCTTCGGCGCCGCCTTCGGGGCGATCCAGCACCTCCCCCAGATCGTGCCCGGCCTCCCGGAGCTGAAGGGCTTGGCCCGGCCCCAGGTGCAGGCGACGGTGGGCACCGTGCAGCTCTTCCAGGAGCTCGGCGGTCTCGCCGGCCGCGTCGTCCTCGCCTACCTGGCCGTGATCGTGGTGTCGCGCCGGACGCTCCTTCGGCTGTTCCAGGTGCCCGGCCTCGTCCTGGTGCCGCTCGTGTTCGTGTTTCCGGCCACCCGCGACCTCGAGCTGCTCAAGTGGGGGATCTTCGCCGCCGGCTTCCTGACCGTGGCCCAGTTCAGCTTCTGGGGGAACTACCTGCCCCGGGTCTATCCCGTCCACCTGCGCGGCACCGGCGAGAGCTTCGCGGCCAACGTGGGCGGGCGGATGATCGGGACCTCGGCCGCCCTGCTCACTACCCAGTTCGCGGCGCTGATGCCGGGGGAATCGCCGGCGGGGCGGCTGGCCCTCGCCGCGGCCGGGGTGGCGCTGCTCGTGTACGCGGTGGGATTGCTGGCCAGCTTCTGGCTGCCCGAACCGCCCCGGGACCGGCTCGTCGAGTAGCCCTGACGGGGCCCTCGACCATGATTGCGCGGGTGCGGGCTCCAGGCCGCGGTGAGATCGTCCTCCTCGTGGCCGGCGTGCTCGCCGCGCTCCTCCTCGCGGAGGGAGCCGTCCAGCTGGTGGGGGAGGGCGATTCGCGGTCGGGCTACGCGCCCGTCAACACCAAGCGCCGGCCGGGCCCCACGAACTCGCAAGGCTACCGCGACCACGAGCGCCGCCGGGCCAAGCCTCCCGCCACGCGCCGGGTGGTGGCCCTCGGCGATTCCTTCTCCTGGGGGACCCGGGTCGAGTTCGAGGATGCGTGGCCCCAGCGCCTCGAGCGTAGCCTCACCCGCCAGCGGGGGGAGCCCTGGGAGGTGGTGAACCTCTCCCGGCCCGGAATGAACACGGTCGAGCAGGCGGAGCAACTGGCCACCGAAGGCCTGGCCTACGACCCGGACATCGTGGTCCTCGGGTATTGCTTGAACGACAGCGAGGACGACGCGGCCGCGGAGGTGCGGCGGGCCCGGGACTGGGAGGAGCAGGCCCGCGACCGCCGGGCGCGGGGCCGGCGCCTGATCGATCGCTCCGCGCTCTATCGGCTGGTGAGCGACCGGATCCGGGCCCTCCGGGAGAACCGCCTGCGGATCGCCGCCTATCGCTCCCAGTTTGCGCCCGACTACCCCGGCTGGATCGCGGGGCAGAAGGCCCTTCGCCGCATGGCCGAGCTCTGCAAGGAGCGGAAGATCCCGCTCGTGGTCGCGATCTTCCCGCTCTTCGGCAACCCGCTCGACGAGGGGTATCCGTTCCCCGAGATCCATGCCGCGGTCACGCGCGCGGTGGCCGATACCGGATGGGCCCGCCCCCTCGACCTCCTGCCGGCCTATCGTGGCCTGGACTGGCAAATCCTGGTCGTGGACGGCGCGAACGACGAGCACCCGAACGAGATCGCCCACCGGATCGCCACCGGCGTCCTGATCTCGAAGCTGGACGAGGTCCTGCCACCGGGTCACCGGCCTGCGCAATGAAGGGGAGCGGCCGGTCGCGTCGCTCGCGCGCCGGGGGCTAGAACAAATCCAGCGCGCAGAGGTGGTGGTAGATGCTGTCCCTGGTCGCGGGCGCCCAGGAGTGGTACCGGCCCTGCATCCGGCCCCAGGCGGAGATGAGGCGCGCCGAGGCCTGGCGGCCTTCGGCGATCTGGTAAACGTCGCCCATGCTGCGGCCGGACTGGCGCAGGGGCACTGCCTTGGCGAAGAAGGCCTGCTGCAGCGCCAGCGCCTGGAGCACGTCTTCTTGAAAGGGCGCGAGGCCGGGGGGAGCGGGCTCCGCGGCGAGCTGCTCGGCCAACCGTCGTGTCGCGTCCTGGTAACGGGTGAGCGCGGCCGGCACGTCGCTCCCGTCCTCGAGCGCCTTGAGCAGGACCAGCTTGGCCTGGGTGGCGCGCAGGATGCGGGTGTAGGTGCGGTTGACGTAGGTCCGGTCGCCCTCGGGGATGCCGGGGAGCGCCCGCGGCAGCGCGGTGAGCGCACACGGGTACCGCGTACCGGCCGGGGGAGTGATGTCGGCCGGGTAGGCGTCCTCGGCCGCCGACTGGGGCGACGCGGGAACGGCGCAGGCCGGGCCGGCGAGCAGGGCAATCAGGAGGGCCGTGGCCGCGAGCGCGCTCCGGCGCGCGGCCGGGTCACTCCGTGAGCGCGCCATAGTAGTGCTCGCGCAGCCCGCGCTCGGTCTCCAGGTCGCCGGACAGATAGGCGAGGTCCGCGAGCTTGAGATAAAGCGCCATGAGGGCGCCGTGGTCCTTCTCGCCGCGGATGGCCCGCTCGTAGAGCTCGCGGGCCTCGCTCAGGTCCTGGCCGTAGAAGGACGCGTCGCCGGCCCGCCCCGCCCAGACCCCGGCCGGCAGCTCCGCCCGCCGCAGCCGCTCCCCCATGCGCAACGCGTAGTCACGGGCCACGTCGTAACGGCCCTTCCAGAGCTGGACGTAGTAGTACTGCTCGGTCACCAGCGTCTCCTCGAGCCGCTTCTGGAACTCGGCCCCGAGCTGGCCCTTCAGCGTCTCCAGCAGGTCCCCGCGGAAGCCGTTCCGGAACAGCCGCAGCAGGGGGTTCGCGTCGCGGTCGAGGACGCGGGCCGCGGGGTCCTGCAGCCAGGCCTCGGCCCGGTCGAGGTCGCCCCGCGCGATGCCGATGAACGCCGAGGCCACCGCGTAGCGGGCGTCGTCGCGCCAGTCGGAGAGCAGGGCCAGGCGCTCGTCGGCTTCCGCGAAGCGCTTGAGCCCGGCCAGGGCCAGGGCGGCCGAGAGGCTGAAGATCCGTCCCTCCGGGACCGCCGCCGCCGCCCTTTCGAAGCGAGGGAGAGCGCGCTCCGGGTCGCCGGCCTCCAGCGCCTCGCAGCCGGCGTTCCAGTCGGCGAGCGCGTCGAAGACGGTCCGCCACCGGCCCTCTCCGCGCCTCACGAAGGCCCGGGGATCCACCCGCTCTCCCGCGAGAAGGCGCTCCGCCACGTAGAGCAGCCCCTCGCGTCCGAGGCCCGCGAGGTCGGCGGAGGTGAAGCCCACCTCTTCGGGGCCGCTCGGGGGCAGGCAGTGCGGACGCTCCCGCAGCAGCTTCTGGTAGTCGCGGAAGAGGTCGATGAACAGCTTGCGTCGGCCGGGAGCCACGAAGGGGAGCTGGGCCACGCTCTCGTCGGTGCCGATCACGACGTCATCCACGTAGTAGACGACGTTCGAGCGGTCCCCGTAGGGCGAGCCCACGAACGAGAACTTGTCGACCGCGGAGCCGGGCTGCTTGATCGTGTTCGCCTGGTCGCGGAGCGCCAGCAGCGGCGCTTCCTGGCCCTCGCGATGGATCGTGAGCGCATACGTCCCGGCCGCCAGGTCGTAGGCCACGTCCACCGAGTACCAGACGAAGGCCTCGACCGGGAACAGATTCTTCGGGATGCTGTCGGAGACGTGGACGAGCTGCCCTTCGCGCGTGGCGAGCCAGAAGGAGATTCCGTCCTTCTCCATCTGGAAGAAGCGCGGCCCCGCCAGGGCGACGTTCAGCTCCTCCTTCGGGTCCGTGGTCAGGAACGCGAAGTGGAAGAAGAGCCGGCCGGTGGCGCGCGCCGGGAAGTAGCCTTGCAGCTCCGGGAAGTCGCCGTCGCCGGCCACGTCCTTGATCTCGACCGACCGGTAGCCGCTCACGTGGAAGGCGGTGCTCAATGAAACCCGGCCCTTGCCCGTGGCGGTGTGCCGCGCTCCCTGCCAGATCGCGAAGGTGTCCGGACCCGTGGCCACGGTGTCGTCGAAGCTGTAGCTGGCGAGCACGGAGCCCGACCCCGTCGCCGCGGGGGCCGCAGGCGACGAGAGCAGGAAGGCGAGGAGCGCCCCCGCTACAGGTTGGAGCGGTACTCGGCGAGCCATCGCTTCCACTCCCCGACCGCGGGGCGGCGCGTTTCCGGTCCGGACCCGGGCAGGAAGCCCTTGGTCTGCCCGGTCAGGATCTGCAGGGCCTGGAGCGCGATCTGTCGGACCTGCGGGGTCTCGCTGTCGAGGGCGTGGATCAGTCCCTCGTAGAGCCGCAGCCTCTGGGCGGGCGCGAGGTGGATCTGGTCCGAGGCGAGGGCGCAGGCCGCCTTGTCGCGGAAGAGCGGCACCGGGTCGCGCTGCATGTTCTCGAGCAGGACGTCCACCACGTCGGGGTCGTCGCTCACGCGGCCCAGGGCCCACTGCACCTGCAGGCGCAGCCTCTGGTCCTGGGTGTGGACGTCCGCCATGAGCGCGCGCTTCGCCTCGGGCGACTTCCAGCCGAGCTGGTAGAAGACGTAGGCGATCGAGGCCTTGTCCTTCTCGGACGAGGAGGCGTAGAGGCGGGCCAAAGGCGGCAGGACGCCGGGGCCCATGGCCTGGACCTGCTTCCAGTCTCCCGCGACGGCCGCGGTGCGAAGAAGAGCCGGGTCGACGCCGCCGGCTGGCGAAGCGGGCGCGGGGACGACGATTGCGACGGCCAGGACGACGGCCGCAAACGACCACCACCGTGGGCCTCTGACGCTTCTCGACATGCCGGGCCTCCAACGGGTTGAACAGCCTCCCATCGTAGCCGTTTGCCACGCTGGCGGCTGTGACGGCCGACACGGGGCGATTCCTAGCGGATGTAGCCCAGGCTCTTCAGCTCCTCCAGCATGTCCCGGTCGAACGCGCTCTCCGCCGCACGGGCCGGCGGGCGGCGGCCGTACGAGGCGACGGAGCGCACCGGGTTCGCGGCACGGAAGGCGGGGGTGAGCGCGGCTTCGAGCACGCGACCGTCGAGCTCGCGGCTCTTGGGCAGGCCGAGCAGGTGCAGGACCGTGGGTGCTATGTCGCGCGGCGAAACCAGACCGAGGTCGCCCGCCCGGACGGCGGGGCCGACCACGGCCAGAATCCCCTCGGCGCCGGCTGCTCCGCGGGCCAGCCGGCCGGGGTCGGCCACGAGCACGAGGAGGTCCGAGGATCCGCGGTCCGCCGCCGCTTCGCCGATCAGCCCATCCACGAAGCGGTAGTAGTCGCGGACCGCGGCCAACCGCGTGTCGAGGCTCGCCAGGTCGCTGGCCGGCGCTTCGCCCAACTGCTGCATGGTGAAGATGTCGAGGCCGGGCAGGTAGAGGGCCTCGAGGTCGGGCGGGCTCGAGCCGCGGAGCGCGCGGGCCGCGTCGGCATGGAAGCGGTCGAGGCGGCGGGCGCGCTCCTCGTCCCGGCCTTCCGCGCCGTCCGCGGCGAGGAGAGGCCGCAGCGCCTCGAACGCGCTCGCCGGATAGACCTCGCGGTCGAGGGGCCCGCCCTTCTCGAGCTTGAACACCGCGCGGTCCGTGACCACGTACCCGTTGACGGGATCGCCCGGCCAGGTGGCCCACCAGTTCACCACCCCGACCCGCAGGCCCTTGTCCGAGGCCACGTTCCAGAAGGCCTTGACCTCGCGCAGGACCGAGCTGGGGGGCTGGGTGCGGGTGAGGCGCAACAGGTCCGCGGCCGCGCCCAGGGCCGAGGCGAACGGGCCCTGGCCGGGGTCGACCCGGAAGGTGGTCCGCAGCCCACGCACCCGCCGGGCCTCGGCCGACTGGATGCCGTGGGCCTCGGGCCCGCGTCCGGTGGCGATCGTGGTCCAGACGATCGCGGGCACGCGCTCGGGCTCGGCGCGCAGCCGTCCGTGGGCGGCCGAGGCGAGGAGCGCGGCCAGATGCGGCATCTCGCCGCGCGCGATCCGCTGCTCGGTCATGCGGCTCTCCAGCCCGTCGATGCCGAGGACGCGCACGCGCACGCCGGTGGGGACCACCGCGAAGTCCGGCAGGTCCCCCGCCGCGCCCCTCCCGAAGTAGGCGCCCGCGGCGACCCCGCCCCCGAATACGACCGCGGCCACCACCAGGAGGGGCACGACGTGCCGGCGCGAGAGGATCGCGGGAGGCAAGCGATCGCCCGCTCCCCCGGCCGAGAGCACGGCCACCGCGGCCAGGGAGCCGAAGCGGCCCAGGGTGAGGCTGAGGCCGAGGCCGAGGCCGAGGGCCACCGCCTGGGGAAGAAGCGGCGCGCCCGCGAGGTGCGAGCGCCACCAGAGGCCGAGGTACACGAGGCCCGCCAGACCGATCACGAAGCCGACGTTGCGGGGGAGGGTGGGCCCGGGATGGCGGTCCAGGCGCCGGCCGGCCCAGTCGGCCAGGAACCCGCCGGCGAGGGCGGCGAAGGCGGTGACGAGGCCGAACGCCACCAGGAGGTACAGGGTGAGCACGAGCAGGTCCTGCGGCTCGGCCAGGAGCCGCGCGTCGAGGGCCGCCGCGGTCAGGGTCCCCGAGAGGCCGAAGAGCACGCCGCCCAGGAGGCCCACCCGCGCGGCCGCGCGGAGGGAGGCGCGGAAGGGCGACGGCCCGCCGGCCCCCCCGAGCACGAACCGGTCCAGGCTGCTGTCCAGGTAGCCGAGCCGCCGCAGCTCCTCGCGGACGGTCTCGACCGACGCGATGGGCGCCCGCTCAGGCTGATCCATCCCGCCTATGTTACGGCGCCCCGTTCAGTTCGACCCGCCGATGCGGTAGATCAGCGAGACGAAGAACCGCTCGGTGCGGAGGGTGTGGCTCACTTGAGCGGTGCTGGCCGGCAGCTCCGCGGTCGCCTCGCTGGCGACCGTCTCCACGAACCGGCCGGATTCGTAGAGGTAGGCGATGTCGAACAGGATCGGGCCGAGGATGATCCCGATCCCGGCCGTGAAGCCGTCGAAGCGGGGAGCGCCGCCCCCCGCGCCCAGAACGACCTGCTCGTCGTTGAAGTAGCCGGCGCGCAGCGGGATCTTGAGCCGCTTCGCGATGACGACGTATTCGACCCCCGTGCGGACCTGGTCGCTGTCGCCCTGCGACTGGGTCAGGGCGGGATAGGGGAGAGGCTGGTAGGTGGTGGGGGAGAAGGTCGCCGGAGGCGCGACGTACGGGAGGGTGAAGTAGTTGATGATGCGCGAGCGCGACCAGAAGGTCCGAGTGAAGTCGGCGGAGAGCGTGAGCGCGCTTCTCGGCCGCCAGGAGGTGCCGAAACCGAACGAGGCCGGGAATTCCAGGCGCACGGCGTCGCTCCGGTAGGAGTTGGTGACGCGGTTGCCGCCCACCGGATTGTCGGTCCTCGTCTTGTCGAGGTGGACTTGTCCGCTGAACGGCGTCTTGAAAACGGCTCCGAGGTTGACCTGCTCGATCGGCGACCAGATCGCGCCCAGGTTCGCGTTCCAGCCCGTGAGGCCGTAGTCGGAATCGAACACCCGCGGCCGGGTGAAATCGGGCGCGGTGCGTTCCACGCTCTGGGTGTAGCCGTTGAACCAGCGGTTGACGGTGATCCCTGTCCGGAGCGTGCGGGTGACCCTCCAGCCCGTGCCGAACGCGAAAACGTCCAAGCCGCCGCTCGCGTCCCCCGTCAGCAGCACGGGCTCCTGGCCAGGCGCCCGCGGTCGCACCGTTGTAAGCGACCCGCCGAGCGGCACCGCACGCTGGAAGCTCGCCTGGATGGCGCCCGAGAGCCCGTGGAACCGCAGCGGCCAGGTCAAGGCTGCGAAGTCTACGCTCCGCCCTTCGAAGCGGTCCGTATCGAGCTCGGGTTCGGTCCCGGTCTCCGTCCTGTAAAGCGTGCTTGTGCCCGCGAGCGAGACCTCCGGGACCCGGAGGTAGCTGAGGCCCGCGGGGTTCCAGGAGGCGGCGGTGGCGTCGTCGGCCCGAGCCAGGAAGGCCCCTCCCATCCCGAAGGCGCGTGCTCCCGAGCCGAGGGTCAGGCTGGTGCGTCCGGTGAGGTCAATGCGGTCCTGCTCCAGCAACTGCTCGGGGGTCTGGGCCGCGGCCGTGGCCACGCCGCCCACGACCATGGCGAAAGCGAGCCAAGGCGCTCGCCCGCCGAGCGAAAGCGAGGGGAGGGAGGCACCACGCGGCGGTGTCCGTCGCATCGTGGAACGCGAGCATAGCACGGCGTCTTGAAGTCCTGTTCAGCCCGGCCAAACACCCGGGGGGGCGGGCCTCCTCGCATATCATGGGCCCGTGCCAGCGGGGTCGCGGCGTGGCGAGATCCTCCTCCTCCTCCTGAGCCTGGTCTTCTTCTTCGGGGTCGCCGAGGCGGCGGTGCGCCTCCTCGGCGCGGGCCGGCCGCGCTCGCTCGGCTACGCCCCCGTCAACACCGACGGCCGCGAGCGCCGGCCCATCAACCGCCTGGGCTACCGCGACCTCGAGCACGCCCGGGTGAAGCCGGCCGGGGTGCGCCGCATCCTCTTCCTGGGCGACTCCTTCACCTGGGGGGCGAGCGTCCTCTTCGAGGACACCTACCCCCAGCGGGTGGAGCGCGGGCTCAACCGGCGCGGCGAGGCCTGGGAAGCCATCAACCTCGCCGAGCCGGGGAACAACACCGTGCAGGAGGCGGCCCGCCTCGACTCCGAGGGCTTCGACTGGTCGCCCGACGTGGTGGTCCTCGGCTACGTCCTCAACGACAGCGAGGACGAGAACGCGGCCGAGGCCCGCCGCGCCGAGGATTGGCTGGCCGACCGGAAGCAGGCTCCCGCGGAGCGGCGGGGCCTCCTCGATCACTCCGCGCTCTATCGCCTGGTGAATACGCGCCTCTGGGCCACCGGCGAGAACCGCCGGCGGATCGCGGGCTTCCGCTCGATGTACGCCCCGGACTACCCGGGCTGGGTCGCGGCCCAGAAAGCGCTCAAGGCCATGGGCGGGTCGTGCCGCGCGCGCGGGGTCCCCCTCGTCGTCCTCATCTTCCCGCTCTTCGGCAACCCCCTCGACGCGGCCTACCCGTTCGCGGACATCCACGTCCAGGTGGCGCGGGTGGCCGCCGAAGCGGGCGCGAAGGTGGTGGACCTGCTGCCGTACTATCGCGGCCTGCGCTCTGAGCTGCTCGTGGTGGACGGAGCGAACGACGAGCACCCGAACGAGATCGCCCACCGGATCGCCGCCCAGACCCTGCTCAAGGCCCTCGACGACGTGGTGCCCCAGGCCACGCCATGAGCGAGCCGGCTCGCTCGGCCGCGCTTCTGCTGGCGGCCCTCGCGCTCTATGCGGGCCTGGCCGTGACCAGCCTGCGGACCTGGTCAGCCACTTTCGACGAGGGCGCCCACCTGCCGGCGGGCTACACCTACCTCGTCCAGGGCGACCACCGGCTGAACCCCGAGCAGCCGCCGCTCGTGAAGCTCCTGGCCGCGGCGGCGCTCCTGCCGCTCCGCCCCGCGTTCAAGCCCGACGACGAGGCCTGGGCGGCGGCCAGCCAGTGGGAGCTCGGCCGGCGGTTCCTCTACCGCTGGAACGAGGCCGACCGCCTGCTCTTCCGGGGCCGGCTGCCCGTGGTGGCCCTCGCCTGCATGCTCGCGGCCGCGGTCTTTCTCTGGTCACGGAGCCGTTTCGGCACGCCTTCGGCCGCGCTGGCCCTGCTGCTGTGCGTGCTCTCTCCCGACGTGCTCGCCCACGGCCAGATCGTGACCACGGACCTCGGGCTGGCCCTGTTCTTCCTCTTGACCGTGGTGGCGTTCGACCGGCTGACCACGCGGGCGACCCACCTGCGGCTGCTGGGCGCCGGCCTCGCGCTGGGGGCTGCTTTCGCGACGAAGTTCTCGGCCCCGATCCTCGTGCCCGTCCTGGTCGGCTTGGGGGCGGTGGTCGTGTTCGCGCGCGAGCCGATGGCCTCGGCCTGGTCGGGTAGCGAGCGGCCGATCGATGGCGCGCCCGCGCGGGCGCGTCACGTGGCCGTTCTGCTCGTGGCCATGGGCGTGATCGCGCTCGTCGTGCTGTGGGCTTCGTACGGCTTCCGCGGCGCGCTCTCGCCCGACCCCGCCGTGCGCGAGGCCGGGCGCGCGCGGTTGGCCGAGCCCCCGGACGGCCCGCTGGGCGCCGCGGCGGCGTGGGCCGCGGACCGCGGGCTCCTGCCCGAGGACTACGTGCGCGGCTTCCTCTTCGTGATGAGACACTCCGAAGCGCGGCCCACCTTCCTGCTCGGCGAGCTTTCGGACCGCGGCTTCCCGTCGTATTTCCTGGTCACCTTTGCCCTCAAGACGCCGCTGCCTCTTGTCGTGCTGCTCGTGCTCGCCGCCTTCGCGGCCCCGCGCCTGGCCTGGCGGGAAGCCGCCTTGCTGTGGCTGCCGATCGCGGTCTACCTCGCCTTCACGTTTGCCCGGGGCCTGCAGATCGGCCACCGCCACCTGCTGCCGATCTACCCGTTCCTGTTCGTGGCCGCGGGCCGCGCGGCCGGCCCTTCATTCATCGACCCCCCACCCTATCCCTCCGATACATCGGAATGCGTCGGAGTTGGCTCTGGCTGGGTCGGCAGTGCTGCATTCCGATGTATCGCCCCACGTGGGGGGAGGGGAATGCTGCTCCGCGGGCTGCTCCGCGCCATTGTTCTCGTTCTTGGGGCGTGGTATGCGGTCGGTACCCTGCGCGTGCACCCGCACTACCTCGCCTACTTCAACGAGTTGGCGGGGGGGCCCCGGAGCGGCTATCGGCTGCTGGTCGACTCGAACCTGGACTGGGGGCAGGACCTGAAGGGGCTCAAGGCCTGGATGGACGCGCGGGGGGTGTCGCGGATCAAGCTCTCGTACTTCGGCAGCGCCGACCCGGCTTACTACGGGATCGACGCGGACAACCTGCCTGGCTACTCGGCCCCCCACCCGGTGCGGGTCACTCGGGAAGTGCGGCCGGGGGACCTGGTGGCGGTAAGCGCCACCAACCTGCAAGGCGTTTACCTCAGTGCCGAGGACCGGCCGCTCATGGAGCGCTTTCGACGCCTCACCCCGATCGATCAGGTCGGCTACTCGATCCTGATCTACCGCGCCGATTTCGTCTGGCCCGCTCCCTGACCCGCATGCCCTCCCCGGTCCGGGATCGTCTCGGCGGCCCCCTGCTGGCCGTGGGCTCCCTGCTCGTGTTCTTCCTCCTGGCGGAGGCGGCCTTCCGCATCTTCGGCTTGCTGCCCGAGCGTTATCGGATGACCGCGCGCATGGCCAACGCGCGCTGGACCCTCCTGCTCGACTGCTTTCCCACGAACCCGCGGGGCTATTTCGACATCGACTTGCGGGAGCCCGCCAGCCGCGAGAAGTACTTCGCGGTGGCGCCCCTGCGCTTCGACACCGTGGCGAAGCGGGCGCCCTGGGCGGTGGAGTTCCGCTACAACACCCTGCGGTTCCGCGACCCACCGCTTGGGCCGAAGCGGCCCGGGGTGAGGCGGGTGATGGTGCTCGGCGACTCCTTCACCGAAGGCCAGGGGGTGAAGGAGCCCGACACCTGTGCGCGCGTCCTCGAGCGGCTGCTCAACGAAAAGGAGCCGGGGAAGTGGGAGGTGCGGAACTGCGGCCGGCGGGGAACGGACTTCCCGGCCCTCTACGAGGCCTTCGAGCAGATCCTCCCCTACGAGCCGGACCTCGTGATCTACGCCCTGGTCCTGAACGACGCGGACCAGTCCGAGGCCTTCCACGCCCGGCAGAGCTACGTCAACGACTGGATCGTCGACCGCGCACGCCAGGAGGACGACGCGGTGCCGGCCGCGCCCGGCTTCTTCCGCCCGCGGGTGCTCGACTTCGTGGCGGACCGGATCGAAGCCTACCGGATCGGCCGCGAGACCACGCGCTGGTACCTCGACATGTGGAGCGACGGCAACCGCGAGGGCTGGGAGCGCACGCAGGGCTACCTGCGGGAGATGAACCGGCGGGCCACCCGCCAGAGCGCGCGGTTGCTCGTGGCCCCCTGGCCGCTCTTCGTGGCCCTCGAGGGCGCGTACCCCTTCGCCCCCGCCCACGAGACAATCGCGCGCTTCTGCCTGAAGGAGGGGATCGCGCACCACGACCTGCTGCCGCTCTTCCGCGGTCAGCCGAGCCCGTCGTTCTGGGTCCACCCCGTGGACCGCCATCCCAACGAGAAGGCCCACCGCCTGGCCGCCGAAGCCCTCGCTCCCGTGGTGCGCGACCTGCTGCGTTAGCCCGGCGAACATGAGCGGCCGGACTCGACTCGTTCCAGAAGCGAGTCGGTAAACTTCAGCCCGCGGAATCAGAAAATCATTGACCGGCGGTAACGCGCCGGTTACACTCAGCCCTTTTGACGGAGACCGTTTGGAGGGTTTCATGACCGATCGTCGGCTCGCCTTTGTCCTTGTCGCCGTGGTTGCCTTGGTGACGCTCTCGATGGGCGCCTGCGGAGGGGGCACCACGCCGACGGCGGCGCCCCCTGTCACCCAGAGCCCCGTGGCGGGGCCCACGCCGCCTACGACCCCGGCGAGCCTTTCCTGCCCGCTCGGCAAGGGGACGGCCGATTCCACCTGCGAAGCCCCCGCCAGCCACCTGCTGCGTTCCATCGACGCCGCCATCGACCAGGTGGTGGCCGCGCACCCCGACTACTTCGTGCTGGGCGAGCTGCAGGGTCAGGTCAGCGGCCAGTACCGCGTGCGCGACCGCGACGGCTTCATCCAGGGCGTGCTCGCCATCCTCCAGGGGCAGGGCATGTGCGCTTTCCGCATCCCCGAGAGCGACACCATACAGGTCAAGGGCTCGAATGACTTCAGCGAGGAATACGAGCTCGTCAGCGGCCGCGGGTTCATCCACCGGGGCTCCTCTTCGTGCCTCCGCACCTGCACCCCCGCCAACTTCCCGCTGGACGTGGGGGAGCCGGTGGCCCGCGTCTACGTCGGGATCTTCCGCTTCCGGTGCGTCGGCGGGGTGATCCCGCCCCCTGCGGGCGAGAACCGCGTTCCCCTTGCTTGCGATGCCGTGATCACCGCGACTCCCAAGGACAAGAACGGCCAGAACGTCCCCTGGTGGCTTCACAGCCCGAACGTCGAGTTCTGGGTTCGCAGCGGAGAGTACAACGTCATCGTGTTGGGCGACGTCCCCGACCAACCGTTCAACCGGTGGATCTATCCGAAGGGGGTGGGGGGCTTCAGCATTTGCGCCGCGGTCGATGGCAGGCAGACCTGCATGAACGCCCAGGTGATTCCTTAGCGACTACAGGTTCCAGGAGAGGCGGAGCGCGACGCTGGTCGCGGCGAGCAGGAGGCCGAGGGCCGTGGCCTCGGCTTGGCTCGGGCCTATCGTGGCCTGGTCGCCACCGCGACGCGCGAGCGCGGCCACGAGCAGGAGCGGCATCAGGGGGATCCAGATCCGGCCCACCTCGCCGCGGGTGATGCCGGAGAGCCACAGCAGGCCGAGGCCGAGGGCGAGCACCGCCGCGAAGCGGTCTGCGGCTTCCGCACGGCCTTCGAGCACCGCCCGCGCGGCCTCGGTGCCCCGTGCGAGCGCGAGGACCGCGACCGGCACTCCCAGGAAAACCGCGAGGTCGAGCGGGTTGAAGAGCAGCCATAGGGCGTAGCTGCGCACCGCCGTGTAGGCCTCGTGGTGGATGGCGAGCGCCTTCCGGGCGGCCGCGATCGGCTCGTGGCCGAAGGCCGCGGTGGCGGCGATCACCCCCGCGGCCACCGCCACGGCCGTGAGAGCGACGGCCGCGGCTCGCCGCCACGCCGCGTGGTCCCTCGCGCTGGCGGCCAAGGCTGCCAGGCCAGCGATCACGAGGAATGCCGCCGATCCGTAGGAGACGAGGAGCGCCAGACCCCCGGCAAGCCCCGCGACCGCCGCCGGGAGCCGCCATCCGTCGCCCGGCCCCGCTCTGGCCAGCAGCGCCGCCACCGCGGCGACCGGCAGGGCCAGCGCCTGATCGAACTGCGGGACCAGGACCGTGGCCCCGGGGACGAGCAGCCACAGGAGGCCGACTCGCGCGCCGGCCAGCGCGTCGCCGGTCAGCCGGGCCGCGAGCGAGGCGACCGGCCAGCACGCCGCGGCCCCGAAGAGCATCAGCGACAGACCGCCGAGGAGGGCCGCGGCCTTCGAGGCTTCCGTGCTGGGCGCGCGGGGCGGGCGCGTCCCATCGTTGCCCGCGGCGCCCAGCAGCACGCTCGTGAGGGCGGGGGAGGAGTCGCAGAGGGCGATGAGGCCGCGATAGAAGAGCACGGGACCGGGCGGGTGGGTGGCCGCGTGCTTGGCCGTGTCCCGGAAGGCCGGGAGCAGCGCCGCGTGCCGCCGCAGAAAAGCACCGGGGTTGGCGGCCTCCGGCGAGACGGCCACCGTGTAGTACGAGGTGTACGTCCGCGATAGGACACGGGCGGCGAGGGTGGGCAAAGCACCCGGCGGCTCGAGGCCGAGAAGGGCGAGGGAGAAGCCCCATCCGAGGATCGTCCCGCCTGCGAGGAGGATCCGCGCGGCCGCCGCCGGCCGGCGCTCGGCCCCGGCCGAGCCCGACGCCGCGAGCAGCCCGAGGAGGCCGGCGCCGGTCAGAAGCACGGGGAGGTAACGCCCGCTCCCCGGCTCGGAGCGGCGGGACCATTGCCACTCGGGCGGGTAGGGAGCGGGCCCCCGGATCTCGGGCGGCCGGTCGAGCCCGACGGCCGCCAGGAAGAGGACGCCGAGCAGGACCGGGACGGTGAGCCTCGTTAGAACTTGACCTCCTTGACCTTCCCGTTCTCGAAGATGACGGTGAGGTCGGGGTAGGTCCAGCGGGTCGTGTTCTGGAAGGTCAGCTCCTTCTGCGGCCGGCCCAGGGTGTCGAGTACCTCGAGGGGCGTCATCCCTACCTTGATCTCCTTCTTTGTCGTGGAGGCGTGGGCGGCGGGCGCGGGGGCGGCGGCCGAGGTGCCGGCCGGGGCGCGGTAGGTCGGTCTGGCGCCCCCCGCGATGAGCTGGGCGGCGTAGGTGCGCGCCTGGGCCTCGCTCGGAAACGCCTTCAGGTAGGACTCGACGTACTCGATCGCCATGGGCGCGTCCGCCGCGGTCATCACCTGCGACTTGGGGACCGGGAAGAAGAACTTGAAGTTGGTGGCCACCGGCTCACGCTTGGTGCTCTTCCCGAAGCCGCTGCCGCGCGTCACCTTCTTCGCTTCCACGGAGACCATGCGCAGGTCCACCCGGTTGTCCTTGTAGCTCATGGAGGCCAGCTCCACGACCTCGCCGAGGTCGAGGAAGTCGGCGGCGGTCTGGTCGAAGTCCAGGAGGCCTTCCGAGGTCCTCCAGCTTCCGTCGACCACGTCGACCGAGTAGTGGGCGTTCGTCGAGTCGCCCTTCACCCCGTAGATCGAGGTGGTGGCTACTCCAGGCTGCATCACCACGGCATAGGTGCGCCCGACCCAGAACTTCCGCTCGAAGGCGGCCTTGAACTCCGAGGGGAGCTTCTCCGCCCCGACGGTCCCCGCACCGGCCAGGACGAGGGCCAGAGCCGACATCAGTCTCTTCATCGATGGGCCTCCAGGCGTGGATGGTAGCACCACGCCGCCCCGCGGCTCAGCGGAGGGGCGAATCGGGCCGCTCCCCGCACAGGAGAGAGAGGGTGGCCCCCTCCTCCGCGAGGCCGAGGCATTCGAAGAGGTTGCGGACGTGCTGGCCGAGCCGATCGCTGCGAGCCGGGGTCTCCAGGATCGCGTCCACCAGGACGCGAGCCCTCTCGGCCGCCACGTCGGCCGAGGCGAGGGCCTCCTCCGCGGGGGGGTCTTCGTCGAAGGCGCGCAGGCACTGCTCGAGGGCGTCGAAGGTGCCGTGCCGCGCCCGCGCGCCGCCGCTGCCGCCCTCCCCGAACGCGCCCAGGGCCTCGAGGGCGCGGCCGATGCGGGCCGCGATCGTCCGCGCGTGGGGGAGGTTGATCCGGACGTAGCGCTGGTAATCCTCGTCCTTCAAGCCGCCCTAGCCTAGCAGGGCCGCTCGTTTCCTCCCGCCGCGGGGCCGTGGTAGCTTTACCGTTCGGCCCCTGGCCGTCCCCCACCATGATCGTCAAGGAGATCCTCGAGAACGGCCTCACCCTCCTCACCGAGTCCATGCCCCACGTACGGAGCGTGGCGGTGGGGGTATGGCTGAAGCGGGGGAGCCGGCACGAGACCTCCGAGCAGACCGGGATCAGCCACTTCATCGAGCACATGGTGTTCAAGGGGACGAAGAACCGCACCGCGGAGCGGATCGCGGCCGAGGTGGACTCCATCGGCGGCTACATGGACGCCTTCACCGCCAAGGAGTACGCCTCCTTCCATTTGAAGGTGTTGGACGAGCACCTCCCCCTCGCGATCGACATCCTGGGGGACGTGGTGCTGAACCCGCTCTTCGATCCCCTCGAGATGGCCAAGGAGAAGAAGGTCATCTTCGAGGAGATCAACATGGTCGAAGACACTCCGGACGACCTCGTCATGGAGCTCTTCACCCAGGCCTTCTGGCCCGACCATCCCCTCGGCCGGCCCATCCTGGGGACGAAGCGCAGCGTGGAGACCTTCCGGCGCCAGGACCTGGCTTCCTTCTTCAAGCGGGTCTACCACCCCGGCAACATCGTGATTGCCGCCGCGGGGAACCTCGACCACGGGCGGACCCGCGCCCTGGTGCGCCGCCATTTCGGCACCCTCACGGACGGCCGCACGCCCCGGAACGGCCACGCCCCGAAGGCCCGGGCCCGCATCGTCACCCGGGCCAAGAAGGAGCTGGAGCAGGTCCACCTCTGCCTGGGCACCCGCGCGTACCCTCAGGCCCACCGGGACCGCTACGGCACCTACATCCTCAACACCGTCCTGGGAGGGAGCATGTCCTCGCGCCTCTTCCAGAACGTGCGGGAGAAGCGCGGCCTCGTCTACTCCATCTCCTCCGGGGTCAGCGCCTACTCCGACGCGGGGATCCTGAGCGTGTACGCAGGGACCAGCCTGGACTCCGTCGATCAGGTGGTCCGGCTCACCGTGGAGGAGTTCCGGAAGCTCCAGGGCGAGCGCCTGCCTGCCGAGGAGCTGCGCCGCGCCAAGGACCACCTCAAGGGAAGCCTCATGCTCTCCCTGGAGAACACGGGCAGCCGGATGAGCCACCTGGCCCGGCAGGAGATCTACTTCGGCCGCCAGATCGACCTCGACGAGCTGCTGGCCGGGATCGAGGCGGTGAGCGCGGACGACGTGCAGCGCATCGCGAACGAGCTGCTCGGGGGCCCGCTCGGCGCGAGCGTGCTCGGCAACCTGAAGGGCTGGCGGCCGAAGGCCGCGGCCCTCCGGGTCTGAGCCCAGCGCGGAAAGCCGGCGGCCGAAGAGTGGCGTGGAGTCGAGTGCAGTAGACTAGGGGCCGTGAGCCTTCGCTTCCGCGTGCTGGGGTCGGGTAGCTCCGGCAACGCCACCCTCGTCGAAGGCCACGGCACTCTCGTCCTGATCGACGCCGGCCTGGGACCACGCTCCCTGGCCGAGCGTCTCCAGTCCGCGGGGGTCGACCCCGCGTCCCTCGCGGCGGTGCTGGTTTCCCACGAGCACGGCGACCACGCCCGCGGGGCGGCCGCCTTCTCCGCGAAATGGGGGGTCCGGCTCTGCGGCTCCCGCGGGACCTACGCGGCGGCTGGGTTCGGGGCGGTCGAGATCGCGGGGTACGACGTGCTCGAGGCGGGCGAGACGCGGGCCTTCGGGTCGGTCAGGGTCACGAGCGTCCCCGTCCCCCACGACGCGGCGGCCCCCTTCGCTTTCGTTATCGCCTCCGAGGGCGACCGCCTCGGCCACGCAACGGACCTGGGCCACGTGAACCGCAACCTCGTGCAGGCCTTCCGGGCCTGCGACGCCGTCCTCATCGAGTCCAACTACGACCCCGGCCTCCTGCGCGACGGCCCGTACCCCTGGTCGCTCAAGGAGCGCATCCTGGGCGGGGAGGGCCACCTCTCGAACGGCGACGTGGGGCGCTTCCTGGCCAAAGGTCTCGCGGAAGCCTGCCACACGGTGGTGCTGGCTCACCTCTCACAAACCAACAACCACCCCGAGCTCGCGCAGATGACGGCCGAGGAGTCGCTGGGCCGGCACGGGCGCCGCCACGTGCGCCTCACCCTGACCGGTCCCGAAGGCACGCCCTGGATCGAGGTGAGCCGGCCGGCCCCCGAGCCCTCGAAGGGGCGGGGTCAGCTCCGGCTGTTCTGACCCGTAGGAGGCCGAACCTCCAGAGGCTTCACGATCGCGGCCATCGGCGGAGGGAGATCATCACTCCGCCTTCGGGGGTGTCGTCCCGAGCAGGTGCTCCTCCAGGAAGCGCAGGGTGTGGCCGGTCATCATCGCCTGGCCGCTGCGCCGGGCGGCCCCATGCCCCTCGCCTTCGATCAGGATCAGGCTCGAGGCGACGCCGCGGGCGGCGAGCGCCTCCTGCATCTGCACCGCCTCCCCCGCGGGAACCCGCGGGTCGTCCAGGCCCTGGATGAGCAGGAGCGGCGCCTTCACGCGGTCGACGTAGGTGATGGGCGAGAGCTTCTGGAGGGCTTCCTTGTCCTTCTCGGGATCGCCGTACTCGGTGGCGCGCAGCAGGCGGCGGTAGGGGGCGGTGTTGTTGAGGAACGTGAGCAGGCTCGAGAAGCCGACGATCGAGGCCCCCGCGTCGTAGGTCCCCGCGAACATCGTCATCCCCACGAGGGTCGAGTAGCCGCCGTAGCTGCCCCCTGCGATCGCGACCTTGGGCGCCCGCCCCCCGCGCGCGAAATGGGCCCGTGCGTACTTGCCCGCGTCGTCGATGTCGGTGATCACCCGCAGGCGCTTGGGGCCGTTGTCGGCGTCGAGCCAGGCCTTGCCATAGCCGTCGCTGCCCCGCACGTTGGGCTCGACGTAGATGAGGCCGGCGTCCACGAAGAGCTGGGCGTAGGGGCGGAAGCCGGGCTGGGCTTGGCCCTCCGGCCCCCCATGGAACTCCACCACCACCGGGCACGGGTCGCCGCCGGCGGGGGCTTCGGGGGCGCAGCGGGCGGGGTAGCGCACGAGCATCGGGATCTTCGTCCCGTCCCGGGCCGGGTAGCTCTCGAGGCGCGCCACCGCGAACCTCGCGAGGTCCACCTCGGGGGCGCTCGGCAGCACCCACCGCACGAGACCCTTCGTCTCCCAGTCATAGACGTAGCTCGCGCGCGGGGCATGGCTGGTCTCGACCCCGAGGGTCACGTAGCGCCCGTCACGGCTGGGCGTTCCCGGGTAGACGTGGTCGGCGTCCTTCACCTCGGGGAAGGGGGCGGGCTCGAGGCTGCGGGCGTCGAGCACGCGCAGCCGGGTGTAGCCGCCGTCGTTGAGCGTATAGTAGACGTGGCGGCGCGCCTGGTCGATCGAGAAGCCCGAGACGTCCATCTTCATCTCGGCGGTGACGGGGGTGAACCCTCCCGGGGGCTTCCAGCGGTAGAGCCGCCGGAAGTCCCCGAGCTTGTTGGTGAGGACGAGCAGCTCCCCGGGGTCGGCCGCCCAGGCTACGGTGTACTCGGTGGTCTCGCCCTGGCCGAGGAGCGGCCGGAGAGTGCGGCCCTTCGTCCCCCACTCGTAGACCTCGGAGGAGAGGGCGCCCGTGGCCTTCTGCAGGAGCAGCCTCGTCTCGGCGGGCTCCTCCCGGTGATCCGCGATCTCCCAGAGGCCGTCCTGGGAGAAGAGGAGCTCCTTCCTGCCCGCGGACAGATCGTAGCGGTAGACCGCGTAGCTGTCCGGCTTCAGGTCGTTGGCGGTGAAATAGATCCATTTCGAATCGGCGCTCGTGAAGGCGTGGAACGTCCGCACCTTCGGCAGGTGCTGGATCATGCGCAGGGCACCACCCTCCACCGGCTGGAGGTAGAGACCGGGGTCCTCCTGGCCGCCGCGATCGCGGGAGAGGACGAGGTAGCGCCCGTCGGGGGTCACGTCGACGAGGGATGTCCGGTCCTCGCCGCCCGTCATCTGCACGGGGAAGGCTCTTGGCCCGTCCAGCCGCCACACCTCGGGCGTGCCGGTGATGCTCCACCCGAAGAAGAGCCGCTGGCCATCCGGGCTCAGCATGCCGAGGCCAGGCGAGCGCACGTCGAGCATGGTCTGGATGCGGCGCGCCACCTCGGGGTCGAGGGGGGGCGGCGCGTACTTCTTGACCACCTCGGGCGGGATGCTGCCCGCTCCGTGGCCGGAGTAGGGGGTCTGGGCATGGGCGAGGGACGCGAGCCCGACGAGGCCCAGGGCGATTACCCTCGTCAGAGGGCGGAGCTGGAGCATGGGACGGTCCTCCGTTGACATGGGAACGTCAAGCTTATACCGGACCGATGGCATGCGCCGCCGAACTCGAAAGCGCCCTTGACATCCGGCGTTTCCCTGCTATCATGACAGGCGCATTAGTCGGCCGTTGCTCTGGCGTTCGGAAGGAGCCGCCCACGGTGGGCGGTTTTCGTTTGTGAGCGCGCAGGTGACGTTGCTGCTAGGCAAAGGCCAAGGAGGCCTGCACGTTCATGATCGAAGGCACCGTCAAGTGGTTCAACGAGTCCAAGGGTTTCGGTTTCCTCTCTCGCGAGGGTGGTCCGGACGTTTTCGTCCACCACTCGGAGATCCGGGCCGAGGGTTTCCGGACCCTCAACGAGGGTGACAAGGTTCAGTTTGAGGTGACGGACAGCCCCAAGGGGCCCCGCGCCGCGAACGTGACCATCCGAAGCTAAGCTTCGCGAAGCACAAACCGTCCGAACGCCCGGGACCGCGAGGTCCCGGGCTTTTTTTCGTCCGGCCGTGCTAACCTCCCCGGGTGACGCGCCGGGAGGCCCTTTCCGCCCGATGATCCCCCGCTACTCGCGCCCGGAGATGGCGCGGATCTGGTCCGACGAGAGCCGCTTCGGGGCCTGGCTGAAGGTCGAGATCGCCACCACCGAGGTGCTGGCCGCGCGGGGGGTGGTGCCGAAGGAGGCCCTGGCCGCCATCAAGCAGCGGGCCCGCTTCGAGGCGGCGCGTATCGACGCCATCGAGAAGGACGTCCAGCACGACGTGATCGCCTTCGTCTCCAACGTGGCCGAGAACGTGGGGCCGGAGGGCCGCTGGCTCCACTACGGCCTCACCTCCTCCGACGTGGTGGACACCGCCCTCGCGATGCTGATGCGCGACGCCTGCGACCTGATCGCCGAGGACCTGGGGCGGCTCATGGAGGCGGTGAGGGAGCGGGCCTTCCGTCACAAGCAGGCGGCGATGATCGGCCGCACCCACGGCGTCCACGCCGAGCCCATGACCTTCGGCCTGAAGATGGCCCTCTGGCACGCCGAGCTGCAGCGGCAGCGCGAGCGCCTCGCCCGCGCGCGGGCCACCATCGCGGTGGGCAAGCTCTCGGGCGCGGTGGGGACCTTCTCGCACCTGCCCCCCGAGGTGGAGGAGGCGGTCTGCGCGCGCCTCGGCCTCGTCCCCGCGCCCATCGCCTCCCAGGTGCTCCAGCGCGACCGCCACGCCGAGGTGCTGGGCACCCTCGCCCTCCTGGCCGCGAGCCTGGAGAAGTTCGCCACCGAGATCCGGGCCCTGCAGAAGACCGAGGTGCGCGAGGTGGAGGAGCCATTCGGGGAGAAGCAGAAGGGATCGTCGGCCATGCCCCACAAGCGCAACCCGGTGGGCTGCGAGCAGGTGGCCGGCCTGGCCCGTCTGCTGCGGGGGAACGCCCTCTGCGCCCTCGAGAACGTCGCCCTCTGGCACGAGCGGGACATCAGCCACTCCTCGGTGGAGCGGGTGATCGTCCCCGACAGCTTCCTCGCCCTCGACCACATGCTCCGGCGCTTTACCGACATCGTGCAGGGGATGGCGGTGGACGAAGCCCGCATGCGGCGCAACCTCGACTCCGGCCGCGGCCTCGTCTTCTCCGGCCAGCTCCTCCTCGAGCTGACCGCCCGGGGGATGCGGCGCGAGGATGCCTACCGGGTCGTCCAGGGCCACGCCATGGAGGCGTGGAAGACCGAGGGGGACTTCAGGAAGCGCGTCTCCGAGGATCCGGGGGTCCGGGCCATACTCAAGGACGACGAGATCGCCGAGGTATTCCGTCTCGAGCGCTACCTCGGCCACGTGGACGCGATCTTCGCCCGGGTGTTTCGCGGCGAGCCCGCTTGATGGCGCGGAGCCGTTCTTGCAGCAGCGTTCCCTCCCCCCTACGTGGGGGAGGTTAGGAGGGGGGGTCGATGAATCAACGGGGGGTCGACGAATGACGGCCCGGGTCTACGTGACGCTCAAGAAATCGGTCTTCGACCCCCAGGGCAAGACCATCCACGACGCGCTGGGCTCGATGGGCTACGCGGGGGTGGCGGACGTCCGCCAGGGCAAGTTCTTCGAGGTGACCATCGACGCGCCGAACGCGGACGCGGCCCGGACCACGGTCGAGGAGATCGCCCGCAAGGTCCTGGCGAACCCGGTGATCGAGAGCTATCGGGTGGAGGTGGAGGCATGAAGGTCGGCGTGGTCGTGTTCCCCGGCTCCAACTGTGACCACGACGCCTACCACGTGGTCAAGCACGTCTGCGGCCAGGAGGCCCGGTTCGTCTGGCACAAGGACGGAGGCCTCGCGGGCCTGAACGCGGTGGTGCTCCCGGGTGGATTCGCCTACGGCGACTACCTGCGCACGGGGGCGATCGCGCGCTTCAGCCCCGTGATGCGCGCGGTGGGGGAGTTCGCGAAGAGGGGCGGGCCCGTGCTCGGGATCTGCAACGGCTTCCAGATCCTGCAGGAGGCGGGCCTCCTGCCGGGGGCCATGCTCCGCAACCGCACCGTGAAGTTCCTGTCCCAGCCCGTCCACGTCCGGGTGGAGCGCGACGACACCATCGCCACCGCCGGCCTCGCGAAGGGGACGGTCCTCACCATGCCGATCGCCCACGGGGAGGGGAACTTCTACCTGCCCGAGGACGAGCTGGAACGGCTGGAGGGCGAAGGTCAGGTGGTCTTCCGCTACACGACCCGCGACGGGCGCCTCGACGACGCCGCCAACGCGAACGGGAGCTGCCGGGCCATCGCCGGCGTGTGCAATCCCGGCCGCAACGTGGTCGGCCTCATGCCTCACCCCGAACGCGCCGCCGAGCCGGAGCTGGGCTCGGCCGACGGTCGGCTCGTCTTCGAAGCCCTCATCCGCTCGCTGGTCTCGGCGTAGGCGTTCCGCCGTCCTTCGGGCGCGCGGCCTTCTCCGGCTTCACTCCTCGCGCACGAAGCGCAACTCGGTGTCGGACTGGCCGTCGATCGAGCGCGTCCACACGAGGTTGGCCCGGCCGGCGCCGTCCAGGGTCAGCGACTGGAAGTCGAGCAGCTCGCGGTCGCCGCTGCAGCCGGTCCCCTCGGTGCAGATCGGACCCGTCTTCACGGGCTCCGGGTCGACGGTCTGGGGAGCGGAGAACGTCGCGCCGCCGTCGGTGCTGTCCAGGTAGGTCTCGAACCAGGTGGCGCTCTCGGGCACGCTCCCGGGCGTCCCGGGGTCGTCGGCGTGGTAGAGCGAGACCGCCACCTTCGAACCGCGCGCCGTGATCCAGGGGTAGACCGAGGTGCCGTCGCCGACCAGGGTGCGCGGAGCCGACCAGGTCGAGCCCCAGTCCGGGGAATCGGAGAATTGGACCCGGCTGCCGCTCCCCAGGACCTCCAGCCAGGCCGCCACCAGGTGTCCGCCGCCGGCGTTCGAAACCACCGGGAAGGCCTGGGTCGTGTCGGCCGAGCTTGCGGGCGAGACGGCGGTGTTCGTGAACGTCAGGGCGCCGTTGACGGAGCGGGCGAACTTCACGCCGCCGGTCGAGGTCGCGTACACGAACCCGACCTTGTCCCCCAGGCCCAGCAGGCCGCCTCCCCGCTCGGTGATCAGGGTGCCGGGCGGGCAGATGCACCCCGTCTGGTCGGCGGGCGTCGCCGCCACGGTCCGGATCGGGAAGGTGAGCCCGCCGTCGATCGACCTCGAGACCACGAGCCCGGCCGGGATCTGGTGGGTCAGGTGGTAGACGTTGCCCCCGCCCGTGGTCGAGATCCACTGGCGATCCTGCACCAGCGTCCCCTCGAGGGGGCTCGCGATCCAGCTCTCGCCCTGGTCCGTGGAGGAGGAGACGGTCGCGCTGCCCAGCCAGAGGTCCGTCATGTAGAGGTTGCCCGTGGCGGGATCCACCGAGAGATCGGAGTCGCCGCCTCCCGGAAAGAGGCCGCGGAGGCCCGGCGGGGTCTTGACCCAGGTCGAGCCGCCGTCGGTCGAGCGATACACGAAGCTCGGCGAGCCGGGCAGGTTCGACAGCAGCCCGGCCGGAGCGTTGACGTAGATCGTGCCATCCGCGGCGATGGCGATGCCCGGCTCCCCGGTGTCGTCTCCCGTGACGACCACCGGTGAGCCGAAGGTCGCCGCCGAAGCGGCGCCGGAAAGAGCCGAAAACCCCGAGAGGCAGGCCAGAACGGCCAGGGCCACGCCGCGACGGCACCGCGAGAAGGACCAGGAATGCATTCGAGCCTCCATGTCCAGGAGATAGGCCCGAACACCCGCGCCGGCCATCGGAGGAAGTCGGGAAGAGCTTCCCGGGAACCCCGGAATCGCCCCTACGGCGATCCCCGGCGTCCCTTGCGGCGGAGCGAGGGGCCGTGGGCCCGGCCACCGCCCCCCGCGATCAACGAAGGCTCTTCAGAAGGTCACGCGGGCCCCGAACCGAAGCAGCCTCGGCCCCGCCGCGCCGTCCCCGGGACCCAGCGTCCCCGTGACCTGTCCGAAGGTCGGGTTGCCGAAGTCGCGGCCCGGGTTCGCGAAGTGCGGGGTGTTCGTGGCGTTGAAGGCATCCACCCGGAACTCGGCGGCGATCCGGTCGTTGACCTTGAAACGCTTGACCAGCGAGGCGTCGAGGTTGACGTAGGCGGGTCCGCGCGGGCCGGCGTTGCGGGTCATGTTGCCGAAGGTGTTCGGCGCCGCCGCCGAGTAGACCGAGGTGTCGAAGTAGAACTGGCCAGGGCCGATGTTGCCGAGGACCTTCTGCTCTCCGTTCAGATTGGGCCGCTGCTGGTTGACCGGCGCGCGCAGGGTCGCGCCGGACGCCCGGATGTCGACGGGCGTCCCCGACTGCGCCACGAAGATCCCGGCCACCTGCCAGCCGCCCAGGATGCCCCCGACCGCGCCCTTCGTGTTCTTGAAGAAGGGCAGCTCGTAGACGAGGCTGGTCACGAACGAATGCTTCCGGTCGAAGTCGGAGAGCGCCCAGCTCCGCTCGATGTCGGCAGGGGTGCTGACCAAACCGTTCTCGCTGTGGTAGTCCTTGGACCGAGCGAGGGTGTACGAGGTCGTCCACAGGAGACCGTTCGAGAAGCGGCGATCCAGCTTGACCTGCAAGGAGTCGTACCTCGTCTTGGCCCTCTGCCAAGTGATGGCAGAGGCGGTGCGACTGAACGGGGCGAACTGCGGCCGACCCGCGTTGTCGAGGCCCGGTACCAGCCCGGCGTTGAGGTCGTTGCGGATGAGGGCGTCCCAGCTGCGGTTGCCCACGTAGGCCGCCTCGATCGCGAACCTCCACGGGAGCTGGCGCTGGAATGCCACGTTGAAGGAGTGGATCTTGCCCTCTCGGAGGTCCGTGGGGATGGTGAAGTATCCCTGGTTCCGCAGGAGCGGGGTGTTGGCCTGGATGATCCCGTCCGCCGGGATGTCGGCCTTGATGGGGGCCGGGAAACCGGCCGCCATGGAGCCGATCGGCGCGAAGGAGTTGGGCGGGTTGAACTGGTTGTTCTGCTTAACGGGGAAGTTGAAGGCGTAGCTGTTGTCGGGGAAGGGGACGATGCTGACCCCGTAACCGCCGCGGACCACGGTCCGCTCGTTGATCCGGTAGGAGACCCCCACCCGCGGGGCGAAGTTGTCCCAGGTCTTCTTGACGCCGAGGTTCTCCGGCACGTCGCCGTAGCCTGCCACCCGCAGGGTATTGGTCGCGGCGTCATAGTTCGAGAGGCCGCCCTTGCTTTCGAGGCCGACGAGAGGCGTGTAGAACTCGTGGCGGAGCCCAAGGTCCAGGGTCAGCTTGGGCGTGACCTGCCACTTGTCGTGCACGAAGGTGAAGACCGCCCAGTGCTGCGTCCCGGGGTCGATGACCCGCAGGTCCCGTCCGATACTCGCGGGCAGGTCCAGCAGGAAGCTCGCGAAGGCGTTTGCGTATCCGCTTTGCGAGGCGGTGTCAGTGGGTGACGCCGTGCGGGCGGCGTTGAAACGGAAAATCCCGCGGGACCCGCCGTTGTCCTGGACCTGGAGCAGGAAGTCGCGGTTGTGCCGGACGTCGAACCCCGCCTTGACCGTGTGGTTGCCCTTGATCTTCGTGAAGGTTGAGGCCACGTTGTAGGTCTTCTCCGAGCGGTCCCAGGGCAGGCTGGCGGAGAAGCCGAGGGCGGGGTTCGCGTAGCCGTTCTGGATCTCGATCTGCGTGAGGCCGCTCGTGAAGTCGTCCAGGTTGGCACCAGTGATGCCGACCTCGTCGGAGGTGTTGAGCCCCTCCCCTTGGGCGAGCGCGATGTTGTGGTAGTAGCTCATCCCTCCCCTCACGTCGAGGATCGCGCTCGACCCGAAGGTGTGGGTCCAGTTGAGGGCGGTGCTGAACGTCTTGTTCGTCCCCGTTCCCGCGAAGCCGCCGTTGGAGGGCCCGCCGTAGATCCCGTAGGTCCCCGGATCGAAGACCTCGGGGCGCTGGAAGCTGAAGCGGTACGAGAGGCTGTCCCGGTCCGAGGCCTGGTAGGTGAACTTGGTATCGAAGGCCTCGGTCTTCTTCTCCCGAACGCCGAGGAACTGGTAGTTGTTCTGCCCGAGGGCCGCGCTCAGGTTGGGGGCCGGGAGCAGGGCAAGGAGCTTTCTTGCGATGGGGCTGATCCGGTTGGCGGGGATGACGTTGCCGGGGAAGGGCTGCCGCCCCGTGCCGTCTGCATTGCCCGTCGCGGGGTCGTAGATCTTCGTGGTGGCCCTGCTGAAGTCCCCGTTGCGGAAGTCCACGGGCGGGACGTTGTGGAGGTTGACCTGTCCCAGGTTGTCGCGCGTCCCCTGGTAGTCTGCGAAGAAGAAGAGCTTGTTCTTGACAATGGGCCCCCCCAGGGCCGCGCCGAACTGCTTGTAGCTCGTGGGGGCCTTGGTGCCGGAGAAGTAGTTCTTGGCCAGGGTTCCGTCGCCGTTGCCGAAGAAGAAGGCCACCCCCTTGAGCTGGTTGGTCCCCGACTTCAGGGTCACGCTCGTGACGGCGCCGCCCGCGCGGCCGAACTCCGCGTCGTAGTTGCTCGTGCTCACGCTCACCGCCTCGATGGCGTCCGCCGAGGGGATGAGCACGGTGAGGAGGCCGGTCTTGTGGTTGTCGTCGATCCCGTCGAGCATCACGTTGTTGGCGAGGCGGGACTGTCCGTTGACCTGGGTGGAGAGGCTGTCCTGGGAGTTGAAGAACTGCGAGTGCGGCCGGAAGGGCCGGGTGGCCCCGGGCACCGTTACCAGCAGGCCCTGGAAGTTCCGGTTGAAGGCGAGGGGCGCCTCGGTGAGCTGCTTGCTCTCGATGAGCCGGCCGGTGTCGGCCCGGTCGGTCTGCAGCACCGCCTTCTGCTCGACGACCGTGATGGATTCCTCCAGGTTGCCCACGGGCAGGCTGAGGTCGACGCGGACGGTCGTGTTCACGTCGAGCTTCACCCCGTCGCGCAGGACTTTTTTGAAGCCGCTGAGCTCCGCCTCCACCCGGTAGACGCCGTCCTTCTGGTTGGAAAAGACGTAGAGGCCGCTCTGGTTGGTGACGGTGCTGCGGCCTATGTTCGTCCCGACCTCGGTAATGGTGACGTTGGCGCCGGGCAGGACCGCCCCCTGGGTGTCGGTGATCGTCCCGAGGAGAGTGCCCTTGACCGCCTGGGACCACGCGCCGGCGGCGGCCCCCCAGGCGATGAGCGTGGCGAGCAGAACGCGGGGCAGGGCGCCCCCTCGACTCCGGGCTTCACTGGTGAGCCGACCGATGGGTTCCTTCATCGCTCCTCCTCGATCCCTGGGGGCTGGCATCTCCGGGACCCCGCGGATCCTTTTCGCGAGCCTTCGGTTCGTGATGAGGCCCTTAGATTTGTATGATCCGCAAACAATATCGCCAGCACCCCGTGATGTCAAGAAATATCAACAGAGGTTGGGCCGGCCATCTTAGTTGTTGAAGCTAAATCTTTTAGAGTCTGAGTTGACGAGCGACCAGACGGAAACGGTCGGAGACGCGGCCGAGCGCCAGTCCCTTGACTTCGACCCGCTCGGCCGACTATTGTATCAACAAGGTACAAAAGCGCCGGCAAGCCCATGCGCCGCCTTCACGCGAAGGAACTCCGGATCGCCACTCGCAACACCTCGCGGGCCATCAACCGCCAGATCGTTCTCAACCTGCTCCGCACGCATCAGCCCGTCTCGCGCGCGGCCCTCGCCCGTCTCACCGGGATGCAACGCAGCGCGGTAGGCCTGCTCGTGAACGAGCTGATCGCCCAGGGCCTCGTGCGCGAAGGGGACACCGGCGAGGCCTCGCGCGGCCGCAAGCCGACGCTGCTCCATCTGGACTCGCGGGGCCGTTGCGCGGCGGCCGCCGACATGCGCGCCACCGGGACGTTCCTGGCCCTGACCGACCTCATGGGCCGCGAGCTGTCGCCCGTCACGAGCTTTCCGACCGATCGCGACCCGCGGGTCTTCGTCAAGGACCTCGCCCGGCGGGTGCGGCGGCTGCTGGCCGAGCACCCGGAGGCGGGGCGGTGCCAGGGGGTCGGCCTGGCCGTCCCCGGGATGCTCGACCGCTCGGGAAGCGTGGTGGTCCACGCCCCCGGCCTCGGTTGGCGCGACGTCCCCCTCAAGGAGCCGCTGTCGGCGGCCCTCGGCCTGCCCGTGGAGATGGAGAACGCGGCCAAGGCCTGCGCCCTCGCCCAGCTCTGGGCCACGCGGGGGGAGGCCCAGCCCCCGGGCGACACGGTGTTCGTGAGCGTCTCCGACGGCGTGGGGGGCGGCGTCGTGGTGGGGGGCGAGGTGCTGCGGGGCCGCCACAACGTGGCCGGAGAGTTCGGCCACATGCCCTTCAGCATCGACGGCCCGCCCTGCGCCTGCGGCTCCAGCGGCTGCTGGGAGGTGTATGTCTCCAACCTGGCCACGCTCTCCCGCTACGTGGGCCGGCCGCTCCCGCCGCTGCCCGCGGAGCTGGGCGAGCTGACCGTCGACGGGCTGTCGATCCAAGCCCGGTCCGGCGACGTTCGCGCCCTCACCGCGCTCCTCGCCACCGCCCGCTACCTCGGCCTGGGCCTGGCCGGCATCGTGAACGCCCTCGACCCGGAGCGCATCTACCTGAGCGGCGAGATCACCGCCGCCTGGGACCTGATCGAGTCCACGGTGCGCGCCGCGATGGCCGAACGGACCCTGGTGGCCGCGGGGGGCGATACCGAGATCGTGGTGGTGCAGACGGAGGAGCGCCCGCGGCTGCGCGGGGCGGCCGCGCTCGTGGGCGTGCCCGCGTTCGTCGAGGGGGTGGCTTAGGGCCCGCGCCGCCCTCGGGGCTTCACGCCCTCGCGGCTACGTAGCGCACGGCGTCGGCGATCTCCAGCGGAACCTCCTCCTGCAGGAAGTGGCCGGCCATGGTCGCGGTGACGCGGGCGTTCGGCATCAGCTTCTGGACCCGGCCGCGCACGCGGCCCAGGATCGGGTCGCGGTCGCCCCACACGATCGCGGTCGGGCCGGTGAAGCCCTCGACGAAGGCCTGGCACCGCCGCAGCGGCTCCATGGACGGGTGGGTGAGGGTGTTCGGGGTCATGCGGGCGAGCGCGAGGGGGGCCAGGTTGTTGCGCAGGCCGGCGAGAGGGAAGCGGTAGGCGCGGGCCACGTCCCCCGAGATGCTGGCCGGATCACCCTGGACGCGGTGGAGGATCCTCTGGGGGAACGCCAGGGCGCGAAAGAGAACGTCGCTGACGAGCGGGACGCGAGCGAGGCGGTGGAAGAGCGTGGGCCGGAAGCCGGGCCTTGGCGGGCCCACCCCCGTGTTCAGGACCACCAGTCCCTTCGCGAGCCCCGGCCTCTCCGCGAGGGCGCGGAGGCCGATGGGACCGCCCCAGTCCTGGCCGACGAACACCAGGCCCTCGAGCGCCAGGCCGTCGAGCAGCGCCCCGAGCCAGCCCGCGTGGCTCTCGAGCCGGTGCTCGCTCGCCTGCCGCGGCTTGTCCGAGAAGCCGAGGCCCACGAGGTCGGGGACGACGAGGCGCAGCGGCTCGCCGCGGAGCGCGGCCACCACCTTGCGGTAGAGGAAGCCCCAGGTCGGGTTGCCGTGGAGGAGCAGGACCGGCCGGCCCGCTCCCCACTCCATGACGTGCATCCGGTAGCCGCCGACCTCGACCAACCGGCGGCGAACCCCTTCGGGGAGCTGGCGCGCGATCCAGTCGGGAAACGGAGGAGGATCGTCCCGCAACCCCTACTCCTGGCGCAGGGCCACCACCGGGTTGACCCGGGTGGCGCGCCAGGCAGGCACGGTGGATGCGGCGATCGCCACCAGGCCGAGCGCGGCGCAGGCGGAAGCCAGCAATGCCGGATCGAGCGGCTTCACTTCGTAGAGCATGCTGCCGATGGAGTGGGCGAGCAGGGTGGCGCCCAGAAGGCCCAGCGCGAAGCCGCCCCCCAGGATGGCGAGGCTCTCCCGCGCCACCAGTCGGAAGATCCCCGAGGCGGGGCTGCCCAGCGCCAAGCGGATGCCGATCTCCTGGGTCCGTTGCGAGACCAGATAGGCGAGGACGCCGTAGAGCCCGACCGTGGCCAGGATGAGGGCGATGAGGCCGAAGCCGATCGAGAGCAGCACCGGGGTGCGCCGGGAGACGAGCGTGCCTTGAATGCGCTCGTCCATGGTGCGGACGTCGTGGAACGGAAGCTCGGGATCGAGACCGGTGACGACCCCCCGGATGGCGGCGGTGAGCGGCAAGGGCTCGCCGCTCGCCCGAACGACCAGGCCGAGATAGGAGCCCGGGGACTGCGCGAAGGGGAAGTAGTAGGCGCCGATGCGCTCGTCGGTGTCCACGAGGGCGCGAAGCTTCACGCTGCCCACGACGCCCATCACCGTGAACCTCTCGATGTTGGTCGCATCGGGATGGGCCAGGGCCTCGGCGCTCTTCGGCCGCCACATCCGCTGGCCGATAGGGCTCTTGTCAGGCCAGAACCGCCGGGCCAGGCGCTCGTCCACGATCACCGCGGGCGGCGCATCGGCCCCATCGTGCTCGTCGAAGAAGCGGCCCTCGATCAGGGGAATGCGCATGGCCTCGAAATAGCCGGGGGTGACCACCGCCTGGCTCGGCGAGACCAGCGACTCTCCCGGCCTCATCTGGTAGCCCTCGGCCAGGATGACGCTGTCGCTGTGCACCCCGCTGAAGGGGAGAGAGTCGACCGCGCCGGCCGCCGCCACCCCGGGCAGGGCGCGGATCCGCTCCAGGGCCTGGCTGGTGAAGGAGCGCTGCGCGGCGGCCTCGCGATAGCGGGTCTGGGGCAGGGACAGGGATCCGGTCACGAGCCGGCTGGGATCGAAGCCGGGCCTTACCGCCAGCACCTGCCGGAAGCTGGCGAGAAGCAGCCCGGCCCCCATCAGCAGCACGAGCGCGAAGCCGAGCTGGGCGGCCACCAGCCCCTTGCGCCAGACCCGCGCCGTCCGGCCGCGGCTCCCCGTGCGCCCCTCGCCGTGGAGAACGGCGCTGGGGTCGGCGTGCAGGGCGTGGGCCACGGGTATGGTTCCCACCCCGAGGCCGACCAGCAGCGACATCACGAGGATGAAGGCCACCACCCCGCCGTCGAGGGCGATCTCGTGGTGGCGGGGAACGCTGTCCAGCCCCAGCCCGGCGAGGGCTCGGACACCGGCGTAACCCAGGAACAGCCCGAGGAAAGCGGCGCTCATGGTGAGGAGCACGCTCTCCGCGAACAACTGACGCGCGACCTGCCGGCGGGTCGCCCCCAGGGCGAGGCGCGTCGCCAGCTCCCGGAAGCGGGCCCCCGAGCGGGCGAGGGTCAGGTTGGCGACGTTCACCGCCCCGATCAAGCAGCACGAAGAGCGCGCCTCCCCAGAGAAGGAAGAGCGTGTCCTTGACCTCGCGCACCACCTCCTCGTGGAGGCCCACCACGCGCGTGTGGAAGCCGGCGTTGAGGAGGATGGTCTTCATCTCTGGAAAGCGCTCGAGGTTGGCGGCGTTCAGGGCGTCGACCTGCGCCTGCGCCTGCTGAGGCGTCGCGCCGGGCTTGAGGCGCGCGATCATCTCCCAGGCGTTGCTGTGGTGCCGGGCCTTCTGCGCCGGGGTGAAGGCCAGCGGTCGCCACAGCATCACGGCCGGCTCCAGGAAGAAGAAATCCCTGGGCATCACGCCCACCACCGTGTAGGGCTCGCCCCCGAGGCGCAGGTCCTTGCCCACGATCTTCGGGTCGGCGCCCTGGCGCTGCCAGAGGGCGTAGCTGAGCACGACTTTCTTCTCGGCCCCCACCTCCCCTTCCTCCTCGGTGAAAGTCCGGCCGAGGAGGGGCCGCGCGCGCAGGAGGCGGAAGAGCGAGGGCGTGGCTCCGGTGGCGAGCAACTGCTCCACGGACCCCCGTTCGCCCACCGCCACGCCCTGGTAGAGCTGGTAGAGGGCCTGTTCCTCGAAGACCGTCAGCTCGCGGAGGCGGTCGTAATAGTCCCCCGCGCTCGTGACCGCGCGCACGACCCCTGCCTTGGGGTAGCTGTTGTAGAGAAGGAGGATCCGGTCCGACTCGGCCACGGGCAGGGGCCGGAGCAGCACGGAGTTCACGACCGTGAAGACCGCGGTGTTGGCCCCGATGCAGAGGGCCAGGGTGAGAAGGGCGGTCAGGGTGAACCCCTTGTCCTTCCAGAGGAGCCGAGCCCCATAGCGAAGATCGCGAAAGAGGGATTCCATGGCGAGGCGGTCCTTTCCCCAGCGGGCTGCTCAGGATAACGCGCGCCGCCCGTCCCGGGTTCCAGAAACGGCCGGATCCGGCCTTCAAGCCTTCGGGTAGTGGACGATCTGCAGGAACGAGTCGGCCTTGAGGGAGGCCCCGCCCACGAGCGCGCCGTCGATGTCGGCCTGGGCCATGAGGGCGCCGATGTTGTCGGGCTTGACGCTGCCGCCGTAGAGGATGCGCAGGCCGCGGGCCGCCGCCTCTCCGTGCGACCGGTCCACCAGCCGGCGGATGAAGGCGTGGACCTCCTCCGCCTGCGCGGGAGTCGCCACCTTGCCGGTGCCGATGGCCCAGACGGGCTCGTAGGCGAGGACCGTCGCCACCACCTGGTCGGCGGAAAGCGCGCGCAGGGCCCGCTCCGTCTGCCGCTCCACCACCTCCATGGTGCGGCTCGACTCGCGTTCGGTCAGGGTCTCGCCCACGCAGACGATCGGAGTGAGGCCGTAGGCGAGGGCGGCCAGGGCCTTCTTGGCCACGCCCTCGTCGGTCTCGCCGAACATCTGGCGCCGCTCGGAGTGGCCCAGGATCACGTGGGAGCAGCCCGCGTCCTTGAGCATGACCGGCGAGACCTCGCCCGTGAACGCGCCCTCGACCTCGGGGTGCATGTTCTGCCCGGCGAGGCCGATTCCCGAGCCGCGCACCGCCTCGGCGACCGCCAGGAGCGAGGTGAAGGGCGGCGCCAGCACGACGTCCCGGCCGGCGAGGGCGTCTCCGAGGCCCGCGCGCACGTCGCGAGCGAGCCGCCCCGCTTCGGCCGCGGTCTTGTACATCTTCCAGTTGCCGGCGAGGAGCGGACGGCGGGGGCCGGACAGGCTAGGCCTCCTTCAGGCAGAGCACGCCGGGGAGCGGATCGCCGGCGAGGAACTCGAGGGAAGCGCCGCCGCCGGTGGAGACGTGGCTGATCTTGTCGGCCAAGCCCATCTGGGTGACCGCGGCCACGCTGTCGCCGCCCCCCACGATGGTGGTGCCCGAGCTCTCGGCCAGGGCCCGCGCCACCGCCAGTGTCCCCTCGGCGAAGGGCTTCATCTCGAAAACCCCCATGGGCCCGTTCCAGAGGACGATCCTCGCCCGGCGCACCTCCTGGCTGAAGGCGGCGGCGGTGGCGGGGCCGATGTCGAGGCCCATCCAGCCCTCCGGCACCTGGGTCACGGCAACCGTCCTGCGCGCGGCCTCGGCCGCGAAGGCCGAGGCCACGACGTGGTCCACCGGCAAGTGGATCTTGCCCCTGGCCTTGGCGAGCAGGCTCTTCGCGAGCTCGACTTTGTCCTCCTCGACCAGGCTCTTGCCGGTGGCGAGGCCCTGGGCACGGAAGAACGTGTAGGCCATGCCGCCGCCGATGAGCAGCGCGTCCACCCGCGGCAGGAGGTTGTCGATCACCGGGATCTTGTCCGAGACTTTGGCTCCCCCGAGCACGGCCACGAACGGCCGCTCCGGCGCCTCGAGGGCCAGACCGAGATAGCGCAGCTCCTTCTCCATGAGCAGGCCGGCCACCGAGGTCTTGACGTGGTGCGAGACGCCTTCCGTGGAGGCGTGGGCGCGGTGCGCGCTCCCGAAGGCGTCGTTCACGAAGACAGTCGACCCGGTGTCGCTGATCAGGCTCTTCGCGAACGCCGGGTCGTTCTTCTCCTCCTCGGGATGGAAGCGCACGTTCTCGAGGAGCACCACGCTGCCGTCCGCGAGGGCCGAAGCGACCTTCCTGACCTCCGCCCCCACGCAGTCGGGGGCCATGAGGACGGGCTTGCCGATCAGCTCGGAGAGCCGCCCCGCCACCGGCCGCAGGCCGAGCTCGGGGGCGGGCCCCTTCTTGGGCCGGCCCAGGTGCGACGCGAGCACGAGCTGGGCCCCGCGCCCGAGCAGGTATTCGAGGGTCGACAGGGAGGCGCGAATGCGGGTGTCGTCGGTGATCCGGCCCTCCCTGAGGGGGACGTTGTAGTCCACCCGGACGAAGACGCGGGTTCCTTTCAGCGTCTTCAGGTCCTTGACGGTCTGCTTCGGCATCGAGCCCGCGGCGGCTAGGCGTCCTTCCGGGCCATGAAGTGGAGGAGGTCCTTGACCCGGCAGGAGAAGCCCCACTCGTTGTCGTACCAGGAGAAGACCTTGGCCAGGTTGCCGTCCACGACCTTGGTCAGGGGAGCGTCCACGATCGAGGAGTTCGAGTTGCCCCGGAAGTCCACGGAGACCAGCTCCTCGTCGGTGACGTCCAGAATCCCCTTCATCGCCCCGGCCGCGGCCTTCTTGAAGGCGCCGTTGATCTCGGCGGCGGTGGCGGGCTTCTCGAGCTGGACCGTGAGGTCCACGAGCGAGACGTTCGGGGTGGGGACGCGGATGGCGGCGCCGTCCAGCTTGCCCTTCAGCGAGGGTATGGCGAGGTAGATGGCCTTGGCGGCCCCGGTGGAGGTGGGGATCATCGACAACGTGGCCGCCCGGGCCCGGCGGAGGTCGCTGTGTGGCAGGTCGAGGATCTTCTGGTCGTTCGTGTAGGAGTGGATGGTCGTCATCTGCCCCTTCACGATCCCGAAGGTGTCCACGAGCACCTTGGCCACCGGAGCCAGGCAGTTCGTGGTGCAGGAGGCGTTGGAGACCACGTTGTGGTTCCGGGGGTCGTACTTGTCGTCATTGACCCCCATCACGATCGTCAGGTCCTCGCCCTTCGCGGGGGCGGAGATGATGACCTTCCTCGCCCCCGCGGCGATGTGGGCCTTCGCCTTCTCGGCGTCGGTGAAGAGGCCGGTGGATTCGATCACGTAGTCCACCTTCAGGGCCTTCCAGGGGAGCTGCCCGGGGTCCCTGAGCGCGAGGACCTTGATCCGGCGCCCCGCCACGTGGATCTCGTCCCCTTCCGCCCTGACCTCGTCGGGCAGGTTCCCGAGGATCGAGTCGTACTTGAGGAGATGGGCCAGCGTCTTCGCGTCGGTGATGTCGTTCACGGCCACGAAGTCCAGCTCCTTGTCGTGCAGAGCGGTGCGAAGGATGTTCCGCCCGATCCGCCCGAAACCGTTGATCCCGACCCGAATGGACATTTGCCCTGACCTCCCTCTGGTGACGAACCCGGCCAAACCGCGAGTCTATAGGACCCCTCGATGAGGCGTCAAGAAACGCTCGATTCAGGGCTCGGGGATTCCCCCGAGCCTGTTTTCGGGCTCTCGCCGATTGCTCGGACGGTCCCGCGGGCCGCGCTTGAAAGAGGGAGAGCCGTCGGACGCGGCCTGCTCCGGAGAAGCCATGAGAGAATCGATTTCGGGTGCCCTCGTGTCCGCAGGCATCGACGCTCGCTCGTCGTCCTCTCCGCCCCGTGCGGCGGCCGTCCTGGCGCTCCTCCTCTTCTCCGCGTGTCAAGGGGGCGGAGGCGGAAGCGAGCCCCGGAGCGGTTCCGACCTCCTGGTGGGCGCGCACTACTACCTCTGGTTTCCCTCGCGCTTCGAGCGGGCGATGTACCTGCGGGGGAAGCTGCGCCCCGCCCAGCCGCCGCTCCTCGGTGAATACTCCTCCGCCTCTCCCGCGGTCGCCGAGCAGCACATCGCGTGGGCCTCGAAGTTCGGCGTCGCTTTCTTCACCCTCGACTGGTGGCCGAGCTCGCCGGAGGTCAACGCGCGCATCGACCAGGCGTTCCTCGCCGCGCGCAACCTCGGGCTGATCCGCTTCTGCATCTTCTACGAGCTGGGGGACCTCGGCTACGACGGCCGGTCCTTCACGGTGTTCGATGAGGCAACCGTCGAGCGCTTCCTCGCCGACATGGAAGAGATCGCGACCCGCTATTTCGGGCACCCGCGCTACCTCCGGGTCGGAAGCCGGCCCGTGATCGTCCTCTACATCACCCGCACCGCGACCGGCCGCTTCCCCGAGGCGATGACGCGCTTCCGGTCGCGCATGGCCGAGTTCGGGCTCGATCCCTTCGTGATCGGCGACGAGATCTTCTGGGACGTGGCGCGGGAGGACGGCCTCGGCACCACCAACGTTCCGCAGCGCGGGCGCATCGGCCTCTTCGACGCCATCACCGCCTACAACCTCTACGAGCATTCGAACACCAGCCAGGCCGGCTACGGGAACGGGAGCACGTTCCTCTACGACGCGCGCGTCCTCTACGACGTGTACCGGAGGGCGGCTCCGGAAAAGCCGGCCATACCCCTCGTCCTGCCCGGCTACAACGACCGCGGGCTGCGCCTGGAAGCAGACCACTACGTGATTCCCCGCGAATGGGCTCCCGGAGCGGGCGAGGGCACCTTCTTCGCGGAGTGGCTGGAGCGCTTTGCCCTGCCCCTGGTCGACCCCCGCCTCCCGATGATGCTGATCACGTCGTGGAACGAGTGGAGCGAGGACACCGCCATCGAGCCCACGCGCCCCGCGCCCGCCACCACCTCCGACGGAAGCGCATCCGGCGACGTGTACACCCAGGGATTCCGCTACGAAGGGTATGGCACGCGCTACCTGGAGGTCCTGCGCGAGAAGACGGGCCGCTAGAGGCCGGCGCTCGGCGGCCAGTCGCGGGATTGGTATCATCGCCCGGTGGTCGCCGTTCTCTACGCGCTCATCTGCCTGATCTGGGGCTCGACGTGGCTCGCCATCAAGGTGGGCCTGGTGGGAATGCCGCCATTCCTGGGAGCGGGCTTGCGCTTCCTGCTTTCGGCGACGGTGATGGGGTTGGTGGTCGCCGCGCGCCGCCGGCGGTGGGAGCTGACGCGCGACGACAAGGTGTGCGTCCTCTCCCTCGGCCTCCTCGTCTTCTGGCTCGACTACGCGTGCGTCTATTGGGCGGAGCTCCATATCTCGAGCGGCCTCACGGCCGTATTGTTTTCCACCATGCCGCTCATGACCGCCCTCCTGAGCGCCTTCTGGACGCGGAGCGAGACCCTGAGCGCCGGAAATGTGGCCGGCATCCTCGTCGGCGTGGCGGGGACCGCGCTGCTCTTCTGGCCGCACGAGCGGCTCGGCATGATGCAGGCGCTCGGCATGCTGAGCGCGCTTGTGGGCAGCCTCTACGCGGCCGTCAACCTCGTCATCACGAAGAAGCACGGGCGGCACCGCGACGCGTTCGTGTTGAACTTCCTCGGGATGGCCCTCGGGGCGGCGTGCCTCCTCCTGATGAGCGCCGCGCTCGAGTCGTGGACGAGCGTGGTCTGGACGCGCGGCAACGTGCTGGCGATGCTCTATCTGTCGCTCTTCGGCTCCGTGATCGCGTTTTCCGCCTACTACTATCTGATCAAACGCATGGACGCGACCATGGTGAGCCTCAGCACCCTCGTCATCCCGATCGTGGCTCTCGCCCTGGGCCGGGCTTTCCTCCACGAGACGGTGGGGCCCGCGTCGGTCCTGGGGATCCTCATGATCCTGGCCGGAGTGGGCATAGCCATCCTGCCGTTGGGAAGGGAGCGACGCCGTTCGACGACCGTGTTGCAACCGGCGCCCGCCACGGTGCGGCAAGCGGAGGACGCCGTCGACTCGCGCTGAGCTTCCGGCGCGTGGGGCTTGGGAGCGCGGGCCCGGGCGTAAGATGGCGGCCGAACTCGATCGCAAAGGAGCGTGCCCATGAAGGTGGTGCTCACGTTCGTGGCCGTGGCCGCGGGGGCGACGGCCGCCGCCCAGGACCTGCCCGCGCGCTGGGACGAGCTCGTGGCCAGCGACTGGCCGGCCGCCCTGCAGAAGTCCGCCCGGACCTGCATCCTGCCCATCGGCATCCTGGAGAAGCACGGGCCGCACGCCCCCATCGGCTCCGACCTCATCCACGTCCGCGAGTGGGCGGCCCGGGCGACGAAGCAGGAGTACGCGGTCGTCTTCCCCGACTATTTCTACGGCCAGATCAACGAGGCGCGGCACCAGCCCGGCACCTTCTCCCTGCCCCCGCCGCTCGTCTGGGACCTGCTGCAGGCCACCTGCGACGAGATGGGCCGCAACGGGTTCAAGCGGATCGTCATCGTGAACGGACACGGGGGCAACCCCCAGCTCCTGCACTACTTCATCCAGACCCAGCTCGGCCAGCGGCGGCCCTACGTCGTCTACCTCTTCGATCCCGCCTCCGATCCCGCGCTCGAGGAGAAGGTCAAGGCCCTGCGCCAGTCCGACCCCGCCTGGGACCAGCATGCCGGCGAGCGGGAGACCTCGACCCTCCTCTACCTGCGGCCTGAGCTGGAGAAGATGGACAGGGCGACCCAGGAGTCGGGCGAGAACCAGAAGCGGCTGGCCCTGCCCGACCTCTACGCGGCGATCTGGTGGTATGCCTCCTACCCCAACCACTACGCGGGCGAAGGCGGCAAGGCCACGTCCGAGCTGGGCCGGGTGCTCACGGAGGCGCGGGTGGCCGCGCTCGTGCGTGCGCTGCGCGCGGTCAAGGCGGACACCCGGTCGCTCGAGCTGCAGAACGAGTATTTCGACCGGGTGGACGAGCGGGGGCGCTGACGCGGCATTGCACTGCCCGGGGACCGCGAAGAGGAACTTGGTCTTCACGCGCGGTTCGCTGGAGACCGAATCCGAGGGGAGTGGTTTGTCCCGAGCCCCGCCATCCGGCGATTCCTGGGGAAACACGACTATAGAGACGTTCCGGCACCAGCGGTTTGCCCAGGGACGTCCGCGGTGCAATCGCTCGTTTGACCACCGGCCCGACCGACTCCGCACCCTAGTCGAAGCGCTGGTCGATGGTACGACGACGATCGCATCGACAGGCGATGCCGCGGACGAACTCCTGGTTCAGACCATGCGCGTGTTTCTCGAAGTCGAGGCCGATCCCACCGAAACGGCCGCCCTCCAAAGACTGTGTTGGTTCTACTTCGCCCCGCCGCATGCGTACGCCCGCCTCCACACAGACACGCGTCCAGGATGGCACTCGTGTCGATGCTGTACTTCAGACGTGAGCCCCCGAGGCCGCCGAGTGCGCCAGCACCGCGTGCTCGATCTTGGGGACGTGCTTCAGCCAGACTTCGAGAAAGCTCGACAGGTCATTGGCCGTGATCTTGTCCTGGTGATAGCCTTCCAGCACCAGGCGCACGAAGAAGGGCCCTGCCGTGCTCACCGCCATGCGATCCGGGGCGCGAAGCCTTCTCCCTCAAGGCCGAGAGCCTTCCTCTGCTGGGCTTCCTCTTGCTGCGCCTCAAACTCGGCCTGAAACTGCCTCGCTTCCTCCGATAGAAGTCCTCGGTGGTCTTCCCCAGCACGAGGAGACGACGGACCACCGCCTCCCGGCTCGCGCGATAGCCCGGCAAGAAGCGCGATCTCCTCATCCGCCCACTGCGTTCCCTTGTGCTGGAGGACCACATCCGCCTCAAGCACCCACGCCCGCGGCATGAGAGTCGCCCCGGCGACGTGGTTGCAGAAGGCCTCGATCCGCTCCTGTGCCCGCGAGGTCCCTTCGATCAGGTCACATAGCCCGCCCTCTCGCAGCATCAGGTGCGTCGTCTCGTGAAGCATCGTGAAGATCCTCCCGACCACGGCGTCCTTGATGGTCACGACCACCACAGGAAAGAGCCGCTCGCTCAGCGAGAAGCCCCGTATCTCGGAGACCTCGACGTCCTCTGCCTGAAAAGCGAGCACGCCCGCTCCTTCGAGCGCTCCACGCCAGTCATTCACTTGACACCGCACCGGCAAGGCGCATACGGTAATACTTTCATCCAAGGCAGGTAAAGAAGGTTTCCCCCGAGGAGCCATGAAGAGATCTCTGTTCTTGATAGCGACCCTCATGGGCATCGCGCTTCTCGGGAGCGCCGCTGCCAGCCGTTCGCGCCGAGGACCGCTTGCCGCTGGCGACGGGTTTTCGGTGGCGCTCATGGGCGACGGTGCCGTCTGGCACTGGGTCCACGACGCCACCGGCAGGTTGGATGACGGCCTCGCGGGGCCGACGACTCCCGACGCCATCCGCCTCGGTGAGGTTATCGCTGTGGCGGCGGGTCATGCCCATGCCCTGGCTCTCCGGAGCGATGGAAGCGTCTGGGCCTGGCGCTTGGATGCCACCAGCGCAGTCGGCGATGACAGCCGGCAATCGACGGAGAAGGCGGTACGGGTACCCGGGCTTCCTCCGGCCGTGGCGATTGCCTGCGGCGCAACCCACTCGATCGCTCTCACCGCCGATGGCGAGGTCTGGGCGTGGGGTGGCAACGACCGGGGCCAGCTCGGCGACGGAACACGGTCGCCGAGGACAACCCCCACTCGGGTGAGGGACGTCCCGCGCGCCACGGCGATTGCTGCGGGGGTGAGCCATAGCCTGGCTGTGGCCAGCAACGGCACGGTCTACGCGTGGGGCGACAACGCGCACGCCCAACTCGGAGAGAACGGCCCGACCGAGAGCCTCACGCCTCTGAAGGTGGAGGGCCTCGCCGACGTGGTCGCGGTGGCAGCCGGAGGCCGGCACAGCGTCGCGTTGATGAGCGACGGCACGCTGTGGGCCTGGGGCGACAACGTTTCGGGCCAAACCGGCGTCTCGTGGACCACGGCGCAGCTTCCGCCCACGCCCGTGGAGGGCATGGAGGCGGTGGTGGCCATCGCCGCCGGAGACAGCCACTCTCTGGCCCTCGTGTCCGGCGGGCGCGTCTTCGTCTGGGGCGACAACTCGCACGGCCAGCTCGGAGAGGTATCTGGCCCGGCCACCGCGGTTCCATTCGAGATCGAAGGGTTCCGCGCGACTGCGATCGCCGCGGGCAGGTTTCACAGCCTGGCCCTCGACACCGAGGGCTGGATCTGGGAATGGGGAGACGACGCCGGATCTCCAGGCGGCCCGGTCCTCCGCCGTGTCCTTCGTGCCAGCGTCATCCCTATCCTCGCCGCTGGTGCGAAAGTCGCGACTCCCACCCTGACCCCCGGGACAGGAACCTACGGCTCGGCCCAGAACGTAACCGTGAGCTGCTCCACCTCCGGCGCCACGATCCATTACACGACCAACGGTGTCGATCCCACCGAGGCGGACGCCGTGGTCGCCTCAGGCGGCACCGTCCTGGTCGATCGCACCCTGACCCTGAAGGCCAAGGCCTGGAAACCGGGGACGAGCCCCAGCGGGGTGGCGCAGGCCGTCTACACCCTCAAGCCGGCGACGCCTTCTTTCACACCGGCCGGCGGCACGTACGCGTCCCCCCAGATGGTGACGATCGCTACTGCCACCGCGGGAGCCGAGGTCCGGTACACGGCCGATGGCACGGACCCCTCGGCGACATCGACTCTGTACGCTTCACCCGTTTCGGTCAGGATCACGACCACGCTCAAGGCCAAGGCTTTCAAGACCGACTGGACGCCGAGCGACACGGCGACGGCGACCTACACGCTGAACTATGGCGCCATCTCGGCGGGCCACGAGCACTCGGTGGCCCTCAAGCCAGACGGAACGCTGTGGGCCTGGGGCGGCAACTCATACGGTCAGATCGGCGACGGAACCAGCGGCACCGATCGAATCACACCGGTGCCGGTGAGCGCGCTGACCGCCGTCAAGGCCATCGCGGCGGGCGGCTATCACACGTTGGCTCTCAAGACCGATGGCACCGTGTGGGGGTTTGGCCAGAACGCCTCCGGCCAGCTCGGTGATCGCTCGACGATCAATCGCTCGACCGCCGTCCGAGCCTACCAACTGAGCGGCGTCACGACCATCGCGGCCGGAGAGAGGCACTCGCTCGCGCTGAAGTCCGACCAAACCGTCTACGCGTGGGGCGAGAACGGCGAGGGCCAACTGGGTCTTGGAGACTTCGCCGATCGGAACAAGCCGACAAGGATCACGGGCCTCACGGGCGTCACTGCCATCGCCGCCGGACTGCAGCACAGCCTGGCTCTCAAGGCCGATGGGACCCTGTGGGCCTGGGGCCGCAACTCCTATGGCGTGCTCGGCAACGGCACGAGCGGCGACACCCAGGCCTCACCTGTGCAGGTGAACCCGGTGAGCGGGATGAGGCTGGTCGGCGCCGGCAGCTATCACAGTTTGGCGCTCCTCAACGACGGCACGGGCCGCGCGTGGGGCAGCAACTACTCAGGCCAGGTAGGCGACGGCACGACCGGCACGGAACGTACCGTTCCTACGCCGATCAGTGTAATGACCGGGATGCTCGCCCTCGCGGGCGGCGGCTTGCATACGCTTGCCCTCACCAATGACGGCGGCGTGTCGTCCTGGGGTGACAACGGCTCGGGTCAGCTTGGCGATGGGACGACGACGGGCCACGCCCTGCCCGCGCAGATCGCGGGCCTCGTCGGCGGAGTGGGAATTTCGCCGGGAGCCGACCATAGCCTCGCCCTGGACGATCGCGGCGTCGTCTGGGCGTGGGGGAGTAATGTTCGGGGCCAGCTCGGCGATGGTGGCCTGCGCAACCAACTCCGGCCCGTCCCGGTCAGCGATCCCGGGTTTGCCTGGAAGGTCGCCACTCCGTACCTCAGCGTCGGCAGCGGCGAATACGTCACGTCTGGGTCGGGCCTCAACGTGACCGTGACCTGTGCGACGGCTGGGGCCACCATCCACTACACGACGAGCGGATTGGATCCGACCGAAGCGGACCCGGCAACCGGCGGCACCGTGTTCGTGACTCAGTCGGCGACGCTGAAGGCCAAGGCGTGGAAGACCGGCATGCCCCCGAGCAACCTTGCCAGCGCCACCTATGCATTGCGGGTGTCGGCGCCCACCCTCTCTCCCGGACCAGGGACGTACAACATACCTCGCACCGTGTCGATCAGCACCGCGACTTTGGGAGCCGTCATCCACGTCACGACCAACGGAGCGGAGCCGACCGAAGCCGATCCCGTCTCGACCTCGTGGGTCGTCGACGCCTCCTTGACGCTCCTGGCCAAGGCTTGGAAGCCGGGATGGCTTCCGAGCGCCCCGGCGGCGGGGGGGGCGTACACGATGATGGTCGGCACGCCATCCCTCACGCCCGGTGGCGGAAGCTATACCGCGGTGCAGACGATCGAGGTTGCCACAGTGACGCCGGGCGCGACGATTCGTTACACGACATCAGGTGTCGAGCCCACGACGAACGATCCCGTGATTGCCTCGGGCTCGACGGTCACGATCGACCGCTCCTTGACGTTCAAGGCCAAGGGGTGGAAGGCGGGCTGGAGCGACAGCGACACGGCGGCCGCCGCCTACCTCCTGAGCCTGGGGACGGTCGCCGTCCCCACCATGAGCCCGCCGGGAGGGACCTACGGCTTGGCCCAAAGCGTCACCCTGTCTTCCGCCACGCAGGCGGCCACGATCCGGTACACCACGGACGGCAGGGAGCCGAGCTGGTCGTCGCCGGTCTACAGCACGCCCCTCCTCGTCGAGTCCAACACGACGATCAAGGCCAAGGCATACAAGGCCGATTCGGCGGCCAGCGCCACGGCCACGGCCGCCTACGTCATTGACACGGGCGCCGTGGCCACGCCTTCGTTCAGCCCGGCGACCGGGACCTACGTCCTGCAACAGCTCGTCACGGTCGTCTCCGATACGCCGGGGGCGGTCATCCACTACACGACGACCGGCGTCGATCCCACCGAGGCCGATCCGACCGCGGCTTCTGGATCCCAGTTGCTCGTCGATCGCTCGATGATGCTCAAGGCCAAGGCGTGGAAGTCGGGGATGCCGGCGAGCGGGGTCGCGCGCGCCGATTACCAGGTCACGGGAGCGATCGCGGCTGGAACCGACTACACGCTGGCCGTCAAGCCCGACGGCACCGCCTGGGCCTGGGGAGCCAATGACTATGGACAGCTTGGCGACGGCTCGAACGTCCGGAAGACCTCGCCCGTACGAATCGTGGACCTCACGAACGTGATCGCCGTGGCGGCTGGGACCTATCACTCGCTCGCACTGACGAATACAGGCACCGTGTGGAGTTGGGGGGAGAATCTTGCGGGCCAGCTCGGGAACAACACCCTGACGGCGAGCTGGTCGCCGGTGCAGGTCCTCGAAGGCGCCGGCGGGCCATTGACCGGCGTGGTCGCGATCGCGGTACCACCCGGCGGCCTGCAGAGCTACTCTCTCGCCCTCAAGGGCGACGGTACCGTCTGGGGGTGGGGTCGCAACTATTACAACGGCACGATGCAGGACCGTCTCACGGCCACTCAGATCGTGACTCTCACCGGCGTCACCCGGATCGCCGCCGTGCAGAGCTACTGCCTCGCACTCAAGAGCGATGGCGCGGCCTCGGGCACGGTCTGGGCCTGGGGAGGCGCAGGCGTGGGCGACGGCACGACCGCGATTCGACCGAACCCTGTCTCGGGAATGGCGGGTGCGATCGACGTCGCCGGCGGCGTCACCCACTCACTGGTCCTCAGGCAGGACGGCAGCGTCTACGCCTGGGGCGGGAACTTCAACGTCACCGCCGGACAGCTTGGAGACGGCACCGCGGTCGCCCGCCTTTCGCCCGTGCGGACGGGAGCACTCACAAACATGAAGGGGCTCGCGGCTGGCCAGTATAGCAGCGCAGGAGTGAAGGGGGACGGCAGCCTCTGGATCTGGGGCTGGTACGGCTCGTACGACTCTGTCGGCCAGTCGGAACGGCTGCTACCGGTCCCGCTGGCGGGCCTGCAGGGGATTGTTGCCGTGGCCAGCCGCGGGAACCATCTGGTGGCTCTGGACGTGGATGGTGGGGTCTGGACATGGGGTGACAACGGCAATGGACAAGTCGGTGACGGTACGCTGGGCGGCTTCCGCAATCCACCGTTCCGCGTGCCGGGTTTCGGAACCGGGAGCACCTGGCTCGGCTTGGACCCGGATGGCGATGGCCTCGCCACGTGGCGGGAGCTGGAGCTGGGCACCGATCCCCTCAATGCCGATACCAACGGAGACGGGATCCCGGACGGAGCCGCGGTGAGCCTCGGGCTCAGTCCTACCAGCACGGACATGGACGGTGACGGCGTGAGCAACGCCGTCGAGATCGGGCGCGGGACGGATCCTTTCCTTGCGGACACCGACGGCGACACCGTAGGCGACGGCAGCGATTGTTTCCCGCTGGATTCCACGCGCTCGCAGTGCCCATCGCCCACGCCAGGCGACACCACACCGCCGGTCATCATCCTCACCGAGCCCACCGGTGCCGTACTGGTCAGCTCGGTGCCGCCCCAGTAGGAGCCAAGCACGTGAGCTTCGGAGGTGGAATATTGAGGCGTCACCGCAGGCGGTCACGCTCGTTGCGCCGGCTGGCCGTCTTCCTGGTCGCCGCCCAGGCGGCCGGCGTCGCGCCCATGGGCGTTTTGGCCGCCACGGCGGGCGACGGCGAGGCGACCTCCGGCCAGGGCGCCAAGCGACCGTCCCCCGCGCCCGCGCGCCCGCCCACGCCTGCTCCGGTGAAAGTGAATCGCACGGTACCCAGGGTCGAGCCGCCGGCGCTCCGCCCGCGTTTCTCGGAGCCGCCCACGGATCTCGAGATCTTCCGGGCGCGCGTCTTCGAGGAGCCGCTCGTTCCGACGAGCACCACGAACCCGGCCGAGAACCAGGCGCTGGCGCAGGCGCTGCTGGCGTATCTGGAGGCGGGCAGGCGCGAGGACGTGGGCGCGTTGGAGGCTTTTCTGGAGAAGCACCCGGCCTCGGGATGGCGCGCCTCCTTGCTGACCAACCTCGGTGTCGTCTATCGGCGCACGGGTTACTTCTCGCAGGCCTACGCGTCGTGGGAGGAGGCCTGGCGCCTGGCCCGGGACGAGACCGAACCTAAGGCGCGAGCCACGGCCGAGAAGGCTCTGGGAGAGCTGGCCGAGCTGGTCGCGCGGCTGGGGCGGATGGACGCTCTGGAGGAGCTGCTGGCCGAGGCCGAGGGGCGAGGGCTGCAAGGCTCGGTGACGGAGAAGATCACGGGGGCGAAGGAAGGGCTGTGGGTCATGCGGAACCGGCCCGAGAAGGCCTTCCGCTGCGGCCCCATGGCGCTGGACCGGATCCTGGCGGCCACGCGCGGCGGTTACAAAGGCGACGCGCTGCTCACGGAGTCGCGCTCGACGATGCGCGGGACCTCGCTCGTGCAGATGGAGGAGCTGGCCGGACGCGTGGGCCTTTCGATGCAGATGGCTCATCGCTCGCCTGGGGCGAACGTGCTCCTGCCGGCGATGGTGCACTGGGAGGCCGGTCACTTTGCGGCGCTGGTCAAGGAGACGGACGGCCGTTACCTGATGCAGGACCCTACCTTCGGCGACGAGCTTTGGGTGAGCCTGAGGGCTCTGGACACCGAGGGTAGCGGGTTCTACCTCGTTCCCAAGGGGCCGCTTCCCGCCGGATGGCGAGCGGTGGCGCCGGCGGAGGGTGATACGGTCTGGGGCAAGGGCACGGCGGCGGGCGTGGTCCCGACGGTCACCAACCCAGCTCAGACACCCAATACGGGTGGCAACGGTGGAGGCAGCGGCTCG
>WNGF01000669.1_pt1 | contig 50610 bp, 66 predicted proteins | sample 5400641 | NCBI WGS metagenome assembly WNGF01 (sample SAMN13153371, study PRJNA577476) | soil metagenome | isolation source: 80 cm soil or saprolite under grassland replicate 2 | place: USA:California | collected 2016-06-15 | reverse complement strand
CGCGGCTTCCTATGCACAAACGATGGACGTGGTGGTCGACTACCTGAGCAAGCACCCCGGCGAGGTGCGCGAAGCTGGGTTGGGCGGATCTGCAAGCAGATTCTGGAGACTTTTCAGCTCGAGCGCGGAGGTCAGTGGGTGAAAGGCAAGAGCGTAGACGTGGGCGACTTCGTGACGTTGAACTTCTCGGAACAGCACTATTCAAAAACCGTGTGAACCGCTCATGCGCATCGACGCTCACCAGCATTTCAGCCGTTGTACACCAGACTGCGACACTATGACTGCCAAACCGGCGGTAGACGAGATCCGGTTTTCGCGCGTGCTGCTCCTGCTCGCGCTTTCCGTTTTCATTAATTACTTGGACCGCGGCAATCTCTCGATTGCAGCGCCGCTGCTCAAGAATGAGTTCCAACTTTCGGCGACGCAGCTCGGGGTTCTGCTTTCATCCTTCTTTTGGACCTATTCATTCTTTCTGCCGGTTTCCGGCTGGCTGGTTGACCGCTTCGATGTGAAATGGGTGATCGCCAGCGGTTTTTTGCTTTGGTCCGCAGCAACCGCGGCTACTGGCACGGTGCATGCATTCGGCACATTGCTCCTCGCGCGATTGGCGCTGGGCGCAGGAGAATCGGTTTCTTATCCAGCATGCTCGACCATTTTGTCGCGGTATTTCCCGGAGCACAAACGTGGGTTCGCCAATGCGAGCATAGTTGCCGGCATGGCCCTGGGGCCAGCGTTCGGCACGCTCACTGGCGGAATTCTGATGAGCCGATTTGGGTGGCGCCCGGTTTTTCTCGTGGTGGGCCTGACTAGCCTGTTATGGCTACTGCCATGGCTTCGCTGGATGCCAAAAGACCATAGGGATTCCCCCTCGCATCCCGGACTCTCCGCGCCCAGCATGCTGCAGATTTTGGAACAGCGGTCAGCCTGGGGAACGTGTGTAGGTCTCTTCTGTATGAACTACTTGATGTACTTTCTCCTGACCTGGCTGCCGTTCTACCTGGTGCACGAACGGCATTTTTCCTTGGCCGCTATGGCCAAGATCGCTGGGTTGGCTTATTTCCTGATGGCGGTCGCAGCCACGTCCGCCGGATGGGCCTCCGATCGCTGCATTGCCTCAGGAAAAACGCCAACCCTGGTTCGCAAGACGTTTATGGTCGTGGGACAGGCGGGGGCTGGGATCTCGCTTGCTGCCTGCGTCGTAAGTGGGCCAGTGCTCTCGGTAGTATGTCTGCTGTTGGCGGCGGCGTTCTGGGGAATCAGCGCTTCCAATACTTGGGCAATTACTCAAACGCTCGCGGGACCGCAAGCAGCTGGCAAGTGGACCGGGCTGCAAAACTTCTTAGGCAATCTGGCGGGATGGATCGCGCCAGTGGTGACGGGTTTGGTCGTGGACAAGACAGGACGGTTCTTTTGGGCTTTCATCATCACTGCAGTCATCGCTTTGCTGGGCTCGCTGTCCTGGATATTTATTGTCGGTGCTCTTCGACAGGTGGATTGGTCAACTCGCCCGGCTTACGCAGATTCGCCCTGATCTCTAAGCATGCTGCACCGTTGGATCGGAGCAGACCTTCCGCGCTGGCTCGCCGAGCAGGCGCTAAACTGGTCAGGCCTGCCAGTCGTATACGTGCGGCCGACCGTATTGCTGGAAGGCTTCTTCCTGATTCTGACTCCGGAGTCGGTCAGGGAATCAAATCAGATCAGACTGCCGTTCGGCGAGGGCAAAACTTCGCCTGTTGCCGTTGAGGACGTTGCTCGCGTGATCGCCAAGTTGCTTGCCGATCCGCAACCGCACATCGGCAAGATTTATCACTTGACCGGTCCGCAGTCCGAGAACATGGATTTCTTTGCCCAGGAATATTCGAAGGCGCTTGGCCGCACCATCACTTTTCAGGACATTCCTGTCGGGCCCTGGCGGGACGCACTGCTCGCGTGCGGCTTGCCCGCTCACTTGGTTCACCACCTCGCGACGATGGCCGATCTGCACCGCGCGGGACGCTATGACCGTATGTCGGACGACGTGCTCACGCTAACTGGGCAAGTGCCGCTGAGTGTGCAGGAGTTCGTCAGGAAAAATGCGGCCACATTCATTGCGTCGGCAAAGGCGGCTTGAGTGCCTGCGGATACTCAAATTCAATAAATCGACTTCGCTTGAGATGAGCGCATAGTAGGAACGAACGAATATGGTAAATCTGAACCTTAACGACGAGATCACGCACTTGTCGTAGTCGATCCAATTTCATTCGTGGCCGCGGTACAAGTTCCCAGGCTTTCATTGCGTTCCTATCGCTTCCTTACAGGGCATTGCAGAGCGACCGCTGCCTTGTAATTACAACGTTTTGCAAGTTGTTTGCGTCCTTTCACGGCGCAAACGCGGGTTCAAATCCCGCCGGGGACACACCATCTTTTCAGCCATTTGCATGCGAAAGCTCTAGGCTAGGTTTACCGAACATCGCTTGCGTAGGACTCCGCCAGTTTGGCCCCTTGTTTCCCAAGCGTACCTTGATTCTCTGAGGTGTTTTTCACGTTGGAAGGCGATGACCGATCAACATCAGTTTCAGCCGCTCCTTCGAGTCATTGCTGACCTCTGCTGTGTCACAGCTTTCGGGAACGTTTGGAATCGTGAGGAACAAACAGCGATTTTAGAATGGAGAAGCACAATAATAATAATAAGGAGTGATCACGCGGGGGCGCACTGCTCGAAACTCTTTACTTCCAAGACCAACTGGGTGCGCGACATCCCATTTAGGTCTTCATCCATTTCATCTCCGCAACTGCGCTCGACCGTCAAGTTGATGCCCGGCAAAGTGCAGTGTCTACGATGCGGGCAGCGAATGATGCTCATGCATGACACGCCATCTTCCTCCAATCTTCCGAAAGCATATGGTGAGTCGAAATTCTAGCTCCTCCCGCTTGCGGTTCGCGTCAACGCCAGCGCACCGTCCTAGTGCGGTAGCAAAAGCCACGTCCTTCCCAGCGGTGATCCTCACGTCATGGAAATCAAACGCCACCGGCTTTTCCGACCACGATAGAAATCGTTCCCAAGTCGCCATGTAGGAGTCCAGTCCCTGTGAGAAGAGTGGAGGTGGGACATCGAACATCAAAATGTCTGGAACGTGATCTGTGCGAATTCCTGTCCGGTCCCCATCGCGAACAGCCTTCGCCCACCGCTCAATCAGTTTCCGGATGTCAACTTCGTCCTTGGATAACACTCCTTGTGCCTTTTTCTTAGTCATTGTCTTTCTCAATAAGTCAAACAATGTGCTCTCGTAGTATAGACGCCTGTGAATTAGGAGTAGTTGTTTCTGCGGACTGCTAGTGTTTACTTAGCACTCTCCGCATTAATCTGTGGTGTCTGTTCGCCAATTTTTCCCGAATAGATGATGAACTTGAACGGATCCGTGTTCTGATTCTTTTCCATCAGCTTCAAATAGGCAAACCGCCTGGCGCGTTTTACAGAATCACTACGGGGAAACCTCACCTCTGCTGATTCGATCAGATCTGCGGCCATCGCAAACTTCCCGTCTCCAGCAAGACGATCCACTGCTTTGACGATCTGTGCCTCCGAGAGGCCCAAATAGTCAACTAGAAGTTCCGCGCGATCTATCCGGCCAGGATGAGCCAAACCTTGAAGGTTCGCCTCCCAGTAGCCAACGTTTTGATCGTAGATTCTGTCGATCACATGCTCGCGCAGGATGTAGTAAGGCTGATGGGCATCAGGCTGATTGGCCAATAGATCCGGCGGGATAAGATTTGATTCGTGAACGGCGGCCCGCTCGTCACCACGACGAATAGCCGTGAGCACCTGGTCTCGCAACCATCCCAAATCCGTTTTCAGTTGGCCGAGGATCAGCGGTGACGAGAAGACCCGCGTGAGTGGTTCGTGGCCGTGCAACAGATGCTGAGGATTCCTGCTCACCACCACATCAATCGCATCGAATAGTCCCTGCAGATCACCCTCCTCAATAAAGGGCGCCCCCAGATACGGCATGATGACATCTCCCATAAACATGGTTTTTTCCTCGGGAAGATAAACCAGCATGGCATCATGCGTCTCGCCCCCTCGAACTGGGATCAGCTCAAATTTCGATCCGCCGATGTTCAGGTCCGTTCGCTTGTCGATCGCAACGTCTGGTTTGTAGCTCAGAACATCGTCGGGACTGAATCGCTCCCCGAAGAACTCCTTCCCGAAGACCTCTGGCCCGTTGAATTCCTTTTCGAATTCTTCCTGGTAGTTGCCTCGCCCGTAAAACTTGGGACGAGGGTTCAGCCCGCGGAAGTAGGCGTGACCGCCCACATGGTCCCAGTGTGCGTGAGTAACGAGCACGGTCGTCAGCGGCGGCAGTCCTGGCGCAAAGGCTTGCAGTGCCTCATATGCACCTTTTGCGAAGTCCGGGCGGGTGCCCGCGTCAATGCTGATGAGGTGGTGTCGGTCCTTAGAAACAACGAAGTAGTATTCCGTGAATTCGAAGCCGGACAGCGCGTAAACTCGACCGGGAACCACCTCGGTAATCCGCCTTGGCGCAAACGCATGACCAGAGGCTTTGTCCTCCGAAAATGGCGTTGCCAGCGTGATCGGGTGATCGAAATCGGAATAGCCGCTGCGCCGCAGGTACTCCTGGGCCTTTGCTGCATCGCCGTCATTCAGCGCGAGTTTGCCGAGGTGATAATAAACTTCCCGCAACCAGGCCGGATGAGGCGCTTTGTCTGCGTGCTCAAGACACCAAGCGAGTTCCTCCTGTGCAGCCGTTCGTTGGTGAAAGTAGCCTGGGAGTTCCGTATGCACGACGCCGGCGATCCAGTTCAGGACGAAAACTTTGCCACCTGACAGCTGCTTTGCCTGGTCGAGGGTGGCAATCGTGTCCTTTACATACCCGTAGCGTTTCAAAAGCGGCACCGAGGAGGCATGCTGGGCGCGCAGCAAGCCAATGATTCCCAGGTACAAAGATTTCTGAACCGGTGTCAACTGGGGCGCAAATTCCCTGAGACGCGCGCTGAAGAATTCCGCTCCCTCGTCCTGCAAGTTCGAATTCGCAAACTCCGTCATCAATATGAACAACAGTTCCGGGTCCTTTGGCGGTGCCACGCTGTTTACGGCCTTCAGGTACTCCAGATCCGGGTTGCGCAATTTCGCGGAGGGCCTGTCACCGCGCCGGAGCGCGACAAGAGCCACAACGATAAGCAGCAAAACGCATAGCAAAGCGCCGATCCGGAAGATTACGCGTCCAGTCCACAGCTTTGCCTTGGTAGTTGCTTCGACTGCATCCTGAGGTTGCATATGCTCTCTCCTGCAAACCGGACTCTGATTGAACCTTGACTCCAGCAAAGGTCGTCAGGATTTACTGTTCCCGTCGCCCCCTCACGGACTAGCGCGATTGCGCCTCACGCGGACTTAACCGTGCTCGGCTCCATGAAGGCCAATTCCCAAATGTGCCCATCCAGATCCTGGAATCCGTGACCATACATGAAGCCGTGGTCTTCAGGTTCCTTGTAAGTTGTTCCCCCGGCGGCGACCGCCTTGCGAACCATTGCATTGACTTCATCTCGGCTCGCCGATGACAAGCACACCAGGACTTCCGAGGACTTGGTCGCATCGCAAATCTGTTTTGGAGTGAAAGTTTTGAATTTATTTTCAGTGAGAAGCATGACGTAAATGTCGTCGCTGATAATCATGCACGCTGCGGTTTCATCGGTGAATTGGGCGTTGAATGTAAAACCCAACTTGCCGAAGAAATCCATAGACTTCTTCAGATCTCTCACCGGCAGATTGACGAAGATCTTCTTAGCCATGTGCTTTCCTTTGAAAATTGTTTGCACCCCATCTCCGACAATACGTCGAACCGGAAAAGGGCAAATCGACACAAATCGTAAATTCGGTTGTGTCCCCAGGAGAGAAAATACAGTCCCATCGCTTGAACGTCTTGAATATACTGGCTGAGATTCTTAAGCAGGGCCGCCCCAAGGCAGGATATTGCGATGTTGATCCATCCAAATCCCGGAGCGCACGTTTGGCCTGCTGCCATGATCGTGTGGGGGCCAGGCTTCACAACCGCCGGTCATCGCCATCACTGTGTCCAGCTGGTCATGGCAATGCACGGGAGCCTGTTGATCCGCGGCAAGCCCAACGATCAGTGGAGGAGGTGCGGCGCCGCATTAGTACGGCCAGATGCCGCGCATGAAGTCGATGCGCGAGACACAACAGTCCTGATTGGCTTTGTTGACTCCGAAAGTGAATTGGGTGCAGCATTGAGTGAGCGCCTCGAAAGCGGCATCTCGTGTATTTCGGGAACCCAAGTTGCCCGTTGGCGCACAGTCCTGGGAAGGACAATTACCGAAGCACGCGTCGAGCGATGGGTCAGAACCCAACTACTTCATCGACGTCGTCCCGTGAGGATCCACCCTGGCGTAAGTCTTGTACTCAAGCACCTGCGCGAGAAGCTTGGCATTTCAGACGATTTTTCTCTGAGGACCCTGGCCGGCATTTCTGGCCTGTCGCAGTCGCGCTTCATGCATGTCTTCACCGAGTCGATGGGAGTTCCTCTACGGCCGTATGTTCTCTGGCTCCGTCTTCAGCGGGCCTGTTGTGACTTGATGGCTGGCTCCAGCGTAACTGCAGCTGCTCACAGTGCCGGGTTTTCCGACGCGGCGCACTTGACACGAACCTTCCGGCGAATGCTCGGAATGACGCCCACCGACCTTGCCCTGCGGAAGCGAATGAGCCGGGGCGTGACACTGGATCAGATTGATTCTCATCGCGAACGGATCAACCTAACTCCCACCGTAAGGGTTGTCGCGGCGACCAGAAGCGCGCCGGTGTAGAGCACCATGCGTAACGACCGTGCGTGCGCCACTGCAAAGAATCCGCCTGACACGAGAATTGATCCGGCGATTGCTGCCACTCGAACTGGCCACACAAGTGAACTTGGGATCGCAGCATAATCGACCGCGATTTGCAGGAATAATGCCAACAGAGTAAGAACCCCAGCGTGTGCATGGCCGGCGCGGTAAAACGCGATCTGAGTTGCTGAGAGATTAGAGGGTCCTGGTGTACCCATCAAACGGTTGCTGATGACCCCCAGGACAGTTAACCCACCGTAAACAATTGTGGGGATAAGAATCAGGCTGAGCCCGCACATCAGACGCGTATCTGTCGACATGATCATCCTCACGGAAGAGTGTTGAGTGTAGCTTCCCGAATTGAAAATTAGACCTATTCGGGGAGACCGTCTTGAACAAATTGGCTGACCAGCATTGGTCAGTTCCAACCTCCGGTTTGCCGACGATCCATGCGCGGAGTTCAAACGAGACGCATTGGCCCGTTCAAGCGCCAAGATACATGCGCCCCTGGGGCCTTATGCGCTAATTCTGCGTCTCAATGCACGATGCCCGCTGATATGCGGGGACACGCGCGGCCACATACGCACCAAATGCGAGGTCCACCGCCAGGCAGGCAATTACGTACCAGTCTGGGATGTAAGTTGAGTTCCGGTAGTGCCAGATATCCCAAGCTAATCCATGGAGTACCATTCCGATGGCAAGGAACCATGGCGAGCCCTTCACACCGAGCACTGCAAGAGCGGCAAAAATAGTTGTGCCTAGAATCTCTACCCAAAACCAGTGGTTCGCCGCACGGCCGGCGGAGGCGAACAGGTAGCGGGCCACATAGACAAGCGGCATGCCCACGAGGAATCCTGCAAGCAAATTTCGCTCAAAGATCACTCCCCGCGATCCCCACCAACGTGTTATCCACAGGCAAGTGACGATGACCACCGTAGCAGCTGCGGCAAGGAGGCATGGGTCTCCAGACACATGCCACGGAACTCTGTAAAGACCTAGCCACGTACCGACGAACGACACGATAATCAGAAGCACCGTTTGAACGGTCTCTTGGGCGCTGGTTAAACCCGCACCACGCGCAACTCCGTGCGTATTCATCGTCGGATCTTGGTTTTGCCTCGTTGTTTCAGCAGTCCAAAGGTATCGCGTGCAAACGGTGGATCATAGTATAGCGGCTAAAGGATGGTCCTTACGGCCCATCGGTGATCCTCGTTGTGTCATGGGCAATTCGGAACTTAGAGAATTAGGTTAGAAATTGAGAAGAGGTGGCATAATCAACGCAGATACCACTGAAAACTGATCAGGATCGCGGTACAAGAACGGTACAGGTTCCTAGGCTTTCTTTGTGCTCCTATCGCTTCCTTACAGGGCTTTGCAGTGCGACCGCTGCCTTGTAATTACAACGTCTTAGAATTTGTTTGCGCCCTTTCACGGCGCAGACGCGGGTTCAAATCCCGCCGGGGACGCCAAATCAATAATTTACAGGAGAAATATCTACTCTCTGTTTAACAAGAGGGTCGAAAGCCGTGGGTTCCATGAGCGCTGATCGGCGCGCCCCATTCTTCCCTAGAACGGGGACTACTTGACATAGTATATTGTAATATGCAAATGTATTAATTTAATGCCTGAGCTAAGTCAATTCAAAGCAGAATTCTTCAAAGCACTGGCTCACCCCCTGCGAATTAGGATTTTGGACGAGTTGCGCCGCGGCGAAGTCGGCGTGAACGAACTCGGTGTGCGTCTGGACGCGGAGCAAAGCACGCTGTCGCAGCAATTGGCCGTGCTCAGAACCCGCGGCCTTGTCGTAGGGAGGAAAGACGGACAGAATGTTTTGTACTCCGTGCGCGACCCGGAAATATTCAAGTTGTTAGATGTCGCGAAAAAACTTTTTAACAACCACCTGATTGATGTGAAAGACCTCCTGTCCCAGTTGGCGGTGGGGTCAGGGAGTAAGGGCTAGCCGCTACCTTTTTGTGAGCGCATATTCAAACATTTTGATATTAGGAACTTCAGCCCTTCTGGCAGGCGATCTGTCGCCGAAACAAATCCGAACAGCGTTCCCTTCCGTCTTGCAGGCGGAATCTGTCATGACAGGAAGTCCGAGTGAAGCGCTCTCCGGGACCCTCCCCGCGCGACAGGCTTCCGGACTCAGCCGTTCCAAAACCTCCGCCACGGTTGCGCAGCCAGCGTCCGTATCAATCTCAAATCCACCTTTTCTAAGGAATCCCATCCTGTTCGGCGCCAATAGCCTTGAACTTACGGTTGCGGGGAAGAACACGCTGCAGCGAGCGGCCGTCTGGCTTCGCCAGCACCACGAAGCGCGAATTCTGATTGTCGGGTCATGTGATGCGAATGGCTCGGAGACTTGCACACATGCATTGGCTGAGGCACGCGGAGGGGTAATTCAAAAGTTTCTTGGAAGTTACGGAATTGACTCCAATCAAATTGTCGGCGTCAAGGGTTGGGACAATCTCGAAAAAGGTTGCCAGACCTCCGACGTCGTCTGCCAGCAATCGAATCGCAATGCCCGGATATTCATGGCCGGTACTGTTGCACCTTGAAGGAGAAATGTCGATGCGGGGTTCAGTCACTCGGGTTTCGCGGAAGAACGGCTCCGGTTGCATTTTGGCCGAAGATGGGAATGAAGTCTGTTTTGAACGGTCCGCGGTAGGCAGCAACGGGGTGGACGAGGACGATCTCAAGGTGGGTCACTCTGTAGAGTTTGAACTTCAGTATGGGTTTGAGCGGCCGTGCGCAGTAAACGTCAAGCGGTTACATCGCGATCGTGGCTAATGCCTGGGAGCACCGAATTGTCTGTTGGTGGCTGCCGGTAAGTGTGCACCTGGGTTGGTTTGGTTTACAAGGAGACCTCTTAATGTACATTCCTGCGGAACATCTTCTGGATAAGTTGCAAATCTCAGCCGAGGAACTGAGCGACTTCGAGCAAAGGGGGATCGTTAAAGGAGTCGCCAGGGCAGGGCGGGTCTTTTACTCGTCTCGGGACCTTTACCGGCTCAAGGGAATCCTCCTCTTCATGACTCGTGGTTTGACACTCGATGAGGCACAAAAGCGGGTTGACCACCCCACGAAGGAAATCTCTGCCGCTACGAGTGTCGCGAAAGCAGGCGGAGGAGATTAGTGCGAAGCGAGGGCTCGGTCAATTGTTTTCTGCTCTGCGCTGTCGTCGCCCAGCAGACGCGGCGCTTGGCCCGACTGATGCCGGATAGGCAAACACCTGAACTGATCACCATCGCATTGAAGAACTGCGCACAACACGAACTCGAGCTTGACGTTGACGCGGGGGCACCTGAGGTCGTGCGCCAGCAGGCGACGCAGATAGGCCTGCTGACCCGTCATCTACAACCCACCATTGCCTCGCGTGAGCTGTCGGAAAGGAGTCAGATTGCAGATGCAGTTTTGGCCACGGATGGGCAAGACATGGCAGAAGGTGGGGTGGCAGACCAACCATCCATTCTTAGCGACAGTGCGATTGACACTCACCTTTCTGTGGGCAGCCGTATCGATTCTCATGATTCTGACCGCAATCTACCTAGTGTTCAAAGGAAACATTCGATGAGTACCGATGGCATGGATCCAATTCGCATTCGCCAGCTTCGAGCAATTGCAGAGAACATATGTACGCAGGCGAATCGGCATCGCGACAACAATAATTATCTCGTGGCCTATGCGCTGTACGGCCGTGCTTTGTGCGTGGCGCAAGAGATCCGCACCTCCGAGCATGATACGGACTCTCTTATTACACGAATCCGGACAGACCAGCAAGCTGTTTTCGAAATGCTGCGCTCTGGAGAGAACTGTCTGGAAAAATCTCCGTTGGAGAAAGCACAGAAGGTTGGCCGATAGAGTTCATCGCTCGACCAAATATCGAACCACTTCTGACGCTTGCCCTACACTACATGCTATGAAAGTTCCCCAGCCTTATACAGGAGATTCTCAGTCCGTTCGATCTGGTGAACGAGAGAGAAACTCCCGTATGCGGAACGACTGACACTAGAAAAATAGTTATGAATAATTGGCTACCGAAATCTGTGCTCGGTTTCAAGTCCTACACGAAACGTCTGTTCGTGGGAGACCTTCTTGCAGGTATCACCGTAGGACTCGTCGCGCTTCCCTTAGCGATGGCCTTCGCCATCGCATCGGGTGTACCTCCTCAAACGGGTCTGTACTGCGCAATCGTCGCAGGCTTTGCGATCTCCGCTCTGGGAGGGTCTTCGACACAGATCGGCGGTCCAACAGGAGCATTCGTCGTCGTGGTCTTTGGCATTGTTGCAAACCACGGCGTAGACGGCCTCTTTATGTGCACCTTGATGGCCGGAGTTCTACTCCTGATCCTGGGAGCGACGGGTTTAGGAACAGCGGTCAAGTTTATTCCGCGCCCCGTGGTCGTAGGTTTCACGAATGGCATTGCCGTCATCATCGCCAGCACCCAAATTAAGGATTTCTTCGGGTTGAAAATTGATAAGGTGCCGGGCGAGTTCGCATCCCGAATCTTGACCTATGCGCACAGCTTTTCATCGTTCTCGCCGGTCGAAACGATCTTGGCAGTTGGCGCGCTCGTCTTGATTATCCTCTTCATGATCTTTGTGAAGAGAGTGCCTGGTTACATCGTTGCGCTGTTTGCCGGCACCGCCGCGGTGGTTATCTTCAAACTCCCGGTTGAAACGATCGGCACGCGTTTTGGCGGGATCCCATCCGGACTTCCCAAGCTCGTCATTCCTCACTTTCGGGTGGACCTGCTGCGGCCACTCATCTCCCCGGCCATCACCGTCGCCATGCTGGGCGCGATCGAATCGCTGATGTCGGCGGTGGTTTCTGACCGAATGAGCGGCGATAAACACAACCCGAACGTCGAACTGGTGGGCCAGGGCGTTGCCAACATTCTCTCGCCTTTATTCGGAGGACTGCCGGCTACGGGAGCGATCGCTCGAACGGCCACCAACATCCGCTCTGGCGCCAAGACGCCGGTTGCGGGAATGATCCACGCTCTCACCCTTCTCGCGATCATTGTCTTTGCCGCGCCCCTGGCCCGGTTTATTCCGCTGTCCGTTCTAGCGGCCATTTTGCTGGTGGTCTCCTACAACATGGGCGAATGGCGGGAGATTCCCGAACTCTTCAAACAGTCCCGATTCGAGATCGTGGCTTGGCTCGTGACATTTCTGCTGACCGTTTTTGCCGACCTAACCGTGGCTGTGGAAGCCGGCATGATCTTGGCGGTGCTCGTGTTCATACGGAAAGTCACACAAACCACTACGGTTTCAGAGGTGACCGCCGAGTACATTCGCGAGGGGCATGTTCACATCTTGCAACACAAAGAAATTCCACCTTACATCAGCATCTTCAGGATCCATGGCCCCTTCCTGTTTGGCGCAACCGACAAGATCGATATGATCGTAAATCGTCTACCCGATCTGCCGCCTATCATTATTCTCAGGCTCCGCAACATGACAGCCGTCGATTCCACGGGCCTTCAGGCACTGGAGAATTTTGCCGACCGTGTGCACGAATCCGGGCGACAACTCATTCTTTGTGGGGCAAGGGAGCAACCGGCGATGCGAATGCATGAGGCCGAATTTCACGAGCACGTGGGCGAGGAGAACATCTGCCGCAGCGTTGCCGAAGCCCTCGACCGCGCCAAGAGCTTATACCCGGAAGTTGCTTCGCAACTTCCGGCGGGGAGCACTTGGGGCCGAAGAAGCACCGATGTTTCGCCGGCGATGACCGCGGTGGGGGCATCATCGGGTCCTGACTGAGAAATGGAAACCGGATATACCGTTGCAGATTGGTGAGGGGGAATATGGCCCACACAAAATCCGTTGAACTAAGCTACCCGGGAATTCTTTCATCGAGCCATGGTGAAAAGGTCTCGTGAATATGTTTTCGCTCGCCGCGGCCTTCGCGCTTAGCCTTGCCGCCTATGCGGTCGGCGCCTTTGCTTCTCTCGCGAACTGGCGAAAGCCGGCGCTGGCACGCTACGTCTGTTGCTGCGCTGCCTTGGCAGGCGGTGCCCTGGGTGGGCTCGCCGCCGTTCTCGGCATTCTTCGCGGCACCCGGGTAAGATGGTCGGTCCCCTCCGGGATTCCGCTCTTTGCCTACAGCTTCTCCTACGACGCGCTAGCCGGCTTCTTCAATCTGGCGCTGGCGATCCTGGTGTTCGCAGTATCCATCTATTCATTCGGCTACCTGAAAGAATTCGAGGGCAAGCGGAACCTCGGCGTCTTCGGTTTCTTGTTCCATCTTTTGCTTCTCAGCTTGACGATTGTATTTACCGCTGCCAACGCGTTCCTGTTTCTCATTGCGTGGGAAGTGATGGCGCTTGCCGCTTACGGGCTGGTTACGTTCTACCACGAGGACCGGGAGACCAGACGAGCGGGATTGCTGTACATCGTCATGGCGCACATTGATGCCGGGTGTCTGCTGCTTGGCTTTGCTCTGTTGATTCACGTCAGCGGCAGCGCCGAATTCGCGAGCTTCCGACCCATTGCGCTGCAACTGACGGGCGCTCAGCAGACGGCTGCTTTTGTGTTGTTTTTCCTGGGATTCGGCATTAAAGCGGGCGTCATTCCGTTCCACATTTGGTTGCCCGCAGCTCACCCCGTGGCGCCGAGCAATATCTCGGCCTTGCTTTCCGGCATCGTGATCAAGACCGGCATCTACGGCATGGCGCGCATTTTTTTGGATTCGTTGGGAGGGGTGCCATCCTGGGCCGGCCTGCTCGTGCTCATCATCGGAGTCATCTCCGCCGTATTGGGAGTCTTATACGCTCTGATGGAGCACGATCTCAAACGGCTGCTGGCTTACCACAGCATCGAGAACATCGGTATCATTCTCATCGGCCTCGGGGCGGCTTTGATTTTCCGCGTAGCTGGACATCCGCAACTGGCCGCGGTGGCGCTGATTGCCGCCATGTTTCACACTCTGAATCACGCCATCTTCAAGTGCCTGCTGTTTCTCGGAGCTGGAGCGGTGCAGCATTCGACGCGGACGCGCAACATGGAGGAACTAGGCGGGCTCATCCGCCCCATGCCGGTGACGGCATTTTGTTTTCTGGTCGGGGCGATCGCCATCTCCGGACTTCCTCCGCTGAACGGATTCGTCAGTGAGTGGCTCACCTACCAAAGCCTGCTAGCCGGATATGGCGCCGTCGGCGGCCTGAAACGAATCCTGTTTCCGCTGGCGGGCTCGATGCTCGCATTGACCGGCGCCTTGGCCGCGGCTTGCTTCGTCAAGGCGTTCGCGATCACTTTCCTGGCCCTGCCGCGCGGAGCTGAATCTCGTGATGCACACGAGGCGCCACGTTCCATGCTGATTGGTATGGGTTGGCTGACGATGGCCTGTGTGGCTCTGGGCTTAGGCGTGACCTGGTTCTTACCCACGTTCAACGCGATGACTGAGCAGCTGCTCGGAAATCGAGTCGTTGCCGATCTGGTGACCGGTCATGGACTCGTGCTTTCCGCTGGCGGGCGTACTGCCGGGACAGTATCCACCGCGCTCATTGGTGCTGGACTGTTGGCCGTGGTTCTTCCTGCAGTTCTCCTGGTGTCGCTGGGCACGAGGAGGTTTGGGCGCAAGCCGGGTCCGGTGTGGGACTGCGGACTGCCCGGACTCTCGGAAGAAAATGAGTACACCGCAACCGCATTTTCAAAAGCATTGCGAATGATCTTCTCTGTCTTGTACAAGCCACGGCGCGAGATTCAAGCTGTTTTCGATGTTTCTCCGTACTTTCCTAAAGAGATTCATTTCGAGAGCGAGATCGAGCCTACCTTCGAGAAGCGGCTCTATGCTCCGCTGCAAGAATTCCTGTTCCGAGTTTCCGCCAGAATGCGGACCATTCAGGCGGGCAGCATTCATGCGTATTTGGCTTATATCTTCGTCACGCTGATCTTGCTCTTACTGTTTGCGGTGCACAAATGACCGCCGCACTCACCAATTCCGTCCTTCAGTTAGTGCTGTTGCTACTGGTTTCCCCGTTGCTCAGTGGCGTGATCAAAACGCTAAAGGCCAGACTCCAGACACGGCGCGGGCCGAGCGTGCTGCAATCCTATCGCGACATTATCAAGTTGTTGCGCAAGGGAATGGTGATACCGGAAACCGCGTCGTGGATTTTCTCTGCGACTCCTTATGTTGTTTTTGGGACAGCCACGCTGGTCGGACTCATGATTCCCATGACAACGACGCACGCCCCGCTCAGCCTTTTCGGCGGCGTGCTCGCGGTGGTTTATCTTCTGGCGCTTGGCCGTTTCTTTCTCGCATTGGGTGGGCTTGACACGGGAAGCTCGTTCGGAGGTTTGGGCAGCAGCCGCGAAATGACCGTTTCGGCGATCGCTGAGCCGGCGATGATGCTTGCGATTTTCACGGTAGCCGTCGGAGCAAACTCCACCAACCTGAGTGAGATGGCAAAGATCGCGGTGACGCAAAGCTGGAGGTTTCTGGCGCCTTCGCAGATGCTGGCGTTTGCGGCGCTGTTTATCGTACTGATTGCTGAGACCGGACGGATTCCGGTTGACAACCCCGCGACCCACCTGGAACTCACCATGATCCATGAAGCCATGGTGCTGGAGTATTCCGGACCCTATCTGGCGCTGATTGAATGGGGTGGGTCGATCAAACAGCTGGTGCTGATGACCCTGATGGTCAACATTTTTTTCCCCTTTGGGTTGAGCGCGGATTGGTCGCCGCACGCGGTCGGGATCGGGCTGGCGTTCTATTTAGCCAAAATATTTCTGCTCGCGTGTCTGGTCGTTCTAGTCGAAACCACCAACGCAAAGTTGCGTTTCTTTCGCGTGCCGGAGCTGCTGATGGTGGCTTTCATTTTGGGAGCGCTGGCACTCATTTCCACCTTTCTGTTCTGAGGACGCATGCCCTTTTACCCGAATCCGGAGCTCGGTAACAGAATCATCACCCTGATGGCGGCGCTGGTGCTCGTGCTGCAGATCGCGGCGGTCGGGCAACGCTGGATAGTTTCGAGTATTCGTATCTTCGCGGTGCAATCGTTTCTTTTAGGGGCAATCGCGGCCGTTATTGCCTATTTCAACCAGGCTAGCGACATTTATATCGCAGCTCTGCTCACGGTCTTCTTGAAGGCGGGGTTGCTCCCACGGCTGCTGGAACGCCTGGTGGCGCGAATCGGAATCCGGCGGGAGATCGAGCCTCTCATCAACGTGCCGCTCTCGGTTCTTATCGCAGGCTGCCTGACTCTGCTGGGCTACGTGGTCGCGGAGTCTTTTTACCATCCCGAAGAGACTTCTGCCCGAGCGGCGCTCGGACATAACACGCTGGCGGTGGCCATCGCGCTGTTCCTGATCGGTTTTTTCTCGGTGGTAAGCCGCCGCAAGGCTTTGACACAAGTTCTCGGACTGCTTTCCTTAGAAAACGGTCTTTTCCTGGCGGCGATTTCCTTGACCTATGGCATGCCGTTGATCGTTGAGCTGGGCATTTTCTTTGATGTTTTGGTTGCGGTGATGGTGCTCGGGATTCTCGTGTTTCGAATCCGTGAGACGTTCGACTCCATGGATGTCAGCAAGCTGCGGAAGTTAAGAGAGTAAGCGAACCTATGATTCTGCTCGCACTCCTTATTGTTCCTCTGATCGCCGGCCCGTTGGCGTTTTTCCTTCGCCAGCGGCCAAGGATGGAAGCGGTCAATCTCGCTGCCTTCGGCATTGAGTTCTGCCTTGCTGTAGCCCTGGCGGCGCGCGTGCTTCGCAGCGGCCCGGTGTCGCTTTGGAACGGGTTTTTCTATGCCGATGCTCTCAGCGGCCTGACGATTCTGTTGTGTGCTTTTGTGGCACTCGTCTGCTCTGTCTATGCTGTCGGATATTTTCGTCACGATGAAAAAAGCGGAGTTCTCGAGGAGGCCGAGGAAGTGGGCGGCCGGTTCGCCATCCACAAACTGCGAGAGTACTACACTCTCACTCCATTGTTTGTTTTCTCCATGATTCTGGTCGCACTGGCCAACAATCTGGGAATGCTCTGGGTGGCGGTTGAGGGAACAACCTTGGCATCGGTGTTCCTCGTTATGTTCTACGGGCGCGATACCTCGCTGGAAGCGGCCTGGAAATACGCGATCATCGGAGGCGTGGGGCTTTCCCTGGCGCTGTTCGGGACGATTCTCACCTACTATTCCGCGCATCAAGTGCTGGGCATAGATACGCTGGCGGGCCTGAACTGGTCTGCGCTGGTAGGAAACGCCGCGCAGTTTGATAAGCCGACCATGCGACTGGCGTTCATCCTTATCCTTCTCGGGTACGGGACCAAGGCGGGCATCGCTCCCATGCACACGTGGAAACCGGATGCTTATAGTGAAGCGCCGGTTCCGGGAGCAGCGATGCTCGCGACCGGGGTCCTCAACTGTGCCCTCTACGCCTTGGTGCGCTTCTACATTCTCAGCGCGAAGAGTTTGGGCCCGCAGTTTGCCTCGCATCTATTGATTCTTTTCGGACTGCTTTCGATCGCGGTGGCAGTTCCGTTCATCCTCGTCCAGAAGAACTTCCGCCGTCTGCTGGCTTATTCGAGCATTGACCATAGCGGGATCATGGTGCTGGCACTCGGTTTCGGAGGGCCTCTGGGTATCCTGGGCATGCTTCTACACATGACATTTCATTCCGTGACCAAGCCCCTGCTATTCTTTTGTGCCGGAAATGTGCAGCAACATCTGAACACCGAGCTGTTTCAGAAGGCCAAGGGTGGCCTGATTCATTCGATGCCGTTGACCGGAGCTGCATTTCTCATGGTGACGCTGGCGGTTACGGGCTCGCCTCCCTTCAGCTTCTTCCAGAGTGAGTTCACGGTTCTGCGCGCGGGGTTCAGCGGAGGCCATTCTGTGCTGGCGGTTTTCTTCATCTCCTTTCTCGTGCTGATCTTCTCTGGCTTCCTCGTACACATTGCCAATCTGGTTCTCGGCGAGGACCCAAATCTCCCTCCGGCTGATATGTGCGGTTGGAAGAGGTACTCGACCGCCGGTTTGGCTGTGGTGATTATCGTTATGGGCTTCTGGATACCGGCTCCGCTGTTTGGCTTGATTCAGCGTGCGGTGAGCATCGTGGTGGGTGGATGATGATGACGCAAGCTATGTCCGCAATGTTTGAATCTCTTCGGCAGAGGTTCGGCCAGCAGGTTCAGTCTATGCGCGCTGAGCGTGAGAACGAAACTTACATTGTTCTCCGCGATGCCGACATTCGGCCGATCACACAGCACCTGCGCGGCGAATTCGGGGCTAGGCTGGTCACGGTTTTCGCCGAGGACCGCCGCTCGGTCGAAGGCGTCTTCTTCAACTACTACGTCTTTGAACAGAACGGCAGCGCTCAGTATCTGATCGTGCAGGCGCCCGTGCGGCCGGATCGTCTTGAGTTTCCCTCGCTCTCCGCCGAACTGCCTGCAGTGAACTGGCAAGAGCGCGAAATCCAGGATTGGTTTGGACTGACTGCGGTTGGACACCCGAATCCCCGCCGGGTGGCGTTGCATGACAATTGGCCCGACGTTTATCCCTTGCGCAAGGACTTTCCTCTCGAAACCAAGTTGCCGCCCTTCGAAGGAGAGCGCCACATCTATCGTCCTGCTTTGGGGGAAGGCGTCTTTCAAGTGCCCGTGGGGCCGGTCCATGCGGGGATCATCGAACCTGGGCACTTCAATTTCGCGGTCGCAGGTGAACCCATACTCTATCTGCAGCTTCGAATGTTTTACACCCATAAGGGAACCGAAAAACTTTTCGAGAAGCTGCCCATACACAAAGCCGTTTTCCTGGCGGAGAGTATTTCCGGCGATTCGAGTTTCTCCCACGGCACAGCGTTCTGTCAGGCCATCGAACGCGCGGCCGGCACGGAAGTCCCACTGCGCGCGCTGGTGATGCGGACCATCCTGCTGGAACTGGAACGAGTCTGTAATCATGTTGGTGACATTGGGGCCATCTCAACCGATGTGGGCTTTGTCGTGGCGAATGCCCATGCCACCCGCCTCAGGGAGGCGTTGGTTACCTTGAACGAGCGGCTGACTGGCAATCGTTTATTGCGAGGCATGATCTGCGTAGGTGGAGTGCGCCGGGGCTGGGACCAGTTGCAAGTGAATTTACTGCGCAATGCGGTGGACTCTTTCGCGAATGAATTTCAGGATCTCATCAGTCTGATTGATTCGTCCGAATCCACGCGCGACCGTCTGGAACAGACAGGAGTTTTGCGGCCAGACAAGGCACGGGATCTTGGCATTGTGGGAGTGGGCGGACGCGCCTCCGGGGTCGATGTGGACGTGCGGCGCGACCACCCCTACGCTGCGTATTCTCGCTACTCGTTCCGTGTCCCGGTTTACCAGGCAGGAGACATTTGGCATCGCATGCAAGTCCGCATAGACGAGGTGAACGAGTCCATTCGCATCATCCGGAAAGCCACGACTGAGAGCCTGCAAGGGGATTTCCGCGTACGCGTGCCGGTCATTCCTGCGGACCGTTGTGCGCTGAGCGCGGTTGAAGGATGGCGCGGGGAAATCATCCACTGGATTCGGACCGGGCCGGACAATCATCTGCACCGGTGCAAGATCAAGGATCCGTCACTCAATAACTGGCCCGCCCTGGTGGAGGCGGTGCAGGGAAACATCATTGCGGATTTTCCGGTGATCAACAAGAGCTTCAATCTTTCCTATTCGGGAACGGACCGCTAAGCAATGTTCAAGATTCTGCAAAAGACGCTCAAGACCGGAACGGTAACGGTGAATTATCCGGCTGAGCCGGCTGAGATCTCCCAACACTTTCGCGGACGGCCGAGCTTCGACTTCGAAAAATGGAAAGACGCGCGACCGGCTGCCGAGGTGTGTCCAACCGGGGCCATTTCCCTGTACGACAAAGGTGATTCCCGGAGAGTCACCGTCGATTACGGTCTCTGCATTTTCTGCGGCTTATGCGCGGACGCGTCGTCCGATCAGGCGGTGCGCGTCACCCAAGAATTTGAACTGGCGACTTCGGACCGGCGCAATCTGGTCCTTACTGCGGAGTACAAACTCAATCCCGACCACACACACCGCGGATTGAGTAAGGTCGATCGCCAGTCGGTGAATGCCGAAGCGGATGTAGAGAGCCTTGGACAGAGAACGCACGCGACCATCCAGAAAATCCTGGGACGATCTCTCGCCATCCGCGAGGTGGATGCCGGGTCATGCAACGGATGCGAACTGGAGATTGTCGCTCTGAACAATCCGGTCTATGACATCGAACGCTTCGGAATCCAGTTCGTAGCCTCTCCTCGTCATGCCGACATGCTCTTGGTCACCGGGCCGGTAACGCGGAATATGGAACTTGCATTGTTAAAGACGTATCGGGCGATGGCGGAGCCGAAGGTTGTCGTAGCAGTTGGCGCGTGCGGCATCAGCGGTGGCATATTCGGCGAAAACTACGCGTCTTTGGGGAGCGTCGACAAGGTACTTCCGGTAGATGTTTATATTCCAGGATGCCCACCCCGGCCACAAGCTCTTCTGCATGGGATTCTCCTTGCGGTCGGACGTTTGGCTGAACGATTCCACAACGGTCGCGCGGGCTGACACGCAATAGGTGGGAGGGTTCACAGAGTCTCGAGGTGAGGGAAGCGGGGCAACCTGAAGTACTCAGGAAAGCCGCAACTGAGCGGTTCGATATATGACTTGGCGGCCCAAGTTCGTGGTTTGCCTTAGCTACTACGACCGTTTCCGCTTCCGCTCAGACGCATTCGCAGCCCTGGTTCTCGCTTTGCAGGTCTTTCCAGCTGTCATCGCCATCGCAATTGCTACCGGAGTACATCCGCTCTACGGAATTTCCTGTGCGGTCGCCGCCGGTCTGCTGGCTTCGGCTTTGGGAGATTCCAAGGTTCGCGTCAGTGCGCCCAGCGTTGTCTTCGTCGCTGTTGCGTCGAGCATCGTTGCCCGAGAAGGAATTCTCGCATTGTCCCTGTCTACATTGCTAGCGGGCGTTCTCTTGTTGTTTTTCGGGGCAATCGGCCTTGGAGCAGGCATCCGAATGCTTCCGCGTCCGGTCGTCGTCGGCTTTTCGACGGGTATCGCAGTGCTTGTCGTTAGCCAACAAGTCCCCAATCTTCTCGGCGTTAGTTCCTCAATCAGCGTCTATCCAGTTCCCCAGGCAGTGCTAACGCTTCTCCGATATCCGGCGCAGATCCAGCCGCACCCAATCATCTTGGCAGTTGCCACCTTGATTTTGATAACGGCATGCAGAATGACATCCAGACATTTTCCAGGCGGCCTGATCGCAGTTGCCACGGGAGCTTTATTGGTGAAGTTCGGGCATTTTCCGGTGCGCACGGTCGAATCGCTCTACGGATCAGCAGTAGTATCGTTCCAGCTGCATCCGCTTGAGGCCTTCAGGCTCGACCTGCTTTCCAGCATTCTTGCCCAGGGGTTCGCGATGGCAGTATTGACCGCCATGGCGTCGTTCGAAGCTTTGGGCCTCGCGGCTGATCTCACCGGCGAAGGTTTCAATTTTAACGGTGAGCTCTTCGTGCAAGGGGGCGTAAATGTAGCTTCTGCTTTCGTCGGCGGGCTGCCTGCTTGCGGAGTCTCCTCCCACACGTTCGACAATGCACGCCTGGGTGCGCAAACTCCCATCGCAGGTATGCTACAAGCGGTTTTCCTGTTTGTGCCCATGCTTCTTATGGCCGCACTTCTTCGGTTCATTCCGCTGTCTGTGCTTTCTGCCCTTATTCTGTCCAGTGTTTTCAGTATGACGAATTGGCAGGAAATACTATCTTTTATAAAGGCTCGACATATTGACCTAGTCGCGTGGGTTGCAACCTCTCTTTTGATCATCGTCACCGATCTGCCCACAGCGATTGCCCTTGGCATGCTCATCGGGATCTTCCTTTACATCAGAAACAAACCCGCGATTCCGAGTAAAGCTTGATGCGCGAATTCCTCGAACTGTTACGCCTCAACCGCAATTATCGTTACACCTGGATGGGGCAGGTGGTGAGCGAGGTCGGCGACCACTTTAACAACATCGCCGTGTTTGCCCTGGCGATGGAAATAACTCACTCCGCTTAGTGGTCACTGGCATCATGTTGGCACGTGCCGTTCCCGCCGTGACCGTCGGCCCGTTGGCCGGGGTGCTGCTCGACCGTTTTGACCGTAAACGGATCATGATCGCCAGCGACCTAGTGCGAGCCATCGTCGCTCTCGGTTTCATCCTGGCGCTCACGGAAAAGCGAACCTGGCTGCTGTATTTGTTCAGCGCGTTGCTCATGGTCGCTTCACCGTTCTTTACTGCTGGGCGCTCTGCGATCTTGCCGACCATCGCCAGTCAGGACGAAATCCACACCGCGAACTCCTTGACCCAGACAACGCAATGGACAACGCTGACGGTTGGGACCTTTCTCGGGGCGACTGTGATCGCCATCGGATACAAGTGGGCGTTTGTATTCAACGCGCTTTCCTTCTTGTTTTCGGCTTGGGCCATCCGGAGTTTGCAGGCGCCCAAGGGAAAAGGATTTCGCGCGGAACGCAAGGACCTGACCGAGACCGAGGTAGTGCGGCCGTGGCACGAGTATAGGGAGGGATTGCGGTATATGCGATCGATCCCACTGGTGCTTGGCATTGTTCTCTTGGCGGTGGGATGGGCCACCGGAGGCGGGGCGGCACAGATTCTGTTCACGTTGTTCGGCGAAGTGGTATTCAAAGCTGGTGCTGCAGGAATCGGCCTGATCTGGGGGTGTGCAGGCGTGGGTCTACTGATCGGCGGTGTTCTGGGGAATTGGTTCGGCAAGCGCCTTGCATTCGAACGCTACAAGGGGGTGGTGTTCATCGACTATATCGTGCATGGCACCGCGTACGTACTTTTCAGCCGCATGCAACGCCTGGACCTCGCCCTGGTGTTCATCGCTCTGTCGCGTACCAGCATCGCCATCAATTCCGTCATGAATTACTCTTACCTGCTGCGCACAGTCTCTGACCAGTACCGCGGGCGGGTATTTGCAACCATGGAGACGCTCACCTGGAGCATGATGATGATTTCCATGATGGGCGCGGGAATCGCATCCACGCACTATAGTCCGCGAACCATCGGCACGGTTGCCGGTTTGTTGAGTTCGACGACAGCGATTTTCTGGGGTTGGGCGAATTGGACCGGGCGATTGCCGCAGCCCCAGGCCTTGGGAATCGACGTCCGTGAAGTAGAGGTTCACGGCGACCCGGTGGGATAGCTACGCTGAACCGACGGGCCTTAGCCCATTACGGCTCAACCATTCCCGCCGGAAAGATGGGAAATGAACAGCCCATCTTTGTGACCCCGGAGCGCTGGTATGCTCCTGAGTTGAAGGTTGAAGGCGAGGATAATAACCAGGCTCAATGATTCCCGGGCAGGCGAATTAAAGGCATGCTAACGGTTGGCTAGGCGTAAAAATCGGCATCTAACGGTCGCGCGCTCTTGGTTAGCAGGTCCCGGAAGGTCCCGGACATCAGGCTAATAATCGAAAGGGAGCAAATGTCGAAGCACAAGCTGAACGTTGTGTGTATCGAATGCCCTTATTGTGACGGCGAGAACGTTATCGCGCGAGTTAAATCTGGCCATGGTGAACTCAATTTGTCAGACCGCGAGATCGCCTGCCAGTACTGCCGAAGTATTTTCACGTTGTCCGAAAGCAAGCTGCGGATTCGCAGCCTACCCAAACAGGAACTGGATGTTGCATAAAGTGATGCACAAGGAGCATGTGACTGGCGATTCCCACCATACTGGGGTCGAAAGGAACGGGGACGAAGCTATGGGCTTCCCGCACGATAAGACGATGCATCACTTCCGAATGTCAGCGGATGGTGGTGCAATTGAAGTCACAGCAAACGACGCCAATGACAAGGCCAACGCGGAAGCCATCCGTTCGCACCTTTCGCACATTGCGGTGATGTTTGCGGATGGAAACTTCTCGACGCCCATGTTCGTACACGATGGTGTTCCGCCCGGTGTGACGACGATGAAACTACTCAAGGATAAGATCCGGTACAAGTACGAGGACATTTCGTCAGGCGGACGGGTGCGGATCGAGTCAAGTGAGCCGATTGCGCTCGCTGCCATTCACGACTTCCTTCGCTTCCAGATTACCGAACACCAAACTGGCGACGCGTTGGTGATCGCTGGCAACCGTTGATTTCGAGGTTCGATGTGGCAGTTGTGATCGAAGTGGAGTGATCAGCAATGCGCAAAAACTTTGCCTTGCGCTCGCCAAAGGCTATGAATGCGGGGCATACCATTGCACATGAGCAGAATACATCCAGAGTGCCGCAATCATTCTGATCAGTCGGTCGCTGCCGATCTCATCTTTCGACAAGAGCCAGACGAGGAAGAAGACGAAGAGGACGACGAAGGTGAGGGCAAAAAAGATGAGGATGACGACCGAGAGGACGACGGCTACTCGGAATAGGTGGCCTGTCAATCAAGCCATAAATTGGGTACTCATGCGTTCAACTTCCAATACCCGTTCAACTGAGCCTTTTGAACTTTCTGTTCGTTTAGCAGTAGGTTCAACGCGATTACGACTGCATCCGGGCGCTTTCTGAGTTGCTCTGCTAAGTCTCGCTCGCTAACAACGACATCTCCGGTCGGATAGCGTTGATGAACGGTGTGCCCATAAACTGAAATTTTCTTAGCCAGCGATCGAAGTTCCTTTTTTTTGTTTCGCTCGATACGTCTGGCGCGCGACTCCCCGGTTTGCAATGCCCGCGTGCAGGTCGCTGCTAGCCCGACAGCGCAGGAGACCAGTACGACCCACCAATGAAGCGGAGTTCTCGAAACAAAATCTGTGAGGGAGCGCATGGTAGGGGAATTGGCCGTTGAAATCGGGTACGAAGAGATTACCTGTGCATCTGCATGCCGCGAAGATTACAGAAGTCCTACGCCACTGCGGCAAGGCGGGAGACCGTGTCTTGAAGCTTCAGATTCTTAGAAATGATGAAACGAAAACAGAGCTGCGAGTTTCCTGTTGCCAGTCGGTCCCGCAGCCCACCACGGAACAGAAGAGACGGGGCACCTCCCAGTATCTTTCGTGCAATGCCTCGCCGTTTAAGATTCTCACCGATATTAAAACGAATTTGGCTGGCGACGTGTGATCCGAATGACATGTGATGACACAACCAGCACGGCGGTATCGGGAGCAACTCTCGTCACTTCCAGGGACGATATAAGAAGCCGCCGTGGTTGCATTCCGAGGACCGTGGGCCCCGAACGTGGAGAAAGCCCCAAACAGCAGCCTGAACTGCGCGCAGCATATCCACAGGGTAGGAACCCTAGTATTAGAGCCCATGATCGGCGGCATAACCGGCACGACCTCTTTGCGGGCGGCTCAACTCGGAATCACCAGAGAGAACCCCGTTTCGAAACCAGACCGGTCGACCCGATGGGCCTTTGTGGCTGTGTAAACAGAAGTGCTCACCTCAGGTGAGCTTCCTTATTAATTAAGTATCAGAAAACGGGTATTGTCGGCATGGACATGGCCTAATCACACCCCCCATGCTAAAGATCTCCTTGCAGGTGGGAAGTACGTGCTTTGTTTTCATGCGGAATCCCGAATTTCCCCTTTGGCGACCTACGTGCCAATAAACATGAGCGAGACCGGTTACGGGCTCCTATGGAAACGGCGATGGGAGTGACACGCGTGTCGAAAAAGCAGCGAGAGGTTTTTGTCTATAACAAGACGAGAGAAACCTTTCTCGCCTTTCGTGTGAAGGTCGCCGACTCCGTTTTGGGACGGCTCGTCGGTCTGCTCGGGCGACGATCGCTGCTGCGGGATAGTGGCGTATGGATCGTGCCAGGGAACGCGGTACACACCATAGGAGTCATGTTTTCTTTTGACTTAGTTTTGATTGACAAGAACTTCACGGTGGTGGGACTGCGTGAACTGGTGCATCCATTCACCATAACCCGGCCGAATTTCCGTGCCGAAAGTGTGCTGCAACTGCCAGCGCACGCGATTTTCTGCAGCCGGACCCAGATCGGCGATCAGCTCCTGATCGAACGCTATGAGGCCAGAGAAGTTTTCGAAGCCGATGCAGACGGACGAACAGATCTGAAGAGTAAGCCGCTAGATTTTGCGTCGGCTATTGTCCAAATTGCTCAACAAAGCTCCAGGCTAGACTCGCGCCAGATAGTATCTGCGGATGCACAAAGCTCGCTAGCTACAGTCGGTGGGCGGAACATGGCTTTGACGCCCTTGGATCCGATGATCTAAATATTCGGCGGTGGGCTATGGTTCGCCCACCGCTATAAAGAGTTGAGAAGGGCTTACTGCACCTTTACTGTGTAAACATCGAATCCGCCGCCTGAAGATGTTTCCGGGTTGCTCGTACGGTGATCTGAAAAGAATGGAAACACCGCGGAGCCGAACGGCGTCGACGACGAATAATCGCCTGGGCCGTTGGGATTACCGTCGAAATCTGATTGCGCGCTGGTGAATCGCACATTCGGAGCAAAGGTCGCTCCATTGTCGGTACTTTGGGTGCCGTACACATACGCCAGGCAATTGGACGGGTCATCTCTCCGGTCATACCAGGTTACCGTGACCTTGTCGCCAGCAGCTCCATTCGATTCCACGCTCAGGGTGGGATGGAATTGGTCATTTGAAGTGTTGTCATCATTCAATGAAATCGGGGTGGACCAGGTCTGGCCTCCATTCGTCGATTTGGAGAACAGAATGTCGAACCCCCGATTGAATCCACGTCCAGATACGGGATCGGCATATACGAGATAAATTGCGCCAGTGGGCCCGACTTTGATCGCATGCGCCGGGCCCTGCGCGCGGCCGCCGACGCAGCCAATGTCCGTGCCGAATCCCGCGTGAGTCGTGGCCGCAGCCACATCTTTTCCCCAACTCACGCCACCGTTGGCGCTCTTATCTGCATAGATGATGTTCTTCGCGTAGTCATGCCAGGAGTCATAGACAACGCCCGTACTCTGATCGACTGCGGGGTAGGCGCCGATGACACGCTCGAATTTTGACGTACCATCATTGACCTTGATCGGAGCGCTCCAGCTCGCGCCTTGGTTGGTTGAGTAGGCGATGTAAAGGATCTGATTATTGGCGATGTTGCGGTCCCAGCTCACATAGATCCGGTCCGCAGTGGACGCGCTGCTCCGGTCAACTGCCAGGTAATATTTGTCATCGAATGCGCGATTTCTATTGAATGTGACCGGTACGGGTGTTGCCCAGGTTGTGCCGCCATCCGTACTCTTGCTCACCGCCACCGAGTTGGGGTAGCTGCCGCTGAGCGGAGCACCGCCAAAAGAGAAATAGAGATTTCCGAGTTTGTCGTAATCGACACCGGGATCAAAGGTGATTCCGAAGGTATTGCTATTCCACGTACGCGAGATCGTGGTCTTGGTAAAAGTCGTACCATCGGTCGAGTGGTAAGCCATCACGGCGCAGTCGCCGAAGGTATTCGAAGCCGCCGAGGTGCTGCAGTTTCCGGGGTAAATATGATTCGATGTCCCCGCTAAAGCCGCGGCTGTTCCTGCTGCACTGGTCTCGCCTTCGTAGGAATCGGAACCATCCGAGACATCGGTTTCGTTGGTTCCGCTCAAGCCGTCCGTGCCGAGCGGGGCAGCATTGAAATCAGCAAAGCCGAGGTTTGGCGCCAAGGGCGAGGGAAAAGCAGCGCCCTCGGTAAAAACGAAATGTCCATGGTCCAGTCCGGCTGGCGCAACATGCGTCAGAATCGGAAAAGTTATGAATTGCGGCGGGCCAGTGGGATGGTCTTGAGCGAACGCTGTCAGGGAGAGGCTGGTGACGAAACAAAATACAAAAGCGAAGCGCTTCATGCTGGACTCCTTATTTGAAGGCGCAGGCTGGACGCTGCTCCTGAGTTGCAGTCCGCAATTTTAGCACTACCATGAAGTCTGCAACCGACGCCGTGTACAAACCAAAGGACTTGTACGGAATTCCAGGAACACAGGATTGCGAGGACGTGGGGGAAGGAGCCGGGACGCATGATCACAGCGGGTCAATCTATCAGCCGTTCAAAGGCTTACAAACAGACACATTTCTCGGTTTTGAACTCACCTTGTTTGCCCTTCCGTGTTTGACATTGCGACTCTTCCCTACAAGAATGATGTGCAACTTGGCTATTAACTTCATCGGTAACTCGTGGGCTGGCCAGCGTGCAAAACAGGTCGCGACGATACGGCTCGCCGGCGCGTGATTTGTCTGAAGTCTAAATCCCGAAAATGTAAGGAGTGAATTCATGAACACAATATTCGTTAAATTATTGGGACTGGCTGTTCTTTTCGGTGGTCTCTTCGCTTCCAACGGCTTCGCCGCAACCGTCGCAACCGGCGCGGTCACGCCATCGATTACTGCGCCCGGTGGAAAAGTATTCATCCATACTGCAGTCAGCAATCTCACGATCAGCAATGAGGCAGTGAGCGTGACGCTCAACGTCACGAATCCAGGAACCTGTGTGACTGGACAGCTGCCTTCACACGCAGGTGCTTTCGCGTTCGGCTTGAAATCCCGTGAGACTCGGCTGGCGGATCTCTCGCTGGATGTTCCCGCATCCGCGTGTTCCGGCACCTATGGTGTGACCGTTCTGGTAAAGAACAGTGCGGGAACCGTCTTGGCGAGTCACACTGCGAAGTTCACCGTAACGATTCCGGCGCCCTAAACAAGACGGCAATAGTTAAGGAAGTATCGAAGCACGGGAGCCTGGCGCATGGGAAATGCAGGCCACGCTCCCGCTAAGGACCTATAAGTTTCGATACGCGATCCGACGTTGAAGTTAGGACTTTGCGCCGGAACTCTTCAGGTCTTGCTGGGCTTCAGTCTGCCCTTTCTTGCTTTCAGCCTTCGGGTCTGCGTTTGGACTCAGCGTCTGAATGGCTTTACCCAGGCTCATGCTCTTGGTTCCAGTGTCCGCGGGGCACTTAGAAGTACTTTGCGGAGCCGTACCGGTCATATCAGACTTCAGGCAATCGAACGTGATGCGCAGATTCTTGCTGACGTGGGCTGCGGCCACGCCCTGGCCGATGTTCTTAAATCCCGTACATGCCTGCGACGCTGGTTCGCCGGTGAGCGTCTGGATCTTGTCGCCAATCGCCGGATTTTTGTCCAGGATGCCGGCGATTGTCGCCTGATGCGTTGATCCCGAATTTCCGCTGTTTGCACTCCCAGCGTTCCCGTGATCGGATGCGTTTGAGCTGTGGCCCATGCTGCCGCCGCTCATAGTTCCACCCATGCTACCGGCCGCTCCGTTGCCACTATGCCCCTGTTGTGCAAGAGCGGACGTCGCGTACAGAACTACCGCCGGGCTGAGCACTGCAATTCGAGTCATCTTCATTTAAGCTGCCTCCATTGATTTCCGCCTGTCCTCAGAAGCCCGTTACTCTTGCGCATTCCCGCGGACCAGGCGTCCTATGTTCAAACCAAGCGAAAACGAAACCGAATTCAAACCGTAATGAATGCTGCGGGTGTAGCCGAGTTCTGCCGCGACCAACTTGGTAACAAAGAGTGCTTCGAGATTCACCGCCTGCTTCTTTATTCGGGTGTGTATGATTTCTGATAAAGCTTTCCCCGAAACATTAACCGAGTGTGATAAACGCGCCCTCGCTTGACAATCATCGTTCTGCTTTCTCCGCACCACAATCTGGACAATACAGCGGCAATCCCGAGGTGCGAGGGCTCACCGGAGCATAAAGAAATGTTGCGCCGCACGCCGAACACTCTAGGTTTCTGAGGTCCAGCAGCATCGTGATACGCGGAGCTTCTCCGACAATGAATGCAGTGCTTCTCTGGTCAGCCGTGGACACTGGAGCATTATATACGAAAGTATCTAAAAGATTTGTTAGATTCCTTGCCTGAGTTTAGACGGAACAGAGACTATGGATGTATGGCCAAGAGGACCACTTCAGTGACTGTAAAAATGTCCGCCGAGGATCTGGCGCTGCTGGAAGAGGCCGCTGGCACGATCTGGCCAAAAGCCATCCTGAGCCGTTCCAGCGTGGTGCTTGGATTAGCCAAGATGGGCGCCGAGGCAGTCCTGACACGTGACACGCGCTCGGCAAAACAATCGAAGAGAAAGTAGGGAAGGGATGGTTCTGGTGATAAGGCCGGCGCCACTGCAAATGTCCTCATCCGAGCAAGCGCAGATTGATGCATCAATCAGGAGCCAATCGAACGATTCAGCCAGACCGTCCGCTTCCAACAAGCGAAAGCACATAAGCAAGCAGCAGGTGCGTCTGTGTCCTTTGTTATGCTCGTCTTTGCTTTAGCCTGCGCCATGTAGCAGCAACAATTCCCGTTGCCATGAGTCCGAGAGTGCCAGGTTCAGGAACGGTCGTGAAAGACCCAGAACTGGCAAAATACAATCCGGTAGCATTGGAATAAAAGAACGATAGCGTCAGGTGTCCCGGATTGGTCGTTAATGTGAAGGTCGGGAACGGGTATGTTGTGAGGATGGAGCCGGTTATCACGTCGATGGAGGCAGGGAGCGTAATGGTGAAGTCCTTTCCATTCGTCGGAAATGTGAAAGAACCGGCGTTGAGGCTGACCGGCTGGAGTTGAATGTCGCCAAAGCCGTAAGACTGAGAACCGATCTCGCCGAATGCATTGTCCCAAAAGATATCTGTTCCCCCGCCTCCGATTGAGCCTGGTGCGTATGGGTCGCTACCGAACCAGAAGGCGAAACTCCCTCCACCGACGCTTAGGTTTACTCCCGGGCCCGTTATTAGACCTCCGATATTGCCACCGCTTCCAGTGTTAGGACGAATAACTAAATTCACGTTCAAGTTTGTGTAGTTAATGGTGTCTGCAAACGCACTGATTGAAGTCAACACAAATATAGTTAAAAGTACCCGCAGTGGCTGCCGCATATGCTCTCCTCTGCTTGCTTGTAGCGATTAAAAAGTACAGGAAGATGGTCTCTCAGCAAAACGCCAACAAACGCCACATTTCTTACGCGGCCCTGAGCAATTCGGAAATGCCGCAGAGACGATTCTGGCTACCGCCAATGCATGACATACGCGAATCCGACCAGTGAAACGAGAATCATTCCGATGTACATGACATCTGACCAGCCCCACTTCCTTTTGTCGTCGTCCGAGCTCATTTCCTGAGCCATAGCAGTCGAACTTCATTCAACTAGTGAACAGCTACATCGGCCAAATATTTACGCTAAAATCTACGCCTTTGGGAATGGCACGATGGTTCTACGAAAGCAGCCCAAGAAATTGGCCGGAATGTTTGAGGAACATATGAAAAAGGTCTAGATTCGGGCACTCGCCGTTGCATTCTGTGCCTGCGCGTGAGAACATATCGCGCCAAAGGAACAAACGATGGAAAACCAGGAGCTCAGTGAGAAATTCTACGAGCAAGCAAAGCAATTCGCGGAGAACCCTGCGTACATCGAGAAAATCCACGCACAAACAAAGCTTTTCAATGATGGCGCTCCGATTCCTCCAGTGAGTGCTTCGGATATGAAGCAGATGTGGGATGCAACACGTCGCATGAATGCGGATATTCCTCCCAGGCCAAATGTGGCAACCGGCCTGGCTGTTTTCGCAGCTTACGGCGTGGAAGCTGCGTTCACTCGCCCCGAGGAATTTTTCCTCGTGTTTTGGCGCCACCAACTGCTCGCAGCTCTCGTCGAGCGTGGAGTTCTGAATGATTACAAGCAAGGCGAGGAGTTGGACGAGAAAGTTTTCCGTGCGGCCGCAACGATGCCATGCGACAAGACGGACATAGGTGAGACGATGCTGCCACTCCTTTTTGCGCAGTCTCCAGAGCTTGCAGCAAAGGCGAAGGAAGAGATGCTCGCAGGTGGATACGATCCTGAGAAGCCGAAGCTGGATGGCAAGTTCCTTGATTGGCTCCGCAACAATTGCTAAGACCCTACAGGACCCTTCGCTAACTAACTCTGCTAGAATGCGCGGCATGGCAAATCTAAGTCAGATCATTGATGACCTCAAAGTAGAGCGGGAACGCATCGACAATGCTATCCGGGCCCTGACCTCACTGAACGGAACCGCTCCCAAAGTATCCCCACGGCGCACGGTCTCAGCTTCAGTTCGCCGGCGCATTGCTGCAGCACAACGAGCACGATGGGCCAGAGTCAAGGGTACACAGAGCGGTGCTCGGCCGACGCGCCGCATATCCGCGGCTGGCATAGCGAGGATCAGAGCGGCCGCGAAGGCACGGTGGGCGAGAGTCAGAGCCGCGAAGAAGTAAACCGGAGTCGAGGTTAGTTACGAGAACATGGCAGGATTTGCATCGTATCTTAGCTACCAAAACTTCGCAGAGTCAGTCAGGACGCGTTGGAGATACGCAGGTGATACTGAACAAGTTGCCTTCTTAGAAGCCCTGCTTGCGACTAGCGTAACTCGGCAGGAAGTCATTCATTCTGGGTCCAACCTTTGGCGTGCCCAGTTGGGACAAGACTTGTACTCCACTGATGATATTTCTGGAGAACAGCAACCAGCTCCACTCGGTGTTCACCGAATGAAGCCGCTCCCTGACCGCGCTCGGGAGGGGCGAGCGAACCCCCGGGGAATTCCATATCTTTATCTGTCAACACGTCAGGAAACTGCAATGGCAGAGGTGCGACCGTGGGTGGGCTCACACGTATCCATTGGTCAATTCACTCTTAAACGCGATGTACGTCTCCTCAACTTTGTGACCGACGATCATCGAATAATGGCCTATCCCCAAGAGCCCGAACCTGAGGAGCGCGAGCGAGCAGTATGGCAGGATATCGACCGAGCTTTTTCTCAACCTATAACCTCGGCCGAAGACTCTGCGGATTATGCGCCGACTCAGAGGATCGCAGAATTCCTACGAGCGAAAGGTCTGGATGGAATCGCTTACGGAAGCTCCTTCGGACCAGGTCACAACGTTGCGCTTTTCGACACCGAGGCAGCTAGACAGTTAAATTGCCGATTATTTGAAATTGTGGGAGTGAAGTTCGAATGGCGAGAGGCAGCTAATGGCTACTGCGTGACGGTCCCAGTTGAAGACAAGACGGAAAAATGAGAAGGCCCGTTAAAGACCAAATTCAACCGTGATACTCACTGCATCGGGCGTTTCGCCCGATCCGCCCGGGCTTGGTTCAACCAGCCTTGCGTTTTCGTCGATTAGCGGCTCTGACCTCTATCCAGAGCTTGAATGCCAGAGCGTGCGAACAGTCAAAGTTAAAATCTCTCTTCAGGTACTTATCAATTTCATATGGCTCCCAATCGTCCGCTGTGAGCTGTCGCTGCACCTCTTGTTTGCTCATCGGGTTCGTCAACACTTCATCGAGGGCACTCAAGCTTTTCTGCACCGCGCGCTGTAGTGCTTCCAGAAATTCCTTGGCGGATGCTAGATCCTTTTCGACATAGCCGCATTTGCTCATCAGATATTCGATAGCATCCTGAATCTTTGCCTGGGTCTTGCGGTCTACTGGTTCCGAGGCCGCGCGTTCGATCTCTTTCCTCAGTTCCTCGTACGCTTGATTCTTATCTAGCGTGGACGCTGGCCCTAGGTTCACAGTCTTCTGCCGTCGCTTGGTCTCGCCGTTCTGCGGGTCCGCAAAGTACTCGTTGAAGGAACCGTACCAGCTCCCGGACTGAATACGTACTGAACCTCGCTGACTCATGAGTCCAAAGGTTAGCTGCTGAATTAACATTTACCAACAAGCTGCTATCGCGCGCCGAGGACGTTATTGACACATACCACGTCAATCAAGCATTTTTGCTTAAAGAGGGCAGCCAGTAAAATTACGAGGAATCTCTTCGCGTCAAAAGGAATTCGCCGAACCGATTAGACGTAATCGCAAGTCCTTCCCTGTGCTAAGATGCGGTGCCATGAGCCTTCAGCGGCACAGTTCCGAATTCGTACCGTTACACCGGGCGCGACGTGGACTCTGAAACCGGTCTCTCTAATTATCGCGCTCGCTACTATGACAGCTCTGCGGGACGCTTTTTGAGTTCTGATCCCATCACTTTCGGAGGTGGAACGAATTTTTATACCTACGTTAGAAACCAATCGACGAAATTAATTGATCCAAGCGGACTTGCTGACGTGTACATCTGGGCCTACACAGGCTCGTCAGGCAACTGGGGACACGCCGGGCTCATGCTCAACAATGGAACATACATCAGTTGGTGGCCCGGCGAGCCCCGCGATGCAGGCCTTCTGTCCGACGTTTACACTGCACCAGCCCGGGCTCCAAGTCTGGCTGAGGACCAAACCGACGAACACACGACGCCCGCTATCATCCATCTAGACAATCTGGACGAGAATGCGATTCAGAGTTGGTGGGATCGCTTTAGACAAAACCACAAATGGAAGACGCTGTCCCAAAACTGCTCAACCACTCTCGCTGACGCCCTAAATGCTGGCGGTGGCCGCCACCGCGCGCCCTTGGCACCTCAACATCTCGTTTGGACCCCAGCAGACGTTGAGGAGTATGCACGGCAGATTCAGAAAGCAGGCCAAGGACAATATATCTCCATTCCCCCATTTACACCCTTTGAGTAGGTTTGAAAGCGACGGAGAGGCATCTTCAAGCTTAATGAGGAGTTGCAGGTGTCAATTAAGATTCAGAGAATTGGGCTAGTTCTCGCAGCCATCTCCTACTTATTCGGCGTAGGCTGCACGCAAGAAAGACAAAAGCCGGAAAAGACTGAGCAAACTACAGAAACGCATCTCGACAGGCCGTATTTTCAACTGGGACCCGAGAAGTTCGCCGCCCTACGTGACCATGTGGCGGCGTTAGAAATTGGCGAAAGCCGTGACAGGTCCACCGTGTTATTGGGTCCTGCAAACCGTGAAGAAATGGACGGGCCCAAGAAGGGCCTCGATTGGAAGTGCCGTAGGCTTATCTATGACGTCACGGTAATCAGCGAGTTACCTGGTAATGTGCGGGATCGAGCGGTCGCCTTGGCGTTTGACCGACACGACAGACTTGCACAGATCCTTTCGACTGTCGACGGTATTCCGAGCAGGGGCGATATGAACGCGTGCAGGTGATGACCTGCCCCCTGCTTTCGTTCACTTGAGCATACGACAAAATTCTTCTGCCCCATCTCCGGTTTGAGCGGGGATGGGGTCTGGGGCAAGGGGCCGGCGTTTCAGACTGTTACGAAACACTAGGCATCCGACACAAACAATGGCAAGATGCCCTCACGTGAGTGAGGGCATTTTTACGGGCTTCATTCAAGGCGAAGAGCGAACGCAGGGAACGCTGTTTCCAGCGACGTTGGAGGAACTGATTCCGCAAGACCATGTCTGCCGGGTGATCGATGCCTTTGTGGATCGGCTGGACATGGCGGGATTGGGGTTTGAGCGCGCGGACCCAGCCGAGACGGGGCGACCGGGGTACGACCCGCGCGATTTGCTGAAGCTCTATCTGTACGGATACCTGCAGCAAGTCCGCTCCTCGCGGCGTTTGGAGAATGAATGTCGGCGCAACGTGGAACTGATGTGGCTGCTGAATCGCCTGACGCCGGATCACAAGAGCATCGCGGAGTTCCGGGGCATGCACAGTGAGGCGGTGACGCAGGTGGGGGCGGAGTTGATTCGCTTCGCGCGGTCCCTGGGACTGGTGCGCGGGGAATGGGTAGCTGTCGATGGATCGAAGTTTCGGGCTGTCAGCAGCGTTGGCAGCGTCCGCGAGCGGGAAGCAGTGAAGCGCTATCTCGAATCTTTAGAGTGGGCGGACCGAGACGAGGAACTGGTGATCGAGCCGGGCAAGGTCGCTGAAGCTCTGGAGAAACTGCGGGCGCATAAAGAACCGGAAGCCCACTTCATGCGTGCCACGAGTGGTGCCAAAGTGCCTGCCTACAATGTGCAGGCTGCGGTCGATAGCCAGCATGCGCTGATCGTGGCCCAGCAGGTCACAACCGAAGCCACCGACAATCGCTGCCTGCTGCCCATGGCCGAAGCCGCGCAGGCGGCAGTGAGTGATCCGGGACAAGTGTTGCACGTGGTTGCCGACGCAGGCTATTCCAACGGAGAACAGGCAGAAGTTTGCGAAGCCAAAGGCATCCTTCCGCATGTGCCTGCCAATCGGGGCGTGAACAATCAGGGCGGCGGAAAACTGTTTGACCGCAGCGCATTCGTCTATCAGCCCGAGCAGGACAGGCTAAGACGCCAGCAGATATCGCGGAAAGACCGTTCTGTGTACTACGCAGGTCGACCCGAAATCTGTGGATCTTGTCCTCTGAAGTCACGGTGCACGGTGGGCGCACAGCGCATGGTATCCCGCCACTGGCATGACGAGGCACTGCAGCGCATGCAGCAACGAGCTACGCCGGAGGCGATGCGCTTACGCAGATCGACGGTGGAACATCCGTTCGCAACTTTGAAATACCACATCTTCGGACATCCGCGGTTTCTTCTACGCGGTCGCAAGGAGCACAAGCGGAGATGAGCTTGGCGGTGATCGTCTACAACTTGAAACGGATGATGAACGTCCTCGGCCGACCGCGTTTGGCCGCCACGCTAGCCCCAGCCTGAACTGCTTTCCGATGCTGTCCCTTCACCCCAGAACTCTTCGTCGTCAAAAACACAAAAAGCGATGCTCCAGAACTCGGAACATCGCCCTTGATCTTGAATCACAGGTCCGTTTCGTAACAGTCTGGTTTGAGGCCTCTTGCCCCAGTTCAGCACTGTAGAAGCTCCTGGCTTGGGCCGCAAACTCTTCCGGTGTCTGGTATCCCAGGCTGCTGTGCGGACGCTCCTCGTTGTACTCCTTCCCGCCACGCCGCGATTTCCGCCGTGCGTCGAACTGATTTCGCTACTCTGAACTGGCCCCACTTCGATCATTACATTTGGCCCCACCCTAACCGATAGATCGGCCTACTCTGTCTGCGAAGCAGGCGGGGAGGGCGATGGACAGGAGACGCATGGTGGAGCTATTCGAAGAGATCAGGCGGGAACATGCGCATGGAGCCGGTACGATTCGGGCGGTAGCGAAAAAGCTGGGTGTGCATCGGCGGATGGTACGGCAAGCACTGGCGAGTGCGATTCCGCCAGAGCGCAAGCTGGCATCCTCGTACGCGAGGGAACACCTCAGCATAGCTGGGCGGGGATCGGAGGGTGTTTTTCCGTGAGAACCCGCCACTACGAGTGACGCGATGACCGTTGAGCCTACGACCCGGAGCTGCCACCCGTCGCACCGTTCGTGGCTGGCGAGAGGCGCTTGCGCAACACCACCTGGGCATGTCCGAGCGGATAGTCGGCGAGCTCGGACACAACCTGGAAGCCAACCTTCCGATAGAAGTCTGGTGCTTGGAAACTGTGAGTCGTGAGGACGAGCTGTTGGCAGCCACGTCGCACGGCTTCCGCCTCGGCCTCAGCAATCAAACGACGACCAAGGCCCGAGCCACGAAAGGGCGCTGCGACCCAGACCTGACGTAGTTCGCACGTCCGTCCCCACGTATGGCCCGCGGCACCTGCCACGATGTTCTTGCACTCGTCCCGCAGAAAGACGCCGAGGCTTCGACCGTCGCTGATACCCGTCGTGCCGGCATTGAACTCGTACAGTCGGTCATCGAGAAACTCGATGTTCGCGGCAGAGGGCTCTTCGATCTCGAAGCGATGCATCTGACTCCTATCGTCTGCTAACAACTCTTGCAGTAGACTGCGTTATTCCGCTTCGCTGCCATACAGGTGCGATGACAGAACCCCTTAGGTATTTAACTGCCGCAATGCCGATTTTATTCCCGCGACTCCGCTGCCGTTTGAAAGTAATTCCGATGGAATAAAACCTGGCCGACTCTGGTTTATGCAGATGTAACACGTCTTGGCAGGCGACGCGAGCCAGAATCCAACCTGATCCTGTGGCGGTTTGCGTCGCCTGTGTCCAACTGTTGTGGCGGACTAGAGTCTCTGAACCGGAGGAACGCGAATGGCGAAAAAGAACTTGTTCGATCCGAACCCCAGCGGCGTCATTAAGCACGACCATAATAATGATGGAATCGACCGCCGAGGGTTTCTGAAATGCATGACCTGGGCGGGCACGGGCGCGCTCTGCGTGATTCAGGGAGGCGTGCTGAAGTCTCACGCTCTGGCCTCACACACGGGATCGCACATGAAGTCTCACAAACTGGGAGAGCTCAGCTTCGTGCAGATCAGCGACAGCCACATGGGTTTCAACAAGCCGGCCAATCCGGACGTGATCGCCACATTGAAAGCTGCCGTGGATAAGATCAATGCTCTTCCCGAGCAGCCCGAATTCCTTTTGCACACTGGGGACATCAGTCATCTCTCCAAGCCCGAGGAATTCGATAACGTGGATCAGATCCTAAAAGCCACCAACAAAGAAATCTTCTTCGTGCCTGGAGAGCACGATGTCCTGAACGACGATGGAGCCGTGTTCCGCGAGCGCTATGCGAAGAACTCCAAAGGACAAGGCTGGTACAGCTTCGACAAGAATGGCGTCCACTTTGTCGGTCTAGTCAATGTGATGAACCTCAAGGCCGGCGGGTTAGGCACGCTTGGGCACGATCAGCTTGAGTGGCTCGAAGAGGATGTCAAACACCTGAAGCACAGCACACCCATCGTGGTCTTTGCCCACATCCCGCTCTGGACGGTTTATCCACAATGGGGATGGGGGACTGAAGACAGCGCGCAAGCCCTTTCGTATATGAAAAAGTTTGGTTCACTTACGGTGCTGAACGGCCACATTCACCAGACCATGCAAAAAGTGGAAGGCAATGTGACGTTCCATACTGCGTTTTCGACAGCCTTCCCGCAACCCGCACCCGGCAAAGCTGAAGGCCCGGGCCCGATGAAAGTCCCTGCGGAACAACTGCGCAGCGTTCTTGGTATCACCGATGTCAATTACGTACCAGGACGGCATGCACTGGCTGTCGTGGACTCATCCCTCGTGTGAGGCGTGAATCCTCTCTGGTTCGTTACTAACTTAGAAGGAGAATGCAACTATGAGGAGAAAACTGTTCTTTAGCGGCTTGGTCGTCGCGCTTCCCCTGACCCTTGCCGCCGTTTTGATTCTGCATCCGACACGAGCGAAGAGCGACGACACACATGCGTCGCCCGCTGAAGTGAGGGTGGATAACTTCAGCTTTGGCCCCGACACGCTCACAGTGCCCGCGAACAGCACCGTGATCTGGGTAAACAAGGACGATGTCCCGCACGTGATCGCCAGCAATGACGGACTGTTTAAGTCCAAGGCCCTGGATACGGATGACAAGTATTCCTACACTTTCAGCAAGGCAGGAACGTACTCGTATTACTGCAGCATTCATCCCAAGATGGTGGGAAAGGTCGTTGTTCAGTAACCAATCATTCTTACTGGGCGGCATTAACAGACAGGACAAATGCGAATATGGTGAACCCTTTCGATCTGCGAACGATTCTGCTGGCAAAGCATGCCCAGCATGTCGTGCTCATCCATTTTCCGATCGCGCTGTTTATGACCGGAGTTGGATTTGATTTGCTATCGCGAGGGAACCGCAATTCGCAACTTGCCAGCGCCGCTTATTGGAATCTGTCCATCGCGGCGGCGAGTGTGCTCCCTGCAGTGGTGACAGGCCTGCTGGCATGGCAGTTCGCTCTCGATGGCAAAAGGCTCAAGGGGCTTTTGCTGTTACATCTGATTGCAGCGTTGTCCGCCGCGCTGCTGGTAGTTGCGTCCTGGTGGGTGCACTGGCGAACGCGAAGGGCAGAGTCTGTGTCTCTTCCCCGATACCGCATTCCAGTCGAACTGCTAGGAGTGGCGATCATCGCCCTCACCGCACACTTTGGTGGGTTCTTGAGCGGAGTCAACACCTAAACAATATAGAAAGGAAAGTACATCCGTATATGAAGCGCACAACCCTCCCAGATCACACACCCTCGAATTCGAACCCAGCTACCGGGGAAGATGTTACGTCCCCGGCGAAGAACGCCTTCAACCGGCGCTCCTTCCTTAGGAATAGCGTTGTGGCCGGAGCCGCGGTGACAGCAGGCGCGGCGATTTTGGACAATGTTCCGTCTGTTCTGGCCCAAGAAACCCATGGCCATCTGACACGCGGCGATGCTGCGATCTTGCGCTGGCTGGCGGTGGCCGAAATTATCGAATCCGATCTCTGGCTGCAATACACGGAACTCGGAGGCACCCAGGACAGCGAAGTGTCCACCATAGCCAGTCAGCAGATTCCGGGATATCCCTCAGCAGCTACAGGCGGCAACAGTCCATATACCAATGCCATTTCACAGCTCGACGAAGATATGGCGCAGTACATTCAGGACAACACGGAAGATGAATTGACCCATGAAACTTTCATTAATGCATTCCTGGTTTCAAAAGGCGCGCCACCTGTAAGTCTCGACCAATTTCGTACATTGCCGAGTAGTAAGGCGACGGGCGCGAACCAGATCGGGCGGCTTACCACCCTGACTCAGTTAACGGTGGACACGACGTGGTGGACGCGCTATCGCAGCCGGGCCGGCAATCCTGATCTGGGAGACACATTCGCGCCCGCGGTGCCTAGTCTGATTGTTGGAACGCATCCGGGAATTCCGCGGACTGATGACGATTTGAACGATCCGAACTTCCTGCAGGCCATTGCCAACACTGCAGGCTTTCACTTCGCCAATATCGAAGTGGGCGGGGCCAGCATGTATCCCGGACTGGCGCAAAGAGTGACGAACGTCGAAGTCCTGCGCATTCTACTCAGCATTGGCGGAACCGAGATTGCACACTTCCAGACCTGGCACGACAAGGCGGGCAATGCGATCCCACTCATGGATGTGAAGGACCCGGTGACCGGTTTCAGCGTGACTTTCCCCGATCTGACCCAAGATTCAGTTGGTGAAGACTTAAAGTCAAACCTGATCATGCCGGAGCCGACTGCATTCCTTAGCCGGAAACTGCCGGTGTGTTCGATCATTCGCCCAACTGCAACCAAGAACGCTGCCACAGTCGCGTTACAAGGTTTTGTGAATATGAATGTTTTCGCTGGCCAGTCGAAGGCATTCTTTGACTTCGTGGCTCGCCTTGCGCAAGAGGCCGACGACGCCAAGCGCGGAACTAGCTAAGGATTGTGTTGTTTTCGTTGCCAGAGAAAGGATTCCTCGGGACGGGCGCTACCTTCGAGGGCGATGTCAACCTCGTGGTGCAGCTAGTGATGGGAGCAGCACTGGTCGCAGGGGTGGTTCTTGCGAAACAACAACGTTACAGAGCACACGGTATTTGTCAGACGACAGTGCTGCTCCTGAACTTGTTGATGATCGGACTAGTGATGTGGCCCTCGTTCCGGCGGCAAGGGAACCCAACACTTCCCAGGGTTCTTCATCGGTCGTATTACGCTGCACCTATGCTTCATGCGGCTCTGGGAATGACGGCTGAGCTTCTGGGACTTTATATCGTTCTCGTGGCGGGCACCGATGTTCTTCCGGCGTGGATGCGCTTCAGAAACTGGAAGCGATGGATGCGAACGGAATTTGTGCTTTGGTTAATTGTGGTGATTAGCGGCATGTGGACTTACTACGCTTGGTATATAGCGCCGTTCCGCTAATCGTGAGGTTTGAAATGCCGGGATTGATAATGTCTCTCCCTGCATCACTCGGGGTGCTGTGCTGGAAGTATGAGTCACAGCACCTGAATTTTTCACTGAATTGACGTCTTCCTATCGCGGTTCAAGGAGAACCTATGTTTGAAGGATTGTTTCAACCTATGCATCTGCTGGTTATTTTCGGAATTGCCCTGCTCGTTTTCGGGCCTAAAAAACTTCCGGAACTCGGCAAAGGAATCGGAGAAGGTATCCGCGGCTTTAAGTCAGCCATGAAAGCCGAGGAAGAGAAACCGGCCATCGCAATATCGAGTGTCGCTAACGACCGTGGCCTGATCAAGGAGTAAATCGTGGGCTTCGGCACGGAAATTCTATTCATGATTGTGCTTGGAGTTCTGCTGCTAGGGCCAAAGCGGCTGCCCGCAATTCTGGGATATGTGGCGCGGGCCAAAGCACAGTTCGAAAAGGCAACCCACAGTTTCAAGTCTCAATTGGAGGCGGAACTCGAAGCCGAACATCGTAAAGGCAAAAGCGATTCTTTGCGGGAAACGGTTGGGGACTAGTGAACTCTCCACGAATTCTCGGAATTGGAACGGCGAATCCGCCGATCAGGCTTACGCAAGAGCAAAGCTTTCACGCTGCCGGATACGAAAGTGAACGTATTCGGAGGATCTTCCTGAACAGCGATATTGAATACCGGCACTTTTATTTCGGAGGCACTCTAAATCGCGAGGAAACCTCTGATCAACTGAATCAGCGTTATCTGTCGGGTTCGGTGAAAACAGGCTGCCGCGCGATCCTGAATTGTCTCGAATCCGCCGGCACTAGCGTTCACGATGTGGATTTCCTGGCGGTCTGCACGTGCACGGGTTACACGTGCCCAGATATCGGTAGCCGTCTTATCGCGCACATGCGCTTCCGCAACAACGTGCAGAGAGCGTCCGTCGTCGGTCTTGGCTGCGCAGGCGCGATTCCCACCTTGCAGCGGGCGGCAGATTTTGTTCGAGCAAACCCGGGCCGTCGGGCACTGATGCTGGCTGTCGAGATCTGCTCTGCTTGCTACTACGTCGATAACACACTCGAGACGGTTGTCGGCAACGCGATTTGCGCCGATGGCGCCGCTGCCTTCCTGCTCGGCGCAGAAGAGCGAAAGGATAACGGTCATCCACAGATTATTGGCTTTGAGACTTTCCTCGATACAGAGCAGATCGAAGAAGTTGGACTTCAACATCGGAATGGTAAGTTGCGAATCGTGCTTGGAGCATCGATCCAGCATCTCGCCGGTCCTATGATCGAAACGGCACTCCTGCAGTTGCTGCAGAGACATGGGCTTTCCCGATCGGACATTCGCTTCTGGGTTGTTCATCCCGGCGGACGCAAAGTAATTGACAACGTTCAAGCGCACTTCGGCATGACTGACGACCAACTGCGCTTCTCCCGGACTGTGTTACGAAACTACGGAAACATGTCGTCGCCTACTGTAATGTTTGTTCTGAATGAAGTAGTACGTAACGGCGATCCGCGGCCCGGCGACTGGGGAGTGATGATCGCTTTGGGCCCGGGAATGGCGGCAGAGGTCGCGTTGCTCAAATGGTAGCTCGCATGGCTCTCCGGCCGCTGCTCCACGTTCTCCAAGGAGCAAGAAAGACCCGCTCCTGGGCCGAGCTGAAGCTGCTTCTGAGAGATCGATTATTCCCTGCAACGACAACCCGAGCGAACCGCGAGGATCCGCTTCCTCCCCTTCTGTTCCGGATGGCAACTGCTTATTGGATATCTCAAGCGATCTATGTCGCTGCCAAACTCGGAATTGCCGATTTACTAACGGACGGTCCGCAGTCATTTGCCGCACTAGCAGTGGCGACCCGATCAGACGCGCGCTCGCTGTTCCGTCTGTTGCGCGCTCTATCGAGCGTTGGCGTATTGTCACAAGTGGGCAGTGACTGCTTTGCCCTTTCCCGCCTTTCGGAGGCGCTTCGGAGTGATGTCCCTGGATCTCTTAGGGCCATAGTGATCACGATCGGTGAGATCCATTACCAGGCCTGTGGAGAGCTTCTGCACAGTGTTCGAACTGGATCTACCGCCTTTAACCAAGTGTTTGGAACGAGTCTGTTTGACTACCTACAGGAAAACGCCGATGCATCCGACGCCTTCAATCGAGGCATGACGAACCTGTCATCCCTATTGGCCCATGCGGTTCTGCTGGCTTACGATTTTTCGGGAATCTCTTCCATCGTCGACGTCGGAGGAGGTGAGGGAGAACTATTGCAAAGGATTCTGGAGTTGAATCCAAAGGTTACAGGTGTCGTTTTGGACTTGCCCAACTCGATTGGATCAGAAAATCGGGCCCTGAGTGATGGAGGGCGATGCTCGTATATCGCGGGAAACTTCTTCGAGTCCGTTCCAGAAGGAGCCGACGCCTACCTGCTGTGTGGTGTTGTCCACGACTGGGACGACGATCGTGCCATCACAATCCTCAATAATTGCCGCAAGGGAATGGCGAAGAGTGGCAGAGTGCTGCTGGTTGAAATGATTGTGCCGGATACGAGTTCCGCGTCTTTCAGCAAGCTTCTCGATCTGAACATGATGGTGATGACGGGAGGGCGGGAGCGGACGAAAGCTGAGTTTCATACTCTGCTTGATGCCGCTAATTACAGGGTTACGAGAATCATTCCAACTATGGCCCCGCAGAGCGTCATTGAAGGCATGCCAAAATAGTCTTCATGTCGCATTCTTGAATCGAGGACAGCAGCCGAGAATTATCGACGCATCGCAGCCTCACGTCTGATTCGCTTTCGAGTATCGAACAAATAAGCCTGCGGCTCACAGTGTCGGACTCGGCTACGAGAACTCGACTAGGAGCGCTCTGCTCGTGAGCGAGTACATCGATCTCGACCCCGGAATTGTGAGGAAACGAGTTCAATCTGCTGCTCCAGCTGCTAAACTCACGGCTTGAGCAAATGCATGAGATGTGGCGCGGCCATCAACCCTATGCGGCAACGGCGCATGCGATATCGAGAGACGATGACCAGCCGTTCGATGTCCGTTCTCAGCTTTGTCGTGAGCTTTCCAACTCACTTCCTTTCTGAAGTGCGTGCTCAGCCGTTCGCGAAGCTGAAGCCTGGCCCGCAGTGATCGCGTCTTAACAGCGGCCAAACTTATACTCAATGCCTCTGCAGTCTCTTGCAATGAGTGGCCTTCTACGTCGTGCAGAACAAAGACGACTCTCAACCCCGGTCGCAGTTTTTGCAAGGCGCTGGCAAGCAGGTCTCTCAACTCTGATGTGTTGTACAGTTCCTCAGGATTCGGCCTCCAGTCTGAGAAGTCGATCGGAAGCCGGCCTTCTTCCTCAGCGCTTGAGAACTCGGTTGCAGGATGCTGCTTTGTTCGTTGCTTCCGCAGTTCCATGAGCGACTGGTTCACAACGATGCGGAATATCCAAGTAGAGAATTTGGAATCACCCCTGAAGCCGCCGAGTTTTTGAAACGCTTTGAGAAAGGTCTCTTGGACCGCCTCCTGCGCGTCATCGAAGTTGTGAGTAATATTTTGCGCGATTCGGAGTAGTTTGCGGTCGTAGCGGGTAACCAGTTCCTCAAATGCAGCGATATCTCCTGCCTTGCTAGCAATGACAAGGTCCGCGTCGTCAATTGGTGTGCTGGAAGTGACGAGTTGCTCTGTATTTCGGCTCAAATTGGTCTGCTCCAGAACAAACGTGCTGTTTTTTTCTTTGTTCTACTGATAAAACCCGGAAAGCACGATCTTTATTCCCGAAGAAAGCAGTCTGTGTGCTGAATTCCCATCGTGCAAACGAATTTTCAATCCGGTCTTGAGCTACACAAATGACTACCAAGACTAGGACGAAGGCGGTAAATTCCACTGCTCGGATCATGCTCGCGGCAGCATCTCCGCGTTTGCAGGCTTGGACCAGTGCCAGGTCCTGGTCGAAAGGGCATTCCATCGGGGATTTCACATTGTTAGTCGTTGTCAGTTCCACAGACACCTCGTAACGTTTGGTCGAACATCAGCCCGCTTTAGGCAATGAATTTGTAACCAGTCCCATGCACGGTTCGGAAGTGAACGGGATGCGCAGGGTCCGCTTCAAGTTTTTGCCGCAATTTCAGAACGTGATTGTCAACAGTGCGGGTGCAGGGATAGTTGTCATAGCCCCACACTTCATTCAGTAGCTGGTCCCGCGAGATCACTCGGTTGGGATTCGACACGAAGAACTTAAGGGCTTTGAACTCCATTGCAGTCAGGCTCACTGGGCGGTCAGATCGACGCACCTCCATCGACAAAAAATCAATGTGGACTTGACCGAACCGGACGATGTTTTTGTCTTGGAAGGAGCCTAAATGCCCCATTTCGAAGTAGACTCGCGTTACAAATTCTTTCCAGGTCAATGGCAGAAGTAAAAGCCGGCCGATCCTGTCAGCTCGCGGCGGATTCCCGCCTGCGCGATCTGGACCATATTGAAAAGGGACGAGCGCGATCTGATAATTGTCCAGATTGAGCTGGGTGACGCGCTCGTGCCTTGGTGAGGAGTCGCCTCCGGGTGGTGGAATTGTCCATTCGAACAGGGGTGTACCCGACGTAAGTTCCGCGATTGAAATTTTGGGTCCCGCATCTGCGAGAACGGCTAACGTTTTAGTTGTCATGGAACCTCCCCCTCCAGACCTCTGCGATCGGTTTAAGAGTCTTGAGCAGCTTACGTTGCAGCGAAGTCCTCATCGATGGACACCTCTCTCATTGCCCTTGCTCTTTGCGCTGTTTCCGTGGCTCCAGTAGCCTTCTCGTGCGTTTCGATGTGATGAGACAAGTCTCTCGATACTGGTGCGCCGGGAGTGGTACGGAGTGACTCGCGAACTGCCTTCCGGGCTCTGGCTAGACGTGACATAACGGTTCCTATCGGGATCGACAATATTTCCGCGATCTCCCGGTAAGACGCATCTTCAACATCACACAGCAGAAGGACTTCGCGAAAGATGACTGGCAGGTGCTCGATTGCGCACCGAACTGCATCGTTGCCGGAACGTTCGATCAGCAGCGACTCAGGAGTGACGGAAGTTGCGCACAACATCGGGGAATCCTCCTCCGAGTCCATTGCAACGGTCATGCGCCGCTCGAGTTTTGAGTACGAACTTAGAAAGGTGTTCCTCAGGATATGAAATATCCATGCCCGGAAATTGGTGCCAGACTGAAACGATGCGAAACTGCGTAAAGCCTTTAGATAAGTTTCTTGTACCAGATCCTCGGCATCGTTCTGATTGTGGACAAGCCAGCGCGCGAAATTGTAAAGGGAATCAAGCAGGGGCATGGCCAACTCTTCGAACCCCGCCAACGATTTATCGTCCTGTGAGAATGAAGTCCCGAATCGGACGATTCCTCGTGGTCCAAATCCAATACGCGTCATTTGCCTTCTCCCGCATCAGCTCGAAACACAGTCGCAGCTAAGCTGATTTCTTTATCTGCAAGCAAAACTCGATGACCTTTCCGCATTGCAGCTGCGGAGCCCACTTCAATGGTTTCCGGAAGTTCTTGGGTACGAAAAACTCAATCACCTTTGCCACGACAATCTCCTAATCTTGTGATCTCTAATCTTGTGATCTCTGCAATCTTGTGATCTCTGCCCAATCTCACGCGCCAAGTCGTCAGGGTCAATTCACTGCGGCTTTTCTCTCCATAACCGGTTCGCTGCCTATCAAGTAATTGATGGCTAAAGAGTTAGCTCTGCACATATCCTGACTGGGGTCTGTGACTGGGATGTGTGAGAAGTGCTAGACTTCCGTGCGAAGCCCAAATCAGATATGGAACCACTGCGACACACGTCGGTCGTGCGTTTCGGAACTTATGAGGTTTCTCTCCAGTCGGGCGAAGTGCGCAAAGCGGGTGTGAAAATCAGAGTGCAGCAGCAGCCGATGAAACTGCTGGAGATACTGCTAGAGCGTCCAGGGGAAGTCATCACGAGGGAGGAATTGCGCGGTCGAGTCTGGGCCGACGAAAGTTTTGGTGATTTCGACCAAGCTGTCAACATCGCAATCGCGAAGCTCCGGAGTGCGTTAGGCGACTCGGCTGAGAATCCGCGATATATCGAGACTCTTCCAAAACGTGGCTATCGCTTCATTGCGGACGTGTCAGTTGTGAACCCAGAAGCCCGCTCAAAAGGGCCAGAATCTGCGGCCGGAGATATACCTGGGACAGAGCCTGGGCATGAGCTCCAAGGCGCCGGGTTGACTGTTGCGCCCAAACACCGGCTGTGGCCCACGCGTCGGATCATCGTCGCCCTGGCCATGGTCCTGAGTTTGCCGATTCTGGCAGTCTGGCTATTTCGTTCACGTGGCCGTCCGCCCACGGGCATCCATTCCCTGGCGGTGCTTCCGCTAGACAACCTCTCTGGCGATGCTTCGCAGGATTATTTCGCGGATGGTATGACCGACGAGCTGATTACGGACCTGGCACAGATCAGCGCTTTACGGGTGATCTCCCGCACCTCCGTGATGGTGTACAAAGGGGCGCGCAGGCCTCTTCCTGAGATCGCGCGGGAGTTGAACGTAGACGCAGTGGTGGAGGGCACGGTTCTGCGGTCTGGCGAGCAGGTTCGAATCACGGCTCAATTGATCCAGACGCCAGCTGACAAGCACTTATGGGCCGAGAGCTATGAAGGCGATCTGCACGATACGTTAGCACTTCAGAAAAAAGTGGCTAGTGCCATTGCCCAGCAGATCCGGATCGAGTTGACTCCCAGGGAACAGGCTGTGCTGAAGAACGCGAAGGTGGTAAATCCGGAAGCCTACGAAGCCTATCTCAAGGGACGATATTTTTGGAACAAGCGAACAGCGGATGGCTTGAAAAGGGCCGTTGATTATTTCGACCAGGCAATCGAAAAGGACCCGAACTATGCCCAAGCTTACGCTGGCCTGGCCGATTCTTATGCCTTGTTGGGAGATTGGGAGTACGGGGTCCTAGCACCTAGCGAGGCGTACCCCAAAGCCAAGGCAGCGGCAATCAAAGCTCTGGAGCTGGACAACGCCCTCGGCGAAGCTCACACGTCATTGGCATTTTCCTTGGACGTCTTCGACTGGGATTGGGGGTCTGCCGAGAAGGAATTCAGACGAGCCATTGAACTGAATCCCGGCTATGCAACCGCTCACCATTGGCATGCCTGGCATTTGAGCGAGATGGGGCGGAATAGTGAAGCCATCGCCGAGATGAGAAAAGCGGAAAACTTGGATCCGCTCTCTTTGATCATCAGCGCAGACGTGGCTGAGATTCTTCTGGTGGCGCACTTAAATGACGAAGCGATAGCGCAAAGCCGCAAGACCGTAGACATGGACCCTAATTTCGCCATGGCCCACTATGAACTAGGCCAGGCGTTCGTGCAAAAGCATAGTTACAACGAAGCGATCGCGGAATTTCAAAAAGCCATCGAGTTATCTGGAGGCAGCATCCCCTGCACATCGAATCTGGCTTACGCCTACGCCGTATCGAACCAAAGAAACGAAGCGGTAAAGATTCTGAATGATCTGAAGACTCGATCCACTCGCAATCCTTCCGAGATTGCCTTGATGTATGTCGGTTTGGGCGAGAGGGATCAGGCAATGAAATGGCTGGAAAAAGCCTATGAGGAGCACTTTAACCCCTCGATCCTCCTGCGGCCGGCCTTCGACCCTCTACGCTCCGATCCGCGTTTCCACAACCTTGTGCACCGCATTGGCCTACCCGGGTGAACAGGAAAGTCGTAGCCGGCCAAACAACAGCGTCAGAAGCATACAGGTAGGCCAATTTGAAAGTAATCTTTGCGCGCGCGTTCCACAAACGATCCGGAAGCAGTAAGCGCGACCGTGATGATTACGGGGTCGGCTTTGACAAAATCGACACAAACGGCTTGAGAGACTCAAGAGTTCTGGTGATCGCCGGGAGCGAAGATACCGGCGCAACGCAGGCAGCCATCATTTTCTCTCCAGCATGAAACAGGCAAGACGACGGTACGAGATGCTCGTTTATCCGCAACCGCTCTTCAATGAAGGAAAGAATTACAACCCGGAGGCCGTCTGGACCACATGGGTTGCGCGTGGAAGATTTTCTTGGCAGCGTCCTGTTGCGCAGCGTGCAGCTGTTTTCAAGCAAAGCTCTGGCAGAGATTCATCTATTAGGTCTATCCGCTACTGACAATTCTCACATCAATAGGTCGCTGGATTGCTCGTCTAGTTGCGGGAAAGGCAACCACTTGCCATCGCAACCCGCCCATCCAATCGACGGCTGGTGATTTCCCGGTACCAAGACGCGCCGCGCGTCCTGCGTTGAGATCAAAGAAATCGATTTCTGCTCCATCGTTGTCCTAGCGCGAAGAATAGATGCCCGACGACTTCATTCGTTCCGCGCGAATGCGGTGGCAACGACCTCGCGCCGCAAATAACCTAGCCCCTGAAAAGCAAACTGTTCCGCGATCTCGTTAAGTCTAGTGAGGCCGATTACGCTTTTCGCGGCGTATCTCGCCGAACAATCTCAACAACAGCAGGAGAATTTCATCGTGCACGCTCAAAGGTTTCGTGTAGTTTCCGCTCTTATGTCCCTCGCCGTTGCCGTGTCAACCACTAGTGTTGCTCAAACCCAAGGGTTGACGGATCCCAACGCGCCGGCCGGAGCACAAAGCAGGTCTCCGCACGGCAGAGTGATGGCCCCTGGGTCCAGCATTGCCCGTGCGGGCGACAAAGGGGTGCGTGCCCACACTCACTTGCAGGTCTTCGTACCCGAGCAGGCGGTGGTGCCGTTCGCTGGACCTCCCTTTGCTGGTCTGGGCTTTGAAACTCCGGCGTCGCTGGCATGCGTGTATGCCCTTGTGCCCAAGGCATCTTCCTGTAATCCGAACCTGGTCTTCGCGAATCCCGCCGGTGGATTTGGTGCAATCGCCGTGGTCGATGCCTTCCACTATCCGACGGCGTTGACGGACTTGCAACATTTCTCCGCTCAGTTCGGCCTGAAGGCTCCCAATTTGACTGTGGTTTTCGCAAGTGGTGTCAAGCCGGCGCAGGATCCCACCGGAGGCTGGGAACTGGAAGCAGCACTCGATCTGGAGTGGGCCCACGCCATGGCGCCCGACGCCAGACTCTTTCTGGTAGAGGCCCGGTCGAACAGCTTCAGCGATCTTCTGGCCGCCGAGAGAGTTGCCGGCAATCTGGTGGCGAGCGCTGGGGGAGGCGAAGTTTCTAACAGCTGGGGTAGCGACGAATTCGCGGGTGAAACTTCATTCGACGCGGTATTCACGACTGCCGGAGTAGTTTATTTCGCATCCTCTGGCGATCAGCCGGGCGTACAGTATCCGGCAGCCTCTCCGA
>WNGF01001005.1_pt1 | contig 50611 bp, 49 predicted proteins | sample 5400641 | NCBI WGS metagenome assembly WNGF01 (sample SAMN13153371, study PRJNA577476) | soil metagenome | isolation source: 80 cm soil or saprolite under grassland replicate 2 | place: USA:California | collected 2016-06-15 | reverse complement strand
AGCATATGCGCATAGCCCCCGCCCAGGCCGGGAACGGCGAACTTTCCCGACCGTAGCTGTTCCATGCTGGTGACTTCGGGTCGAACCAAGACATGAGCATCGCTCCAGTTGTTGAAATTACTCACGTAGACAACCGGCGTGCCGGTGAGCCGGGCGTTGATCAAAGCGGGTCCGGACGTGTTGATGACATCAGCCTCGCCGCCTAATAGGGCGGCGGTCGCAATCGTTCCGCTGCCGATCCGCACGATGGTGGCGTCGAGCCCGTATTTCGGATAGAGGCCGAACGCTGTCGCCAACACCGGAATGGCATGCCTCGTCCCTGTGCCGCCGAGAATGCAGATGAGCTTCTCCGCGCCAAACGCGCGCTGTGGATACAGGGCGAGAAGCAGAGCGCTAACTAACAGTGCCGCGATCGCCCGACACCTGGAGTTTACATTACGCCATCGCTTACCCATCTTTTCCTCCTGACTCGTTGCCACCTCCGAACAGTCACTGCGTGTCAGGAGGGTACAACAAATCCATCAAGGTTGAGCAATCTTCGACCCGTTCGAGATCCCCGCAAACTCGCCAAATCTCCTGCGCCCTGCTATACGCGAGCACTGTCGTCGCAAGCCCCATGAACTTGTCAAGTAATTGTGCGTCGGTCATCGGCTGCATCGGATGTCCCGTAGGATAGTCGCGTCGCCTCTCGAACACTCGGCCGTCGCGCAAGCGCAAAATTACCCGGCCCGGGTTCTTCTGCAGCACCAGGGTATCCGGGCTCGCCTCGCGTTCCTCTTCTCTTTGCAATTCCATAGCCGCGTCGGGAACGATTTCTACTACCTCGCGCGCGAAGCGAGTCAATTCTTCATCACGCAAGGCGTCCGTTGTGAAGTCGTTCGGCGTGACGCGGCCTTTCAGTATTACCGTGGCAATACAGAATGGAGCGCTGTACTGGGCGGCAATGATGGTGGGGAAATCCGTACGCAGGTGGATCGGCGTGGTGCCCGGCTTGTAGACCGTCACTTTTTCAACATCTTCTGCGCGAAAGCCGATCTCGCGCTTGAGCTCGAGCAAGATATCGATAGCCGAGTGAAACCCGATGGCGCAAGAATACGATTTGTAGCCGATGTCCATCATTGCCCAGTGTTTGCCGAGAGCATAGCTCAGTTTTGCCGGATCATGCGCCCGCAGAGCCAGAGCTTTATAGATGTTCTGCTCCCCGTCGAAAATCTGCTTTGGACCCAAGAACCCCTCGGCCGCGAGAAATGCGGCGGAAACTCCTCGTTCAGCGGCGTGCCCTGAGTGTATGCGGCGCGACCATGCGCCTTCCTTGTGCGACTGCATAGTGCCACCGGCCTGTTCCCCGGCAAGGCCAAAAGCGATGGCCATCCGCTCTGCATCGAGACCGAGGATAACCCCGGCTGCTGCGGCGGCGCCAAACCCGCCAAAGATCGCCTGCGGATAAATGCCACGCACCATCAGACCTTCACCTTCCCGCGTCTTGTTGGAAGCCATGCGCACTCTGGGCGCGACCTCATGACCTGCGACCACGGCGCTTATGAGCGCTTTGCCGCCGGCCTTTTCGACCTCAGCAGTTGCCAAAGCAGCCGGCACGACAAACGAACCCGGATGCATTCCGGCCCATGGATGAAAGTCTTCGAACTCAAATCCCAGACCGAAAGTACCGTTCGCCAAAGCGGCGCGCGCAGGCACGGTTTTTTTGCCAAACCCTATGACGGTTGCAGGCGAAGCGCCAAAACCCTGCTTGATGGCAAATGTGGCGACGGTCTTTCCCCACGGCGTGTTGCGGCTGACGTAAAGGGCGACAGCGAGAAAATCTCTGATGCTCGTCTTCGCTTTGGCAATTACTTCTGATGGAAGAGATTCAAAGCAAATTGCCGCGGCAAATTCCGCCAGCGCTCTGGTACTCATGACATAAAAATCCGATGGCTTAAGATTCTAACAAATCTGCTACAACCCCATGCGATATAACCGGTTGGCATTTTCGCGGCCGACTTTGCGCTGTACGTCAGAGGTTACTCCGGCGCCAATGCGCTCCATCGTCTGTTGAGAATAGGGCCACGTCGTATTGCCATGCGGATAGTCGCTCGCCCACATGAAATTGTCCGCGCCGAAGACCGGCGTTGTAAGCATCCCCGCTCGGTCGTCCTGGAAAGTGAACCAAGCATGGCGTTTCATGTAGTCCCCGGGCGCCATCTTGAGCTTGACATCCGAGCCATAAGCGGTGGCGCGTCCATAACGGTAATTGGCCTGTTCATACATGATCGCGACCCACCCAACATCGTACTCTGTGCAAACAACCTTGAGGTTGGGATGGCGATCAAAAACGCCGGAAAACATCAGATGACTGATGAAACCCGTCGCGGTCGCGATCCGCTGCGCGCCAAAGAAATCGCTCGACCCCTCCGCGGTCAAGCGCTGAAATCCGAACCAGCGCGGTTTGACTCCTTGAGCCGGCCCTCCGAGATGAATGTGAACGACCATCTCGTTATTCTCCGCGGCATTCCAGATCGGCTCGTAGACCGGATCATAGTAACCACTATCCTTGATGGCGTAAGGAATCTGCACTGCTTTGAAGCCGAGCCCAGCGTATTCCTGGATGTCTTGTGCGGCTTTTTCCGGGTCGAGAATCGAAATCAGGGCAACGCCGACGAGGCGCTTTGGGTCGTAGCTGAAAAATTCGTGGAGCCAAGCGTTGTAAGAGCGAAAAATGGCGCGCTGAAACGCGCCGTCAGTGAGACCGTAGAAAAATCTCCCGACACTGGCAAATAGCACCTCCGCCGCGACACCGTCGGCGTCTTGATCCTTGATCCGTGCAGCGGGCTCCCAAGAGGCAGGAAAATTTTCGTAAGTAAAATTCTCGTGGAAATGAATGCGCTCGTAGTGTTTGTTCATCTCCACGCTGCCCAGACCTTCGGGCTTGCTCACGACGTGACCAATCGAATAGTTGGAGCAAGGACTAGGGGGAAGCCCATCCGTTATCACCCAGATTCCCTTGAATCCCTCCGGATCTTTGACAACCTTTGGTGCTCTGTCCCCGTACTCCTGCTGCACTCTTTCCCATGCCGCGGGGGGCTCGTTTATATGACCATCAGCGGAAATCAGCTTAAAATCGACCTCCTCTTCTCCTTCCAGCAATCACAAGCAATCGCCGTTTCGACACAGCCTGCCTGTAGCACCTACGCGGTTCAAGAATCAAGGCGAACCCTAACGAAATCGTCCCGAATTTCTCAGCTCGTCGTAGCCATTTGCCGCGGGATTTCGATAGACGCTTTAGGTAGCTGCCGACATTTCTGATCCCACAGGCTTCGTCACAGCAACGGTGTTGGCAGCTGTAACGGAAGCGCTTGCAGTTGTTTCATCACATTCAGGTTCAATTCAGTCTCGTCCGCCGTGTTCGCGTGAGGGCAAGCTCGTTCTGCACATGCTGTGTAAAACGCATTGGATACGTGGCGCTTCGTCCGGTGCACCGACTTGGCGCGTCACTCACTCTTCGATACCGCGCGACGGTTAGGCACCCATAAGTAAAAGCCTGTCATTCGACACCTGTCGAGTGTGTGGCACTTTTTTTTCGCCATTACTCACTAAGAACCGCTTTGCGGGATCATCAAAAAACGTGTTCCTGACTGTGATCATGATTGCCATGGTGGTCGCTGAAAACACCCGAAGAGGTGTCGTGAAAAGCGTCGGGAAATGAACGGCAAAATGAGGGGAATTGAGGTGAACGGCGAAGAATCGAGCGATGTCGATTCCTTTTGTAATTTCAGTAGGTTCGCTGCAAATTCAATACATTATTGAACAGGGCCTGGTTACGAATCAGTTGCTCTACCGACTGAGCTAGGGTGGCTTAGGTGGGTTTTATGAAGTGAATGATCGCAGCCACGAAGAAGGAACCGACGTACGCAACGATGAAGTCGAAAAAGATTCGGAATTCGGAGATGTTTTCCAAATACTTAACGAGGTTGAAATAAATTAACATGAACTCGCCTAGGAACAAACCGATCAGCCCGACGATCAAAAAAACGATAAATCCTGATCTGCGTTCATAGGCGACAGTGCGATCGGCGGCAAAGCCGGCGAGCGAGGCAATGCCTAACGACAATAGCGGATTGGCTGCAAGATATGCGGAAACTTCCTGTGCGCTTTCTTGCAACGGCTCACCTCTGGAGTAATCCCATCATCTCTCGGGCCGCCTCATCCGGTCTGTCGGCGCCGATGATCGCCGAAATAAGCGCGACTCCTCTGGCGCCGGCAAGCCGCACGTCAATAATGTTCTCCGGCTTGATGCCACCTATAGCATAGACAGGGAGAGCGACGTTTTCCACTATTTTTTTCAGCGCCTCTGGTCCCTGCGGCATACCGTACCGCGCTTTTGACTGAGTAAAGTAAACTGGACCAAAGAGAACGAAATCCGTGCGGATTTGCTGTGCGATTTGCGCCTCTTCCAGTGAATGGGCGGAATAGCCGATCAATTTTTGGGCGCCGAGCAGCGCTCGCGCCGTTTCGATCGGAACCGATGTCTTTCCAAGCTGCACACCGGCGGCGTCCACGGCGAGGGCGACGTCGATGCGATCATTGACGAAAAGCTGAGCGTCGTATCGATCGCAGAGCTCACGCATTTTGGCGGCGAGGTGGAAAAGGTCTCTGCCGCTCAAATCCTTCTCGCGCAACTGGATCGCCCTAACTCCGCCCTCGAGGGCTCGTTCCAGCACCCAGAGCAAATCTCTCCTGCGCGTTTGGCTTCGGTCGGTTACGAGATAGAGGTCAAAATCAGGAGTGGGCACTTGAGATGTCAACTAAGGATGCCGTCCAACGGAGTCGAAGCAGTAGCATAGAGCTTTTTGGGAATCCTTCCTGCGAGATAGGCCTTACGTCCTGCTTCTACACCCAGCCGCATCGCTTCCGCCATGAGAATCGGGTTTTTTGCGCTGGCGATGGCCGTATTCATCAGCACGCCGTGACAGCCCATCTCCATGGCCATGGCGGCGTCCGATGCGGTGCCGACGCCGGCGTCGACGATCACGGGTACCGTCGCATGTTCAAGAATGATGCGAATGTTGTACGGATTCCTAATTCCCAAGCCAGAACCGATGGGTGCAGCGAGGGGCATGACCGCAGCGCAACCAATGTCTTCTAGCTTCTTAGCCGTGATCGGATCATCATTGATGTACGGCAAAACGACGAATCCTTCTTTGACGAGGATCTTTGCCGCTTCGAGCGTCGCCGGGATGTCGGGAAAAAGTGTCTTGTCGTCGCCGATTACTTCGAGTTTGACCATTTTCCCCACGCCGGCTTCGCGCGCTAGGCGGCACGTCCGCACGGCGTCTTCCGCGTTGTAGCATCCCGCCGTGTTGGGAAGAATCGTATATTTTTTCGGATCGAGATAATCGAGGAGATTCTCCTTGTTTGGGTCTGTGATGTTGACGCGACGCACGGCAACGGTGACGACCTCGGCACCGGAGACTTCGATGGCCTGTTTGGTCTCTGCAAAGTCTTTGTATTTTCCAGTGCCGACAATGAGCCGTGAGCGATAATGGATTCCTGCTATTTGGAGAAAATCTTCCATAAACTATCCTCCGCCGACAAAGTGGACGATCTCCAACGTGTCGCCTTCCGAAAGCGTAGTGCCCCCATAGGCGTCGCGCGAGACGATATTCCGATTGCGTTCCACAACCACGCGACCGGGACGGATCTGCATTTGCTCGAGCAGAGCGCCAATGCTAAGCCCGGCGGCGATTTCTCTTTCTTCCCCGTTAATCTTGATCTTCATGGAAACTAAAAAACCGTATCCACAGCGACCACCCGAAGATGGCCAGGGAATACGGTTTCAAGTTTGTCCCGCTTTGATCGGTCGAAATCGGGACTTTGACTCTCACGCTTCCCTACGCCGGTGCGACCCGGATCAGGTTCGAAGGGTTACCTGCGACTTGTCAGGCTCTCAGTCTGTGTCAGACAGACACCCCTAGCATTGGTAGCACCCTTAACAAAGGGTTGCTGCCAAGTCAAATTCAGGCTGACTTTCGGCGCTATAGCGGCTCCCGCCGATGGCGTCGCACAAGCGAATCGCGGAGCGATTTGAAAAGGTTGGAATCCTCACGCCGCTCGAACGGCGCAAGTCGGAGTGTCAATTATGGCAGCTCAAATGGCAATTCAAAATTCGATCGCCACACTGGCGTAACCGACGACATTGCGCATCGGTGTTACGTCCCCGGAATGACAATGCTGCAGCAGACGCGCGCGTTTTGTACCGAGTGCGTTGGCCGCATAGAGCATGACCGCGGTAGGTAAAACGCCGCACATCGTAATGTCATTTTCTTCGACAACTTCGAGCAGGCCGGCGGGATCCAGAGCAAGGACTCGATCCAAGGCGATTCGGTCGAGCTTGTCGGTCTGTCGAGGAGAAAGATAATGGCTCAAATCGCTACTGGCCAAGATAACTGTCCTGGTATTTTTTGCTGCGCTTGCAAAGACTGCGGCGATCGCACTTCCCAGCTCGGCGCACTCCTCGGCGGAAAGATAAGACAGGGAAATCGGTACGAACTGGAATTCATCGAGCACGCGCTGCAGAAAAGGCAACTGAATCTCGATGCTATGTTCTTCCGCGTGGGCAGTCCCATCGCGCTTCAAAAACTTGATTCTCGATGCTAAAAAATCGCCCAGATCGTCGTCAACGATCACATCGCCTAAAGGAGTGCGCCAGCGATCCCACGGGCTCAAAGATGCTTTGTGTCCATGCGCGCGGTGATTGACGCCGAGCAAAATGATGCGTTGAATCGATGGTTCAAGCTGGCAGTACAGGTGCGCCGCGCAAGGACCGGAATAAATGGGTCCCGCGTGCGGCACTACGCCGGCAGCGAGAGCGGGATTAGGCATGCTCGCCCCCTGCGGCCCCAGCGGGCTTGAGACAAAACACTCGTTGAGCAGCACGCCGAGTTCGTCGGCATCAGCCGGATAGAACGAGCCAGCGACGGCGGGACGCCTGACCGAGTCCATGACTCCCAAACGTTCGGTTACGGTGCGACGACCTCGACCTCGAGAATGCCGATACTCTCCACTTCGCCTTCGACCTTGTCGCCGGGCTTGAGAAATACCGGCGGCATACGGGCGAAGCCGACGCCTGAAGGGGTTCCTGTGCTGATCATATCGCCGGGCTCGAGGGTGATGCCGGCAGACAGGCTTTCAATGATCGTCGGAATGTCAAAAATCATATCCCGGGTATTGCCGTCTTGCATCACCTCGCCGTTGACCCGGCAAATCAGGCGAACTTGTTGCGGGTCGGGTAGGGCACTTTTGTGGACAATCCACGGTCCCATCGGGCAGAACGTATCGAGGGATTTTCCCTTAAACCATTGACCATGCTGACGCTGTAGTTCGCGTGCTGTCATATCGAGACACACGGTGTAGCCAAACACATAGTCGTAGGCTTTCTGTTTAGGAATATCGCGGCCTTTCTTGCCAATGACCACCGCCAACTCGACTTCCCAATCCAGCTTGGATGTAACTTTGTGATTGATCACTTTGCCCAAATGACCAATCACCGATGTGGCGGGCTTGGTGAAATACACTGGCCATTCGGGGTACTTTATCTCCATTTCGCGCGCCCGGGCGCCTTCGTCGACATGCTCTCGATAATTGATGCCGAGCATGACGACGTTTTTTCTCGGCGAGGGAATCGGCGCAATAAGTTTTGCCTGGTTTGGCTTGAGCAATGCGCCGGCGGCAATCAGTTTCTTCTGATCGTCACCATTCTTGCTGGCCACATACTTTTCGGCTTTGCGGGCGGCTTGAAGCGCCTTGGCGCCGCCTTCGATGAAAGCCTGCAGGCTTGCCAAGAACGGCGGGTTGCCGCCTTTCAGATAGCGCCGATTCACTTCGGCTAAATCAATGATTTGTTCCTGCGGTCCCATCAGGCCGACGCGCTGTTGGTTCTTGCGTGCAAAGGTGACAAATCGCATGGATTCCTCCGTATTTAGATGCCGATTCGCAAAAGTTTACAAGCATTGCTAGCGGCAATCTGCGCTATTTGCTGGTTATCGATGCCGGTCGCGCGCAGCGACCCGACTGGCTCGGGATCGCCCATGTCGTAGGGATAGTCGCTGCCAAGGAGCACATGGTCGGCGCCGAAGCTGCGGACCAGGTATTCCAGGGCCATTGGGCTGTGGGTTATCGTATCGAAGTAAAGCCGCTTCATGTATTCACCCGGCGCCTTGGAGATCTTCAATTTCGAAGAGTCTTGAACATGGTAGCCCCGATCGAGCCTGCCCCAGGTATAGGGAAGAAATCCGCCCGCGTGGGCGAGCAAAAATTTGAGGCCAGGATAACGTTCCAATACACCGCCGAAGATCAGTTTCGCAAAAGTGAGCGACGTGTCGGTCGGATTGCCGATCAAGTTGGCGAGGTTGTAATCCTTCATGCGGTCGGCGCCGAGCACTCGATTAGGATGGACGAAGATCAGCGCATCCAACGCTTGCACCGCCTCCCAGAAAGGTTCGAAGCCGGGGTCGTCCAAATAACGGCCGTTGATGTTCGAGGCGATCTCCGCGCCGCGCAAACCGAGCTTGGCTATCGCACGTTCTAATTCGACGGCGGCCAGCGCACCGTCTTGCATCGGTACCGACGCCAGGCCCACGAAGCGCCGAGGATGTTTTGCGACGGCTTCGGCGAATCGATCATTGAGCCAGCGGGCATATTCGAGCCCATTGGCAGCAGCCATCCAGTAAAAAAAATAAGAACCGGCGGGAGCCAACGCCTGCATATCGACACCCTGATGATCCATGATCGACAAGCGCAAATCGAGATCGGAAAATTCGCCTTTAGGCTGAGTGAGCAAGGGCCTATCGTCGCGCGTGAGCACGTCGCGGTCCCGCTCGTCCTTTTCCAGCTTGAGACCGTGAGATCGGCCGACATCGCTCGCTGCCTTAAGGCTGCCGGGCGGAATGTAATGAGCGTGCACGTCGATGTTCATATGAAACTGCCGGCGGGCGCTTTCCACGGAGAGCTATCGGAGGGAAGCAGGAATGTCAAGTTGAACAGTGTTCACCGTAAATTACGACGGGCGCATCAGGACAGTTGCGCTGCTGTGCGTCTGTCTCTTTTTGGCAAACCTGAAAAATAGATTTGCCTGCCAAAACCTGCAATGGTAGCTTCGGTCCATGAACGGAAAGCGCAGGAAAGAAACTCGCGCGAGCATGCGCGAGGGCGACCGCATCCTCATCAATAAGGGAATCTCGAAGAAGGTCATGATTATTGCTCGAACCGAAATTCCTCATTCGATGGAGAGAGTATTTGTTACCAAGTCGGGTGGCAAATTTACCATCGGCCTCAAAGTGTGGAAATCGGATTACGCTTGGAGCGAAAAAAATCAAATGTGGATTCCAAAGCGCTGATGTTGATGCTTAAAATCACCATCAGTTTCTAACATCATACTTGGTCACCCATTTCCGGAGCCGAAGACACCAAACAATTTACCCAAGCAGCGTGAACCCCAACTTAATGAAACTCATGGCTGGCCTCAAGAAGGGCCAGGCACCGCAGCTGCTACTGCTTTTCGGCGATGACCTACAAGTGCAGGAAACCTGCAAAGCGGTTTTGGATCATGTCGTGCCGGAAGAGCGAAGAGAGTTCAATTTCGAGCGTTTCGACGGGCGCGCCGCGAGTTGGGAGCAAATCGAGGCGTCGCTCATGACGCCGCCTTTTTTGCCGGGGAAAAAGCTTTTGTGGGTTGAAAACGCGCCGTATTTTTTTTCCAGGGAGCAAAAAGGCGAGTTCGGCGAAAAAATTCTTGAACTGTGGCGCGCCGGAAAGAGGGATGACGCGGTCAAGCTGCTGATCGATTTGCTCATCCTCGAAGGCTGGACCCAAGAACAGTGGGAGCGCCTCGATGCCTCGTCGTCAAGAGCATTATTGGATCTGCTGGACGTCGATAGCAGCGATGCACGGGAGGATGTCGACGCCCTGGTGGCTCATTGCAAGAGCCGCGATCTCGACTTGAGTAAGCGCAGAGCCGGCGAAGGACACAGGCTAGTCAGCGTGTTAGAACGAGGGCTCCCGGAATGGAGCTTCCTGTTGCTCACAGCGGTGCAGGTGGATCGGCGCACCCGGCTCTACAAGCGCTTTGAAGAATTGGGCGCAGTCGTCTACCTGGGTCTGGAACGCGATCGCAGCGGCAAGATTAGCCGGGAAAATTTGTTGGAGTTCGTTACCGACCGGCTTCGCCAAACGGGAAAAAATTTGCACCCTCAAGCTCGGGAAACAATCCTGGCCCGAGCCGGCGATGATCTGCGCGGCCTTCATCAGGAGCTGGACAAATTGCTGCTCTTCGTCGGCGATCGCCAGTCAATTCGAACGGAGGATGTGGAAGCGATCTTTGCAGATCAGGGACAAGGTTGGATCTTCGATCTGACGCGAGCCATCGCCGACCGCGACGCTAACGCCGCGCTCACTCAGCTGGCGCGTCTTCTCGGCCAAGGGGAACATCCCCTTAAGATTTTGGCAACCGTCACCGCCGAAGTGCGGCGTTTGCTCTCCGCCCGACAGCTCCTCGAAACCGAATTGGCCAAACTGTGGAAGCGGGGCATGAACTATCAGCAGTTTCAACAAACCGTATTAAAGCCAGGTAGACCGCTTTTGACGCGTAACCCCTACGCCGACTACATGTGTTTCCAACGGGCCGAGCACTTTTCGCTGGACGAGCTTACTCGGAGTCTGGAAGGATTGTTTGATTCTGATTTGCGTCTGAAATCCACCGGTAGCCAGCCTCGTTTGGTGTTAGAAAGGTGGATCTTGGGCATGTGCCTAGGCTCGCCACAGAAGAGTCCTCGCCGCGAGCGAGGCGCCCTATGACACGAAACCTCAGCGCGGCCGCGGTGCTTATTCTTGTCACGAGTCTGATGGGAACCAGCGTGCATGCGGACATGATCGTCCAGGCTTGTTTCAGTCCGCAGGGAAAATGTTCGGCGCATATCCTGCGCGAAATCGAATTGGCCAAGAAGGAATTGCTGGTTGCCGTCTACGCCTTCACTAGCGACGACTTGTCGAACGCGCTGGTTCAAGCGAAAAAGCGCGGCGTCGCTGTCCAAGTCGTGGTCGATCGGGAATTCGACCTTGCCAACCAGAACTCCAAAGGCAAGTTTTTCGAGGCGCAAAAAATTCCCGTGCGCCGTGTCTCCGGAACCAAACCGAAAACTCCGGAGAAGGACGCCGGCCTGATGCACCAAAAATTCGCTGTCATCGACAGTCGGATCGTTTTCACGGGTTCTTATAATTGGACCTATTCGGCTGATAGCTTGAACGACGAAAACTTACTCCTCTTCCGCGATGCCGGGCAGCTGGCGGAGGAATATCGCAAGGCTTTCTTTAGCCTTTGGGACAGAAAACCGTAATGCGCCATTTATCCGGTACCTCGTTCGTCATCCTGCTATTGTTTTTCTCCGGCTTTTTTAGCCATGTGCTTTACCAGCGCTGGAACCCGCCGACACCGGAAACGCCACTGTCGATGCCTGGGAATCAAAGCTGGCCAGCGCCTGCTTCCCGCGAGCCGCAAAGTTATCGAGTGAGTTTTGCACCCTTGTCGCTTCCGCCAGCAGCCGAGGAAACCAACGTTGAGACTCCCCTGGTGGTTGCCCGTGAGGTGGAGAAAATTCGCGCTCTTACCGGCAAACAGGCGCGCATACGGGGGCGGGTTTTTCGCGTCGGTCATTCGGCCAAGAGCAACACCTACTTTCTCAACTTCGGTCCTTCCCGCGAGGCTCTCACCGCCGTCATATTTAGTTCTGCCGTCGAGCTTTTCGAGAAGAACCAGCAACCGCCGAAGAATTTCGAAAATAAGGACGTGGAAATAATCGGAGCCATTAAAGACCATCCGCAGTACGGCTTGGAGATTGTGGTCGAGAATCCTAAACAGATCAAGATCATCAACTGATCGATTGGCAAATTATTTATTTGCGATACACTGCCAGCGATGTCTGAACCTACCAAAAAATGCATGGTCTGCGGCAAACCAATGGCGGTGCCGAAAGGGAGTATTTGCCAATCCTGCCAAGACCGCATTCGCCGGGAGGCCATCGGCGAACAAGTTGGAGCTAGCGAGCGGGCCGAACGCGAGTTGGCGCACCATGGCGTCGCGCCGACCAAGAAATAGCTTGTCGACCGCAATTCAGCTTGCTCGGAGCCAATTTCAGCCGACGCAAATTTCGGCGCACTGCTTGAAATCACTGGGTCGCCAGTTGGTTGTCCAGAGAACTTCCCATTAGGGCGCAATCGCGAGGTTTTGCGCTGTCAAAGGGAAGTAAGGACGAAACCGTCGAAGCGATTTAGCCTTATGGCGCAGCGAAAATAGGCCCTGCGGGTGTTCGGGACTGTTATTGCAGATCAAAGCATGGTATAAACCGGTGTTATTTTGTGTCAATCGCAAGGTTCCGACCGTTGCCGTCCAAACAACTAGCAGGGAGGTCGATAGATCTGCGTTTCCGTGAGTTGATCTCGGTTGGTCTGACTCTAGCCGTCCTCCTTATTTTCACCCCGACTGATCCAGTTTGGTCTTTCTCTCCTGACGAAGAGTTGACAGCTCGCGCGGCAATTCTCATCGATGCCAGCACGGGGAAAGTTCTTTATCAAAAGGAAGCGGATTTACGCCTGCCTCCGGCGAGCACGACCAAGATCCTCACCGCCATACTGACTTTGGAAAGTGGGCGAAAACTCAGTGAATCACTGACCGTATCGAAAGAGGCGACCCGGGTGCCTGCGTCGAAACTTTATTTGCGGCCGGGGCAATCGGTATCCATTGAGGAGCTGCTTTATGGGATCATGCTCGCTTCAGCCAACGATGCCAGTGTGGTGTTAGCCGAAGGCATTGCCGGTTCGGTGGAGCGTTTCAGCGAGCTGATGACCAAGAAAGCCCACGACATCGGCGCAATCAATAGTCATTTTACCAATCCGCACGGGCTGACCGCCCCGGATCATTATTCCACCGTCAGGGATCTCGCTATTGTTTTTCGCTACGCCATGAAGAACTCGACCTTCCGTGAAATTGTCCAAACCAAGTTCAGCTCGGTTAGCACGACCGCGGTGGTGCGGAAAAAAGTCGTGCCGCGGCGTATTTCGGTGCGAAACCATAACCGATTGCTGTGGGGTTTTGACGGCGCAATCGGCGGTAAGACCGGTTATACGCACGCGGCGCAAAAATGCTTTGTCGGCGCAGTGCAACGGAACGGCACTACGTTGATTGTTTCGATATTGGGAGCGCGTGATCAGTGGGGCGACACCAAACGGCTGCTGGAGTACGGCTTCGATAACTACGACGTGCTAAAAACGCCGTCACTTCCGGCCGGCAGGCTAGTGCCGGCCGAACAACAGGTCGGTGTCCGCAGTGATCGCACGTCGGCCGCGGTGGCATCGTCACAGGACAATCACCGGCCCAGGCTAACGGACGGTTACATTTTGCAGATCGCTTCGTTTCGCGAGAGGGACCGTGCGGAATCGCTCTCGCGCCAAATAAGTGAAAAAGGCTTCGATGCTTTCGTCGAACAAACTTCGGTCAGCCGGAACGAAACCGCTTACCGCGTTCGGGTCGGTCCATATACCGAATTGGTCACCGCCCAAGAAACCGCGCAAGAAATTCTCAGCAAAAGCGGGCAGCGCGTTTTGATTTTACCATTCCAGGCGCCGCGACTGGAGCAGGGTGATCCAAGCTGAGCGCTCGTGTCAGGTCTATTCCGTTTAAATTTCGATTACCATTCCATCTTCCGCCAGCGTTGCTGTCACTTCATGTCGGCGGGCGAGCATTTCTTCGCCCATATGGGTGAGGACCAGCTTCTTACAATCGAGGCGGGATAGGTTTGCTTGCAACCCAAGATAGTTCACATGCATGCCGGGCTGTTCGCTGTAGAATGAGCATTCGCACAGGAACAAGTCGACTCCGCGTGCGTGATCAATGAAAAGATCGGTCCACGTCGAATCGCCGGAAAAAAGAATCTGCTTTCCTTCATAACCGACTCTTAATCCCAGCGAAGTGTCGTGCGTCTGATGCGGTACCCGGAAAGGAAAGACCACAATTCCATTCACAGATTGCTGCTGCTCGGGCTTTAGAACGCGGAAACGAGTGGGCGGAATTTCTTTCACACTCTGGCCGTTGCCGTACATCAATCCGAAGAGTCCACGAACGCGTTCTTCCGTTCCCGGCGGGCCGGCAATCGTTAGCGGATTGTCTCGCGGCTTCCGATAGAGATACTCGATAAAGAAAAACGGAATGCCGCCGAAGTGATCACCATGAAGGTGACTCAAAATGATGGCGTCCACGTCACTTGGGTTTAGTCCCGCTCGCTTCATGGCCAGCAGCGTCGTCGGCCCGCAGTCCAGGAGAAACAGCCTGTCGCTAGCTTCGACGAGGTAACCGCTTTGATGGCGGCCACCGCTGCCGAAAGCATCTCCACAACCGAGAACGTGAAGTTTCATGCTTTTTTCTTTCCGCTCACTTCGCCAATGTTAGCCAAGGGGCTGCTTACAACACGTTGCCCAGGCTCAGCCCGTCTCTTACTCCCTTTGCCGCGCGAAAGCCAAGTTGCTTTTTAGCGCCTGTGCGACTAAATTGACGGGCGTGACCGTTTACAGCCGTCCCTTTTTTTCGTCCTACGCGACTAGTCTTTGGGTTCGTTTTCTTCGCTTCAGTCTACAATCACACAAGAAACTGGAAGCCGATTTGGAAAAGCTTGGACTGACGCCGCCGCAGTTTTACGTGCTCGCGACCATTGGTTACGCCGGCGGATTACCCTTCGGTGAGATCGGCGCGAAGATGATGGTGACAGTTAGCAATCTCACGGGCATTGTCGATCGGCTGGAAGACAAGAAACTGGTGACACGCAAGCGCGATGAAACCGACCGTCGCGTAGTTCACGTCATACTCACCGACAAAGGCGCTAAGCTCTACAAGAGCACCATTCCGCAATTTGAAGGAAGTGTTTCGGCAATTTTTGAGAAACTCAATAAACCGCAGCAGAAAGAACTTTCTGCGCTCCTGCGCAAGCTCAATCAAGAATCCTCGGCAAATTAATCCGGCTGATCCTGGGCCCAAAACATTTCCATTCACAACGCGCGAAAAGTAGCATTGCCGTAATAAAGCTGAGGATGTTGCCACCTCTGCGAGAGCTCTTTCCAGCCCTTCAATCGAACGGTTACGGATACTTGGTTGACAGGGGTTATTGGCGAGCTATAAAAGGTTAATGCTTAAAGTAATTTTCAAGGCGTTCCTCTGTCAGTGAAAAACCAAAACAAAAATCCCATTGGGCTCGAAAGAGTGAAAAAATGGCTTTATGCCAAGGGGCTTGGTGAGCGCAGCAGCGGCTGTGTCCTCTGCGGCTCATGTTATGGCCACGGGCCGGCCAATCCCATGGAGGACAAGCCAGGGCCCAAGGAAAAATGCCCGCCCTATGAATTCTACCGATTCCAGCGTCATACACCCAAGTCGCGCTGGCTAATGGCGCAGCGGGTGTTTCACGGGCTTGATCCGATCACCACCGAACTCAAAGAAGTTATTTACGCTTGCACCAATTGTCTGATGTGCCAGGAACTCTGCGGCGTGCGCGACGACGGCTATGGACCGTGGGACATCACCGTCGCCATGCGCGAGGAAATTACCGAGAGAGAAGGTCCTCTTGATGCGCATCGACCGCTCTACGACGGACTGACCCAGCACGACCATCCCTGGGCCCTGCCGAAGGCGCAGCGCGGCGCTTGGGCTGAGGGGCTTGGAGTTAAGAAATTGGGCGAGTCCGGCGCAACCACTCTGCTCTTCGCCGGGTGCTCCGCCGATCGGGCGAGTGGTCGAAGCGGTGCTATAGCACTGGCCCAGCTGATGCAAAGGGCGGGAGATGACTTCGTCATCCTAGGCAGCGAAGAGAAATGCTGCGGTCTTTATGCTTTTGATCTCGGTTTCCGGCGCGAGTATGAGCGATTGCAAGAAGCGAACTCAGCGACGATCCGGAATGCGGGAATAAAAAAAGTCGTTATCGCCTGCGGCAGCTGCCAGAGAATCTGGCGCGAGTACGCCAAGACATCGGGGATCGCGGTAGTTCATGGCGTCGAACATGTCGATCAATTGAATCGAGCCGGACGACTGAAATTCTCCACTCCCCTCAATAAAAAAGTCACCTACCACGACTCCTGTCATCTGGGTCGGGGTTGCGGCGTTTACGATGCACCGAGGAATATCCTGCGCGCGATTCCTGGAATTCAGCTGGTCGAGATGGCACGCAATCAACGATGGGCTTGGTGTTGTGGTGGTGGTGGTGGTGTGCCGGAAGCAGATCCAGAGTTGGCGCAATGGAGCGCGACAGATCGTATGCGCGAGGCGCAGGAAACCGGCGCCGAGTTAGTGCTGACTTCCAGCGCGCTGTGCCAACGTTCCTTCGCCGATCTCAAGCAACCGGCGCTGCCCGTCCAGGACTTGCTCGAATTCGCCCACCAGGCTCTTCGATAATGCTGAAAGAAGCTCACTTCACGACGCAACGCATGCTGGCAATGCTCGGTCTGAAGGCCGACTCTCTTGGTCCCTATGCCTTGATCCCCGGACCCAAAGAGCGCAGCGAGATGCTGTTAAAGCTGCTGGACAATCCGCAGAAGAATTTCACGTTTTTGGACTACGAGATGCACAGTGGATCGCTGGAGGGCAAACGAGTCACCGTTGGCAATGGCGGACGTTACGCGCCGGACACGGCGATCACCACTGAAATCCTGTGCGGCGCAGGGGCGCAATCGCTGATCCGTGTCGGCAGCTGCGGGTCACTCCAAGAGCATGTGAAGATCGGAGATCTGGTGATCGTCACCGGCGCCCTGCGCGGCGAAGGCACGTCGCGTTACTACGTGGCGGACAATTTTTCAACAACCGCTCACCGCGACATCATCGAGGCCCTGAAAACGGCCGCAGACAGTCTAAAGGCGCGCTATCATCTCGGCCGGATCTTTACGACCGACGCGCTGTTCCAAGAGACGCCGGAACTGATTCAGCAACTGAACGAACAAAACATTTCGAGCATCGACATGGTCACTTCGGCCTTTCTCACCATCGCGCAAGTGCGCGGCAAGAAAGCCGGGGCAGTCCTCGCGGTATCCGATGAGTGCCTGCACGGCAAGTTTGGCTTCCGCGATCCGGCCTTTCTCGAAGCCGAGCAGAAGACCATCGAAGTAGCGCGCCAAGCGTTGCAGTATCTCTAACTTTTTCGTTTTGGATTCGAGCTAATGACGAACACCGCACAAAGCCCGCTGTTTGAACCGGTGCTAGCGCACGGAAACGGTTTCAAGATACTCGATGAATCTCTCGTGCCCGAAACGATCGCGTTCATCGAGGTGAACGACGTAGCGCAGGCGCTTGACGCGGTGCGCGACATGAAAACCCGCGGCTACGGCCAGGTGCTGACGTTCTTGTATAGCGGTGCGCTGATGGCGCAACGTTATGACAGTAAAGAGGCTGGACCCCTGCGTGATCGGATTGCGGAAATGACCCGGCAATTCTGCGCGGTGCGGCCGACCTTCGATTTCAGCGGGCTCGGCTATTTCTTTGAAGAGTGGTTTAAGAAACTACCGGCGGGCGTCAACGCTGGGGAAACCATCGCGAAGCAAGCTCGTGAATTGGCCGGGCAAATTACTCGCGGGCGCGTCGCGCGCGCCGCCCGGGCGGCGTCGATCCTCCCGAACCCGGCGCGGGTGATGACGCATTGCAACGTCAGCGGTGAATTGGTCGCGGTGGCGCATTTTTGCAAAGAGCTGGGTAAGGCCTTCACCGTCATCGCCACGGAAACCCGACCTTACCTGCAAGGCGCGCGTCTGACCGCGTGGGAGCTCGCGCAGGCGGGTGTGCCGGTGTCGTTGATACCGGATTGCGCCGTCGCCCAGGTCATGGCCAAAGGTGAAGTCAACGCCGTAATTGTCGGCGCCGACCGTTCGGCGCGCAACGGCGACGTGATTAATAAGGTCGGCACCTACCCGCTGGCGCTGATGGCGAAGGAGTATGGGGTGCCATTTCATGCGTTGGTGCAAGATCCGCGTTCGGTGGAAACCGCAGACGACGTGGCAATCGAGGAGCGGCCGGCGGCAGAAGTGCTTTTTTTCCAGGGGCAGCCGTTAATCGGTTCGAGCGATCGCGGAGTTAAAACCCGCTATCCGGCATTCGATGTGACGCCGGCGGCGCTGATTTCCCATCTCATCGGCTTTGACGATCTCTATACCCCCGAAACTTTCCGCCAAAAATACCAGATCGAACCAAAAGCCAGCGTCGCTTGTACCAAGCAGAGCCGGAAATATCTTTTGATCTACGGTATCCCGGGCGAGAGTCAATACAGTTACTTGATCAGCGCTTTGAAGGCGGCTCAGAGCGAAAGCCTTTTGGTTCCCGAAATGCGGCCAGAGCTGTGGGGCGCGCAAGTGGTGGTACCGCGACTGCTGGAGCGCAAAGCATCGGCCACCTTGATTTCGGACAACATGATGGGGACAGTGTTCGCGCGGGGTGAAATCAGCAAGCTCTGTCTGTTCTATGATGGCCTGAGCGCGGCGGGCCCCACCGGCATTTGCGGTTCGCTGCTCGCTGTCCGTCTGGCGCGCTTGCACGGTGTTCCCGTCGAGTTGCTGAGCGGGGAAAAACCAAGCGGCGCGCCGATCGACCGCGACGTCTCAACATTTCTGGGCAAAAAGATTTGTCCCACAGGTGTTTCCATTCGCGCCGTCGAAGCGGAAGCGCTTCCCTGGGAATTATTCAAAGAGTAAAGAACCCGATGACCAAGCTCGAGCGCGAAATGATTCGCTGGGGCAAGACGCTCTTTGAGCGCCGGCTCATCAGCGGCTGGGGCGGCAATTTAAGTTGCCGACTGGGTAAGCATACTTTTTTGATCACCGGACAGCACGCGCCGCTTGGTTTTCTCACACCAAAGGATTTGGTAAGCATCAACCAGGACGGAAAACCGGCGACGAAGAACCGGAAAGCTTCCAGTGAAACGCCGCTGCATATGGCCGTTTATGCCCGTACGGAGGCCCGAGTCGTCGTGCATGTCCACCCGCCGATGGTTTTGGCATTTTCGCTGACGCATGAAACTTTCATGCCGATCAGCTTCGAAGAGAAGTACACCATCGGCGAGGTGCCGATTATTCCGCAGGACACGCCGACGGTGACGAAGCCGGACAAAGTCATTGAAGAACTGAGATATCACCCGGTAGTGATCATCAAAGGTCACGGCACTGTGGCCATCGGCAATAGTTTTCAAGAAGCGTTTCTCCTCACGGATCTGCTCGAGGAATCGGTGCGCTGCCAGTTTTTCAAAGAGGGCGTTTCTACCAATCGAGAGGCGGAAATACAGTCGTCAAAAAACGGCCAGCGGCCGGCCGCCGTCGCAGGAAAGCGTTACGAACTGTTTTCCAGAGACCACATGACGGCTTTAGTTGACGCCGCGAACAGTGATGCGCGGTTTCGACGTGACGGCGCAGAAAGCCGGCTCACGACGTCTCTGACGCTCTTTCTCGATGAGTCACAGAATGCCTGGACCGTGAAATTCGTCGATGGAGAAATCACCGAGATCGCTCAAGGCGATGACGGCGACTTTCTAATCAGCGGAAAGGCGGAGTGGTGGAAAGCGGTTTTCAGCAATCGGATCGACGCGTTTCTCGCCACGCAGCAAGGCAAACTTAAATTTAAACGCGGCGAGCTGGCGCAACTATCGCGCTGGTACAAACCCTTTCAGAGGGCATTCGAGTTATGGCAAGCGATACCGGTTCAGTAGGTTTCTTCGCGGCTGAAGTTCTGGAGAAAACCGCGCTGCGTCAGCCGCACAAGACGGCGGTCATTTCAAAGGAAGAGGAGTTGACTTTCTTTGAGCTGAACCAGCGAGTTCACGCGCTGGCGGCGCATCTGCAAACGGAGGGGGTTCGACAAGGCCAGCGAGTGGGAATCTTATTGCCGAATTCGCCCGCCATCCCGCTAAGCTACTACGCGACGCAGAAGATCGGCGCCGTGACCGTCATCCTCGACGCGCGGCTTAAAGGCAAAGAGCTCGCAGGAGTTCTTAAGGATGCTGATCTCACACTGCTCATCGTTCACAGGCAATTGTTTCCGGAAGTCGAAGAAGTTTTCAAAACGATGGTCCCCGTTCCCGTGTGGGTCGTGGACGGCCTCGGCGAGCCCAGCTTCGAGAAGCGACTCTCAACGCCCGCCGGTTCGCTGGTAGCGCCGCGGTTAGAGTTGGACGCCGATGCATTGATTCTTTACACATCGGGAACCACCGGCGAGCCTAAGGGCGTCGTGTTGAGCTACGCAAATCTCGCGCAGTATCCTCGGGTCATGGGTTCGATGGGTGTCACCGATGCTGCGACGATCCGTGGCTGCATCTTGCCCATGTCCCATATTGTCGGGCCGGTGGTTTGCAATGAACTGGCCGAAAGAGGTTACACACTGGTAATCTTCGATCAGATCAATCCAATCACGCTCCTGGAAGGCATTCAAAAATATCGAGTCAACGTTTTCGAAAGTGTCCCGATCGTTTTTCAGCTCCTCTTAGGCGTAAAGAATCTCACCAGCTACGACACCAGCAGCATGAAGATCGCGGCGATGATGGGCACGAGCATTCCGTTTCCCTTATTGCGCGCTTTTCAAGTCGCCCAGCCGCATATCAAAGTGATCCAAGGCTACGGCCTGACGGAAACTTCGCCGATGATCACATTGGTCGAGCCCGATAAAGCCCAGGCGAAAATGGGCAGCATCGGCCGCGCCGTGCCGGGAGTCGAGGTAAGAATCGTTGACGAAGCTGGCAAGGAACTCGGTATCAACGAGCCCGGTGAGATCATCACCCGTGGCCCGCATGTGATGAAAGGCTACTTTCGCCGACCCGACGCGACGGCGCAGCGCATCCGCGATGGCTGGCTCTACACGGGGGACATCGGTAAGCGCGACGCCGACGGTTACTGCTATCATCTTGGCCGGCGCGACGACATGATCATCACCGGCGGTCTCAACGTTTACCCGGCCGAAGTGGAAAACTTGATTTACACCTACCCGGGCGTGCAAGAAGCGATCGTCTTTGCGATTCCCGATTCAAAGCGCGGCCAGGTGATCGGCGCCGCCATTGTGCCGCGGCCAGGATCGAGTATCGCCGAAAAGGAGCTGTTGGTGTTTTTGCGCGCCAACCTGGCCAATTTCAAAGTGCCGGGCAAGATCGTCATGCGCGAAGCGCTGCCACGCACATCGTCCGGCAAGACCATTCGCGACGCGGAAACGCTGCTGGCCAGGTCAAATTCGATCTAACCTCAGAGGGCACATAACATCACAAATTTAAGAAAGATTTAGCCCGCAAAGAACGCAAAGAGCGCAAAAAGGAAATCGTGATAGGGGGCAATAGGGGACAGGCTGCTTTTTCCCTGGTGTTCGGAAAAAAGCTGCCTGTCCCCTTTTCAGTCCGACGAAAGCCATGACTCGGAAAAGATCCATCTCGCGCAAAGGCGCAAACCGCGCCAAGGAAGGAGCAATCACCTCTCACCGAAGTTCCAACGGCGAATCTTCCGGCATGGCTGGAAGCGAAGAACTGATCTGTTCGATACAGAACGCCGCCGGCCTGATTCTCGCTGTGACGGAAAATCGCACCTGGATCGAAGTTTTCTTCGAAGGCGATTTGATGCACACCAAGACCGTCAATCTGCCTGGTGGCGTGCTGTTCAATATTTACATCGAAGAGATTCCCCACAAGACAACGGTCTATGAGCATCCGCGCACGATGATTTTTTTTAACGGTCCTTGCGACCTGCGCGTCACACGTGACGGCGACAAAGTGATCTTCACGGGCGTCCCGCCAGAGCAAAACCGCGCTTAAGGCGAATCGTTATCGCTCACCATACCATCGGTACAGTGCGGACGACCGATGGCAATGAACCTAACCACAAGCCGTCAAAACAAGCGCTTTAGGCGAGTGAAGGAAACATTCACCCTAGCCGCGTAAAAGACATCGCGACAATGCTCTCCAGTGTTATTGCGCTACCAGGCTTGCCCCGCGCTTGACAACCTGGGCGACATTTCCCTGATCCGATGCATCAAGCGTGTGCGATACCTTCCATGCCACCGAAAATTCCCGATTGTAAATAAACTTTTGGTACGAAGCGGCCGATATAAAGAAATGTGAGAGTTAGAGCCGCCTCGGGCGAGCAGTCCCAACAGGAAGCTTCGGGAGCTTCGGCTGTATCCGGCCAGCGTCTGCCCAACGGCCGAATTGCCACAGCTGCGCCAGTCACTGCAGGCCTTGAGATTTTGCGAAGTCTTGCTTACCGCGCGACGGCTGCGAGAGATGGCGCCGGAGCAAGAACTCAAGTTCATTTCGCTTTCTTTAGGAGTGCCGCCGGACGTGCAGCTTCTGAATGTAAAGGTATGAACCAAGAACTGAAAAGGCAGGCCGTCGCGTTGCGCTACGAGCCGAAGAAAGAGGCTGCGCCAAGGCTCGTCGCCAAAGGGCGTGGTTACCTCGCCGAAAAGATTATCGAGCTGGCTCGCCTATACGATATTCCGATCCGACAGGACAAAAAGCTGTTACAGATTCTTTCACGCCTCGATCTTGAAGAGGAAATCCCGCCGGAAGTCTACAAAGCCGTAGCCGAGATCTTGGCCTTTATTTACCGATGGAGCAATCGGCCGATGGAAACAAGCTGCTGAAGGCAAAATATTCTGCCAGGATAAGCGACCTCGCGGCACTAATTGACGGGGCATCATCGATTCCTGTTCGGATTTCAGGTAAAAAGTATGCGTGATTGACCTAAGGCAGTAGGCGGCCTTAGCTTTACTTAAAGCTTTTAGGAACCCTGCGAAGGAGAGTTCGCGACCGTGCCGCACCACGATCCATCGAATACGACTTGGGCTGGACCACCCGTGAATCTCGCGTTAGCGGAAAACACGGTCGATGTTTGGCTGATTTCATTGACGCAGCCGGGAGACTCCTATGCATCGCTAAACGGTCTCCTTTCATCCGCGGAGCGAGAGCGAGCGGCGAGATTCAAGTTTGATGTACACCGGCGACGGTTTGTCATTGCCCATGCCGCACGGCGCTCGATCTTGTTGCAATATCTGAAGACCGCACCGACGGACTTGCAATTCGTTGACAGCGTCAATGGCAAGCCAAGATTAGCCGCCGAACTTGCCGGGAGCGGCGTTCAGTTCAATCTCTCGCACTCTTATGAGATGGCGCTCCTTGGAGTGACTCGTGGCCGTGAGATCGGTGTCGATATCGAACTCGTCAAAGAAGATTATGCTTTCGACGAGGTGGCCGCGCGATTTTTCACTGCCAAGGAGTTGGCAGCGTTCCGCGCTCTGCCGGCGCACCTACAGCGACAGGCTTTTTTCAAATGTTGGACCAGCAAGGAAGCCTTTCTCAAAGCGAAGGGCACAGGGCTATCGGGAAAATTGGACGAGGTGGAGATTACACTGGCCGATGATCAACGCGTCCTCATCCATGCGAGTGTGCCCGGGTGGACGCTCATGGAGTTCAATCCCGGCAACAATTACGAGGCAGCGTTGGTAGTCGAAGGCGGTCGTTTGCCGATCAATGGCTATCGTTGGCAGCCGATAAGCGCATGTTAGACCGCAAGACGAAATGCCGATCACTCAGCCGCAGGCGCGGTCCGGCTGCTCTAATCGTTGCCCAGTCCCCTCCCGGTAAGCAGTGACCTTAAACGAATCATAACTCTAACCGCAAAGCACCGACTTCCAGCGATCTATTCGGACAAGAATTGGCCGGAAGCTCGAGGCCTTATGTCCTACGGCTCAAGCATATCAGACGTCCACCGGCGCGCCGCGACCTACGTGGACAAGATTAGCCGATGAAGTTTGAGTTCGTGATCAATCTGAAAGCAGCGGAGCAAATCGGCCTGACGATACCGCCGAATGTTTTAGCCAGAGCAGACAAAGTAATCCGGTGATCGACAATCGAAAACCTGTTCTGAGCAAACCCGAAGGATCCAAAATCGGTAAATCCAAAATCGTCGCGTGCGCCGATAGGATGATTCGATAGAGGGGAGGCCTAAAGGGTAAGATGTATCGCGCAAGGTCGGCCGAGTTGCACGCATCTTTCACCTGCAGTGTTACAGTGACTCTACTTCTGTAAATTTTGAAAATGCCGGAAAGAAATCAAAAGCAATCTTGCCTTTTTCGCTGCCGCGGTTTTTGACGATGTGCAAAGTGAGTGCCTGATTGGGTTCGGTGAGTTTCTTGGTTCGTTCAGGATCTTTTTCCAGGACCAGAATGACATCCGGGCTCGCAACTTTTTCACTCCATGTCCGGGGTTGGGGTTCAACGATCTCACCAAGATTGGGCCAGATTGCGAATACGGGTATTTTCAAATTCACCGCGGATTCTTGGAGTTGCTCAGCGATGCTTGGCAGACGATCCGCAAACGCTTGTTCGCGCTGTCCGAGGCGCTGGCAGTCGTCGATGACGACGAAGATTTTTTCGCTATTTGCTGTCGCGCGAAGCTCGCCGATGTATTTTTCAATTTCCCGCAGATCGGTATTCGCTTCGCATTCAACGATGTAAGTTAAATCGAGCCAACTTTTTGCTTCGCGGGCCGATCGTTTCAATTTTTCCCAGCTGGGGGGCAGCTCGTTGGCATCTCCATAGTGCGCCTTCGGAACGCCGTACCAGTGAAGCAGGTACGCGCTGCCGCGCCGGATCTCGCGACTTTCCAGTCCGCTTAAACGCGCCAGGGTTTTGATTCTGAGTTCCTTGCTCGTTTCGGCCAGAGTAAAAAAGACTCCCGTCACGTTGTTGTGCATGACCAATTGATCAAGGAGCTGCTTGGCTAGCGAGGTCTTGCCGCATGCCGGCGGTCCGATGAGTAGGTAAAGGCCAGGCAGGATTCCGTCCAGCGCGCGATCCAAGTTGGCAAAACCCGTCTTCCAGCCGGAGATTTCCTTTACGACATGCTCTTTCTCAAGCTCGCCAAGGAAAGATTCTAGCTGTTCTCCCTCGGATTGAATGGGGTATTTCGCGGCCATGTAACTGGAGCAAAGATTAGCCATTTTGCCGGCTTGCGACAAGGCGCAGTTTATCATTGACAGACCCTGGCCATTCATACTACCGCTTAGCCATTCCGAGCCGTTATAAGTAGGTTCAAAACAGGAGGTATCCGACCATGGAAGAAAAAAAGAAAGGAACGAAGCTTTCGCGACGTTCATTTCTCAAAGGTATCGGCGGCGGCGCCATCGGCACCGCGGTGATTTCGACGGGACTTATCCAATCCGATCCCGCCGCGGCCTATTCGCCGGAAACAGTCGGAGCACGCGGCAATAGAGCGGCGATCACGCTCAAAGTTAACGGCAAGGCATACCGCGTCGAAGTCGAACACCGAAGCACCTTGGCCGAAGTGCTGCGCGATGAGCTGGGGCTCACCGGAACGAAGATCGGCTGCGATCGCGGTGAGTGCGGCGCCTGTACGGTGATCATCAATGGGCGCAACATGTATTCCTGCAGTCAGCTCGCCGTCTGGATGGACGGCAAAGATATCCTGACCATCGAGGGTTTAGCGAAAGGCGACAAGCTCGATCCGCTGCAAGAAGCATTTATCGAACATGACGGACCACAATGCGGCTTTTGCACTTCCGGTCAGATCATGTCGGGTAAAGCGCTGCTGATGAAAAATTCCAAACCCAATGAAGCGCAGGCGCGGCGGGGCTTGTCCGGCAATCTGTGCCGGTGCGGTAACTATAACCGTGAAGTGGCCGCCGTGCTGGCCGTGGCGGCGAAGGCACGCTGAGGGAGGTTTTTATGGCACAAGCACCGAAAGAATTTTCCATTGTCGGTAAAAGAATTCCGCGCATCGACGCTTATGAGCGCGTTACCGGGCAAGCGCATTACACCGGCGATATTCAGCTTCCCGGCATGCTCTACGCGCGCGTCCTGCGCAGCAACGTGCCGCACGCCAAAATCGTCAGCATCGATACTTCCAAGGCGGAAAAACTGCCGGGCGTGAAAGCGGTCATTAATCATGAAAACGCCAAGGTGCCCTGGTCGAGCGGCGGCCACACGCACCAGCGCTTTATTTTTAATAATCCGGTGCGCTTTGTCGGCGATGCGGTTGCCGCGGTGGCTGCCACCGACCGGCATATTGCCGAGGATGCGCTCAAGCTGATTGAAATCAAGTATGAAAAGATCCCCCACGTACTCGATCCCAACGAAGCGTTGAAGCCCGACGCGCCGAAGATCTCAACCAGTGGCAATCTCTCCGTCGGCAAAGGAGCCTTCAGCGCGCCCATCGAAGAATCATGGGGCGATTTAGAGAAGGGCTTCAAAGAAGCCGACCAGACTTTCGAAGATACCTATATCACCAAGCACACCAACAACGCGCAGCTCGAACGGCGCGTAAGCATAGCCAAGTGGGATGCCGGCAAGCTGACCGTCTATGCCTCCACGCAAGGCGTCTCCAACGCGCGCACGGATATCGCCAAAGACTTCGGCCTGCCGCTGAGCAGAGTGCGCGTGGTCTCGAAATACATGGGCGGCGGCTTCGGCAACAAGAACCAGGCCCAGGACTACGATTACATGGCAGCGGTCTTGGCCAAAGTCACCAACCAGCCGGTCAAGCTCGAGTTTACCCGCGAGGACGACTACATCGGCATGCATGGGCGCTGGCCTTCGGAGCAGCACTACAAGATCGGCGTCAAGAAGGATGGCACGATTACCGCTGTGCAGTTAGATGCCGTTACCAACATGGGCGCGTACCGCAAGCAGAGCGGCAACTTGAGCGGCACCGACTTTTACAACATCCCAAACTTCAAGAAAGTGATCAAGCCGGTTCATACCAATACGGTGGTCAGCGCCAATTATCGGGCGCCGGCCTATCCTCAGTCGGTCTTCGGCTTTGCCTCTTTCCTGGATCACATCGCCTATGAGCTGGGGATCAATCCGGTGGACATGTTCATGAAGAACCGGATTCAAAAGTACAAGAGCAAGCTGCCGTTCACCTCGAACTATCTCGAGCAGTGCATCATCGAAGGCTCCAAGCGCATTGGCTGGAGCGAGAAATGGCATAAGCCCGGCGCCGCGCCCGGTGTCAAAAAGCACGGCATCGGGATGGCGCTTGGCGGTTACCCATTTCGTCCCGGATTAGGCGCGGCGACCATTCGCATCAATCCCGATGGCAGCGCGCACTTGCTGGTGGGCGTGACTGACATCGGCACCGGCGCTAAGAGCACCATGGCGATCATCGCCGCGGAGGCGTTGGGGATTCCGCTGAACCAAATTCAAGTCACCAATGGTGATACGGATGTCACGCCTTATTCCGTCGGCGAGTCTGGCAGCCGCACGACATCTTTCACCGGCCCTGCAGTGATCGCCGCGGCGGAAGACGTGCGGAAACAAATCTTCGCGCTGGCGGCGCCGGAGCTGAAGGCCAAAGCAGAAGAACTGGACTTGCGTGACGGCCAGGTGTTTGTCAAATCCGACCCATCACAGAAGATTCCGCTCGAGCGCGCAGTGGCGAGAGCCGGCGAGCTCATCGGTCGGGCAACCACGAATCCGGAATTCAAAGACGTCGAAGGCAAAAGCTTCTCGGCTCATTTTGCCGAGGTGGAAGTCGATACTTTGACGGGGCACGTGAAGATCACCCGCTATGTGGCGGCCCACGACAGCGGTATGATTCTCAACCGCATGCCGGCGGAGAGCCAGATCATGGGCGGCGTCGTGCAAGGCATCGGCATGGCGTTTAGCGAAGAATTGATCATCGACAAACTCACGGCAACGCCGATCAATCCGAACTACCGCGACGCCAAAGTGCCGACCCATCTCGAAGCGCCGAATGTGGAAGTGATCTTTATCGAACACTACGACCCCTATGGCCCGTTTGGCGGCAAAGTCATCGGCGAACCGCCGATCACGGCGGCCGTGGCGACCGTCGCCAACGCGATCTTCAACGCCACCGGCAAACGCATCAAAGAGCTGCCCATCACACCGGACAAAATCTTGCAGGCGCGCCAGGTCTGATGGAGGAGGAACGGTCATGAAAAGCTTTCAAAATATTGATGTCAAAAGCGTCAAAGAAGCGGTTGGGCTCTTGCAGAAGTTTCAGCAGCAGAAAAAAGTCGCGGCGGTGGTCGGCGGCGGCAGCGAGTATCTGCAGCTGATGAAAGATCACGTCGTCGAGCCGGACTACCTGATCAATCTCAATTCCATCCCGGGCCTCGATTATATCAAGGAAGAACGCGGCGGTTTTCGCATCGGTGCCTTGGCGAAGCTCGCCGACATTGAAGAGCACCCAGCAGTAAGAGAAAAATTGTTGATTCTCTCCGATGCCGCCGGCGAGGCGGCTTCACCGCAGATTCGTAACGCCGGCACCATCGCCGGCAACATTTGCCAGCGGCCGTTCTGCTGGTATTTCCGCTCATCGAACTTCACCTGTCTGCGCAAAGGCGGTCAGGTCTGCTATACGGTGACGGGCGATGGTCGATTTCACGCGATCCTCGGCGGCGGACCGAGCTACATCGTCCATCCGTCGGACACCGCGCCGGCGCTGGTCGCGCTCGGCGCGCAGATCAAGATCGCCGGACCGGCGGGCGAAAAGACGATTCCTCTGGAAAAATTCTTCCTTCTACCTTCTGTGGATTACAAGCGGGAAAATGTTCTCAACCCGGGAGAGATCGTCACGGAAATCTATGTCCCGACACCACGGACCGGAAGCAAAGGTTTTTACCACAAGGTTCGTGAGCGGCTCGCGTGGGATCATGCCATCGTCGCAGTGGCAACGATTGTCGAGAGTAATGCCGGCACGGTGCGCGATGCGCGCGTAGTTATGGGCGGAGTCGCACCGATCCCGTGGCGCGCGGCGAAAGCGGAAGAATTTCTCCGCGGTAAAAGAATCGATGAAGCCAGCGCCAAGCAAGCTGGCGCCATTGCTCTCGAAGGTGCCAAACCGCTCAAGGATAACGTCTACAAGGTGAAAATGGCGCAAGACCTAATTCAGCGCGGTCTACTGGCGTCGGTCTAGCGTGGGAGATAGATAAAATGACGGCTCCGAGGGTTCACGCGCCGCACCGAATCAGTTACTTTCGGTTTGACTATTGGCCCGTAACGGACGCTGCCGTTACGGGCTTTTTTTGCCTTGACCCCGCGCCCGTAAACCCCTAGACTTCGGGCTTCATGTTCGCAGAAGTAAGCAAGTCCTGGACTTTACTGGTGGCAGCCGCCATTCTCCCAGTCGCTTTCGTCACTTTTTTTATGCTCGGCGGCTGGAATCGGCAAACCAAACAGCCGACTTATAATCTCTCCAGCGGTGCGACCGCTGAGTCTAGTTCCATTGAAACGATGAAATCAGCGCTAGCGTGGGATCGTAAGCTCCTGGCCGGCTACGAAAGAGACCAATCAGCGCTTCGGGCCGAGGTCATCAGGCGGCGCCAGCTCTTCCAGGACGGACAGATTTCCAAGGATCAAGTGCTTGAGGTAGAACGGTCGTTCGTCGCCGCGCTCACGCGGGTCCACGCGATGCGCGACTCGGTGACCGAGACCGATATCGCGATCACCGAGGCAGTGTTAGGTGAGAAAGTCTTGCGCATGCCGGTGCTACCCGTCAACGGTTATAGCGAAACTGCAGAGTTGGCGCGCTTCAACGGCGGTTTCAAATGGTCTCTCAAGGAAGCCTCACGCATCGAAAGATTCTTCTCCCAATCATTTGGCCGCGGTCTTCCGATCGCCGCGAAGGGCCAATCAGAAACCCACAACCGCTTCGGGTTCGACCATCGTAACGCCATGGATGTCGCACTTCATCCTGACAGCGCCGAAGGCAAGGCGCTCATCAAGGAGCTCCGCAGTGCGGGCATTCCCTTCATCGCCTTCCGAAGCGCCGTCCCCGGCGCCTCCACTGGACCGCATATTCATATCGGCAAGCCATCGACGAGACTCGCGCGCTAAGAAATCAAGGACTCATCTGCTTGATCGAGGGATAAGAGCCGAACGCGTGGGTGATTTCTAGCCACGTCACTGCAGCAAAATAGAAATTGTTTTTCTGTATTGCCTGAAATTGTTCTCCCGATTGTGGGTTCAAAAGTCTTGTTACCAACCCGGGCTTTTCGGCCCACTTCTCCGACTGGGACCAACATTTGGGGCGTTCTGATGATGCCCTGGTACCGATTTCTGGGTATTTTTTGGGCCAAGGTCATAGATTGTGTGACTTCGCCGTTTTCCTGCTCTGCCTAGCGGAGTTTTATTCCTAACAAAAGAGCGTGGGAAAACTCTCCACGCACGTTTTGTCTTCTGAAGTCGAACTATCCGAGTTTCTGCGCGCATTCTTAGCAATGAATGAGGTCTTTCGCGCGGCATGCCTATTCGAGGCGAGTTTTCTTTAAGAGCTCTTGTAAGTGATTAATCGGGATCGCGTAGGAAATCCCGCTAGGTTTTTGAATAACTGTTTCCTTACTCTCCTGGATGAAGACTTTATTGATGATTCCTACAACTTGTCCGGTGTCGGGATGATAGAGCGGGCTGCCGCTGTTGCCAGGGTAAGCCGTGGCGTCGAGTTGAAAAACATTGTACGGCGCGGTGAGCCGGCCAATGATTTTCTTTTCCAAAAGCTGTGCGGTGAGCTGCGGAATGACTATCGGAGTGATCGCGGAAACGATTCCTCGGTGCGTGACGGCATTTAGCCCGAGAACCATGCCGATCGGAAACCCGGTGAAAGCATAGATTTCTCCCTCCCGGACCCGGTTAGAGTCGCCTAGTGTCATTGCGGCGATCGGGCGACCAGTAATTCTGAGTAGCGCCAAATCATGATCGCGATCCTCGGCGACTTTCGTAGCTTCACGTACTTCGATGAGACTTGCCTTACCGACAAAAACGGCGACGACTTCTTTTCCTTCGGTATCGACCTTCTCCGGTACAACGTGGGCGTTGGTGACCACGTGGAGACCGTCCGCGATCACGAAACCCGTGCCGCGAAAAATCGAGGGCGGACGGCGTGTTTTCTGAAACGCGCCAACCGCGACAATTGCCGGTTTGATCTTCCCGATGACGTCAGGAAGGGCGGTCGTGTCCGCGGCCAAAGTCCCAAGCGTTGAGAGGAAAAAGAACCCCATGCAGCCGAAACCAGTGACGGTCAACGGAATCTTCACACGGCGATACTAGCTCGCCATGATTCACGCCACAACCATCATGGTAACGACGGTTCGTAAGCGCCGATGCGTCTTGACCACCGCGACCTTAATTCATAAACTCTGGCGAATTCTCCAAGGCCGGAGAAATGGGACGCTGATTTTTCCTAGGTTCACAAGTTTAGTGGCTTTCATTGCAGCGCTGCTGCTTTATCTCAGCGCCGTTAGCGCACAGGAGAATCACAAGAGCTCGCCGCTTCGCACACCGGGAAGTCGGCGCGTCAGTCCGACTGAGTCGCAACTGACTCGGTCGCGCGCCGAGGTTATTCAAAAGATCAAAGAAACCCGGGCGGGAGCGGCGAAGCTTTTGGCGCTGCACGAAACGGAACGACAGCGCCTCTTGGAAGAGTACGACCGGCGTCGCGATCTTTATTACCAGGGTTTGATTGCGCGCAACGAAGTGCTGAAAGCCGAGCAGGCTCTGGCAGAGGCGATGTTAAAGGTGAACGAAGACAAGCGGTGGCTTGCTGAAACCGACATGGCGATTACTGAGTATACGATGCGCGATGAGCTCCTTCGTTTGCCAGGGCTCGCCGTCGGAGGCTATAGCGAGACCAGCACGCTTCTTCGCTTCAACGGCGGAGCGTTGTGGTCGCTCGGAGACGCGCAAAAAATCGAAAAGTTTTTTGTCCAGACTTTTGGCCGGGCACTGCCGATCAGCGCCTTAGGTCAAACCGCGACGCATGACCGCTTGGGATTCGATCATCGCAATGCCATGGACGTGGCGCTCCACCCCGACAGTAAGGAAGGGCAATCCTTGTTGAGTTTTCTTCGCCAAGCGGGGATTCCGTTTATCGCGTTCAGGAACGCTGTCCCCGGAGCCGCGACGGGGGCGCATATTCACATCGGGAAACCGTCGCCGCGCAACTGACGGTTCATAAGCCGGAGGTCAAGGCTCAATGATTCGAGTGTCCATTCCGGTAAACTGAGGCTGAAGTAAATGGCGCAATCCGCAACTCCTCAGCCTGCCTCGACGGTCGTGTTGGTTCGGCCTGACTCTAACGGCAGGTTCGAAATTCTTATGAACCGGCGGCCGGAAAAGATGGATACTTACGCGGGTGTTTATGTCTTTCCGGGCGGAAGAGTGGATAGGAGCGACTGGTCGGCAGAAATGATGGGTTTGACCTGTGGCTTAACCCCGAGTGCAGCGCAGGAAAAACTCGGTGTCGAGCTTGATCCGGAACTCTGCCTTGGGCATTGGGTGGCGGCCGTACGAGAACTATTCGAGGAGGTGGGAATTCAGTTTTTTTTGCCACGAGATGGCGCGGTGACGGATCTGGTGCAGCAAGAAGTTTTCGCGCGTTTAGGTGAAAGACGGTCGGTTCTGCAGCAGGGCAAAATCGATTTGCCCACTCTCCTTCTGTCAGAGCGGCTTTGCTGTGACGTTTCCCGCCTGACTTATTTTTATCATCGCATCACGCCCGAACACTATCTCGTCCGCTTTGATACACGTTTTTATCTTGCTGCTTTACCACCTGACCAAAGCCCGCTCCATGCCTCCGAAGAGGTATCGGAAAGCCTTTGGATTTCTCCCCAGGAAGCGCTTGAACGCTCGCAGAGCGGCAAATTTCCGATGATGCCGCCCACCGTAGCGGTATTGCGCAACCTAAGCAGTCACGGCTCGTTGGCAGAGTTGCGTGAGGCTTTCAGTCTTCCCTAGCTTGCCGGAATAACGGAAACGACAATCTAGTAAGGCAATTCTGACAGGCGAGCTACCCCTGGAGGGCGCCGATCTTCGACGATCTGCCAGATATTCCTAGTGCTTCCTTATTGCATGGCTACTGGCATTGTCTTTGCTGTTCCAGTCTATAAGTTAATTGCCGCTGTGCGGGTATTTGTGCTATGAAACGGGAAACTTTAAGTACTTCAAGGATATCCCTTACTGCCCCGATTTCGATCGCCAACTCGTCTATCAACTGATTCTTAAATTCGTCAAATAAGTGCCGTTATGAACAATGCCTTGCCCAATGTTCGGACCGTCGCCTATTTTTCCATGGATGTGGCGGTGGATTCAAAAATTCCGACCTATAGCGGCGGATTGGGAGTTTTGGCCGGTGATATGCTGCGCTCAGCGGCTGATCTGGAAATTCCGATGGTTGCGGTTTCGCTAGTACACCGCAAAGGTTATTTCGAACAGCGGCTCGATTCCCGTGGTAACCAGCTTGAAAGCCCGGCAAAATGGTCGCCCGAGGAACATCTCCAATGTTTATCGCCGAGGGTGTGCCTGCCCATCGAGGGCCGACACGTGCAGGTTCGAGCCTGGCAATACACTTTTACAGGTATTACGGGCTACGCCGTGCCGTTATTTTTGTTGGACACCGACTTGCCGGAAAACGAGTCAGCGGATCGAGGACTTACGGATTTTCTCTTTGGCGGCGATGAGCGCTATCGGTTGTGCCAAGAAGCGATTCTCGGATTGGGGGGCGTCGCCATGCTACGGGCGCTCGGCTACTCCGATATTCGGGTTTTTCATATGAACGAAGGACATTCAGCCTTGGCAACGCTCGCGCTCATGGAGGAGCAGGCGGGGACCCGATCGGAACGGCGCTTTTCAGAGATCGAAGTCGAATCAGTACGCCGTCAATGTGCCTTTACGACCCATACGCCGGTGCCGGCCGGACATGACCGGTTCCCTACCGATCTGGTTTACCAAGTGCTCGGAAAACCTCGCGCGACCGCGTTAGCCCAGCTGCAGCTCATGGATGGTTCTCTCAACATGACCGAGCTGGCGCTCCGGCTTTCCGGTTTTGTCAATGGCGTCTCTATGCGTCACGGCGAGGTTTCGCGCGCGATGTTTCCAAATTACAGGATCAGTGCGATTACTAACGGCGTGCATGCGACCACGTGGACCGGCGCGCCATTCGCCGCTGTGTACGACCGCCTCTTACCGGAATGGCGACATGACAATTTTTATCTGCGTTACGCCGTCAGTATACCGTTGGGCGAAATTCGCCGAGCGCATGGGAAGGCTAAAAAGGAGTTGCTACAGCAGGTTCGTTGGCTCACTGGAATCCAACTGGACGAGAAAGTTTTTACCCTCGGTTTTGCCCGCCGGGCCACTGGATACAAACGCGGCGATTTACTTTTTACGGATGTCGAACGACTCAAACAGATCGCTCGCCAAGCCGGCCCCATACAACTCATCTACGCCGGCAAAGCCCACCCGCGCGACGAAGGTGGCAAGACCATCATTCGCAGAATTTTCGAGGCGGGCGCGGCGCTCGCAGACGATGTCCGCGTCGTTTACCTGGAAAACTATGATATGGCCTTAGGTAGGCTGCTTTGTTCCGGCGTCGACGTTTGGCTGAATACGCCACTCCGACCCCAAGAAGCTTCGGGCACAAGCGGCATGAAGGCGGCACTCAACGGCGTGCCGAGCTTCAGCGTTCTCGACGGATGGTGGATCGAAGGCCATGTCGAAGGCGTGACCGGCTGGTCGATTGGTGATGCCGGCCGATCGGAAAACGATTCCACTGCAGAGGCTGCTTCGCTTTACGAAAAGCTCGAGCAGGTGATCCTGCCGCTCTACTACAAAGAGGCCGACAAGTTCGCTCAGATCATGCGCTCCGCGATTGCACTCAATGGTTCTTTCTTCAACACCCAGCGTATGCTGTTGCAGTACGTGAGGAATGCTTACGTGCCTTACGGCGGCAGCTCGGTGCGATCGTTAGATTAGGTACGCGCGGCCACCAGATCCTTGAGCGCGTCAGCGCTGGATTGAAGCTGCCCAATCAATAAAAATCTGCAGCTGCTGAAAATAGGAGTCGCCGCCAATAAGATAGGTATCGTTGTGCTGCGCGCCGGCAATCGTGAAGAATTTTTTTGGCTCGGGCGCGGCATCGAAAACCATCTTGCCTTGGGCGAACGGGACGACCTCATCTCGGTCACCGTGCAGCACCAACAGCGGGGTTTTAATTTTCCGGATCTTTTCCCGAACGTCATAGCGGGTCTGAAGTAGCGGTCCGATCGGTAAGAAGGGAAAGACGACGCGCGCCATCTCGCGGATTGACACAAACGGACTTTCTAAAATCAGTCCTTGGCTGTCGTATCGGTTAGCCATTTCAGCGGCGACAGCCGCGCCCAGAGAACGCCCAAATAGAACGATTTTTTTCCGTTCCACGTCGAGTCGTTCTCGGACATAGTCGAGCGCAGCCTCGCCGTCAAGGTATGTCCCTTCCTCAGAGACGCGCCCTTCGCTCCGCCCGTAGCCACGATAGTCAAAGATAAAGATATTTATTTTCACCTTATCGTGCAGGAGTTTGATATTCTCGACGCGATGGCTGATGTTGCCGGCGTTGCCATGAAACCAAACCAAGGTGGATCGAGCTTCGCGATGCGGGATGAACCAACCATTGAGACGGACGTCATCTCGGGTCGCGAAAAACACGTCTTCAAACTCGAGTCCAACTTGTCGGGGCGTATGCTCGATGGTCGCGCTGGGATAAAAGATGAAATTGGCTTCCATCCTACACGCGGTTAACAATGCAGCTAACGCAACGATGGATAACGAGCGGAAAATGTCCGGTAGGGTCAACAGGAGTTGACGAAGAGGCGTCGGCCACGCCGGCATAATGTCGGTGACCGTCATCAGAAAGACGTGCCGAGGCTTCGTCAGTGTTTGTGTTCGCCGCGAAGCTTCCACTCGAGTCCATCAATGATACACTCGACGCTGGCCTGGAGAATGTCAACGGCGACGCCGACGGTTCCCCACCTCTCTTGTCCGTCCGAGAAAATGGTTAGCACGCGAACCAAAGCGGCCGCACCTTGTTCATCGTCATCTTCGGCTGCCCCGTGCAGCAAACGGACATCAAACTCTTCGAGGCGAACCTCGGAGAGCTGCGGGTAGTGCTTTTCCAAGATCTTGCGCATGGCATTGTCGACGGCATGCACGGGACCGCGGCCGCTGGCCGCGACAAGTTCCTCTTCACCGAAGATTTCGATTAAAACTGTCGCTTCCGTGGTACTTTGCACGGACGCGTCGACTTGAAAGTCGACCTGGTCGTCGATCTTGCATCGCAGGACGCGAAACGGCTTCAAATAATCCTCCCGTTTGCGAATCGACATAAGCTCAAAGGATGCCCAAGCGCCATCGAGTCGGAAAAAGTCTTCCTTGGGGTCTCTCGCCATACTGCCTCCTTTCGGATTGAGCCAAAACATCCTAAGATTGGCGGTATTATAGCGTCGATTAGGAAAATCGCCAGTGTCGATCTTGGCCCGTTGAAATCTATTGTTTTGGCGAAAATAAATCCGAAAAAAAGAACCTTTTCACCAAATCGCAACTTTGCTATCATTTCTATGTAACGATGGAAGATAGACCGTCCGACAACCGTTTGCACGGCTTTTTTCTCAAAGTCGTTCGCCAAAGTTTTTGGCAACTGGGAATATACGACGCCACTGTTGCCGGCTATGTGGCTGACGTCTTAGTGGAGTTTGCCCGAGCGGATAATCTTTATAAGTTTCGCGGCCGGGCCGGCGGGAAAATGGACAGCGTAGTGGAAATATTGGCGCAGCATTCTCTGACGCACTCTGGTGAAACAGATGTTCTCAAAGAACGGTCCTTACGCAAGTACGTGGGTGATTATGCGTTGTTCATGAGCGGGATGTTTCGTAAGCACGTCGAAGGAACGGGCTCGCTTGATTATTATATACAGGAGGGCAGCCGTTCTTACTGGACCGTCTCAGAACTCGATCTGTCGCTATACCGAACCGGTTACTTCCTCTATCAAGAGCTTTCAAAGAAGTTTGAGTACTACTCCGGTGCGCTCGACTATACGCGCAAGGCTTACTTCGCTGCGGCGCCAGGAGAAGACCCGTTTGCCGGTTTCGTGCGTCAAGTCGAAGGATGGATGAAGGTCAACCTTACGGAAAATTAATGGGCCGCTGATTCCCAATGATCGGGTTAGTCCGAACTTCCATTGCAACCCCATACGTGAAAACTTTACTCCTCGTCTTCCTTAGCTCGGCCGCTTTCGCGGTTCTGTCGGCCGGTATGTTGCTCCATAATATTTTCCTTTCTGTGCCTGCTGATCCCTTGCAGCGGGCCGAAGTTCGGGTGGAACAGGGCGAATCGCTGGCGACCGTGGTGCGCAAACTGCGCGACCAAAAAATCATTTCGAACGGATTTTATTTTTCCCTATGGGCTCGCTTCAGCGGCGCTGAAAAGAAAATCCATCCGGGACTTTATCGTTTTGAGACTGGCGTGCCGCCACGGGAAGTTTTGGACCGTCTGGTAAACGGCAAAGGGATCTTTCAAACGGTCACGATTCCGGAAGGGATGACTGTCAAAGAAATCGCAACGCTGCTCGAAAAGATGGAGATTGCGAATAAGGAGAAATTTCTCGCCGAGGCCGCCAATCCGAATCTGCTAGCGACCCTCGGCTTGCAAGACAAAGGCATTGAAGGTTATTTGTTCCCAAGCACCTACCACTTCACTCCCGCAACGCCGGAAAGAAATATCATCGTCACGATGGCGGAGCAGTTCCGCAAGGTGTCGCAACCGCTTCTGGCCCGTCGGGACGCCTCGATTCAATTGACGCCCCATGAAGTCCTTACCCTAGCTTCAATTATTGAGAAGGAAACCGGAGTTGAGGCGGAGCGGCCATTGGTTTCAGCGGTCTTCTACAATCGTCTGAGACGTCAAATGCCCTTGCAAAGTGATCCTACCGTGATTTACGGCATCAAGGAATTCAATGGCAACTTGAGGCGTAAGGACCTCAACGAGCTAAGTGCCTATAATACTTATCGCATCGCGGCCCTTCCTCCAGGACCGATTTGCAATCCGAGTTTGTCTTCGATCCAGGCCGCGAGTCACCCGGCGGATGTGCCGTTTCTTTATTTCGTATCTAAGAACGACGGCTCGCATCTGTTTTCGGAAACCGTCGAGGCGCACAATCAAGCGGTCAAAGTCTACCAACCTGTACGCGAGCCGACATCCTCGCGTTCTAAGTCGACGGCGCGCTGATTGAACATTGGCTTGCCTTCACACGCGTTTCTGAAAGAAATCGGCAGGTTCGAGGTAGGGTCTGAATTGTCACGGCTGTCTGCGTCAAGCGGAGGCGGCTTGCTTCGCCGGTTCGAAACTTGGTCAATCCTGGCGCTAGAAAGCTGCCTGTCTCGCCTCGATGCATTTGATGCCGCGCGGCGTCAAAGGAGTATCCGGTTGGTTAGACGCTTAAGAGTCTCCCACCAACATGGTATAGTCGTGGGCAATGCAGGTGACTTCCCGCTTTCAAGATCGCGATCGACCTGAAAATCTCGTCATTCGGCTGATCGCCCAACTGAGCCACCATGCGCTTTGGGATTCAGTTTTGATTTATCTTCCCCCGGCGCTGGCGTCGATCTACATCATTACCTCGCTCTCACAGGCGGCTTGGCTGAGCGAGCTCACCGCGATCCTTATTATCGCCGTCGCTATTGGGTGCGGACTGCTCGCCGTCATGCTGCGCTATCGGCCACTAATCCCCAGCGTTTCATCCGCCGCACAACTCGTCGATCAGCGAGCTGGGGCGCAGGACCATTTTCTGACAATGGCCACCATCGAACAGGCGCACTGTTCGGAGGCGTTCATGGCCCGGCTGTGTCATGAAACCGCCAGCTTCGGGGAACGGGTCGAGCTGAAACGCGATTTTCCCTACAAGCTCAAACGATCCGCCTTCTGGTCTGTCGGATTTTCGCTACTCGCTGTAATTCTCATGCATGTCTTGGTGTCTCTGGTGGAGCCGGGTGTTCGGTCGTTGCCGGTTCACCAGCGGCTTCGCGGTTTGGCCGAACAGATGGCACAAAAACCGGGGCTCAACAGACTAGCCCAAGATTTAAAAGCGCTCGCGACGAAACTCGAGGATCCAAAAATTCCCCGGGAAGAAAAGCAAACCCTGGCGCAAGAAATGGAAAAGAAGGTCGTTGAGCAGCAGAAAAAAGAGGAACAACAGGAAAACCGCGATCTACTGAGCCAGGCGGCGAGCACGATGAAGGGGGTGGAACAGGAGCAGACGGCGAGCGGCCAGGACCAACAAAAAGATCAACAAAAAGGCAGTGGCGGTATTCAAAGCAATTTGCCACAAAAGGGGCAGGGTGACAGCAAGCAAAGTGAAGGAGGTGACGGCGAGAGCAAAAGTGACTCGAGCGCGCAACCGAGCAAAGACATGCAAAAGGGTAATTCTGCGCAAGGAAATCCGAAAGAGCCGGGTCAAGACAAGAAGCAGCAGGGCGCCGACGCCAAAGGTAATCAATCCGACCCGAAACAGCCGGGTAACGACCAGAGCAAAGAGAAAACCGGCAAGAGCGAGGGCGCTTCAAAGGAAGGGGCTGGCAAAAATCAGGCTTCCGAGGAGCCGCCGCAAGGCGCGCCGCCCGCGGAGCGTTTTTATAAAACCGGCGAAGGCAAAGAAGGCATCCGAGGTGCCCGTTACGTGACGGTGCAATTGCCGGAGGAAGTGGCGGCGGACTCCAAAGGCGAAAGTCGCGCGGCAAAAGAATCAAAAGGTATCCGCGCTCGCCCGCAGGTTCCGGTGAGCAATGCGCCGCTGCCCGCTCACGTGCCCAATGCGCCGACGGAGAAGCAGCAAGTGCCGATCGAATACCGCGGCATCATTCGTTGAGGAAGAAAGGGAGTGTGATGGAGCCGGAGCAATTTCAGGAAACTTTTCAACGACTCGAAACGGAGGTGCAAAAGGTCATCGTCGGCCATAGGGATCTAATTCGCAAAGTTTTAATCGCGTTCTTCGCTGGAGGTCATGTGCTGCTGGAAGGTGTACCGGGTCTGGGTAAGACTCTGCTCGTCAAATCCTTGAGCCATGCCCTAGGGATGTCGTTCAAACGTATTCAATTCACGCCTGACTTAATGCCGTCGGATATCGTCGGTACCGAAGTGCTCACGGAAAACATCGGCCGGAGGGAATTTCAGTTCAAGAAGGGGCCGATTTTCGCGCATGTTGTCCTCGCCGATGAGATCAATCGTGCGACACCAAAGACCCAGTCCGCCGTCCTGGAAGCAATGGAAGAACGACAAGTGACAGTATTCGGGGAATCGCACATTCTCGAATCGCCCTTTATGGTTCTGGCAACGCAAAATCCCATCGAGCTCGAAGGCACCTATCCGCTGCCGGAAGCGCAACTCGATCGATTCTTTTTCAAGCTCTTGGTGACATCGCCGACCCCGGCGGAACTCAGGGAAATTCTTAAACGCACGACTGGCACGGAAAGCGATGATGCAACAAAAGTATTGCCCGAAGACAGCGGCAAACTGGTCAATGAAATGAATCAGCTATTGCGCCAGGTCATGATCGCGCCGCCCATCGAAGATTACGTCGTTCGATTGGTGCACGCCACGCAAAACGACGCTCAAAATGGTGGGCAGCCCAATGGCTATGTTAAACAATATATCCGTTTTGGCTCCAGTCCGCGCGGCGCGCAATCGGTCATTCTCGGCGCCAAGGGCAACGCGCTCATCGAAGGAAGAGTGCACGTGAGCTATACGGACGTCGAAAAGATCATCTATCCGGCTTTGCGTCACCGCCTTATCCTCAACTTCCAAGCCGAAGCCGAGAATGTCACGGCCGATCAGGTAATTGCCGAGGTGATTAAGCAAGTCCCGAAGAATTAGCTATCGAGGGCTGTCGGTGCTGTGCGAGCGATGATCGAGATCGGTGAGCGTCGCCGACAGCGCGGCGATTTCGGTACAGTCGGTCTACTTGTCTACCTTATTCTTAATTGCCGGGATCGACTTCAGATAGTCGGCGACCGCCAGGGCGTCTTCTTTCTTCATGTCCTTGAAGCCGTGTGGTGTTCCCTGAATCACCTCGTACATCAGGCCCTGGACGTTGTCGAGGTCGGGTTTGGTGCCCGCGATCAGCAATTCCGCAATGTCTTCTCGTTTCCATTCACCAATGCCGGTCTCTTTGTCCGGCGTGATGTTAGGCACGGCCTCGCCAAGGGGTCCGATCTTTTTGCCGGCTCCCGCGAGGTAAAGCGATTGCTTCGGCACGCCGATAAAATTTCGCGGTGTATGGCAGTCGCCGCACAAAGACACATGCTCCACCAGATAACGCCCACGCTCAACGCCGCTTTTCGGCGCTTGCGCCGGCGCGCTATTGAACCGGCCAAAAATTTTCAGAAAGATCGGAGTGCCCACACTGCGCACCAAGGGAACCCAAGTTTTCAATTCCGGCGGCGCTTTTTTGACCGGCTTCAAAGTTCGCAGATAAGCGATCAGAGCCTTCAAATCTTCCTGCGCCATGCCTGAATATTTCTCGTAGGGCATGACGGTCCCAAACGGAATTGGAAAAGCGCGTCCGCCGATATGCGGGGTTCCCTTCGGCACCGTGTGGCAAGCACAGCCGCCCGCGAGAGCGAAAATATACTGCCCTTTGGCGGTCAGGTCGCCGGTCTGCGCGTTAACGAAAGCCGGAACAGAGGTGAAACAACCAAGGAATAGGAGTATGAATACTTTCGAATTAAGCTGACGCATGTTGGTTAGCTGATGCCTCCTCACGAATTCCTTGGTCTAAGCATTGCAGCGTCGCATAAAAAGTTTGATTTATCGGCGCTGGTTTACCGGTCGGGCGCAAGAGTTTCACGACGATGCCATTGAATGCCTCGTATTCGAGCGGCTTTCGGGCTTCTAGATCTTGCAGCATCGACGGCTTGAATTCTCCCAAACCTCGCGAAAAAACGATCGCTTGATCAAACAGCTCACGCGGTAAGTCGATGCCGCGAGTGAGGGCCGCTGCCTGAACTTCCGCCATGCAATCGACGGCCAGATTGATCAACGGTTCGGACTCGACGATCTGTTTCATGTTCGCGCGGGTCAAACAGCTGATTGCGCAAAACGGCGCATTCCACAACAACTTGTTCCATTGAATTTTCTGAATGTCACGGTCCAGCTCGCATGCTATGTCAGCGTCGACTAAAGTTTGGGCAATCGATTTCGCGGTTGCGTCGGCGCCGCCGTCCAGCCCGCCGAAGATGATCTTCCCGCCAGCCGAGTGGCGAACTACACCGGGCGAGTCGATACCGGCGCCGATATAGACGACGCCGGCAAGGATTCGTTGCTGGCGCCACAGTCGAGCAATCTTTTCTGGATTATCGATACCGTTTTGAAGAGATAAAATAGCGCTGTCCGTCGCTATCATCGGCCGTAGGGATTCAGCCGCCGATTCCGTGTCGTAAGATTTTACGCAAAAGAGAATCAGATCGGCTATGCCGACATCACTCGTGTCACCTGTGAAACGAGCATGCTGTATGTGGAGGTCCCCGAAAGGGCTAATTACTCGCAGTCCATCGCGTCGCAGCGCTTCAAGATGTCGGCCACGAGCGATAAAGACGACCTCGTGCCCGGCGCGGGCCAGCCGCGCACCAAAATATCCGCCCACCGCGCCAGCGCCCATCACAGCGATGCGCATGATTTTCCTCCCATCCCGCGTAACTCTATTCTTGGGTTTTGGTGATGTCAATTTCGCGGCCCCTATGCAAGATAGAGCTTTGGCGATTTAAGCTTTGCGCGCCGATATGTTATGAAACCATGCCATGGAAAGGATCGATCCGCAGCAAGACCATGAAAAGCTGAAAGGTTTTGGCTCCGGCCAGCGAGTGACGTTCAAGGGAAAGCCTTACACCGTTCAGTGCCGCACCACGCTTGCTTCCGGGGAAGCCGCGGTCGTGCTTCAAGGAGGAAGGGAGCAATTCGTCATTAGCGCTAATCAGTTCCTCGCCGGGGTACAAGTCATCGATTGAGGGAAATTCTAATTTTTACCAGGAGAAAATAATGGGCAAGATACGACTCACCATGTCATGTTGGGAATATGATCGCACACGTGCTCTTCAGGAAGGAAAGGTTCAGGTTGAAGGTGTAGATTTAACTTATCTACCACTTCATGTCGAAGAGACATTTTGGCGCATGCTCCGATATGGCGAATTTGATGTCGCTGAATGCTCCATGAATTCTTATCTTATGTCGCGCGACCGAGGCTATCCGCGCTTGATTGCCATACCGGTTTTCCCCTCTCGGTTTTTTCGCCACTCTTTCATTTTTGTCAACACGGACTCAGGTGTTGAGGATCCAAAAAATCTAATTGGGAAGCGTGTGGGTGTCCCTGAATACCAGATTACCGCCGCGGTGTGGATCCGCGGGATCTTGCAGCACGATTACAACGTCCCGCCGGAAAAATTGAAATGGTTTACCGGAGGTGCTGAAGATGCGGGCCGTGAAGAAAAACTCCGACCTGATTTATCCAGCGACATTGACATCCGATGGATCGGGCCGGAGCGAACGCTGTCAAATATGTTAGAACAAGGCGAACTTGATGCCTTGATCTGTGCACATATTCCGTCTCCCTTCGTGCGGCGATCTCCCAAGGTGAAGAGGCTGTTTCCAAACTTCCGTGAAGTCGAAAAGAACTACTATCGGCGCACAAAAATCTTTCCCATCATGCATGCAATTGTCCTGCGCGAAGAGGTATACGAAAAATATCCTTGGGTAGCCCAAAGCTTGTGCAAAGCCTTTGCTGAGTCCAAGAAAATTTGCGAGGAGTCGATTTATAAGTATTCGGCCCTCAAATACATGCTTGCCTGGTCGTTTGCGGATATAGAGGAAGAGAGGGAGCTCTTTGGAGACGAATTTTGGCCGTACGGTTTGGAGCCAAATCGTCATGTTTTGGAGACGCTCATCCAATATTCCCACGAGCAAGGTCTGATTAAGAAACAGCTGGAGTTAAAATCACTATTCGCTCCCAATACTCTAGAAGAGTTCAAGGTCTGAAGACTGATCGCCCGCGAATTATCCGTTTCCCGAGCCGATCGAGAAATCATTAAGTGTCATGGCAGACGAAAAAACAGCAAACTTCGAAGAGACTAAGTGGTGGATCGATCGCGGACCGGTCAAGGAACGGGACAAATCCGCCGAACCCATCAAGGGCATCATCGAGAAGTGGGCCTATGAGCTGCTTAAGAACTACAACCAAGATCAAGCCGCCAAGAATCTGGTCGACATCAATTCCAAGATCCTCAATGGAATGTCCGTTGGTCCCGGCGAGTATGGTTACTACTCACTGGACGTGGGTACCTATCCCCCGGAAAAGTTGGCCAAGATCAAAAGCAGTCTGCCGCTTCCGCCAGGCACACGGGGTATCGTGATCGATGCGGGTTATTCCGTGCGCGTGATCATCACCGGCGAGCCGGTCGGCGAACGCTACATCGATGTCAATTTTACCGATGCGCCATCCTTGGACTACTGGGTGAACGGTCAATTGGTCGAGGAAAGAGTGTTTTCGAATGTCGGTGAAGCGCTGAAACGAATTCGCGCCAATCTGCCCGACTACTTGAGACCGCCGGCAAAAGATTAATGACAGCCACAAGTTTGTGGCGTGCAGGCGCAGCCACCGGCCGACGCGCCCGAGTCTTTTCCTGATCCGGGCGAACTAAATACCGACAACTGTTTTTCCACCGCGCTGCTCTCGCACTCCGGGCAGCTCACTTGCTCGCGCGCCGACCGCACGATGGTCTCGAAGCGGTGCTGGCAACGGCGGCAGCTGTACTCAAATATCGGCATGAGACCTCACTTGCGGACAGATCTGGACGTTTATTTCTAAAGTTCTATGCGCTTCGGATTTTCGGTTTCTTTGGTTTGACGACTTCACGAATCGGAGTTTCCCGCGGAATCGATTCAAGGGCGACGACTTCTAAGCCGTAACCACGCAGTCCGACCAGATGTTTCTTGTTGTTGGTCAGCAGGCGCATTTTGCGCACGCCTAAGTCGCGCAGAATCTGCGCGCCAATCCCGTATTCCTTGAAGTTCGCCTGATAAACAAAGGAACGATTCATGCCCCTCTGTTGTTTACCTTCAAGCTTGGGGTAGGTGACCATGTCGGGGCGTATTCCCTTATGCTCAGGTTGGAGGTAAAGAATGATCCCTTTGCCTTTTCTCGCGATGATTTCCATCGATCGTTGAATCACCGCGCCGGTGTTGAGCAGCTCGAAGCCGAACACGTCACCGGGCACGTACTTGGTGTGGACTCGCACCAAGGTTTCTTCCTTGGGCGAAATATTACCCTTGATCAGCGCTAGATGCTCGCTCTGATCGACGAGGGTGTTGTAGACGATGGCCTGAAAATCTCCGCCGAGGCGTGTCGGAAGCGGCGCCGCGGCGGCCCGATAAACCAATGAATCGTAATTGAGGCGGTATTGGATGAGATCGGCGATCGTTACGACTTTAAGCTTGTGTTTTTTGGCAAAGCGCATGAGGTCCGGCTGACGCGCCATGGTGCCGTCGTTCTTCATAATCTCGCAGATCACGCCGGACGGATTGAGCCCGGCGAGGCGGGCCAAATCCACCGAGCCTTCAGTCTGGCCCGCGCGTACCAGGACGCCGCCATTGCGCGCCCGGAGCGGGAATATATGGCCCGGGGTTGCCAAGTCCTGCGGTTTGGCGTCATCAGCGATCGCATCAAGGATCGTCTTGGCTCGGTCGGCGGCGGAGATGCCCGTGGTGATTCCCGTGGCCGCGTCGACGGAGACGGTAAACGCCGTGCCAAACGGCGAGGTATTTTCGGACACCATCATCGACAAACCCAGATGTCTGACTCTTTCTTCGGTCAAGGGAAGGCAGACTAAACCGCGCCCATGGGTTGCCATGAAGTTGATCGCTTGCGGGGTAACCTTTTCCGCCGCCATGCAAAGATCACCCTCGTTTTCGCGGTCTTTGTCATCCATGAGGACAACCATACGGCCGCGGCGAATTTCGTCAATCGCCTCTTCAATCGTCGCCAATGGCATGGAAATTCACTTTATCATCTTGACTTGCACGGTCAATGAGACGGCGACAAGGTCTTACAACTATGTAGCTATGTTGACTTTCCTCTTTCGAGTGTTAGCGTATTTGTAATTTCGCAAAAATTGTTGTGAAAGTCAGCCTGCTTAAAAAAACCGTTGCCGCCGCAGTTCTGCTGTTTATTTTTACCATCGGTGGCTTCGCTCTAAGTCTGGCGCATGATAACGCGCTGGCCGGCGTCACTTTTTCGCGTGAATCGCGCCTCGGCTTGGCGAATCGCGGGTGGCAACTCGCGAGCGAGAACTATCCCCTGGGGCTGTGCATAGAATCGGCAATCGGCGCTGTTTCATCCCTTATTACTCAAAGCCTGGGAGACGGATCTCGCCCTATTGACACCGTGCCTCCGGTGCGCCGCCTGTCGTCGATTTACTCGCGCGCTTATGCGCGGAAAATTTCGCTTCACATGCTCGATTCGGTCTTGTTGATTTAATCCCTCACCCGATTCGTTTACGTATCCGTTATTGTGATTGTTATCCGTACGGTCGCCCGGCAGAAGGGTAGGCCACGGATTGACTGGCATTGTTTTCTTGCCCTGGAGTCCTCGCGCCATCCGGCAACGTGTAGCTTTAAAACGAGGGCAGTCAAAAAAAATGGAACAATGCCAGTGAAAGGTTTGTCTAACAGCTCGGAGGTAATGTCATGATCGTAAAGAAGCGGGTCAAAACGCAGGCATCTAACAATGGCGGCCGGGCGCCGTTTTGGCTGACGGGACTGGAGCAGCCCAGCGTCCCGGTTACAGAAAGAGCCATGGCGGTATTTCAGCCGGACATCCTCGTCGACGCTCAATTTCAGTCTACTTACCAGCGGCGTTTCTATCTGGATCCCGAACGGGTGCTCATGCTCGCCGTGCTGCAAGACGCGGTCGTCTGTTTTCAAGAGAACTTGACCGCCACGTGCAAGCGCAAGCAGGTGATGCATGTGGAAGCCGAGGAATGGATTCTAAGTAAAGACAAATCCTATTTGTTCTCGTTTGAAAATGTTTGTGAAATGCTTGGATACGACGCCGGCTACATGAGAGAAGGACTGCTGCGCTGGAAGCACGCGGCGCTCGCCAATCGCAACGAAAGACATGGACGGCAAACCATGAGCCGGTTGGGAACGGGGTTAAGAAATAATATGGGAGCGATGTCGCCGGGTCGGATGAGTGACCTGCGAGCGCATGCGTTAAAAACCGGCGATCGTTCCCGGCAATGATGGAGGATGTAAAATGGCAACGGAGTTAAGTCCAAAAAGAAGTGTCAGTGTCTCATCGCTTGTCGTCGGCAGCGCACTTTGCGTGTTGGCTGGAGTCGGCGTTAGCGCCGCGATTGAGCGGTATCATTCGGCTAGCCAGATGATACAGGTCGCAGGCGCGGCGACCAGCGCCACGCCGCAGAGTCTACCCGACTTTGCCAGCCTGGCCAAAAAAATCGGTCCGTCTGTGGTCAACGTTTCGACCACGCAGATTCGCAGGCGGGCGCAAGATCCGTCGTCGCCCTTCGGCGGCGACGATCCCACTAGCCAATTCTGGGAGAGATTTTTCGGTGGCCCCATGCCACGCGGGCCGCAACGGCAAAACGGTTTGGGTTCCGGATTCATCATTGACGGTAACGGAACCATACTCACTAATTATCACGTCGTCGACGGGGCTCAGAAGATTGCCGTGACTTTGTCGGACGGAAAAAATTACGATGCCAAGGTGATCGGCAAGGACCAAAAGTCCGATATCGCGGTAATCAAAATCGACGCGGGTCACGATCTGCCAGCGGTAACGTTTGGCGACTCCGACCGCCTTGAAGTCGGCGAGTGGGTGATGGCGATCGGTAATCCTTTCGGTCTTGACCATACAGTGACATCCGGCATCGTCAGCGCCAAGGGACGGCAGATTGGCGCTGGTCCATACGATAATTTCATTCAAACCGACGCTTCGATCAATCCCGGCAACTCAGGGGGGCCTTTGATCAATCTGCGCGGTGAAGTAGTGGGCATCAATACGGCCATCTTCAGTCAGTCCGGTGGCAACATCGGCATTGGCTTCGCGATTCCGACAAATTCGGTGAAGGAATTGCTGCCGCAACTCAAAGACAAAGGGAAGGTCGTACGCGGCTATCTCGGTACGACGGTGCAAAAGATTACGCCGGAAATCGCCGACTCGCTCGGCTTGAAACAATCCAATGGCGCGTTAGTGGCAGAAGTTTTAAAGGGCAGTCCCGCCGAGCGCGCCGGGATCAAACTCGGCGACATTATCACCGAGTTTAACAGTAAAGAAATCAAAGACTCAGCGGACCTGCCAGCACTCGTCGCGCGCGTGACACCGGGAATGACGGTCCAGCTGAAAGTTCTGCGCGATGGCAAAGAAGTGACCTTGCCGCTGACGGTCGGTGAAATGAAAGAAAATGAAATCGTTGCCTCGACCCAAGAAGGCGACTTAGGCCTGGTGGTTCAACCCGTGACGCCGGAAATAGCGGAAAGTCTGGGGATCGACCGCGCTGAAGGGCTCGTCGTTACTTCGGTGGTTCCCGGCAGTGCCGCAGACGAGGCGGGTTTAAGAGCCGGCGATCTGATTGCGCAGGTCAATCGCCGTCCAGTGAAGAGTCTCGCCGAATATAACGGCGAAATAGCGCGAAGTGAAAAAGGCAAATCGGTGCTATTTCTAGTCCGCCGCGGGCAGGGAAGCCTATTTCTGGCGCTAAAGCGCTAGCTCAATAGCGAATCATCTACCACTCCCGCTCAGCTTTCGGCGGCTCTATTTTTCCGCCGTTCTGAAAGCTGAGCGGATTTTCTTTATCTCGTGCCCTCACAGATCTAACTTCAGACGGATTTCATTCGGATAACTTTTCCTGGTAGATTGCTTTCTTTGACTGGAGTAAACGGGAGAGAACTAAATGAAAGTGGGTCTGATCGGTCATCGAGGCGCGGGGAAAACAACCATATTCAACATGTTGACGGGGCTTCAAGCTCACGTTGGCGGCTTTGGCGGCAAGGAAGAAGTTCATCTCGGCGTGATCAAAGTTCCCGACCTGCGCATCGACAAGCTGTCGGAGGTTTTTAAGCCGAAAAAGACCACTTACGCCGAAATCCGCTTCACTGATTTTCCGCCGAGCGAGACCGAGGAGAATCTTAAGTCGAATAATGCGATCGTTACACAGATGCGCGAAGTCGATGCCATTGCGCTGATATTGCGTGACTTCGACAGCGACGCCAATCCTATAAAAGAACTAACCAATCTGCTCGCCGAAATGATTCTCACCGATCTCGCTGTGGTCGAGAATCGACGCAGCCGTTTGAAGAAAGAAAAGGCGCGACCTCAAGAAGAGAGCTTGCTCGAGCGCTGCGCAAACGCGCTGGAAAACGAGGAGAGCTTGAGAAATCTGAACTTCAGCGCCGACGAAGAAAACCTGGCCGCTGGCTTCGGCTTTCTCAGCCGCAAGCCCTTGCTGGTCATCTTCAATCAGTCTGACGAAAAAGCCGGAAGGCCAGTCGATGCAGCCTACCAAGAAGACCTCGAGCGGCGCGGATTGGAAGGGCTCGCTCTCGCCGGCAAAGTAGAAATGGAAATCGCGCAGCTCGATGAAAGCGACCGGATGGCATTCCTCAAAGAGATCGGTATCGAGGAGCCGGCGCGTGACCGGTTTATCCGCGCTTCCTACCGACTTTTGGATTTGATCAGTTTCTTTACGACAGGCGAGGATGAAGTCCGCGCTTGGACGATCGCTCATGGCACAGCCGCAAAGAAAGCCGCAGGCAAAATCCACAGCGACATCGAGCGTGGATTTATTCGCGCCGAAGTGATCGCGTACGACGAGTTCATCGCATACGGCAGCGAGGCGAAGTCCAAAGAAGCGGGCAAGCTCCGCCTGGAAGGCAAAGATTATCTCGTCAAGGACGGCGACATCATCCATTTTCGGTTTGCGGTCTAACTGATCTCGCGGCATTTCTCGTCCAGAACTCTTTCAAACTGGAGTTTGAGGGAAGTCGTAAAATAGACTATTATCCGCCGCTGCCAATGCTCCAGAAGGAGATCGCGATGAGGAAGGAATTGCATTGTCATGCCGGACTTCGTTTGAGCCCGTTGCGAAGAATTGCGCGGTTCTTAAATGCGTCGCTGTGGCTGACGCTGGCGATCCTAGGCACCCACAGGATCGCCTCCGCCAACCCCTATCTCGCGAAGCCGGGTGAACGGCCGACCCATATTCGCATTGCAACCTGCGCGGTTTCCGGCGGCTTTGCTCATCTGTACACAGCGTTGGAAAACAATCTCTTCGATAAATACGGTTTCAAAGTGGAACATGTCTTCATTCGCGGCAGCGGACCGGCGCTTGCGGCATTGATGGCGGACGAGATTCAGTTCCTTTATTGCGCCGCCGACGCGACCATTCCATCTCTGGCGGCAGGAGTTGACGTTAAGCTCGTGGCGGCGCCTTTAATAAAACTCCCGTACGTGTTAGTCACCCGTAAAGAGATCCGCAGGCTCGAGGATCTTAAAGGCAAATCCATCGGGGTGGCGCGGGCTGGCGACCTAAGTGATCGGCTATCGCGTATGGTGGCGAAAAAGTTCAACATCCCTGACGTTGCAATGCGGCCCATTGGCGGCAGCCAATCCGAGCGCTACCAAGCGATGGCGGCCAATATCGTCCAGGCAGTCGTGATCACTCCGCCGCTGGATGTCCG
>WNGF01000783.1_pt1 | contig 50614 bp, 43 predicted proteins | sample 5400641 | NCBI WGS metagenome assembly WNGF01 (sample SAMN13153371, study PRJNA577476) | soil metagenome | isolation source: 80 cm soil or saprolite under grassland replicate 2 | place: USA:California | collected 2016-06-15 | reverse complement strand
CTGGAGGACAACCAGCCCGACCCCCGCGACAGCCCTGATGGGCGTGGGCATGTCTGTATGCAGCCGCCGGGTAAGGGCAACGTAGTGTTCTGTGCGGTGCTTGGCAGCGCAACGTGAGCAGAGCAAGCACCTACACCACCAGCCCTGGTGAAATGCGGCTCAAGTGATGCAGGTTCCCGTCGATCCTGTTTTGTCGATGCGCTGGCCCGTCTGCGCTCGCGCTCATGCATCTCCTGCATCGTCGATCGTCGATGGTGAAGCTGTCGCTTGCGATGACAACGGCATTGCCTCGTTCGACCGTATTCGTCATCGCCACCACGACTGGGCACAATAGCGACGCCTTCCGCAGATACGCGCCGGTGCCGACTTCTATCTATGGGAGGATGCCAATGGTTTGGACTTCAATCCGCGAGTGGAGCCAAAAGCGAACGCTTCGTGCGATGCTGAAAGACCCCCGAGCTGCCAGGGGGTTCCGGTCAATCGGGCAGCTTGAGAAGGGAATCGGTGCCGACCGATTCAGGACGGAGCGCCTGCTTCTGGCAGTAGGCGCAAGAAAGTCCGACGTTGCCGAAGAATGGACGCTGAATCCGCTTTAGGGCGCGAACCAGGTGTCCATCTGCGCGGCAGTCCGGGCTGCTTGTGCGCTTGCTCGAGCTAGAGGACGGAACGCGAGTTGCAAGAATGACGCCGATAGGAACTCCAGAACTTGTTTTGCTGCTCGTAGCACTCGGCGGGATGACCGCCGCCGCGACATGGGCCGTGATCGAGCTAAAAAAGCCACGAGGATGAATTGCATCGATCGAGGTGCTAACGAGCCGTTAACAGCCCTCGCCTAGGATGACGGACCCGTCCTGCGAACGGCTCCTCTCATGGCGTTACTGGGTCCGATGCTGGTGGTGGCCGAAAGTTCGGCAACCGATTTCATCGACGTGCTCGGCAAGGCTGGCGCCTTTCCGATTGCGCAAACACGCTGGGCCGATGTGCCCGCTGCCATTGCCGAAACCCAGCCGGTCGCACTCGCCATCGCCGAGCCGCAAGCTAAGCTCTCGACGCGACACGTGGACGCAGCGATCGAGTGCATCGAAACGCGTGGCGGCCCGATCATGCCGGTCATCGCGCGAGTGGATGCGAGCAGCACGCCCGCCATTCCGGGCGCGCTGCCGATCGCGATCAACGAGTCCAACGAGCGCTTGATTGCACAGCTGTGCTGGGCGCTACGGATTCGCACCCTGCACGCCAGCGTGCTACGGCGCTCACGCGCGGCGGGCGCAGCGAAGAAAGTACCCACGTTTGTCCCGCCTGACATGCTCGAAGACGCGGCGGTACTCTGCGTCGCGCGGGGCGGCTCGTATCTCGCACTTTCCGCTGCAATCAGCGAGCGTGCCGGCCTGATCGGTGCGCTGAGCGTCGAAAATGCCGCACGCTATCTCAACGCACGCGATGTGGAGGGCGTCGTCATCGGCGACGGCTTGGGACCGCGCGTTGCCGAGACGCTCTTGACCATGCTCGCAGAGAACGAGCGCTTTCGCGACCTGCCGATTGGCGTGCTGAACAATGCGACAGCGGACGACGAACGCTTGCCCAATCTGGTGCGCGTCGAAGCCGATGCAGTACGTCTCGTCGAGCGTATCTTGCCGTTCGTGCGCCTTCAGGCCTTCGCAGGTCAGCTTACGCGGGCCTTGCAATCGCTTGAGAGCGAGCAAGCCATCGATCCGGACACCGGTCTACTGGCCGCACAAGCATTCTGGCGCAACCTCGAGCGCGCCGTGCAAGAAACCGAGGAGAGCGGCGCGGCGCTGGCTGTTGCGCGGTTTACCCTCGACGGCGTTGTCGACCGTCGCGCCTATGTCGATGCCGCGAGACTTTTCAGCCGGCTCGTGCGCAACATCGATTTCGCGTACCGCGAACAGGACGGATCGATCCTTGCAGCCTTCACCAAGACCGACCTGCGCAGCGCGCATCTCCTTGCGCGCCGGATCGCGAGCGTGCTGACGCACACCATGCTCTCGCCCGGTCGCGATCGCCGCGCCATCAAGCCGACGATCACGCTCGCCGCCCTCAAGCCCACCGACGATCTCAGCACATTGGTGGCGCGTCTCGGCGCCCATCCCCAGGTTGCCGCCGAGTGATGGCGGGCATAGTCTGGCGGCCCCGCATGAGGAGAGCGCCATGACTTCAGCCTTGCCGATCGACATGGTTTCGGACCTCGTGTGCCCCTGGTGCTTCATCGGCAAGCGCCGGTTGGAAAAAGCGATCGCGTTGCGGCCCGACATTGCGGTCGAGGTGCGGTTTCGGCCCTACTTCCTCAATCCCTGGGTGCCGCGCGAAGGCATGAACCGGGAAGATTATCTCACCACCAAGTTCGGCTCGCCCGAACGCTATCGGCCGATCGCGCAGCGCGTCGCGCAGGCAGCAGCCGCGGAGGGATTGACCTACAACCTCGATAAGATCAAACGCCAGCCCAACACGCTCGACTGCCACCGCCTGATTCTGTGGGCCGGCGAAGAGGCCGCGGGCATGAAGCAGCGGCTGATGCAACTCTATTTCGCCGAAGGCGGCGATCTCACGGATCGCGAGGTGCTGGTTACGGCCGCGGCCGAATGCGGCCTCGATGCCGAGCAGGTGCGCGAGCGCCTGGCGGGGGCTGACGACGTGGAGCGCGTCACGCGGGACGCTGATTCCGCCAAGGAGGCGGGAATCGACGGCGTGCCCTGCTTCATCCTCGGCGGGCGCATCGCCGTCCAAGGCGCGCAGGCACCCGAATATCTCGCGCAAGCGATCGCGCGCGCCGCGAACGAGCAAATCGAGCAGCAGGCGGCCAGTTAGCACCTTTGGGCGAAAACGCCCCTGTCCGGACCTTCATTCGTTCTCAGAGCCGCAAGGCGAAACCCCAAATGGCGGGTCGCGGCGCCACGCAACAGTGAGCTGTTGCGTCCTACCCCGATCGGCCGCTTACCCCACACTCGACGTGCAGTCATGCGGCCTTGGCGGGCTGCGCTAAGGTCACCAGCTTGCGGAGAATGGCCGCGGTTCCGCGCACGCGCGCCTTGGGATCTTCCCAATCGTCGAAGAAGACCACCTTCATATCGGGCCGTACCCGCGCGGCCGGACCGAGATCGCGAATGAAGGCCACGAGCCGGTCGGGATTGGCGAAGGTGTTGTCGCGGAACGACACTAGCGCTCCCTTGGGCCCGGTCTCAATCTTTTCCACATTGGCCTGCCGGCACAACGATTTGATCGCGACCACCTGGAGGAGATGCTCGACCTCCTCGGGCAATGGCCCGAACCGGTCGACAAGCTCGGCGCCGAAGGCCTCGATCTCGCGCTCGTTCTCAATTTCCGCAAGACGTCGATAGAGCGCGAGCCGCACCGGCAGATCGGCGACATAGTTCTCCGGAATCATCACTGGGGTTCCGATCGTGATCTGCGGCGACCACCTGTCAGCGACCGGAGCGCTGATGCCGGCTTTGAGACTGGTGACCGCCTCTTCCAGCATCTGCTGATAAAGCTCGAAGCCGACCTCCTTGATGTGCCCGGACTGTTCCTCGCCCAGGAGATTGCCGGCGCCGCGAATGTCGAGGTCGTGCGAAGCAAGCTGAAACCCGGCGCCCAGCGTATCGAGCGACTGCAGCACTTTCAGCCGCCGTTCGGCCTGCGGCGTGATCTTGCCCACGTGGTTGACAGCAGCAGGTCGTACTTGCCGTCGTAGAAGGCGGACATGATGTCGTCGAGCACGGTCGCCGGCATTTGCCCGTGGGCAACCGCAACTCGCACTTCCGGCACATGCTTATCGAGAAACTCTTTTGCGCCGGCAAGGTCTTCGATGCGCGGACAGACGTAGAAGGATTGGCCGCCGCGGTATCGCTCGCGCAACAGCGCCTCGCGCACGATCACGGGATCGAAGGGCGAAACGAAGGTGCGCACGGCGAGCCGATCGACCGGAGGCGAGGCAATGATCGACAGGTCGCGTACCCCGGACAGCGCGAGTTGCAAGGTGCGCGGGATCGGTGTTGCGGTGAGCGTGATTACATGCACTTCGGCGCGCAGCTGCTTGAGCCTTTCCTTGTGCGCGACGCCGAAATGCTGCTCCTCGTCGACGATCAGAAGGCCGAGATCCCGGAACTTGATCGTCTTGCCGAGCAGTGCATGCGTGCCAATGACGATGTCGACGCTGCCGTCGGCAATTCCCTTCTTCACGCGCGCCAGCTCCGAGGCCAAGACTAAGCGTGAGGCTTGCGCGATGTGCACGGGAAATCCGCGGAATCGTTCGGTGAACGTGTGGGCGTGCTGACGCGCAAGCAGCGTCGTGGGCACCACCACCGCGACCTGCCTGCCGTTCATGGCGGCGACGAAGCCCGCGCGTAGCGCCACCTCGGTCTTGCCGAAACCCACGTCGCCACAGATCAGCCGATCCATCGGCCGTCCGGAGGCGAGTTCATCGAGTACCACGTCGATCGCAGCCTGCTGGTCCTCCGTCTCCTCATAAGGAAAGCCGGCGCAGAACTCCTCATAAGGGCCGGGCTCGACGGTCAAGCGTGGCGCCTCGCGCAACTGCCGCTCGGCCGCGATCTTGATCAGCGAGTCGGCAATGTCGCGGATGCGCCGCTTCATGCGCGCCTTGCGCGCCTGCCAAGCGCCGCCGCCGAGCCGGTCGAGCTCCACCCGGGTCTCTTCCGCGCCGTAGCGGGACGAGAGCTCGACGTTTTCGACCGGCAGGAACAGCTTGTCGCCGCCGGCGTAATGGATCTCTAGACAATCGTGCGGTGCGCCGGCTGCTTCGATCGCCCGCAGCCCAATGAAGCGCCCGATGCCATGGTCGACATGAACGACGAGATCGCCGGCGGCGAGGCTCGTCACTTCGGCAATGAAGTTCTCCGCCCGGCGAGCGGCGCGTCGCGGACGCACGAGGCGATCACCCAGGATGTCCTGCTCGCCAATCACCGCCGCTTCGGCGGTCTCGAAGCCGCTTTCGAGCCCCAGCACGGCGAGCGCGACCTGTGAGCGGGATAGTGCGAGGGCCTGCGGCCACGACTCGACCGTCGCAAGCTCGGCAAGCGCGTGGTCGGCGAGCACATGGCGCATGCGCTCGCGCGCGCCTTCGCTCCAGAGCGCGATGGCGACACGCTTGCCGTCCGCCTTGAGCGCGGTGACGTGCTGCGTCACCGCTTCGAACACGTTGCGGCCGGGCTCGGCGCGCTCGGCGGCGAAATTGCGCCCCTGCTTGGTGTCGGCATTAATGGCCGGCCCCTGCCCTTCCGGCACGGCGAACGGGGTCAGCCGCGCCAGCGCGACAGCCTCGAGCCGCGCGCGCCACTCGGTTTCACTCAGATACAGGCGCTCAGGCGGCAGCGGCTTGTAGGGCGGGCCTGATCCGCGCTGGGTGAGCGCTTGCTGGCGTGCCTCGTAGTAGTCCTCGGTCTGATCTAGCCGCTCGCGCGCTGCGTCCTCCACCAAGGGCTCGAGCACCACCGGGCAACCTGCCAGATAGTCGAATAGCGTCTCGAGCTGCTCGTGGAACAGCGGCAGCCAATGCTCGATGCCGGCATGGCGCCTGCCTTCGCTGACCGCATGGTAGAGCACGTCGTCGGGGCTGGGTGCCCCGAATGCCGCCACATAGCCCAGGCGGAAGCGCCTGATCGTTTCGCTGGTAACCTGGAATTCAGCGACCGGCACGAGATCGAGCGCGCGCAACTGATCGGTCGTGCGCTGGCTTTCGGGATCGAAGCTGCGGATCGTCTCCAGCGTATTGCCGAAAAAATCGAGCCTTACAGGCTCCGCCATGCCCGGGGCGAAGAGATCGATGATGCCACCGCGCACCGCGTAATCGCCAGGCTCACGTACCGTCGATGCGCGTACGTACCCATTGAGTTCGAGCCATTGGGTGATGTCGTCCATCGCGAGCACATGACCGGGCGCAACCGACAGCGACTGCTGCGCAACGAAGTCCCGCGCCGGCACCCGCTGAAGCGCGGCATTGACCGTCGTGAGCACCACGGAGGGATGGTCATGCCCCTGTGCGCGCACCAGGCGGGACAGCGTCGTCATGCGCTGTGCGACGAATCCTGCGTGCGGTGAGACCCGGTCGTAGGGCAGACAGTCCCAGGCCGGAAACTCCTGCACGGTGAGATCGGGTGCAAAAAAATGCAGCGCACGGGCGAGCGCGGCCATGCCCGGCCCGTCACGGCAGACAACGGCGAGGCTGGTTGCCGACCCGTCGCCGCGCCCGGCCACGGCGCGAGCGAGATCAGCAACGATGAGAGCTTCAGCGCCGTCGGCGACGCCTGCCAATGTGAGGGGCCGGCCCGGGACGAGAAGTTGCGCAGGATTGCGCGCCGCGTTCATCGTGCACCCTCACCCCTGCAGTTGAAATCGCGCAGCCGCCGGAACAACGCGGTATCGTAGTTTGGCGGCACAGCGAACTCCCCGGTAATCCAGGCCAAGAGTTCGCGGTCCGGCACCTCCAGCAAAAGCTCGAAGTCCGCAAGCTCGTCGGCTGCCAATTGCTCGATGGTCGCGTCGGCGAAGCGCCCCATGATCAAGTCCATTTCCCGCATGCCACGATGCCAGGCGCGAAACAAAAGTTTGCGCCGACGCGCATCCAGTCCATCGCTCGAACGTGACGTGCCGGTCATTTGTCGCCAACGCCAAAAGCCCGGACGGGCCGGGCGAGGGTCATATAGCGAGGTTCATGGGCCGTGTCAGCGCCCCGCCGCATTGCCTATCCGGTGCGTCCGCGCCAGCATCGGCGTCGAGAAAAGCTGGAATCCGAATGCGGCCGAGCCTGCTCAATCCATTATTCGCTGCGATCACGACCCTTCCCGGCATTGGGCCGCGGCTGGAGAAGCTCTATCGACACCTGTTCGGTCGCGAACAGCCGGCGCGCGTCATCGACCTGCTGTTTCACCTGCCTACCGGCGCGATCGACCGCCGAGCACGGCCGAAGCTTCGCGACGTCGTGCCCGATACCGTTGTCACCGTCGCAGTCACCGTGGATCGCCATCGGCCGCCGCCCCCGCATCGGTCGCGCGCGCCGTATCAGGTTTACACGAGCGATGAGACCGGCGACCTCACTCTGACCTATTTCAACGCGCGCAAGGATTACTTGCAGAAGCTGCTCCCGGTCGGCGAGCGGCGCTACGTGTCGGGCACGGTCGAACTCTACGATCATATGTTGCAGATGGTGCATCCGGACCGTGTCGTCGCGGAAGCCGACCTGGCGAAACTGCCGCTGGTCGAGCCGGTCTATCCGTTGACGGAAGGACTGACGCTTAACCAGGTATGCAAAGCCGCCGATGCCGCGCTGGCACGCCTGCCGGCCTTGCCGGAATGGCAGGAAGCGAGTTGGGTCGCACGCGAGCGCTTCCCGACCTTCGCCGACGCGCTCCGCGTAGTCCACCGGCCGGCCGAGCCTGCCGACCTGCTGCCGGAAGGCTTGGCATGGACGCGCCTTGCGTATGACGAGTTTCTGGCCGGTCAGTTGGCGCTTGCGCTGGTGCGTGCGCATCTGCGCCGGCCTGCGGGGCGCTCGACGCCTGGGACCGGGCAGATCAGGAAACGGCTGATCGAGGCCTTGCCCTATTCGCTCACGCCCTCGCAGGGGCGTGCCGTCGCCGACATCGTCGCCGATCTTGCCAGGCCCGAGCGCATGCTGCGGCTCCTGCAAGGTGACGTGGGTTCTGGCAAGACGGTGGTGGCGTTGCTCGCCGCGGCGGCCGTCATCGAAGGTGGCCGACAGGCTGCGCTGATGGCTCCAACCGAAATTTTGGCGCGGCAGCATTTCAACACGATTGCGCCGCTCGCCGCCGCGGCCGGGATCAATGTCGCCATCCTCACCAATCGCGAGCGAGGACGCGAGCGCAATGAGATCCTCGAGAAGCTCGCTTTCGGGGACATTCACATGCTGATCGGCACTCATGCCCTATTCCAGGAGCAAGTCGGGTTTCGCGATCTCGCGCTCGCCGTGGTCGACGAACAGCACCGCTTCGGCGTGCATCAGCGCCTGGCGCTCGCCAAGAAGGGAGAGGCGGTCGACGTGCTGGTGATGACCGCAACGCCGATCCCGCGCACGCTCGTACTCACCTATTTCGGCGACATGGACGTGTCGGAACTTCGGGAAAAACCGGCCGGCCGTCAGCCCATCGACACGCGGGCGGTTCCGCTCAGTCGGCTCGGCGAGGTGGTCGGCGCGGTCGGCCGCGCGCTCACGGACGGACGGCGCGTCTATTGGGTCTGTCCGTTGGTCGAGACCACCGAGCATACCGATATGGCCGCGGCGGAAGAGCGCTTCGGCGCGCTCAAGGAGCGCTTTGGCGCCATGGTCGATCTCGTCCATGGGCGTATGAAGGGCGACGAGAAGGACCGCGCCATGGAATGCTTCGCGGCGGGCGAGACGCGCCTCCTGGTCGCCACCACGGTGATCGAGGTCGGCGTCGACGTGCCGGAGGCGACCGTCATAGTGATCGAGCACGCCGAACGCTTCGGACTCGCACAGCTGCATCAGCTGCGCGGCCGCATTGGGCGCGGCGCGGAGCACTCGACTTGCCTCCTCCTCTATAAGGCGCCGTTGGGCGAAACTGCCAAGGCCAGGCTACAGATTCTGCGCGAGACGGAGGATGGCTTTCGCATTGCCGAGGAAGATCTCAGGCTGCGCGGAGAAGGCGACGTTCTCGGCACGCGGCAATCGGGTATGCCGGGCTTCCGCATGGCCCGCATTGAAAGCCATGGCAAGCTGATCGGCGCCGCACGCGATGACGCGACGCTGGTGCTCTCGCGCGACCCGAAGCTCGAGTCCCCGCGCGGGCAGGCGCTACGCCACCTGCTCTATCTATTCGAACGTGATGAGGCGATCCGGCTCATCCGGGCGGGCTGACGACCAGAACGGATTTATTTCGCCGGCGCCGCGGTACGGTTGGCCGGTGTCGCGCGCGCCGCACGCGCGGTCTCGGCCAGAGCCGCAAGCTTCCTTTGTTGGTCCCCCGGCTGCACCATTCCGGCCGACATCAAGAGCGTCATCGCCGCCTCGACGCTGACGTCGAGATCGATGATGTCGCGGCGAGCGACGTAAAAGAAGAAGCCGGTGGTCGGATTGGGCGTGCACGGCATGAAAGCGGCGATGTGCTCGGTGTCCGGCAATCGTGCCGCGATCTCGGCGCTCGCGGAGTTCGACAGGAAGACCAGCGACCACATGCCGGGCGAGGGAAACTCGACGAGACCAACCCGCCGGAAGCTCGAGCCACCTTTTGCAAATAGCGTCTGAAAGATCTGTTTGAGGCTATTGTAGATCGGGCGCACGACCGGCATGCGATTGAGAATATTCTCGCCGACCTCGACCAACTTGCGGCCCACGAAATTGGCGGTCAGGAAACCGAACAGCGTCAGCGTAACAAACACGATGATGAGGCCGAGCCCAGGAATTTTCACCGGCAGATACGTCTCGGGCCGGTAGGCGACCGGAATGAAGGGCCGCACCAGATCGTCGACCCAGGTGATGAACCACCAGGTGAGGCTGACGGTGATGTAGGCCGGGGCAACGAGGATCAGCCCGGTGAGGAAATAATTGCGCACGCGGCTGACGACGCCGTGGTGGAACGGGCCGGCTTTGGCGGGCGCCGGCGGCGCGTCAGGGCTGGCCGCCGGCACGATTCCGGCATCGCGGTCAAACTGGTTCATGCGGGTCTTATCGAACATCCATCAATCGAGTGAGGTTACCTGCCTGCACGCACTCCGGCGAGATGCGCAAAAGTCGCGTCCGATCACTCCACCGTGACCGATTTGGCAAGGTTGCGCGGCTGATCCACGTCGGTGCCCATCACCACCGCGGTATGATAGGCGATCAGCTGCACCGGGACAGCATACACGAGCGGCGTCACCATGGCGGGCACGGCCGGCAGCGTGAGCTTTGATACCGAGTCCACTTGCACCTCATGGGCCCCTTCGGGATCGGTGAGAAGAATGATCTTGCCCTGGCGCGCCGCCACCTCCTGCATGTTGGAGACGCTCTTCTCGAATACCCGGTCATGGGGCGCGATGATGATCACCGGCATGGTTTCATCGATCAGCGCAATAGGTCCGTGCTTGAGCTCGCCCGCGGCATAGCCTTCCGCGTGGATATAGGAAATTTCTTTGAGCTTGAGAGCCCCCTCGAGCGCAAGCGGAAAGCTGGTGCCGCGACCGAGATAAAGGACGTTGCGGCTTTTGGCGAGATCGCGCGCCAAATGCTCGATCTGAGGCTCGAGCGCGAGCGCCTCCGCCATGAGGCGCGGCGTCTCGATCAGCGCGCGCGCCATCTTGCTCTCCTCCTCTTCGGACAGCACGCCGCGGGCGCGTCCGGCCGCGATCGCGAGACAGGCGAGCACCGCAAGCTGGCATGTGAAGGCCTTCGTCGAAGCGACCCCGATTTCCGGGCCGGCAAGCGTGGGCATCACGACCTCGCTCTCACGCGCGATCGTCGAGGTGGGGACGTTTACCACCGAGAGCGCATGCTGCTTGTGCTCCTTGGCGTAGCGCAGCGTCGCCAAAGTGTCTGCGGTCTCGCCCGACTGCGACACGAAAATCGCGAGCCCGCCCGCAGTCATCGGAACCTCGCGGTAGCGGAATTCGGACGCGACATCGATCTCGACCGGCAAGCGCGCAAAACGTTCGAACCAGTATTTTGCGACCAGTCCGGCGTAATAGGCGGTGCCGCAAGCCGAGATCGAGACCCGCTCGAGTGTGCCGAAATCGAACGGCAACTCGACCGGCAACCGCACGCGTTCGGCGGCCATATCGATATAGTGCGCGAGTGTGTGGCCGACGACCTCCGGCTGCTCGTGGATCTCCTTCGCCATGAAGTGGCGATAATTGCCTTTGTCGACGAGAAAGGCCGAGGCCGAGGATCTGAGCACGGCGCGTTCGACCTTGCTGCCTTTGGCATCACGGACCTCGACGCCGCTGCGCGTGAGCACCGCCGAGTCGCCATCCTCGAGATAGGAGATCGCGTCGGTGAAGGGGGCGAGCGCGATCGCATCGGAGCCGAGATACATTTCGCCGTCGCCGTAACCGATCGCGAGCGGCGAGCCCTTGCGCGCGCCGATGATGAGATCGTTCTCGCCCGCGAACAAAAAAGCGAGCGCGAACGCACCCCGCAGCCGGGGCAGCGCGGCCGCCACCGCCTCGGCCGGCGAGCGGCCATTCTTCATCTCCTGCGTGACCAGATGGGCGACCACTTCCGTGTCGGTATCAGAGCCGAACTTTGCGCCCGTCTTCTCCAGTTCGTCGCGTAGCTCGCGGAAATTCTCGATAATACCGTTGTGGACAACGGCGAGCCGTTCCGTGGCATGCGGGTGAGCGTTGTGTTCGGTCGGTCGGCCGTGGGTCGCCCAGCGTGTGTGGCCGATGCCGATCGTGCCGGTGAGCGGCTCGCGCGCCAGTCTGGCTTCGAGATTACGCAGCTTGCCCTCGGCACGTCGGCGCGCAAGCTGGGCACCTTCCAGCGTGGCGACGCCGGCGGAGTCATAACCTCGGTACTCCAGCCGCTTGAGCGCGTCGACAAGCAAGCCCGCAACCGGCTCACGGCCGAGAATGCCTACAATTCCGCACATGCGAGCGGCTGCCTCCTAAGCTGACGGCGCAGGATCATATGCCGACGCGGATATATCGGCGGTCGAAGCCAAAAGGGAAATCAAGCTATGTCTCAACTTCTGACGATTAACATTAACAGGCAGGCGATCTCGTCACTTTCCCGGCATGGCTTTCTTGCCCAGCGACATGCGCTCGCGCAACCGCCGCGCCCAGCCCTCCTTGACGACCTGCCGCCCGCGGCCGAGCGCCAGTGCAGCGGCGGGCACATCGTGAGTGATCACCGAGCCCGAGCCCACGTAAGCGCCGTCTCCGATCTTCACTGGTGCCACCAGCGCCGAATTCGAGCCAATGAACACGTCCTTGCCGATCTCAGTGCGATGCTTGGCCACGCCGTCATAGTTGCAGGTGATCGTGCCAGCGCCCACATTGGTCCCGGCACCGACGGTTGCGTCGCCGATATAGCTCAGATGATTGGCCTTGGCGCCGGTTTCGATCAGCGCCTCCTTGATTTCGACGAAATTGCCGACGTGAACGTTTTCCTGCAGGTGCGCGCCGGGGCGCAACCGCGCATAGGGGCCGACCAGCGCGCCCTTGCCCACATGCGCCCGTTCGAGGTGCGAGAAGGAGCGGATCACGGCGTTGTCCTCGACCGTAACGCCGGGTCCAAACACCACGAAGGGTTCCACCACCACCTCGCGACCGAACTTGGTGTCCGATGACAAGAACACCGTTTCCGGCGCGACCAGCGTGACGCCCTGCTCCATCGCCGCCTTACGCAGGCGTTGCTGCAGCACGGCGGCGGTCTCCGCGAGCTGAGCGTTCGTATTGATCCCGCGCACCTCGTCCTCCTCAGTCTCTATCACCGTCGCCTTGCATCCCATGGCACGCGCGATGGCCACGGCATCGGTCAGGTAGTATTCGCCTTTGCGATTATCGTTGCCGATCCGCTCGAGGATCGCCAGTGCGGTGGGACCGGCGAACGCCATCAGGCCGCCGTTGCAGAGCTTGATCGCGCGCTCGGCCGGGCTGGCATCGACTTCCTCACGGATGGCCACGAGCTCGCCGCCTTCGACCACAAGACGCCCGTACCCCGCCGGGTCCTTGGGACGAAAACCAAGCACCACGACCGCCGCTTCTTGGGCGACAGCCTCGCGAATGCGAGTAAGCGTCTGCGGCCGAATAAGCGGTGTATCGCCGAAAATCACGAGCACATCGTCCGGCGCGCGCGCGATCGCGGCTTTTGCGGCCAGTACGGCGTGAGCGGTTCCGCGCCGCTCCGCTTGCACGAAGATCTCGGCATCGGGCAGGATCCGTTTGGCTTCAGCCGCCACGGCTTCCGCGCCGAGCCCCCCCACCACCGCGGTCATGGTGCCGCCCGCCTCGCGCACGGCGTGGAGCACATGGGCCAGCAGCGATCGCCCGGCGATGGCATGCAGCACTTTCGGCCGCGCCGAGCGCATGCGCGTACCTTCGCCGGCCGCGAGCACAACGGCAAGGCAGGTGCGTTCAAGTGCCAATGGGCCTCCTCCGCGGCTGGGCGGCCGCCGGCGCCGTCATATCCGAGTGCGCCGCTGCCGAAAAGGTGAAATGCGCGCGGAACCTTGACCGACCCAATGGGTGCGTTCGAATCAATTCGGCAGCGCGAAATCCTGAACACGTCGGTTGTAGGGCGAACACACGCGCGGCATACTGCCGTTACCTATGCAGCCCGCGCTGTTTCTGCCCACCGCCCGGCAAATCAATTGGCTTCTGCTGATCACCCTGCTCGCGCTCGGCGAGGCGCTCTATCTGCGCTATCTCGCAATCGAATACGCGCCGGTATCCCTCGCCTGTCAGGCCGGCCTCGACACCTGGCTCTGCGCCACGTTTCGGCTCACGATCATCCTGTATAACCACTCGGTGTTCGGCTGGGTGGCACTCGCGGCAGCTCTACTCAATTTCCTGCGTCCATCGATCCTGTTGGTGGCGCTGGCGCTCGCCGCAACCGCGTTCGGCTTGGTGTTGCACAATGCGAATCTCGCCGGCGCGGCGGCGGCGCTGCTGCTGCTCAGCCTGGCGCGTCCTGCGCCTGCAGCAGAGTAAACGCGAGCGCGAGTAAAGCGGCTGAGAGCCAAACGGCTTGCCAGTTGGCGAAGCTTTCGTTGCAAACGATGTAGACCGCCGACGCGGCCAGCGTCGCCGCAACCGCGCTCTCGGCCGCCGGGGCCTGCAGATGCCGTTTCCACCTCGCCAGAAGCGCTCCCTTGATCGCGCGCCTTCTCTTGATGATGAGCAAGAGCGGTGCTGTCGCACCGGTGAGCGGCGCGAAGGGAAAATCCCGGTAGCGGGGATCGAACACGAGACCCAACGCCGCCTGCACCGCGAGGACGGCAAGGGCAATCAGCAAAATGCCCAGGGCAAGCGCCACGGGATTGCGTGGACGTTGTGCTGCCCGACCGAGAATTTGCGCGAAGGCGGGTGCCGTCGTCCCCGACGCCAAGGCGGCAGCGCCGATCACCGGCAACGCCAATGCCGCACCCGTCCAGGCGAGCGAACGCAGCCAATCGCCGACCGTCAGGCTTTCGAGCGGCACGTTCGCAACCGTCCAGCCGATCAGGATACCGGATACGATCGCCATCGCCGCGATCCGCAACCACCAGCCGGCGCCGGCCGCGACAGCGGTTCGCCTGCGAACGCCGAGTGCGGTTGCGAAGATTACGGCCGCGAGCCCTACTCCGCCTGCGGCCTGCCAACGCCAGTACGGATGGTCGGATACGAGGCCGCCCCAGGCGAATTTGGGCTGTCGTTGATGGGCGTCGAACAGACCCCAATGGCCGCCGACGGTTCCTTCGAGCTGGCGCTTCCAGGGCTGGTCATACGCCTCGATCAGGTTGACGCGATAGTTCTCGCGTTTGGCGTGATCGAGCACCTCGTGCATGGTGCGCGCCTGGTTCACCGGCGAGGGCAAGGCGCCTTCGCGCATGCGGCCGGCGCTCGGCCACCCGAATTCACCTACGAACACCTCCTTGCCCGGAAAGGCGGCGACCATTTGCGCGCGAATAGCATCGACGTGGGCTGCCGCATTCCATGCGGGAATCGGAAAGTCTTCCCAATAGGGCAGAATGTGGATGGTGACGAAATCGACCGCGGTGGCCACGTCGCGGTGGCGCAGCCAGAATTCCCACACGTCGGCATAGGTGACCGGCACTGGGACCTGCGCCTTGACCTCGCGAATGGTCCGCACGAGATCAGCCGCCGCCATCTCCCCGCGCAGCAGGACCTCGTTACCGACGATCACCGCCGCAATCACGTCGGGAAACCGGTTGGCCAGCGCAATCGCAGTCGCGACCTGCTTGCGGCTGAGCTCGGGTCGGTTCGACAGCCACAAACCCTGCAGCACCTTCATACCGTGGCGCTTGGCGATCTCGGCAATCTGATCGAGCCCGAAATCGACCGAGTACGTTCGCACGCAATCCGTGATGTGCTTGAGTCGGGCTAAGTCCTCGTCGATTTGCCGGGGGTCGACGGGAATATCCGACCCGAACGGACTCTGGGTTCCCCGGAACGGGGTGTACGAGACGCAATAAAGCTTCTCGCCCGGGGCCAAGGGGGAGGGCGGCATCTGGACCGCGGCCCCGAGCCACGCCCATGCCGTGACGATCGCCGCCGCCGCCATGGCGAAAAGCGCGGTCGCAATGCCCATTGAGATTGCTCGCAGCCCTGCTCGCGGGTGAGCCTCGCTTATCGTGCTCCAACCGCGGTGCCAAGCGCCGCCCCGCCCGCATAGGACGCTTTTTTCGCGGGACCGGCCTCTGCGATCTTGGCGTCAGCGCTGCCGGCTGCTTTAATCGAGGTCGCGCCAGGGCTCCGGCCGTCGCCGTAATGCTGACCGAATGGGTCGCCATGGGAGGACGACCCGCCGACGGGCACGGCCCAACAAATCAGGACAACCATGCAACGCTCTAGGATGCGTTTTCTCACCGCCGCCCTCGGCGCGGCGATGTTGTTTGTCGCCATGCCGACATTTGCCCAAAATACGGAGCAAAAGGCGGGCGATAAGGATAAATCGCAGGCCGGCGAGGCCAAGGACGTTCAAAAGAAGATCGACGAGTTTGCCGAAGCCGAGCGGCTTTTAGGGGGGCCGGCGGCCAACCCGGAATGTCTGTGGCTAGGTCGGCGGGTCGTAAGCCTGCTTTGGCGCGATGATCTCGACACCGCGTTTCGGCACCTTGATCTTTACGACCGGTTCGGCTGCCCGGCCGGGCATATCCAGGCAACGTTCCGCTGCCTCGTGCGCCAGGGCAATTTCGATCCGAAGGCGACCGATACGCTCAACAGCCGGGTGCATGGCTGCTGGGTCAACCCGAGTGCTGAAACCCAGGGCACGGCAGCCGCACCCAGCCCGACGAGCAACCGCTGACCGCAAACCCGGCGTCATGACGGGGGGCTCGTCCCCGCGTCTGCGTCTTCCTGTGGGACGTCTGGTGGGGACGCGCACCAGTCTGTACAAACGTTCAGCTAGCACCGACGCTAAGCTGTACAACCGTTCACAATGAGCGTCTCGGAGTTTCGCAGAAGCATATTTTTTAGTGCTGTTGTTTGCTTGCCTTGCATCGGCCACGACCGATCGCTACTTGCACGAATGCCTAGAGCCAAGGTACGCTGATGTCGACCTTGGTTGGACCTAGGGGGCAGGTTCGGGTCTCTGCATTTTGCCCCGCGTGGTTGTCCTTCTATGCGCACCGTCGCTGTCGTGGTGGCGCTCTTGGCCTGCGTGCATGCCGGGTTATGGACGCTCCTCCAACGGCAACAGGCAGTGGCCAACGTCGACGCTCCGCTCGCCAGCATTTCTTATTCTCCGTACACGCGATCGCAGCATCCGGACTACGGCGACCGTCCGACCCCTGAGCAGATCCGCGCCGACCTCAAAATCCTCAGTCCTTATACCCAAGCTATCCGGACCTACACTTCGACCGGCGGGGGCGAGTTGGTGCCGGCAATTGCCGCCGAGTTCGGTCTCAAGGTCACGCTCGGCATCTGGATCGACAAGAACGAAGAGCGCAACGAGCGGGAAATTCAGGCCGCCATTGCGCTTGCCCGCCGCTACAGCAACATCAACGCCATCGTGGTCGGCAACGAAACCACGCTGCGCGCGGAGAAATCGATCGACGAGCTCGTCCGGCTCATCCAGCGCGTGAAACGGCAAAGTCCGGTGCCGGTCACGACCGGCGAAATCTGGACGGTATGGATAGAGCACCCGGAGCTTGCGTCGGCGGTCGACTTCATCGCCGCCCACATCCTGCCCTACTGGGACGGATTCAACGCGACTCAGGCCGTCGACAAGACCATCGAGTTCTACACCAAGCTGCGGCAGGTACATCCGGGCAAGCGCATCGTGATCGCCGAGTTCGGCTGGCCCAGCGCGGGCTACAACATGCGCGACGCCGATCCCGGACGCATCGAGCAGGCCAGCGTGTTGCGCGACTTCGTTTCCCGTGCCGAGGCTTACGGCATCGACTACAACATCATCGAAGCCTTCGACCAGCCGTGGAAGACGAACGAAGGCGGCGTCGGAATGTATTGGGGCACATTCGATGCCTCGCGACATGCCAAGTTCGCCTGGACCGGGCTGGTGAGCGATCCCGATCATTGGAAGGTCGGCACCATCGCGGTGCTGCTTGGTCTGCTGCTGTCGCTGCCGATTTTGGCACGACGCACCGCCACGTTTGGCGAGGCCAGCACGCTTGCAGTCGCTGCCAACGCGGTCGGCGCCTGGTTCGCGACCGTGTTTGCGTTCTGGCAAACGCATTATTTCGTGCTCGGAGCCGCTTTCGCGCTGGGGCTCGGTATCATTCTGCTCGCCCCGCTGGTCATGATCGCGCTCGCCCGCATCGAGGAGATCGCAGCCATCGCCTTTGGGCGCGGCCCGCGGCGGCTGATCGCCGCTGCGCTACCGGCAGTGGAGGGCTTCGCGCCGAAAGTGTCGATCCACGTTCCGGCCCATCGCGAGCCGCCGGAGATGCTCAAAGCCACGCTCGACGCCCTGGCGCGGCTCGACTATCCGAACTTCGAATGCATCGTGGTCATCAACAACACGCCTGATCCTGCGTTTTGGCGGCCGATCGAGGATCATTGCCGCGTGCTAGGCGATCGTTTCAAGTTCATCAACGAGGACAATGTCAGCGGCTATAAGGCCGGCGCCTTGCGGCTTGCCCTCGCACATACCGCTGACGACGCCGAGATCATCGGCATCATCGACGCGGATTATGTGGTGCGGCCGGACTGGCTCAAAGATCTGGTGCCCGCCTTTGCCGACCCAAAGGTCGGGATGGTACAGGCGCCGCAGGATCATCGCGACGGCGATCGCAGCGTCATGCATCACGTCATGAACGGCGAATACGCCGGCTTCTTCGATATCGGCATGGTCCAGCGCAACGAGGCGAACGCCATCATCGTGCATGGCACGATGTGCCTCATGCGCCGCGCCGCGCTGGCCTCGGTCGGTGGCTGGTCGACCGATACCATCGTTGAGGACTGCGATCTCGGCCTACAGGTGCTCGAGCACGGCTGGCAGATTCATTACACCAACCGCCGCTACGGGCACGGCCTCTTACCCGATACTTTCGAGGCCTATAAGAAGCAGCGCCATCGCTGGGCTTATGGCGGCTTCCAGATTCTGCGAAAGCATTGGCGTTACCTACTGCCCCGTGCCACTGGACTGGCGCGCGAGCAGAAGCGCGAATTTGCGGTCGGTTGGCTGAACTGGCTGGGTGCGGAATCGATCGGGGTTGCGGTCGCAATCCTCAATCTCGTCTGGGTTCCCGTTGTTGCGTTTGCCGGCATTGCCATTCCCGACAAGATCCTCACCATCCCGATCCTTGCGGCTTTCGTCGTCACGCTGGCGCATTTTATTTCGCTTTATCGTCTGCGGGTCGCGGTTCCGCCCGCCCAAATGGTCGGAGCGGTCATTGCTGCCATGTCGGTGCAATGGACCGTGGCGCGGGCCGTGGGCTGCGGCGTGTGGAAGGAAACCCTCCCCTTCATGCGCACCGCCAAGGGCGGAGCGACCTGCAAGGGAGCGGATTTCCCGGCATTCTGGGAGGCGGTGCTGGGAGCGCTGCTGCTCGTCGGCGCTGCGGTCGTGGTGGCCACGAATTACAAACAAATCCATGAGCTCAACATTTTCGCGGCAGTGCTGGTGGTGCAAAGCCTGCCGTTCCTCGCCGCCGTCGCGATGGCGGTATTGGAAGGCTCGCGCTTCAACGAATTCGCCTATTGGAGGAGCGTCGAGGCCAAGGTCGCGGTGCAACTGCCGCAGCCAGCTGCCGTGGCTGAAGCGCCCGCTGACCAGAAGTCAGTAATCAGTAATCAGTAACCAGAGCAGCAGTCGGGAGCCGCGGTCGCTTCCTGATTCCTGACGACTGATTCCTGTCACCCCGGTAACGCCGTTTCAACCAGTTTGACCCAGTAAGAGGCCCCGAACGGGATCGCCTCGTCGTTGAAATCGTAGGCCGGGTGGTGCAATCCGGCGCTGTCCCCGTTGCCGACGAAAATGAAGGCGCCGGGGCGCGCTTCCAGCATGAACGAGAAGTCCTCCGCGCCCATGACCGGCGCGACATCGTCGTCGACCCGCTCGCGCCCGACCACTTCGCCCGCGACCGAGGCCGCGAACGCGGCCTGCCGCTCGTGATTTCGAGTCACTGGATAGTCGCGTCGATAGGTCAGCTTGGCGGTGGCGCCGTACAGTTGTGCGGTTCCGGTGACGACCTCGTGCAGACGCTTCTCCAGGAGGTCGCGTACCTCGGGTGTGAGGCTGCGCGCGGTCCCGCGCAGAAGTGCGGTCTGCGGAATCACGTTATCGGTCGAGCCGGCCTGAAACACGCAGATCGAAATTACAGCGGAGCTGAGCGGATCGACGTTGCGCGCAACGATCGACTGGATCTGGTTGATGATTTGTGCACCCACCAGCACGCTGTCGATGGAGGCGTGCGGGCGCGCCGCGTGTCCGCCACGGCCTTCGATCTCGATTGTGATGCGGTCGGCAGCAGCCATCAGCGGACCCGGCCGCAATGCGAACTGGCCGACCGGAAGGCCGGGATAGTTGTGCATGCCGTAGACTTCCTCGATGCGGAAGCGGTCCATGAGGCCGTCCTGAATCATCGCCTTGCCGCCGGCACCGCCTTCCTCGGCCGGTTGGAAAATGACGACCGCCGTGCCAGAGAAGTTGCGCGTCTCGGCTAGATAGTTGGCGGCGCCGAGCAGCATCGCCGTATGGCCGTCATGCCCACAGGCATGCATCTTTCCCGGCACCGTTGATTTGTACGGCACGTTGCTAGCCTCCTCGATCGGCAGCGCATCCATATCGGCGCGTATTCCGATGATTCGGCCATCTCCCTTGCTGCCGCGAATGACGCCGACCACGCCGGTGCGTCCGATTCCGGTCACCACCTCGTCGCAGCCGAAGCTCTTGAGCTTCTCGGCGACGGTGGCGGCGGTGCGGTGCACGTCGTAAAGGAGTTCGGGATGGGCGTGGATGTCATGCCGCCAGGCGGTGATCTCGCCGTGCATGGCGGCAATGCGGTTGACGATCGGCATCAGGTCATTCCTCGCGGCGCATCCGGCCGAACCCTGAACATAAGCCGGTCGGGCCCACTTGGACAGATCAAACCTGCGGTCGCCGCCTATTGACCGCACACCAGGCCGCCCGTACACACCCGCGCACCGGGCCCGTAGCTCAGTGGTAGAGCAACTGACTTTTAATCAGTAGGTCGTTGGTTCGATCCCAACCGGGCTCACCACCTCGTCGCAAGCGCCGCACGGACGTTTTTCGATACGTCGCCGTCTCGGCACCGAAACGAGTCATCAACGAGCCATCATCGCGCGATGCGCCGGAGCTTGCGATGCCGTCGCGGGCGGTTACCCATATCCGCGACGAAAGACAGCCAATCCCGCCGGGAATATATTGGTGCGGCAGGGGTTACTGTGTTTGCCGAGGAGGCAATCATGCGAACAATCGCCGTTACCCTACTCGCGCTCGCTGGAATGTCCTTGACCGGCACCCCTGCCGATGCCGGCTCGTGGTGCGCGAACTATCGACGTGGCGTTTCAAACTGCACTTATTCTTCGTATGAGCAATGCTATGCCACGGCTCACGGCCTGGCAGCATATTGCGCACCGAATCCATTTCCCGGGACGGCGTACGGCACGGCCGCAGGAAGCTGGAATGCCCCCGCCTCGCCCAGGCGTTACCGGCGCTACTGATATAGAAGTTGGGCGCAGTTCGTCGCTGCGCGTTGCGTCAGGTCAGTAGAGCCCCAAGAATACGGGCGATCATGCGAGCGATCATCCTCGTCTTAATCGCGCTGGCCGGAATCTCCTGCTCGAGTACGCCTGCCGATGCCGGTGCGTGGTGTGCAACGTATCGATGGGGCGCTGTGAATTGCGGTTATTCCTCGTCCGAGCAATGCTGGGCCACGGTGCGCGGCATAGGTGGATTTTGCCGACCTAATCCCTTCCCCGGGACAGCCTACGGCACCTCCTCCGGCAGTTGGAACTCACCCAGTTCCTCGAAGCGCTATCAGCGCGCCTATTAGCGAGAGCTCCCACTTCGAGCGTTATTGGCTTGGCGCGTGCACACGATCGCGCTTCGCGCTGACCCGGCCTGGGACGCAATTGAACCGGTTGCGAAACAGGCTCAGAATATCCGCTGGGACGTTGTGATAATCTTGGAGTGCTGATGGCAAAGTCGAACGGTCAAGGGCTGCCGATCCTGATTGCGGGCGGCGGCATCGGCGGGTTGGCGGCAGCGCACGCGCTTGCGCGCAAGGGCTTCGCGGTGCGGGTGCTGGAACAGGCGCCTGAATTCCGCGAGATCGGCGCCGGCATCCAGCTCGGCCCCAACATCTTCCGCGCGCTCGAGCGGCTCGGCCTGAAGGAGGCAGTGCTCGCCGATGCCCACAGGCCGCCCGGCATGCAAATGCGCTGCGCGCTCTCCGGCGAGCGCGTCACCCGCATCCCGCTCGACGATCCACGCTTCGCGGAGAAATTCGAGCAGCCCTACGCCGTCACCCATCGGCACGATCTCCATTCCGTTTTCATCAATGCCTGCAAGAGCAACAACCTCATTACGCTGGAGACCAATCAGACGGTGGAGGATTTCGAGCAGAACGATAACGGCGTTGAGGTGATCCTGCACTCGGGCGAGCACATCCGCGGCCGCGCACTTATCGGCTGCGACGGCATGTGGTCGAGGGTACGCGATAAAATCGTCGGTGACGGCAAACCTTTGGTTTCCGGGCACATCGCCTATCGCGCCGTGCTCAGGCGCGACGAGGTGCCCGACGATCTCTGGAGCCCGGACGTGATCCTGTGGGCCGGCCCGCGCACCCACCTCGTCCACTACCCCCTACGTCGCGGCGAAATCTACAACTTGGTCGCCGTGTTCCACTCCAAGCGCTACGTCGAGGGCTGGAACGCGGAGGCGGACGCGGGTGAACTGTGGACACATTTTGAAGGCCAGCGTCCCGAGGTTCTGCGCATGCTCGAGCGCATCGACACCTGGCGCATGTGGGTCCTGTGCGACCGCGAGCCGGTGAAGGAATGGAGCAAAGGACGCATCACGCTTCTCGGCGACGCCGCTCATCCCATGCTGCAATATTTGGCCCAAGGCGCCTGCATGGCAACCGAGGACGCGGTCTGGCTCGCGGAGAAGGCTAGCGACAATCCCGACGACCTTCCCCCAGCCTTCCGCGCCTACGTGCAGCAGCGTTATCTGCGCACTGCGCGGGTGCAGATCATGGCGCGCGTCTACGGCGAGTTCTATCATGCGCGCGGCCCGGCAGCGGAGCTGCGCAACCAGATGCTCGGCGGCCGCACGCCTGAGGACGCTTACGACGGCATCTCCTGGCTCTACGGCGGGATGTGAGCTGGCGTGGGTGATCGTTACGGCTGCCCTGCGATCGCTCGCGCCTCTCCAGTGAGCTCCAGGATGTGCATGCCGGTATTGGCGCGATCGACCACGTAGATATAGCCGCGGTCGTCGGTTTCCACATTGTTGCTCTGGATCGCGATCTTGCAGCGGTCCGCCCCGTCGATCTTGATGCAGCGCTTGTCGGTCGCTTCGGTGATCGAGGGGATAAAGTAGCCGACCTCCTTCGGCTGGTACGGGTCACGCACGTCGACCGCGCGTACGCCGGCATTGAAGTAGGTGATGAAGACGAGCTTCTTGTAGAACACCGGCGCCATGCTCTCGCTGGAGGAATGCGCGCCGAAACGTCCGCCGCGCTGGCAGAAATTTCCGCTCGCCTCCGGCACGGAGAAATTCGACACAACCATCGGCCTCGACTGGATGGTCACGTCGACGAAGAACACGATCTGGCGCGCCTCCTGGCATTCATTGAGGATTTGCTCGTTCACGATCATCACGAAGTCGCGCACCTTGCCATCCTTGTCCTTGGCGAATTCCGCGATCGGCATTCTCGGCATCGGGAAAACCGTGTGCGCGCCGTTAAAGGGCAGCATGTCGAGTTGGCCGACGACCGGATAGCGCAGGTTTTCCGGGGTCGGTTCCTTCGGACCATTCAGGAGTTTTTCTCGGTCCACGATCTGCAGCACGCCGCCCTTGTTGGTGCCATAGCCGAAATAAACGCGGCTGCCCTGCGGGCCGGTCGAGATCGGCCCATGCAGGTCGGTCGGCACCGCGCCCGTGGAGCCCGGCTGCTGCCCAACCAGCCCGAAATTGCGGATATGAACCGGCTTTGATGGATCGCTGAGATCAAACACCTGGGTCATACGCCGGGCCCGCCAGCCTTCGACACCAGACACGAGATAAGCGATCCCTGTGTCGCATTCCCACCAGCTCTTATGGGTGTCCTTCAATCCTTCGACGATCTTGGTCACCAGCGTGGGCTTGGCCGGATCGGCGACGTCCCAAATTTCGTGGGCCCGGCCGCCGAAGACCCGCAGCATATAGGTCTTGCTCGCATCCCCCTTGGGCAGCGCCTTGCCATCGCAGATGCGCACCATCTGCGCGCCGCCTTCTTCGTAATGGCCTTGCAGACCGGGAATGTGCGCGAGGTATTTGGGCTGTGCCGGATCGGTTACATCGAGGATCGAGGTGCCGTTGTATTCGGCTTGGCCGGTGAGCCGATTGATGGGTTGCGGCACGTCGGGCGTTCCACCGTGGTGCCCGACGTAAGCGATATAGCGGCCGCCTTGATGGTGGATGGTCGGTTGATAGGCGCTGCGCGCATGCAAATCGCTGTAGCCCACGAGCCGCATGTTCTTGGCTTCCGGCGGATCGCCGATCTTGGGCGACTGAGCGAGCGCAGACGGCGCGAGGATCATCAATGCGGCGGCTGCAACCGTTGTCGCAGCGCGCGGATGACGGACGGAGATACGTCGCTGCATCATGCCACTCCTGATGGCGCTCCGGTCTTAGGATACAGGCCAAGGAGCGCCGGTTCGGCGCGTCCTTGCGGCGAGCCTGCCGCTGGTGTCTAGCCCAACGCTGCCTTGACCCGCTCCGAGGTGAACGGCGTGTGGCGCAAGCGGACCCCGGTGAGTTGCATCACCGCGCTCGAGATCGCGGGCGCGATCAGCGGAGTCGCCATTTGTCCGACACCCGTCGGATGGTTGTCGGTCGCGATCACCTCGATGTGCATCGCCGGCACCTCGTTCATGCGCGGCACGCGATAGTCGTAGAAGTTCGACTGCTCGACCACACCGTTCTTGATGCTGATGCGTTCGGTCAACGACAGACCAACCCCGTAGACGATGCTGCTCTCGGTCTGGGCCACCACGTTGTCGGGCTGCACGGCAACGCCGCAGTCGATGGTGCACCAGAAGTCGTGCACCTTGATTTGTCCGCTGCCGCGATCGACCGACACTTCGGCGATGCCGGCGACTTGCGAGCCCGAATAGTCGAGGAACGCAAATCCCAGCCCGCGCCCCTCGCGCTTCTTGCCCCAGCTCGCCATCTCCGCCACCCGCTCGACCACCCTGACGCCGCGTGGCGCGTTCTTCAAAAGCTCGAGTCGAAACTTCACCGGGTCGATGCCGCGCTTGAGTGCGATCTCGTCGACGAACGTCTCCGTTGCAAACCTATTAGCGGTGAAGCTGATCCCGCGCAGGGGATTGGTACGCACCCCGGTGTCACGATAGAGCTGTTCGACCAATTGATGGGGAACGTCATAACCGCGCAGATCGGCCCCAAGCATGGCAATGAAGTCCTTGCCGCCGCTCTGCTGATAGCGCACCGGATCCATGTAGGGTCCGACACGGTCCACGGCGATGCGATGATGCCACGCCGCGAGCTTGCCGGAGGGATCGAAGCCGGCCTTCAGATAATGCGCAGAGATGGGGCGGAATCGCCCGTTCTGGACGTCATCCTCGCGCGTCCACATCACCTTGACTGGCCGTCCCGCCTCTTTCGACAACAGCACCGCGTCGATGATGAAATCGACGTCACGGTTGCCGCGCCGGCCGAAGCCGCCACCCATCAACATGTCATTGAGCTTCACCTTCTCGCGCGGAATGCCGAGCAGCTTCGCGGGCGCCTCGGTGGCGGTGGTTTGGCTCTGGGTTCCGGCCCAGATTTCCACCGAGTCGGCGGACGGCGAGACCGAGGCGATGGCGTTCAACGGCTCCATTTGCGCGTGATAGGCGTAGTCGCAGCGGTATTCGGCCTCCATGCTGGAGGAAGCCTTCGGCATCTCGGCGCGCGGGTCGCCGATCTTGCTCCATTCCGTTGCGCCGCGAGCGACATCTTTCGCATCGGCGGCGAACCGCTCCATGCCTTTATCGCTGTCGAAGCCCCAGGCGGTGCCGGTTCTGCTCCAGGTCACGGATTGGGTGAGCGCCCGGCGCGCCTCGAACGCCGCCCACGGCGTGTCGGCGAGCACGCCGACGCCGTACGGCAGCCTGACGATCTTGACGGCGCCAGCAATTACCTTCGCTTTGGCATCGTCGATCTTGTCTGGCACCGAGCCCTCGACCGGCGCGCGCAGCACCGCGCCGTAGAGCATGTTCGGCACCTGCACGTCGATGGCATAGCGCGCGCTGCCGTTGACCTTGCCCGGAAGATCGACCCGCGACACGTCCTTGCCGATGAGCCGGAACTCACTGGGCTTCTTCAACGCCTCGGGCTTGACCTCTGGCGGCTTTTCCGGGACCTCGGCAAAGCCCGCGATCTCGCCATAACTGAGCTTGCGGCCGGACTTGGCGTGCACCACCGTGTTCGGCTCGGTGCTCAGCTCTTCGGCCGGCACGCCGAGTTTCTTGGCCGCATTATCGATGAGCACGCGACGCACCTGCGCGCCGAAGATGCGCAGCGGCCGATAATAGCTCGTCACTGCGTTGGAGCCGGCGGTGTACATCATGCCGCCGAATCCGGGATTGCCGTAGATCGCCTCGATCGTCGGCGCCGGGACGATGCGCACCTTCGACCAATCGGCGTCGAGCTCTTCGGCGATGATCAGCGGCAGCGAGGTCAGCGACCCCTGCCCCATTTCGGTCGCCGGCGACATGATGGTGATCGTCCCATCGAGGGCGATGCTCACCCACGGGCTCAGCGCTTTGCCGCTGCGCTCGCTCGCAAGCACTGCGGCAGCAGCGCGGCGGTTGACGCCGACCGCGATAGCAAAGCTGAGCCCCGCCGCTCCGATCATCACTTGACGACGCGACAAGAGCTGACGGCGCGCAGAGCGCGCGTTCAAGCTTGCGATTGTCAGATGCTGGGTCATGGTCACGCCTCCCGCACCGCGCGCTCGATCGCGCGCACGATGCGCTGATAGGTTCCGCAGCGGCAGATGTTCGTGCTCATGTGCTCGACGATCTGATCGCGCGTCGGCTTCGGGCTCTGCTTGAGTAGGTCGGCCGCGCTCATGATCTGCCCGGATTGGCAGTAGCCGCATTGCGGCACCTGCTCGGCGAGCCAGGCTTTCTGCAGCGGGTGCGACGAATCCGGCGACAATCCCTCGATCGTGGTCACCGACTTGCCGGCAACCTCCGACATTTGGGTCTGGCACGAGAACGCGCGCTTGCCGTCGATGTGCACCATGCAGGCGCCGCACAGACCGGTACCGCAGCCGAATTTGGTGCCGGTAAGCTTGAGGTCCTCCCGGATCACCCACAACAACGGCGTGGTCGGCGGCGCATTACTCGACGCCGCCTTGCCGTTCACAGTGAAGTTGACGGCCATGCTTGCCCTCCCTCACTTCGCGAATGGCGAATGGCGCCCATCGTCTTGCGGTATTCGCTATTCGCAACTCGCTATTCGACCCTCGAGCTAACCCAACGCCGCTTTGACGCGCGCCGCATTGAGCGGCAGGTCGCGGATGCGTTTGCCGGTTGCATTGGCGAAGGCGTTGACGACGGCGGCGACCGCAGGCCCCTGCGAGCCTTCGCCTGCGCCGAGCGGACGCTCATTCGGACGGTTGATCAGCTCGACCTCGATCTCCGGCGCTTCCGGCATGGTGAGGATCGGATAGCTGGCCCAGTCGCGCGTCAGAATCCCGCTCCGATCGAAACGCACCTCCTCCTTCAGCGTCCAGCTCACCGACTGGACGATGCCGCCTTCGATCTGGCTGGTGAGCCCATCGGGATTGATGATCAGGCCGGCATCGACCGCGGCGATGGCGCGCGGCACGCGCATCATTCCGCTGCCGCGGTCGACTTCGACCTCCGCGATCACGGCCACGTAGCAAGCGAGGTTCTTGTATTTGGCAAAACCGATGCCGCGGCCGCGCGCGCCGTCGCCCTTCTCCCCGGGGGTCCAGGCGGCTTTCTTGGCGACCGCCTCGATCACCGCCCGTGCGCGCGGGTCGCTGAGATGCGCGAGCCGGAAGGCAACCGGATCGACGCCGGCCGCGGCCGCCAGCTCATCCATGAAGGACTCGAGCGCGAATACGTTGGCGTAGCCGCCAAGCGTGCGCAGCGCCGACACCCGGATCGGCATGTCCTGGACGAAATGGTGGATCACCTGCTGGCGCGGGAAGTCGTAGAGCGGGATGGCGTTGCGGTCACCACCGCCCGCGGGCTGGGGCGGACTCGTGGGTGGTCCCATTTTCTGCGGCTCGGCGAGATACCAGGCCGCGAGCACATTGGTGCCGTCGGTAGATTGCGGCCGGGTCGAATGGGAATTGCTCCACACTTCGTAGTCCCAGTCGGCAATCTTGCCATCGCCGCCGAGCGCCGCTTTTGCCCGCATTACCATGGCCGGGCCATAGGGCTCCCAGCCGAACTCGTCGTCGCGCATCCACTGCAGGCGGACCGGTCGGCCTGGCAGCGCACGCGCCAGCAACGCCGCGTCAAGCGCGACGTCGTCGGCGCCGTTGTGCCCGTAGCAACCCGACCCCTCCACATGCACGCAACGCAGCGACGCGGCCGGCATTTTCAGCGCTTTGGCGAGTTCCGCGCGCAGCGGGAAGACGCCTTGCGAATGCGTCCACACCGTCATCTTGCCGTCCTTGAATTCGGCGACCGAACAAGAGGGCCCGATCGAAGCGTGCGCCATGTAGGGCTTGGTGTAGACCGCCTCGAACGTACGGGCGTTCTCCGGCAGGGGACCTTGCTTGACGCCGATGGTGGCATCTTTGCTCGGCAGCGATTTGATCACCTCGAACAGGCGCGCGGGATCGGGCAGTTGGGGCCCCAAGGTCCATTTCGCGCTCTTCAGCAAAGCTGCGCGTGCCCCGATCGCCTGCTCTTCGCGTTCGGCCACGACGCCGAGGAAGGAGCCGTCCCGCACCACGGCAACGACGCCTGGCATCGCCCTGGCTGCGGCCTCGTCGACGCTGTCGAGCTTCGAGCCGTAGCGCGGCGGACGTATCACGCGGCCGTGCAGCATGCCGGGAAGCCGGATGTCCTGAACGTAGGCGGCGCCGCCGGTGACTTTGGCCGGAATATCGAAACGCGAAATAGATCTGCCCACGATCTTGTGAGCTGCCGCCGGCTTCGGTGTCGCCTTGGCGCTCGCTTCGCGATTGAGCTCGGGATTGAGGTCGCCGTAACCGACCTTGCGTCCGTCGGGCGCCGCGATCATGCCGTCGGCAAGGGTCAACTGATCCGCCGGGACGCCGAGCCGCTTGGCCGCGAGATCGATCAGGATCGCGCGAACCTCGGCGCCCGCCATGCGCAACGCCGTACCGCTGTTCTCGACTGATTGGCTGCCGGCAGTTTGGCCTTCGTTCGGCGTCTGGCCGGTATCGCCGGAAATCATCTTGACGCGGGACAGCGGCAGATCGAGCTCCTCGGCCGCGATCTGCGCGAGCGCGGTAAGGATGCCCTGCCCCAGTTCCACCTTACCGGTGAAAATGGTCGCGCTGCCGTCGGCATTGATGCGGATCCAGCCGTCGAGCCGGCGATTGTTCTGCAGACTTCCGGGCAGTCGCTCTTGCCCGCGGGCAAGCTTCGGGTCGAGCGAGAAGGCGACGACAATCGCGCCAAAGCCGGCGGTGAATTCGCGGCGACTGAAAACGGGAGCGTTCATGGTTACGTCCTCCCGTTTGCTTGCGCCGCCCGCAGCACCGCGCGAATGATCCGGTTGTGGGTGCCGCAGCGGCAAAGGTTGCCGGCGAGTGCCGCGCGCACGTCCGGCTCGCTCGGCCGCGGATTGCGATCGAGCAGCTCTTTCGCCGACATGATCATGCCATTCGTGCAGTAGCCGCACTGGGCCGCCTGCTCCGTGATGAAGGCCTGCTGCAGCGGATGCGGCTTCTCGAGCGAGCCGAGGCCTTCGATCGTCGTAATCTCGCTTGTCGCGACCGCGCTGATCGGCGTAACGCAGGAACGCACCGCCTTCCCGTCGATCAGCACGGTGCAGGCACCGCATTGTGCGAGCCCGCAGCCGAACTTCGCGCCATTAAGCTCGAGATCGTTGCGAAGCACGTAGAGCAACGGCGTGTCCGGTTCCGCAGGAACAGAACGGCTCACCCCATTGACTTTGAGGCTGATGGCCATGCCTGGCGTCTCCCACGCTCCGCCGGCCTGGGCGGAGCCGGCCGCGCCGCTTTATCTTTAGAGCGGTTTTATTCTGCGCCGTTGCGGGCGCCGCGTCGAGGCCCTTGTGGAACGGCCGGCTCCGTCGAGGCCAGGCGCTCTACAATGGCGACACGTCGCCTCGCGCCCAGTCTTCGCGCGCGGACGCACACAAATCGGCGAACGTGCCGGCCGCAATCGCGCCGCGCATGCCGGCCATCAAGTCTTGGTAATAGGCGAGATTGATGGTCGTGAGCAGGATCGCGCCGAGCATCTCGTTGGCTCGGACGAGATGATGCAGATAGGCGCGCGAAAAATCGCGCGCCGCAGCGCAGGCGCTCGCTTCATCGATCGGTCGCGGGTCCTCCGCGTGGCGCGCGTTCTTGAGATTGATCGGCCCGAACCGGGTGAACGCGAGCCCATGGCGGCCGTTGCGGGTCGGCAGCACGCAGTCGAACATGTCGATCCCACGGGCGACGGCCTCGAGGAGGTCCTCGGGCGTGCCCACCCCCATGAGGTAGCGCGGACGTTCGGTGGGCAGCGCGGGCGCGACGCCCTCGACGATGCGCAGCATCACCTCCTGCGGCTCGCCCACGGCAAGGCCGCCGATGGCGTAGCCGTCAAAACCGATGTCGGTCAGGACGCGGGCGCTCTCGGCGCGCAATACCGGATCGTCGCCGCCTTGCACGATGCCGAAGAGAGCGTTGCCTACGGGCGCGCGCTCGAAGGCGCGCTTGCTGCGCTCGGCCCATGCGAGGGAAAGCTGCATGGCGCGACGCAGCTCGGTCTTGGCTGCCGGCAATTGCAGGCATTCATCGAGCTGCATCGCGATGTCGGAGCCGAGCAGAATCTGGATTTCCATCGCGCGCTCGGGCGAAAGCTCGACGATGGCGCCGTCGAGGTGGGAGCGGAAGGTCACGCCCTTGTCCTCGACCTTGCGCAACTCCGAGAGCGACATGACCTGGAAGCCGCCGGAGTCGGTCAGAATCGCGCGCGGCCAATTCATGAATCGGTGCAGGCCGCCGAGCGCCGCGATGCGTTCGGCACCCGGCCGCAACATCAGGTGATACGTATTAGCGAGCACGATGTCGGCGCCGCTTGCGCGCACCGCCTCGGGCGTAAGACCTTTAACTGTTGCCTGCGTGCCGACCGGCAAGAACGCGGGTGTGGCGACGGTGCCGTGCGGCGTCGACATCTCGCCGCGACGGACGGCACCGTCGGTGGCGAGCAAGCGGAAGGAGAAGACGGCGGGCATATCGGTGCAGGCGACTGTCCCTCTGGGCTGCCCTGATGCTTCCACGGGTGCGGTCGCTGCCGCGTCGGCTCTATCAAAACTGCCCGCAGGGTGTCAGGCTTCGAGCAGCGTCAGCAGCCCCTTGAGTAATTGTGTCGGGTTGGGCGGGCAGCCGCGGATATGCAAGTCGACGGGTATGACGCTAGAGACCCCGCCGACAACCGCGTAGCTGCCGGAAAAGATACCACCATCCACTGCGCAGTCCCCGACTGCAACGACCCATTTGGGATCCGGCGTAGCATTATACGTGCGCTCAAGCGCCTCGCGCATGTTCCTGGTGACCGGCCCGGTCACGAGCAGCACGTCGGCATGCCGCGGCGACGCTACGAAATGCAGTCCGAAACGTTCCAGGTCATAAAAGGCGTTGTTGAGCGCGTGGATCTCGAGTTCGCACCCGTTGCACGAACCGGCATCAACCTCCCGAATTGAGAGGCTGCGGCCCAAACGCCGGCGCGCAGCGCGCTCAACGCTGGCGCCCAGCTCAGCCAACATCTCTTCGTCCGGGACCGGCGCCGCTTCGGTCAGGGGGCGGCGCATGAGACTCTCGAAGAAAATTCTGCGCATGGCTGTCCTAAAGATCGTGACCGGAATAAGAGCAGTTGAACGATTTGTTGCACAGTGGGAAGTCCGCGACGATGTTGCCCTCGATCGCGGCTTCCAGCAGCGGCCATTGGAACCAGGACGGGTCGCGCAGGTGACAACGCGCGAGGCGGCCGTCTTCCAGTCGTATCCACACGAGCACGTCGCCGCGAAAGGCTTCCGCCATTCCGAGACCTTCATGCACCTCCCGGGCCGGATCGACCGAGGTGCGGATTGCACCTGCGGGCAGGTCCCGCAAGATCTGATCGATCAACCCAAGGCTCTGCTCGACCTCGCGGATGCGCACCCAGACGCGGGCGTTAACGTCACCGGCCTGGAGCACGGGAATTTCAAACCGGAGCCGATCGTAGGGCGGATAACCGGGCGTCTTGCGCGCATCGAAAGCACGGCCGCTGGCACGGCCGACATAACCGCCGGCGCCGAACTGCCGTGCCAAGTCGCCGTGCAGAACTCCGGTGGCGGCGGTGCGCTCCTGCAGCGAGGCGGTGTTGTCGTAGAGCTCGATGAGCCGCGGAAACAATCGGCGGACCTCCTTCAGCAACGCCGCCACCTCCGCCGCGCAGCTCGGAGCAAGATCACGCTCAACGCCTCCCGGCACCACGACATCCATCATCAGCCGATGCCCGAAGCACGACTCGGCGGTGCGCAAGGTTTTCTCGCGCAGAATGCCGCACTGGGCATGCATGAGCGCGAACGAGGCATCGTTGCAGATGGCGCCGATATCCCCGAAATGATTGGCGAGACGTTCGAGCTCCGCTGTCAGCGCGCGCACATAGAGCGCACGCGGCGGAACCTTCGTCTCCACCGCCGCTTCGACCGCATGCGCAAAGGCAAGGGCGTATGCGACTGTGCTGTCGCCCGAGGTTCGGCCGGCCAAGCGCGCGGCCGTATCGAGAGTGGCGCCCGCCATCAGCGCCTCAATTCCCTTGTGCACGTAGCCGAGGCGCTGTTCCAACCGAACCACTGTCTCGCCGTTCGCGGTAAAACGGAAATGGCCGGGTTCGATGATGCCCGCATGAACCGGACCGACGGGAATCTGGTGAAGACCCTCGCCCGCGGCAGGCAGGAAGGCGTACAGCGCGGATCGCGGCGGCGCGTCACGGCGCTGCCCGAGCGGGTGTTGCACATTCCAGAAACCGAGATCGAGCCACGGCCGCGTGTCGGGCAAGCCGACCGGTTCCAGGCCGTAGAGATCGCGTAACGCACGCTCCAGACGAATGGCTGGAGGATGAAGCGCGCCGACGGACGGAAAACGAGCGTCCGGGCATGGCAGGGTGACAACCGCGATCTCGCGCATGCTTGCGTCGAGTACCGCCATGTGCACCGCGCCGGTGTCACCCCAGAGGCCCAGCAAGGTCCAATATCCGGCCGACAGCTGACTTGCGGCAAAGCGCCAGCCATCCTCGTCCACGACGACCCGTGGCCAAGGACGATGTCCCGCGATTTTTTTGCCCTCGATCGTGTCGATCAGCCCCGGCATTGGTTCACCCTAGGAGCTTAGCCACGTTCTGAAACCAAACGACCAGTGCCGGCGGCATATAGACGCCGGCAACAAATACGAGCGCAAGGTGCGCGAACATCGGCAGATAGGAGGCCTTGGCCTTTGCGGTGGCACCGCGGGGCTCGCCGAATGCGATCGTATTCAATCGCAGGAAGAGCGCGGCAACGCCGATCAGGATGCCGCACACGAGGATGATCGCGAGCGACGGCGCCCGCGCGAACGTCGATGTCACGACAAGGAACTCGCTCATGAAGATGCCGAGCGGAGGCAATCCGGCAATGGCGACGACGCCGAGCACGAGCCCCCAGCCGAGCACCGGGTTGGTCTCGGTAAGCCCGCCCATGTCCGCAATGCGCTGGGTGCCCTTCACTTGGGCAATGTGACCAACCGCGAAGAAAATCGCCGATTTCGTCAGCGAATGCATCGTCATGTGGAGGAGCCCGGCAAAATTCGCGAGCGGGCCCCCCATGCCGAAGGCAAAGGTAATGATGCCCATATGCTCGATCGAGGAATAGGCGAACATGCGCTTGATGTCGCGCCGGCGGTACAGCATGAACGCTGCGAAAACGAGCGAGATGAGTCCCATGGTCACCATCAGCGGGCCTGGTGCGAGCGCGGCCGGATTGAGAGCGAGCAACATCTTGAAGCGGAGCAACGCGTAAAGCGCGACATTGAGCAGGAGCCCTGAAAGCACCGCGGAGATCGGGGTGGGCCCTTCGGCGTGGGCGTCGGGCAGCCAGGCATGCAGCGGCGCAAGCCCGACCTTGGTGCCGTAACCGAGCAGCAGAAACACGAAGGCGACGTTGAGCAGCGCCGGATCGAAGGCGCCGGCGCGCGTGATCAGCACCGTCCACACCATAGCGTCGAGTCCCTCTCCGACGACAGGGCGCGCCGTCATGTAGACCAGGATGGTGCCGAACAGCGCGAGCGCGATGCCGACGCTGCCGAGGATGAAGTACTTCCACGCCGCTTCGAGCGCCTCGTGCGTGCGGTAAATACCGACCATGAGCACGGTGGTCAGCGTCGCGAGCTCGATCGCCACCCACATCACACCGATATTATTGGCGACCAGCGCGAGATTCATCGCGAACATCAGCAGCTGATACATCGCATGGTAGAAGCGCAGGAATCGTGGCGTGAGCCGACCGATCTCGAGCTCGTGGCCGATATAGCTGGCGCTGAACACGCTGGTCGTGAAACCGACGAACGTGGTCAACACGATGAACACGTTATTGAGATCGTCGACCAGCAGATAGGAGGTTGGCTGCGGACGGCCGAAGAATAGGGAGACCGCGGCGAGGAAGGTCAGGAAAGTCGCAATCACATTGAGCGTCGCCGTCAGCCGATAGCCCGGCAGCGCTACAAGCAGCGCCGCCGCCAGCGCGGGAATTACGAGAACGGCGGTGACGGGTTCGAACGGTGCCGTCATCCGCGCTCTCCGCGGAAGCGGTCGAGCGCTTGCAGGTCGACGGTGTCGAAACGCTCGCGGATGCGGAACAGGAAAATGCCGATCACGATGAAAGCGATGAGGATCGAGAAGGCGATGCTGATCTCGACGACCAGCGGCATGCCCTTGGCGCCGGTCGCGGCAAGCACGAGACCATTCTCGAGCGACATGAAGCCGACGATCTGACTCACCGCGTTGCGCCTGGTCACCATCATCAAGAGGCCAAGCAACACGACCGAGAGCGCAAAAGCGAGATCTTCGCGGGCGAGTGGGTCGGCCTCGGCTGTCACGCGCAACATCACCACCATCGAAAGCGCGACCAAGCCCATGCCCAGCAGCATGGCAGAGCCCACGCCGACAACCTTCTCGATTTCGCGGTGGATGCCGAGGCGCACGATGATGCGATGAAGCGCAACGGGAATGATGATCGCCTTGAAGACGAGCGCGATCGCCGCGGTCACGTAAAGGTGCGGCGCATTTTGGATGTAGGCTTGCCAAGCGACCGAGAGCGCCAGCACCAAGGCATGGAGGGCGAACATGTTGAGCAGCGCATAGAGCCGGTCCTGATAAAGCTCGAGGAAACTCACCAGCACCAGCGTGCCGGCGAGCAGGTGAGCGATGTCGAAGGTCAGGCCGCCGCGCATCACAGGCTCCGCGAGACAAACAGGAGAAGCGTTGCCAGCAGACCGAGCATCAACGCGGCGCCCAAGAATTCAGGCACGCGGAACACGCGCATCTTGGCGATCGACGTCTCGAACAGCGCGAGCAAGAGACCGCCGGTCGCGAGCTTGGCGATATAGGCGACGAGACCGATGACCAATAACCCAAGCTCCGCGCCCGACGGCACCAGCCCCCAGGGCACGAACAGACAAGCGATGAGCGAAACGTAGAGCAGGAGCTTCAACGACGCGGAGAGCTCAATCAGCGCCAGATGACGCCCCGAATATTCCAGCACCATGGCCTCATGCACCATGGTCAACTCGAGGTGGGTCGCCGGATTGTCGACTGGAATGCGGGCGTTTTCCGCGATCGCCACCATAATCAAGGAGAGAAGCGCAAGCCCCAGCGATACGCGCAGGCCCACCTCGGACGAGACCAGGAACCCAGCCATGGTCGAGAGCTGGGTCGAGCCGGCAATCAACGCGAGCGTGAAGATGATCATGATCATCGCCGGCTCCGCCAACGAGGCGATCATCACCTCTCGACTCGAGCCGATGCCGCCGAAGCTGGTCCCGACGTCGAGCCCAGCCAACGCAAGGAAGAAACGGGCGCTGCCGAGGAGCGCGACGATGGCAATGAGATCGGCGGACCACGAGAACAGGAGACCGGTTCGGAAGGTCGGCACCAAAGATGCCGCCACCCAGGTGGCGGCAAAAATGAGATAGGGGATCACTCGGAACAGCCACGAGGCGTTCTCCGCGAGCACCACTTCCTTACGCATGAGCCGCACAAGATCGCGATAAGGCTGGATGACGGACGGTCCCTGCCGGAGCAGGAGGCGCGCCTTCACCTTACGCGTGAAGCCAGTGAGCAGCGGCGCCAACAGCAGCACCAGCAGCATCTGCGCACCCTGAATGCCAAAATCGAAAATCAGGGCCATATCGCAAGCACCAGCAACAGAAGGACGAGCGCGGCAAAGACCAGGCTGAGGAACTGTCGGATGGTCAGGAACTGCAGGTGATTGAGTCGATCGGCGGCAAATCCGATGCCGCCGGCGATCGGCACGTAGAGCGCATCCCAGACGAGATCGTGCAGCTCCACCGTGAACCGCGCCGGTCTGCCATCGCCTGGCGCCGGCATCTCGACATGCTCACGGGCACGAAACACGACGCTGCCGAACACCCGGCGGATCGGCTGCGCGAAGCTCGAAGCGGTGTATTGAGTTGCTGGATTTGCATCCGGATATCCGCAGTCCCATGGCGGGGCGCGGCGCAACTTGTCAGAGGCCAGTCGGTGGATCGCCCAGGCCGCGAACACGCCCGATAGGACCATGAATACGAAGACCAGCAGGCCGTTATAAGAGCTGCGGCTCTCGGCAATCGGCACGATCGAGAGCCAATCGACGCTGCCTTGCACCGGCATGCGGTCGCCCACTAGGCCCTGCACCACGGGCGCCAGCGCATCGATGAAGACCCCGGGTAGGATTCCGGCAACAAGGCAGAGCGCTGCGAAAAAGAACATCGCCGCAAGAGAGAACTGGTCGGTCTCGCGCGCGCGCTCGGCGGCGGGCGTGCGGGCGCGGCCGAGAAAGGTGACGCCGAACGCCTTGACGAAGCAGGCCGCAGCCAGCGCCGCCGAGAGTGCAAGAAGGGCGCCCACAGCCGGCACCAGCAGCTTGAGGCCCCAAGAGGGAAGCTGCGGGCTGAGCAGGATCGCTTGGAAGGTCAGCCATTCGGAGACAAAACCGTTGAGCGGCGGCAGCGCCGAAATCGCCGCGCACCCGACGAGAAAAACAAACGCCGTCTGCGGCATGCGATGGATGAGCCCACCGAGGTGCTCCATATCGCGCTCGCCGGTGGCGGTCAGCACCGAGCCTGCGCCGAAAAACAGAAGGCTCTTGAAGATCGAATGGTTGAATACGTGCAGCAGCGCGGCCGTAAGCGCGAGCGCCGCTGCCCAGGCCATGCCGTGCGCTTTGAACGCAAGCGCAAGGCCGAGCCCGATGAAAATGATGCCGATGTTCTCCACCGTGTGGTACGCGAGCAGTCGCTTGAGGTCGTGCTGCATCAATGCATAAAGCACTCCCATCGCCGCGGTGACGCCGCCAAGCGCGAGCACGACCATGCTCCACCACCAGGCTGGAGTGCCAAGGAGGTCGAACACGATGCGCACAAAGCCGTAGACGGCGACCTTGGTCATTACGCCGCTCATCAGCGCGGAAACGTGGCTCGGCGCCGCCGGATGCGCGAGCGGCAACCAGACGTGCAGTGGCACCAAGCCGGCTTTGGAGCCGGCGCCGATGAGCGCAAGGATCAGAATGGAAGCCGCGAGCGTTGCCGAGGGATGCCCACCACGGATGTCGCTGAAGGCATAACCGCCGTCTGGTCCCGCCAGCAAGCCGAACGCAAGCAGCAGCGCGAGCGTCCCGAAGCTCGCCATGATCAAGTAGACGTATCCCGCACGGACGTTCTCCACGACGCGGTGATGCGCCATGACCAGCGCCCATGACGACAGCGACATGAATTCCCACGCCACTAGAAATGTGAACGCATCGTCGGCAAGCACCACGATGCTCATGCCGGCGAGAAACGCCGGATAGAACGGCAGCACCCGGCGTGGGGCATGCTCGTGGCGACCGTATCCGAGCGCGAACAGGCTGGCAGCAGCCGCGCCGAGATTGACCACGGCGAGGAAAAAGGCCGAAAGCGCATCGAGACGGAAATGCGCTCCAAGCCACGGAATTCCGAGTGGAAGCGTGGCAACCGACGGACGATCGTAGATGCCGAGGAGAGCAAGGAGCGCGATCAAGAGAAGCGCGAGCGACGCGATCAGGCAAATTCCGTACACGATGTGGCGCGAACGCGCAGCGTCGGCGATCATGAGGGCGAGAGCCGCCGTCGCGATCAGCGTGGCGGCGCCGCCAAGAGCTATGAGCACCATCAATTAGCCCCCGTTCGGTGCATGGCCGCTCCGGCGAATGGACGGTTACAGGGCAAGCTCGTGCCTTATCTTTTCACCCGCACGCCGCGTCCACCGCCATGACTGACCGCTCCCTCGCTGATCAGTTCGATGCCCGCAGCTGCCAACGCGTCGACGAGCTTCATCAACGAATCCACATTTCCGCGGATGACACCCTCACTCGCTTCCATGCGCTGGATGGTGGGAAGCGAGAGACTCGAACGCTCCGCGAGCTGGCGCTGATCGATCCCCAGGAGTGCCCTTGCGGCTCGCATCTGAGCGCCGGTTATCATGTTTGAGATATCAGAATCGATAGCCGTTACATGGATAGTCATGCGTAATTCACATGCGACGCAAATACAAGGCCTGAAGTGATGGGCCAGTGGCAGCTTTCTACTCGCCTGCAGCGCTTTGCTTTATGGCCGGAACAGCAGGCAGGCGTCGCCGTAGGAATAGAATCGGTACCCCTCGCGGACCGCGTGTGCGTAGGCGCGCTTCATCACCTCGAGCCCGCAGAACGCCGCGACGAGCATGAACAGCGTCGAGCGCGGCAAGTGAAAATTGGTCAGCATCACGTCGACCGCGCGGAAGCGATAGCCGGGTGTGATGAATAAGGCGGTCTCGCCTTCAAACGGGCGGATGGCGCCGTCGTCCCCCATGGCACTTTCCAAGAGCCGCAGCGAGGTCGAGCCCACCGCGACGATGCGGCCGCCCGCCCGCCGCACCCGGTTGAGCGCATCCGCGGTCTGCGCCGTGACGCTCCCTTGCTCCGCGTGCATGCGATGCGCGTCCGTGTCGACTGTCTTGACCGGAAGGAACGTCCCTGCCCCGACGTGCAGCGTGACCTTGTGCAGCGTAATTGCCCGCGCCATCAGACGTGACGTGAGCGCATCGGTGAAGTGCAGTCCCGCCGTGGGTGCCGCGACCGAGCCCTCGGCCTGCGCGAACATGGTCTGGTAGTCAGTTCGATCGCGCTCGTCGGGGGGGCGCCGGATGTAGGGCGGCAGCGGCATGGCACCGCGCTCGTCGACCGCCTGGTCGAGCACGGGCCCATGAAAAGCGAAGGCGAGCGTGACCTCCCCGCCCTCGCCTTTGGCCTCCACGGTGGCATCGAGCTGGCCGAGAAAGCAGACCTTGCCTTCGTCGCCGAAGCGCACCACGTCGCCAGGAGAGAGCCGCTTGGCGGGCTTTACGAACGCGTGCCAGCGCGAGCCGTCGAGGCGCTGGTGCAGTGTCGCCTCGATCGACGGTTCCATTGCACCGCGGCCAATGCGCCGGCCGCGCAGCCGGGCAGCGATCACTTTGGTGTCATTGACCACAAGCGCATCGCCGGCGCGCAGCAGATCGGGGAGATCGCGGACGCCACGATCTTCCAGTTCCCGCGCGCCCGGGCGCACGACTAGTAACCTCGCCGCATCCCGTGGCGAAACGGGACGCAAGGCGATGCGGTCGGGCGGCAGCTCGAAATTGAATAAGGCGGTGCGCATGGCTCTTCATACAAGCGCGCGCATGCCAGGTCATCGCTTGCGGGAAGGCCGCACGAGCGGAGTTAGGGCTATTGCCAATCCGCCGCGAACCCTCGTGGCATCGTGGGTGACGGCCGTAGGAGCATACCAGCCTCAGACCGAGCTCACCCAAGCCAAAGTTGTCAACGCACTCCTATGTGACCTGTTCCGGCCACGTGGAAATTTTCTCGACCGTCACGGCGCCTCGAAACGGCGTTTTCGATCAATTGGATCATTCCCCATGCTGTTGTCGCGATTGCGTCAAACGATTTTCACAGGCGCAGCGTATCAGTTGCGCAACGATAAAGCAGGAGAGGCTCATGGGCGCCGTCATGGTCAGATGTCCGCAGACCGGACGCGACATCCCCACCGGTCTCGTCACGGATCGTAAGAGCTTCGAGGCTACGCCGGTCTTCTTCGCACGGGTCTACTGCCCGATTTGCCGGACGCATCACGAGTGGTTCGCCAAAGAAGCCTGGGTGTGCGAGGCCGAGCCGCGCCCGGAGCGAAACGCTTTGGTTTGAGGTTCGTGGATGGCGCGGGCGCTCACTGGGCCCCATTTCGCTTAGGATTCTTCTCCTGAAGCAACCGCCGAAGGCGGGCTCCACGCGATCAAGCATCCGCCGCCAGCTTGGCCGAGATGATGCGATCGGGGTCGACAACCGGCTCGCCACGCTTGATCTTGTCGACGTTTCCCATGCCCTCGGTCACCTGACCCCAAACGGTGTATTTGCCGTTGAGAAAAGGTGCATCGGCAAAGCAGATGAAGAATTGGCTGTCGCCAGAGTCGGGCGATTGCGCCCGCGCCATCGATACGGTCCCTCGGCGGTGCGGCTCTTTGTTGAATTCCGCCTTGAGCTTCTTGCCCGAGCCGCCGGTGCCGGTGCCGTGGGGACAGCCGGTCTGCGCCATAAAGCCTTCGATCACGCGATGAAAGACAATGCCGTCGTAAAAGCCCTCGCGCACGAGCTCCTTGATGCGCGCGACATGGCCGGGGGCGAGGTCCGGCCGCATCTGAATGACGACCTTGCCCTTGGTGGTCTCGAGTGTGAGCACATTCTCGGTGTCGGTCATGGCGCGTTCTCTGCTTGTCTGAACTTTCGTTGGTCGACGAACCGGATAGTGAACGGACGGCCGGCCAATGCGTTCCCGAGCGTCTCGGTGAACGGCAGGGGCGCGCAGCGTTTGAGCATGTTGGCCACCGCAATACGATAGGCCAGCCGTTCATCATCCGACGCGCCCGCGGACTCGAACGTGATTCTCGGCTGGCCGAAGAGTTCGCCGTTGCGGCGGAAGCTCATCTTGACCGTGATCTGCATGCCCGGGCGTGACTGATCGAGCGGCGGTGGAACCCAGCACGCCCGTAGCGCCGCGCTGACCTCGTCGAGCGTGTTGATGGGCAGCTGAGGAGTTTGCGCGGCCGCCGGCGTGACCAGCGCCCACAGCGCCAACGTCGAAGCGACAGCCCGCAAGCAGGTGATCACGGCTGGTCCCGATTGTCGACGAAACGGATGGCGATCGGCCGGCCTGCGACCGCATTGCCCAACCCTTCGCTGAAGTGCAGCGGCGTGCAGCGTTCGAGCGCCGCGGTAATGGCATGGAGGTACGCTTCGCGGGTTTCCGGTGCAGCGCCCTGGCTGACATAGGTGACCCTCGGCGTGGCGATGATGTCGCCGTTGCGTTTGAAGGCAAAGCGCACGGACATCTGCATGCCGGAACGCGCCTCCTCCTTCGCGGGCGGGATCCAGCAGGCGCGAAGCGCGTCGAACATGTCGCACAGCGTATCGAGCTTGTGATCGCCGCCCCGCTCTTCCTCCAGGCCGGGGCTCGCGGAGCGTTCACCCGCGGACGTGCTCTCGATGGTCAACCGCAAATCCTGTCCGATCCAGTAGGTGGAGTAAGGGATACAATTGTGTCGGGAAAAGACGCTGCATACGGTCGGAAAGGACGGCACCCTTTTGAACATGGTGCAAACCGCGCCTGCGGGGGCGGCGGCGCTCACCGCCGCCGTCAAAATGGTCGATCCGATCAGCGCGTGGGCCGTGCGCACCGATCCTCCTCGTCATTTGGCGTCGGCGGCGACCTGCACGCGCACCATGCGGTCGGGATCGACCACCGGCTCGCCCTTCTTGATTTTGTCGACCACCTCCATGCCGGACAGCACTTCCCCGACGACCGTGTACTTGCCGTTGAGGAAGGATCCATCGGCGTACATGATGAAGAACTGCGAATTCGCCGAATTCGGATCGTTGGCACGCGCCATGCCGACGACGCCGCGCTTGAAGGGCACATTGGAGAATTCGGCCGGCAGATTGGGATATTTCGAGCCGCCGGTGCCGTCGCCGCGCGCGCCGTCGCCGGTCTGCGCCATGAAGCCGGCAATCACGCGATGGAACGGCACGTTGTCGTAATACTTCTCACGCGCCAGCAGTTTGATGCGCTCGACGTGCTTGGGGGCGATGTCGTTGCGCAGCTTGATGACGATGCGCCCGTATTTGGTATCGATCAGAAGCGTGTTCTGTGGATCGGCGCCGGGCGGCAGTTGTACCTGCGCGAGAGCGGGCGCCATACAGATCAGAAGGGCCAAAGCTGCAAACAGGCGGATCATGGAATCTCCCGGGCTCAACGGCCGGACGTGCCGGCGAACTTTGCTTTCAGTCGGACGGCGACCGGCGGCGGAACGAACGGCGAGACGTCGCCGCCCATGGAAGCGATCTGCCGCACCAGTGTGGCGGTGATCGGGCGAACCGCCGGCGCGGCTGGCAGAAAAACGGTCTGCACCGCGGGCGCCATTGTGGCGTTCATACCTGCCATTTCCATCTCGTAATCGAAATCGGTCGCGCTGCGCAGGCCGCGGATCAAGAGCGTCGCACCCTCGCGCTGCGCGGCGGCGACGACGAGATCGGCGAACGTGGTGCAAACGAAATCGCAGCCGCTCGCGCGCGCGAGCGCGCCGCAGGTCTCCTCGACCATGGCGCGCCGTTCCTCGGCAGCAAACAAGGGCGTCTTGCCGGGATGGGTGCCGATCGCGAGCACCAGTCGATCGGCAAGCCGGACGGCTTGGCGCACGATGTCGAGATGGCCGTTGGTGACGGGATCGAATGATCCCGGAAAAAGCGCGGTGCGCGGCATGGAGGCGGTCTAGCGCGCGCTCCCGGGGGACCGCAAGCTCGGCGCAAGCCCATCGGCGCCGGTCGAGGCCAATGGCACGGAGCTGCCATTTGGTTGCCCGTACGCCCGGGCGGGCACCTCCGTAATCTTGTTCCTTCTCATTGGCTTACGCGTTTTGTTACACCAGAACTATGAACTTCGCCTCGCCGCTTACAATGCGGGTAGAATTTCGCATTGCATCCGGGCAGCCGCCAACAACGCGAGTATCGTCCAGGATGTCTTTCCGCCGGAGCACAAGGACGCCGAAAATCCTTCACGAAATAGTGCGTTGTGAATGGGAGGTCGCGAAACAGGTGCGCTGCGCCATCGGCTAGATAAGCCGAGCCTTCCTCCTCGGTGATCCCAGCCACCCAACGAGCGATAACTTTCATGCAAATCACCGCCGCCGTAGTGCCTGAAAAGCTCGCTGCGTTCACGATCGACAAGCTCGAACTGACCGATCCGCGAGCGGACGAGGCATTGGTCAGGATCGTGGCGAGCGGCATGTGCCAGACCGACCTGCACGGTCGCGACGGTTACTACGACACGCCCTATCCCGCGGTTTACGGCCACGAGGGCGCGGGAATCGTAGAGGCAGTCGGCCAGAGCGTGACGAAATTCGCACCGGGCGATCACGTCGTCCTCTCGTTTCCGTGGTGCGGCACCTGTCCAAATTGCCGGCGCGACATGCCGTTCCATTGCATGAGGGGCCGCGAGCTGAAAATGGGCGGCACGCGCCCCGACGGCTCCACACTCATGAGCAAGGGCGGCGTGCCGGTCTACAGCGCCTTCTTCCAGCAATCCTCCTTCGCCACTCATGCGATCGCCAACGAACGCTACATGGTCAAAGTCAGGAAGGACGCTCCGCTCGAGCTCCTTGGCCCATTCGCGTGCAGCGGACAGACCGGCGCCGGCGCCGTGCTCAACTCGATGCGACCAAGGACCGGAGATTCGTTTGCCGTATTCGGAGTGGGCGCCGTCGGCCTGTCCGGACTTATGGCGGCCAAAATAGCCGGATGCGACCCGATCATTGCTGTCGACGTGCACGATGCGCGACTGGCGCTGGCGCGGGCGCTCGGCGCCACGCACGTGATCAATCACAGAGGCCGCGCCGACGTGGTCGCGGACATCCGCAAGATCACTGGCGACGGCGTGCGCTTCTCCCTCGAGACCTCGGCGCAGCCCACGGTCTTCCGCGAAGCGGTCGAGGCGCTGATGGCGGCCGGCACCTGTGTCCTGCTCGGCAGCGCACGCAGCGGCACAGAGGTGTCATTGGAGATGCCGTTCCTGCAGTTCGGCCGCGTGGTGCGCGGCGTGATCCAGGGGGAAAGCCATCCGCAGGGATTCATCCCCAAGCTGGTCGACTTCCTCATGCAGGGGAAAATGCCGGTCGATCGCATGATGACGTTCTATCCCCTTGCGGAGATCAATCGAGCAGCGCAGGAATCTTCGCAGGGAACGACGATAAAGCCGGTGCTGCGCATGCCGCACTGAGCCGCCATGATCCTATGCGGCCGATCCGGCAAGTTATGATATCATCCCATTCTTCTTTGGCCGTTGGCCTGGCCGTGACGCGAAGCATTCTTTGCCTTGCTCTCGTGGTCGGCGCTGCCCAATTCGGCGGCGCGACGAGCCTCGCGCAAACGCCGCCCAGCGAGCGGGAACTGCGCATCTATGCCGGGCTGCACGACGCGGCCGCGCGCGGCGATGCCACCGAGATCGAGCAGCTGATCGCCCAGGGCGAAAAGCCCAACATCCAGGATGCCAACAGCCGCACGCCGCTGCACGTTGCCGCGTTCTTGCGGCGCCATGGGGCGGCGCGGGCGCTCCTGCGGCTCGGCGCCAATCCGAATGCACTCGATGCGCAGCGCTACGACATCATCACGATTGCCGCCGTGAACAATGACCTCGAAATGCTCAACATCGCACTCGGGGCCGGCGGCGAAGCACGCGCGATCACCGGCCCGTACAAAGACACCGCGCTGATCGCGGCTGCCCATCGCGGACACGTGGAGATCGTGCGCGCCCTCATCGCGGCCAAGGCGCCTCTCAATCACGTCAACGATTTCGGCCGGACCGCCCTGCTCGAGGCCGTCGTGCTCGGCAACGGCGGCGGCAATCACCGCGCCGCCGTTGAGGCGTTGGTTGAGGCTGGCGCCGATGTCACCGTCCCCGACCGGCACGGCATCACGGCGCTCCAACATGCCCGCACGCGCGGCTACTCGCAGATCGCGCGAATTCTGGAGAACGCCGGCGCACATTGACTGTCACGCCCAGTTGCCGAGCCGCTGCCCATAGCGATCGCGCAGCCGTGTCGGTCCGCTCGAGTCTTACAAATGCGCGCGAATGAAAGCGCCGGCCGATGCGATCGCGCGGCGGCCTGCTTCCAACTGCGCCGCCCACAGATGCCAAGCATGGATCATATGCGGCCAAATCTCGAGGTTCACCCGCACGTCCGCAGCCCCCGCCCGCCGTGCGATGCGGACCGCATCATCGAGCAGCGTCTCGGCCGAGCCTACCTGCACCAGCAGCGGAGGTAGCCCGGCGAGATCGGCATTCAGCGGCGAAACCAGCGGATTCGTGGGATCAGCGCCCGCCAGATACGCGGATGCCAATTCCTCGAGATAGGACTTCGAGATCAGCGGATCGGTGACCGCCTTATCCGCAAGGCTCGCGCCGGTCATTTGGAGGTCGACCCAGGGCGACACCAGCCAAGCGCAGGCAGGCAACGGCTCGCGCGCGTCGCGCACCCTTGTCATCAGCGCGAGGGTGAGGCCGCCGCCGGCGCTGTCACCAGCGATCGCTATCTTGGACGGAGCGACACCTTGATCGAGGAGGAAGCGATAGGCCGAGCGCGCATCCTCGATCGCGGCAGGAAATGGGTGCTCGGGCGCGAGCCGGTAGCCGACGGCGAGCGTGCGCGCCCGGGCCGCACGTCCAGCTTCGGTCACCATGCCGCGGTGGCTTACGATCGAGCCTGAGCAGTAGCCGCCGCCGTGAAAGAACAGGAGCACCTTCGACGGATCGCTGCCCAGCGCGAGCGACCACTCGGCAGCAACGCCGTTGGCATCGATCGGCTCGAGCCTGATGTCGCCCGCAGGCGGAGAGGTCGAACCAATCGCATCGAGCCGTTCGCGGCGCTCGGCGAACCCTGCGGGCCTGGGCTTGGAGCGCAGCAACTCGCGGATAGCATCGATCTCGCTGCTGGCCATGTGCAGATCCGGTTTTGCTCAGACGCTTCCGCCAACCAGGCCATTCGTCCAAACCCGACAAGGCGCATCGCGGGGCGCCACTGTCGAGAGGTTCGTTGCCCGCGCGTGGTGTCTTCTGTTTAGGGAATGTCCTCGCCCCGTTCGATCCGTCGCATCAGCCGTTCGAGCTTCTCCGAAGGCTTGGTGCGCAGATCGGCGTCGTACATGCGACGAAGCTGCTCGGCGATGGCAAACAGGGTCTCGGTACCCAAGCGAACAACCTTATCCTTCGTGTCGTCCTCGGGCACGGACATCTCGGATCGGCCTGTCTCAGAACGCATTACCGTTTGCCGAAGTCGGTTAACGCCGGCGCCGGGCAGAAGGTTCCTTCGCAAGGGTGGTCTGGCGCGCTTGAACCGTCTCTAGATTAACGCGCGGATCGCTGCTCGCAGACACGCGTCGCGCGTTCCGTACACCGATCATAAGGCCTCGAAAGCGCGAGGACAAATGAGCGCGGGACGTGTTTTCGCCGCGAGTTGAGGTTGACCGCGCCGGACACTATGCCGGCCGCCGCGCCAACGACAGCCACACGCCACCGCCAATCAAGGCCACGCCGGACAGTCGACCCAACAGTTTCGCCCGCCACGATTGCATGAACCATGCTCGCCCCAGCCCGGCCGCGACCGCCCAGCCGGAATCGGTGAACGCCGCGAGCACGACGGAAATGGCGCACATCACCGCGAGCTGCGGCTCAACCGGCAAGGCGGGATCGACGAACTGCGGCAAGAAGGCGGTGAAAAACGCGATCGTTTTCGGGTTCGACAGCGCAACCGCAAACCCGCGCCAGACATGCACGTGCCCGCGCGGCAGGCTGGCGGCGCCGGTCTCGCCGGCGTGGCGCCATGCCTGGATGCCGAGCCAAATCAGATAGGCCGCGCCGATCCAGCGCAAGATTTCGAACAACGTGGCCGCGTTCCTGACCACCCAGCTCAAGCCGAACGCGATCGCGGCGAGCAAGAGCGCGTTGCCGAGCGTGGTGCCGACGACGGTGGTGAGCGCCGCGCGCATGCCCTCTCGCGCGCCGGTCGCGATGACTAGCGTGACGATTGGCCCTGGGGTGATAACCAGGACAGTAGTAATCACGAGGAAGGCGGCAAACAGCTCCCAGTTCATGACGGCTCCAAGTCTCGCGCGCGTCCAGTGCCCCGTTGCCGCTGGTGACGACCGTGTCCTGCAAGTATCGGACCCGCGCTAGCCCCCGTTCTGGTCGCCCTCTTCGCTGATGCGCTCGACCGAGACCACGCGCTCGCCTTCCGCGGTATCGAACACGATCACGCCCTGGGTCGAGCGGCCGGCAATGCGGATGCCCTCGACGCGGGTGCGGATGAGCTGGCCGCCGTCGGTGACCAGCATGATCTGGTCCTCGTCCTCGACCGGGAAGGAGGCAATCAGCTTGCCGGTTTTCTTCCTGATGCTGCCGTCACGCTCGCGCACATCCATGGCGACGATGCCTTTTCCGCCGCGCCCGGTGATCCGGTATTCGTAGGAGGAGGAGCGCTTACCAAAGCCGCGCTCGGAAATCGTGAGCACGAACTGCTCCGCAGCCGACATGTCCACGTAGCGCTGCTCGCCGAGCTCGATCGTATCAGCGGATACCTGCGTTTCTTCGGCGTCGAGCGGCGTTTCTTCGGCCTCGGTCCCGTTGAGACCGCGCCGCACAGCGCTCGCGCGTTTGAGATAGGCAGCGCGTTCCTCGGCGCTCGCATCCATATGGCGCAGAATCGAAAGGGAAATGACCTTGTCGCCTTCGGCGAGCGCGATGCCGCGCACACCCATCGACGTGCGACCCTGAAACACGCGCACGTCGGTGACCGCGAAACGAATACATTGCCCGCCCGCCGTGGTGAGCAACACGTCGTCCCGTTCGGTGCAGATCTGCACGTCGACGATGCCCTCGCCCTCGTCGAGCTTCATGGCGATGATGCCGGAGCGGCGCACATCGACGAAGTCGGAAAGTTTATTGCGCCGCACCGTGCCGCGCGTAGTGGAGAACATCACGTCAAGCTCGCTCCAAGTCGCCTCATCCTCCGGCAGCGGCATGACGGTGGTAACCAGCTCGCCCGGCTCGAGCGGCAGGATGTTGATCAGCGCCTTGCCGCGCGCCTGCGGTGCCGCCTGGGGCAGCCGCCAGACCTTTTCCTTGTAGACCCGGCCGCGGGACGAGAAGAACAGCACCGGCGTATGAGTGGAAGCCACGAATAGCCGCGAGACGAAATCCTCCTCGCGCGTCTGCATGCCCGCGCGACCCTTGCCGCCACGCCGTTGCGCGCGGTAGGTCGAGAGCGGCACGCGCTTGACGTAGCCAAGGTGGGAAACGGTGACGACCATGTCCTCGCGGTGGATGAGATCTTCTTCCTCCACCTCGCCTTCCTCATCGATGATGACGGTCCGCCGCGGCGTGGCAAACTTGTCGCGCACCGCTCTAAGCTCGTCCGTTACGATGCTCTGAATGCGCGCCCGCGAGCGCAAGATGTCGAGATAGTCGGCGATCTCCTCGGCGAGCTTGTCGAGCTCGGCCTTGATCTCGTCGCGGCCAAGCGCGGTCAAGCGCTGTAGGCGCAGGTCGAGGATCGCTTTGGCCTGCTCGGCCGAGAGCTTGTAAGTGCCGGTCGTCGATACCTTGTGCCGCGGATCGTCGATCAGCGTGATCATCGCCTCGACCTCACGCGCCGGCCAGTCACGCGCCATCAACGCTTCGCGTGCCACGTTGGCGTCGGAGGATCCGCGAATGAGCTTGATCACCTGGTCGATATTGCTGACGGCAATGGCGAGCCCGACCAACACATGGGCGCGATCGCGCGCCTTGCTGAGCAGATACTTGGTGCGCCGAGAAACTACCTCCTCGCGGAAGGCGATGAAGGAGGTGAGCAGGTCCTTGAGATTCATCACCAGCGGGCGACCGCCCTCGAGGGCGACGACATTGGCGCCGAAGGTCGATTGCAGCGGCGTGTAGCGGTAGAGTTGGTTGAGCACGACGTCCGCCATAGCCTCGCGCTTGAGCTCGATGACGACGCGATAGCCGTTGCGGTCGGACTCGTCGCGCAGCGCGGCGATACCGTCGATCTTCTTGTCGCGCCATAGTTCCGCAATTCGCTCGACCATCGCCGCCTTGTTCACCTGGTAGGGAATCTCGCTGACGATGATCGCCTCGCGTTCGCCGCGCAGCGTCTCGATCTCCACCTTGCCGCGCATGACGATCGAGCCGCGGCCGTGGGTGTAGGCGGCGCGAATGCCCGCGTGCCCAAGAATGACGCCGCCGGTCGGGAAGTCGGGGCCGGGAATGATGCCGATCAGCTCCTCGATACTCAGGCCGGGATTTTCGATCAGCCCGATGCAGGCATCGATCACCTCGCCGAGATTGTGCGGCGGGATGTTCGTCGCCATCCCCACCGCGATGCCGCCGGCGCCGTTCACCAAAAGATTGGGGAAGCGCGCCGGCAGCACCACCGGCTCCTTCTCGTTGCCGTCGTAGTTGGGCTGGAAATCGACGGTCGCTTTGTCGATATCGTCGAGCAGCTCCATGGCCGGCCTGGCCAGGCGGCATTCGGTGTAGCGCATGGCCGCCGGCGGATCGCCGTCGACCGAGCCGAAGTTGCCCTGCCCGTCGATGAGCGGCAGGCGCATGGAGAAATCCTGCGCCATGCGTACCAGCGCGTCGTAGATCGCCTGGTCGCCATGCGGATGGTATTTGCCCATCACGTCGCCGACCACGCGCGCCGATTTCACGTATTTCTTGTCCGGCGTGTACCCGTTCTCGTGCATCGAATAGAGGATGCGCCGATGCACTGGCTTGAGGCCGTCGCGCGCGTCCGGCAGCGCGCGCGCCACGATCACGCTCATGGCGTAGTCGAGGTAGCTGCGCTTCATCTCCTCGGTGATGGAGACGGGGCGAATGTCGGACGGGCCGGGCGCTTCCGGCTGCTGGTCGTTGTCGTCGGCCAAGGGAAAATCCCACTGGGGTGAGGGCTAAATGTCCTTAGCTGATTCAGCCGGCAGGCGCCACCCAAAAACGCGCCGGGCTTGAGCTATTTTTATATGGTTATTCAGAGACTTACCGTCAAGTTGCGAGAGCCGCGCCGAGCGCTCGGCTCGGCCTCGTTCTGCACGCGATTTGGCGCGGCTTTAGTTCCCGAACGCCACCGCATGCATGACGCGCCCGGGCATCAGCGTAAACAGGCCGGCGATCACGAGCGCGCCGACAAAGATGGCGATCATGGCATTGCGGTGCCGATCGACGCGATGCCGCCGGGCATGCACGACGGCGAGCGGCAACGTCGCGAGCGTGAAGATCGCGAGCAGATGAATCGGGCTCCATGGCCCCCACACGCGCAGCTCATGGATCCAGAACGAGGTCGCCGCCACGATCACCATGAGCACGACCCAGATCCAGCCGATGGTACGATGGGGCAGCGTCCCCTTGGGCGCGGCGAGCTGCAGCGCGCCGAGCCCGAAGGCGGCCAAGGCCGCAAAAGCATGCAGCTGGATCGCGGGGGGCGGCGTTCAATAGCGGCGCAAGCGACACAGCCTTTCTGCGCCTCACCTGACGCCGCGCTTGCGGGATTGCCGGAACTGAGCTGCGCGAGCGGCCACGGGATCCGGACCGTGACCGTCAAAATGGAATCTCGTCGTCCATGTGGCCGCGCTTGCCGGCGCCGGCCAAGGCCGGCTTCTTCTCGCGCCCCGACGGGCCCGAGGCCCCGAAATCATCCTCGTCCGCCCCGAGGTCGCCACCGG